>Ga0256409_1000259_pt1 | contig 48710 bp, 75 predicted proteins | sample PhySR1_FD_185981 | JGI IMG/M metagenome (GOLD analysis project Ga0256409, IMG submission 185981) | Leaf surface microbial communities from sunflower plants in UC Gill Tract Community Farm, Albany, California, United States - DLSL S.R1 | ecosystem: Host-associated > Plants > Phyllosphere >... | reverse complement strand
GATAAGTTTTTTTAGCATTGGGCTGGCGTCCTGCTGATGGGTGATGAGGGGTCGGGTCGTCTGCACCGAAGAGTGAGTTCCCTGCTGCACGGCTCGTAATAAAGAGCAGTATAGTCAATGACACCTGTATTATCGCCAGTACAGGGTCATAGACTCAGCAAAGGGATCGGCCTTGATGCTGGCAACGCACTACCCTAATCCACTGCCACGCAGGCGTGCCTTGTTCAGCGGAATCAGCTCACTAAACCTGCATATTCATAATTTCACTTTGAATATTTAGCCAGTCAGGTTGATGTGCGTTGATGCGTGGGTTTACAGAGACATACCGCAAGTCACAAACTGCCGTAGTGGTGGTTTTGAGGTGATTTGCGGTATTTTTTTGTGCTACATGTGTGCTACGGCTAAATAATCGGCCTGCTCGGCTCATGCACGGACACGACCTCAGCCGTCACTTTCCCCAGCACAATGATGCCTTCCATTCCCTCTCCGTCGATCGTCTCTCCGTAAGAGGTGATAATCCCTGTACTGAACAACCTGCCCAGTTGCGGGAACTCGCCTATCTGGAATGCGACCTTGTCGCCCGGAACAGGATTCTGTGATTTGTCTGCCAGCACAAACCCGTCCGGCGTCTCAATCAGGATCATGTTGTTGCGGTGAGGCATCAGGACATCGTTCAGGTCGATGCGCCGCTCGATATAATCGGATGCTGGTGATGGAAATCCCATAATTACCTCACGTATCCCATGTTGCGTAACGACCAGGTCTTATTCTCGGTCTCCTCGGTAACCAGCTCGAAGAAGAAGTTCTGGTAACGCCGAATCCACCGGTTGCACTCCTGCAGCGTCCAGACGTGATTAACGTCATCCAGACGCTTCTGGAATGCCGCAGTAGTGACAATCTGCCGCCCCCTGCCGTCCTTCGTTATCGCGCCAGTGAACGCCGCATGTATGTCACTCTCTCTCGCCATGATAAATCCTCCTCTGATAAGTACTGTATGGATAAACAGTAATATCGATCGGTACTTTTTATCAAGGCGGCGCGGCTCACAGATTTGTAAAGGGTTTGATGGCACAGGGTTTTTAGTTGGCGCATGCGATGGGGAGTGACTAATCTCAAATCACACCCCCCGTAGCTTGCTCAGACAGGAGCGGATGAGTCATTGCCCGGTCGCCGGGCTTTTTTATGTGCTGAATTTTAAAGGATCGATTCCTTGATCATCACTTGGCACGATGACAAAATCCGGTATCTTTTTTTTAAGGTGTCACCATGGCTAAATTATTCGCCCGTTATATGACGATTGGAGTTCTTAACACGCTTATTCACTGGGTCGTGTTTGCCATCTGTATCAAGAACGGTCAGAGTCAGTCAGTCTCCAACTTCATAGCCTTCTGTGTTGCCGTGACTTTTTCATTCTTTGCAAACGCCCGTTGGACCTTTAGCTCTGAGGCAACAACCTTCAGATACATGATGTATGTGTTCTTCATGGGTGCCGTAGCGACTCTTATTGGAGCATCTGCAGACCGGCTGCACGTAAATCCTGTAGCTACCCTTGTCGTATTTTCTGCAGTGAGCCTTATTTGCGGATTCCTTTATTCTAAATTTATTATTTTTAGAGAGAAAAAATGAAGATATCTCTAGTCGTTCCCGTCTTCAATGAAGAAGATGCGATAAGGCATTTTTACAGTGCCGTAAGATACAAAGACTTTTTGAAGCCATATGAAATAGAGATTGTCTTCGTAGACGACGGCAGCACAGATTTCACGCCGCAACTGATGAAGGATATGCAGGAAAGTGATCCGTTAGTTAGGAACGTGTTCTTTACGAGAAACTTTGGTAAAGAAGCGGCACTATTCGCAGGGATAGAGTGTGCCACTGGTGATGCGATCATCCCTATTGATGTCGATTTGCAGGACCCGCTGGAAGTAATTCCACTGCTGATTGAACGCTGGCAGTCCGGCGCAGATATGGTTCTGGCTAAGCGTACTGACAGAAGTACTGACGGCCACTTGAAGCGCAAGACTGCAGAGTGGTTTTACCGACTACATAACAAAATCAGCTCTCCTAATATTGAGGAAAATGTAGGCGACTTCAGACTAATGTCCCGCAACGTGGTTGAGAGCATCAGGCTTCTACCTGAGCGTAACCTATTTATGAAAGGGATTCTGTCATGGGTTGGCGGCAAAACAGAGATTGTTGAGTATACCCGTGCGGAACGCGTAGCTGGTACCACTAAGTTTAATGGCTGGAAGCTATGGAATCTGGCTTTAGAAGGGATAACTTCATTCTCAACGTTCCCATTGCGTATGTGGACTTATATCGGGTTCTTCGTGGCCTCGCTGTCGTTCCTGTACGGCGTATGGATGGTCATCGACAAATTGATATGGGGAAATCCCGTGGCAGGCTATCCGTCAATACTGGTATCAATTCTGTTTCTTGGCGGGGTGCAACTGATAGGGATTGGAGTTCTGGGGGAGTATATTGGAAGGATATACATCGAAACTAAAGGGCGACCTCGCTACATAATTTCTAAAAAGGAGAAGGATTAAGATGAATGGACTAAGTGGTTTAGAGAAAAAGCTTGCATGGTTTTTACTATTTGCATTGGTGTTTTTTTTAATAGTATCGCGGCGGCCAGACATAATTTTCAACGCTCAACCATGGGCTGAGGATGGAAAAATATGGATAGAGAATATTTATAATAATGGTTTCTGGAACTCGCTGCTGTTCCCACAAAATGGATATTATCAGACTATATCCCGAATAACTTACGGTATAGCATTACTCGCTGGCCTTTCTAAGGCAGCCCTGGTAGCGAACGTGATCGCGATCAGCATTAGATGTTTTTTTGTGATGTTTGTTTTATCCGGAAGAATGTCATTTATAAAGCTACCGTATCGCATTGCAGCAGTGTTTTACTTTTTGCTGATGCCAAATCTGTCTGAGGGATATGTGAACATCACAAATGTTCACTGGTACCTATCTCTTTATCTTATGGCAGTGGTCCTAGCTGATGAGGGAGAAGGGCCATTCTGGAAGATCCATGATTTTACCCTTCTGATTATCAGTTCTCTCAGCGGACCTTTCGTGGTATTCATTGCGCCATGCCTGCTGATTAAGCGAGTGTCTCAGCGCGGTGGTATTGTCCAGGCTATAAAGGGTATCAATGCTTTTGATGTCACTATGGCCGTATGTTGCATTATCCAGGTCGCAGCTATCCTAACTTCATCTGACGCTGGCAGATCTTCAGCCCCACTCGGAGCAAGTATTAGCCTCCTGGCCGACGTCATCAGTTACCGGGTGATAGGTGGTTCGCTATTTCTGAACGAACTTATATCAGGCATGGGAGCTATGCATGGATTGAACATACTGCTTTTCATCGCGCTATGTGTGCTGGTGCTGATTTGCTTCTTCAGATGCGGGTGGCGCTTCAAATCAGCGGCTTTATTCCCGGTGTTGATGATCGGGTTTGCTCTCGCAAAACCTATGATGAGCCTTGATCAGCCACAATGGCCAACCTTACTGATCCCTGGTGGCGGTGAACGATACTTTTTCATCACTAACTTTGCATTTTTCTGTTTTCTTCTTTTTGTAGTGAACTGGATTTCCCCCCGATCCCTGGCACCACTTATGATAATTTCAATCGTGGCATTGCCAGTCTTATTGCGTGGCTTCCCAATACAGCCAATGTCCGAGGTGGGTTATCGTCAGGATATAAATACATTCGATGCATTGCCTTCAGGAGAGTCGATGCAGATTCGCATCAACCCCCCTGGATGGAGCATGCAACTACAAAAAAAATAAAATAAGGGCCATGTGGCCCTGTTTTATTTCCCTACTACCGTGTAATCAACGCGTGCTGATATCCCTGACGTTCCGTTGATAAAGAACCCAGTAAACCCTGCGTTACTTCGCGACGTTACGATCACTGAGGTTTGACTTGCTCCTGAGTCACCATTTACCGCAATCACACTGATAATTCCGTTAGGGAAGGCAACGTTAAAGTTCACGCTGAAAGCTCCGCCAGTTCCAAGCGTAACGGTCTTTGACCCCATTTTCTGGATATAGCCATGACCAATATCAGTTGAAACCTCACCTCCAGTTTCGTATGTGCTTGAGGTATTAGTTTTCGCATTCGTGCTGGTGTTAGCGTACTCACTTCCACCGCCCAGAATCGTATTACGGTACTGGGTACAGTTGGAAGATGATCCGGCAAATACGACACCAAATTTACCTGATGGGATTTGGATGTGGTTATCGTGCACCCGCCCGTTGATACTGGCACCTGTTACCTCTATGCCATTTTCCCCTGTATCAGTGCTTCGGCCTTCCAGGAAGTTATCATGAACATCAAAGCTTTCCACATCAGACAGAAGGATATGGTTAATTGCATCATCTGAAGTTGGGTCTGCATATATCAGGTTGTCAGAGATATCCACTTTACCGTGATGGTTGATATAGATGCCACGCTGCATATATTCAATCTGAGAGTTGTGGATGAAAACCTGTGGTGGGAAATACGCAGAAACGCCAGATTCCTGTGCTTGCGCGTAAATACCAATGTTGCAACTATTGAAATTGCAGCTATTGATGAATGTACCTTCAATACCCGGATTCGTATGCGTAATTAACCAGATACCATTGTTAATATTGTTAGCAAAGCAATTGAAGAAATTACAGAAGAATACCCCTCCCAGCGTAGACTCAATCAAGAATGCTGAGGCAATCAGATTAGATTTCGTAACGCTTGATACACCACCAACGCCAAAGAAATAACACTCGGTAAGCTGAGGGTAGACAGGGTCTTTAAGATAACACAGGCCTTTTCCCCAGTAGCCATTAGCTGCTGTACCTCCAACAGCACCGCCGTAGGCTGTGACTTCCTTCAGAACAACGCTCTTAGGTGAAGCGCCTGAAGAATGAACCGTAATTGCAGGAACAGCAGTCACTGCACTTGTCACAAATTGCATACCTTCAACGCGCACTCTGCTTACAGCAGTGGTTGTTCCTGCAGCGAATCCTTGGGTTGTTGATCCTGATGTCCACTGGAGCAGACTCGCCTGAACACCCTCACCCCGCCATGATACATTCGAATTGGCGCCATTCCAGGTTATAGCAGCAGACAGCGTGTACCGCCCGCGTGGCACGGTAATTTCAGCACCATATAGCTGATTTGCTGCCCATGTAGCAGCTGCCTGAAAAGCAGATGTGTCATCAGTTGAGTTGTCACCTTTTGCGCCAAAATCTTTTACAGATATCGACTCAAGATTCTTTTCGTGTTGATTCCTTATCGCCGAACTAGCCGAAGGCTGTTTAACAGCCACTAGAGAATCACCAGCACCATCGGCAGGACTACCTAGCGCTCCCGATCCCACACTAATCCACTTACCAGTACCCACCCCGCCACTTGAGGATGGTGTCGACCCGGCTACGACGTTTTTTGGAAAAACACCATCCCACCTGTAAAACTCCCCAGTTGATGTATCTCTAAGCATTTCATTAGGTAATGTTAAAGTAGCCCCGCCTTGAAAGGAATCAACAGGGATATACCCAAATTTTGATATTGCCTGCTGCGCCAGCCAGCGCAACCCTTCAATGGTATAATGCTTGCCCCCGAATCTATCCGCATATGTTTGCTCGATAGACGTAGCAAACTCATCAATTTTACCGGCATTGAACTTTAAATCTATTGGCGATTCGCTTGGTACTGGAAGCAGGGTTGGTTGAGTGTCCATAATTTTTCCATAAAAAAAACCAGCGCTAAGGCTGGCATGATGTTAAGAGGATAGTGTCAGGGGTAAATCAAATCGTTATATTCAGCGAGGGTTAAAGCTGTTGTCCCATCACTATTTGGCTGCTTTTCGCTTATCACCCATTGAGTGGCGTCAAGCTCTGCAATGGTTGCGATTACGTAACGGGAGGGAGACTGAACGTCATACCCGTCAAAGATATTCAATGCCATCTGCGGGATAGCCGCGGTGAACCCAAACGCCGTGTCGGAACGAGGAGATGCAGGATAGCGAGTAGATGAATTACCCATGGAATCTGTAATGACGACATACATCGAGCCGGTGAAGTTGATTCGCTCACTGGTTTCAAAGGAATTATCACTGCGCGAGATGATGTACCCAGCTTGCTGATTGGTGTCGTAGGTGTCCGGAACCTGAACCATATCACCTACATTAACCCACTCCCCATCAGCCAGGGCTGTAATAGCCATGCTCATACGGGAATAAAGAAGCCGCCGGCACTCCTTCTGAGCACGGAAGTCAGCCTGAAAACCATCTCGGATATACATCATCTCGAACTTTTTGGCTTTGATTGGCTGGCCTACTTCGATCTGATTGTTTCTTACCCGGTAACGTATGTAGGCCTGCTTATTGGTGGTCGGATTGCGGTATTGGACCTCAACGCCGTCATACCCGCCAGGAAGCGTCATGTCGTAGCTTACAGAATATCCCGAATCAACAGTGTTCGACCGGTTAAATACAGTTGCTGGGACACTTCTTTTCACGTCGAGCGTGAATGATAGAACGCTGTCATCCCAGTAAACGCTTACCCCAGCAGCATCACAAATGGTCTCCATTCTCTGCCCCAGCGACACATCCTCATCATCAAAGGTGTAGTCAAAATAGCTAAGCCGCTGGTCTCGGGCGTCGAGTTCGGCCTGAATCTGATAGAGGCCATATATATCGATTGAGCTTTCAGGCTGACCGCCAATTACGATCCAATTGTGCAACGCAATATCTGCAAACTTTCGTGATGCCCTAATCGTGTAATCGACTTTCTGCGTGCTCAGGTTGTACGTGATCACATGCCGGTTAATGAGGGCGTTGTATTTCCTGTCTCGTGCACTGGTGGCATTCTCTGTCTGCCTGACTGTAACACGCACCAGCGTGTCATTGGGGTAACTGACATTTGTGCGTATATTTACACTGTGAATGGCCTCGACCTTGAGCTTACTGTTGTCACCACTGTTATCTGTACGCCGGAATGTCACTGCATATCGACCATAGCCGCCAGCAGGCATCAGCTTATCTGTGCGATAGAAGGTGTCGGATGTAGACTGGTGCGGTGTAGTCTGGCGGTAAATGAAAGTCTGCGTTGTTCCCGGCACCTGTACGTTGTCATCATCGATTTTCCAGATCGTAACCTGCCAGTTGGCCTCACTTTTGCCGCCCAATCCTGACTGAGTGTGCAACCACAACTGCGATGATTGTACCGGTGAAAAGAAAGGGCCAATCGCCAGTGCTTGGTTGTCATTAAGAATGAACTTAGTCGTGTTGATTGTTGCAGTAGATATGTATGAGGCGTTTGAGCCTTCAATGCTGTCGATGACGAAATTGTAGTAATAAATCGGCGCTGTAACAGAGCCATTGGAGGTCTGCGTGGCCGATATCAGATTGCCTGATAATGTGAAGTCCTGAGTAACATTCCCGCTAGCCGTTGGGTATGTAGCATTCACCACAAAGGATACGGCATGGGGTAGCGCGAGGCCCATGAAGTAGTCAAAGCTCGCTTGCTTGGCAATCTTCATTAGTATCTGCCCGCCGGAGTAGCTTCCGCTTATTACAGTGCTGGCAGTGGCGCTCTCAATTGGGAAATCCTCTGACTCGTTCTTGCCGGGAACCTCCTGCCCGTCAACGTCATCGAACTGATAGCCTTCATTTATCGTGCCGATCACATCACCTGGGTTATATACAGTAAACGACGCCCCCGCCATAGAGCCTAGGTTGCTTTCTGAATATCTGACCGAGCTGACTGTGTACCTTCCAATACCAAAGTTCATGAACTCGGTGAGGTATTTGAGGTTGCCTGAATACTCGAACAGAGACTCCTGAATAAGGTCAGGGAAAGCCCTAATCAGACCATAATTGTCAGGCTTTGCCTCACCATTACGAGCGAGGTTAGACTGACCCTTAAGGCTGTTATTCGACGAAGTTTTGCTTTGCCCGATATTGCCTGTGCCAGGCTGCTTGATAAGCCCGCTCATGATTTTCTGAGTAAACTTTATCGGGTTGAAGTGTTCGAGCGGGTTAAGGAGGGTTTTAGCCAGACCGCCTGATTTAGGCTGGTCGAAGATGATAATCCGATCTTCTTCTTGCAGGCTAAAGCCGATATCGTCATCGTCACGCAGTTCTTGTCCGTTAAGACTGATGCGTAGCTCGTTATGAAGATTCTGGCCTGCCAGCCACTCATTGAACGGCACACCTGCAGGGGCTTTAACCCTCGCTTTCGGCAGTCCCGGAACACGCTGAATCTGGACGATAGGCATACTGATAGAACTCCACGCGCGTGAATAGTTTTTGTATTGTTCGGATACTGTCTGAGCGCACATGCCCACTCTCTCCGCGGCTGTGCAAGGCGCGACCATCAAGAATCAGTCCGACGTGAACAGGCTGGCTGCCGTACCAGGCAATAAATATTCCGTTGTCAGTGAAGATATCCGTTTGCCGCCAGTAAACGACCTCGCCTGTAAAGCACGTCAGGAAGTCAGCGCCAGATTCGTAGTCAGGCTGATGATGAATCTCTACGCCCAGCACATGACGGTAGTAGAGAACTACCAGCGCCCAGCAGTCCATAGCCTCAAAGGTGCATGACCTGTCACGCCATGGCACACCAGTCACCTTCTCAATGAACTCAGACTTAAGCATTTTGTAGCCCCGGAAATTCCTCTGGCGTGTACAGCCGCCCAACGTTGTTATTAAGCGGATTTTTAAGCGTCAACGTAACGGTCACATCGTTCTGATCCATGCTTACGTCGTTGACGTAGAGCGTCCATGGCTTGAGTGGGGTGTTCATATCCGCCGAATCAAAACGCTGGTATGTGGCCGAAATTGGAGTGATGCGCGCATACCCCCGCCAGAGCTTAAGTTGCTGCTTAAAGTCCTGTGCGAGACGGCTGAATTTGACGCTGCAATCAATAACAGGTGTTGAGCTCTGCTGGCTTTCGTTGATTTCCATGCGACACGGTGTATAGATTTGGCCGGCAAACGTTTTGGGGAAAACCTGCTTGTCTACCAGCCTGATATAGCCGAATGTCTGGTTATAGAACGTCAGCGTGTCGAAAAGCACCCGGTTGGGCCGCTGGCTTTTGAACTCTCTGAAAGTCGGCATTAAGGCACCCTTGGTAATGATTCCTTATCCCGCCCGTCGGGATAACCAGTGACGACAATGTCCAGCCAGCTACCCCATGGCGGCGGAAGCTCAACTAGGATGTCGTCGAATTCGTCGTCTGAGTTATTCAGCTCTCTGGCAATTACGCTTCCTGTCCAGGTGAACACAGACCCGCTCTGGTTCCATGTTGGATAGGTAGTGAAATGAAGCTCCTGAGCCTCCAGCCCTGAATCTCCAGTCCCGGTCGATAGCCTCATGCTGAACCACTGATTGCCGTTATCCAGATAGTTAGGACTGCGCAACCACTGGTAAAAGGCACGGTGCTGATCACGTGTGAATATCCATGTCAGGCTGAATGATGATTTAAGGTCGTCAGTAAGCTTCTGGAAGATTGGCGCACCAACCTGTGGCTGGTCAGTGCGGAAACCCGTATCACTGGTGACGTTTTTATTAGACTTCTGAGCCAGCGGGAGCCAGTCAGGATAATCAATAGCCATTATTCTGTAGCCCTCGCTGATGCTGTTGTGTTGCGGGTTATTGCCTGCCGGATCGGCCCGCCCTGGTTCAGGTCTGCCACAATGACGTCTATTGTCAGACCACCACCTGTGTTATTGGCCTGTGCATCAACCGTGGCGCTGGTGTAGTTCTGTATATTGATAACCACCCCACCTGAGCTACCAGCTGATGACGTCATGTCCTTGTTGCTTATCACTGAACCGTTATCGCCGGGGATCATGTATTGCTTACCACTGCTGGCCTGATAGATTTCGGGCATGCCGCCCTCACCTACCTGATACATGGAGCCCGCCGATACCGGGCCGCCGTTCTTACGCTTGCCTGACAGCCCTGCGATCAAGCCGAACGCAGCCAGTAACGCGCCGCCACCAACGACTGCTGCGGCACCAAATGACCCGATTGAAGCAACAAGTGCTGCTGGCAACCATGCGGCCATAGTGGTTCCGGCTGCTGCGGTACTTGCTGCGGTGGTGGTTGCGGTGCCAGCAACGGATGCCGCTGTTGTGGTTGTGATAGCAGTAGTTTGAGCTGCCGCGCCCATTACTGAAGACTTAACCCATTCTGCCCCCATCTGAACGAAGGAATTAATCAGACTGTTAAGCGCATTGCTGGTGAGAGAGGACATAGCCTCTTGAGCGGTCATGCTGCCGGTTGCAATGCCTGTCAGAGCGTTTGAGGCATTGCCCTGAAGGGAATCAAACGTTGCAGCTAGCGCGGCATTACCGGCGTTTTGTTGGCTAAAGAGCGTCCACATTGCAGCAGTACGCTGTTGCTCGTATTCAGTGTTGGCCGCATTGCGTAGTGCAAGGCTTTGTTGCTCAGTGAGTACTTTCTGGCTCTCAAACTGCTGTATAAGCGCCAACTTTTGAGCGTTCTCATTCGCCAGCGCCTGCACAGGGTCAACTGCGCCAGCAGCCTGCTGCTGTGGCGTCACGGATTGATTGGCGCGGATCTTCGCGAGGTTAACCTGATGCTCCTGCTCAAGCCGCTCAGCGGTTTCGTTGTACTGCTCCTGGCTAATCTTTTTGGCTGACAATGCCGTTTGCAGATCGGCAACATCCTGCTTGTAGCTTGCATCTTCTTTAGCCTGCGGAAGCAGCTTCTCTGCAGCCGCCTGGGATCGTATAGCGTTACTGGTATCCCATTTCGCTGCAGCATACTGACCAGCAAGTTTGATGTCGTTCTGCGTTGCCGCGCTACCCAAAGACTGTTGAGCCGTCAGAATTGCCTGCTCGCGACTTAATTCACGAGTTGAGTCACCAGCCAGCTCAGACTGCTGCTTCAGGTTTGCCAACTTCTGCGCAATTGATTCAGCCTGAGTTTCAGCTTTCTTACCGGCCGCCAATCCCTCCTTCGTTTCTTTGTTCCTGGCTGCCTCTGCTGCCTGAAGATCGTACTGTGCCCCAGCCAGTTGACCTGCAGCGTTAACTTGATTCTGGTTGCCACCTTTATCAGTTGCCTCCATCCGAGCTTTAGTTACGGCGCGAAGACGTTTGTCGGTTATAGCAAGAAGCGTGTTTTCATCAGCAAGATCTTTGTTGTAGGCATCTGCCTTATCACTGCGAGGGATTTGCAGGCTGGTAGAGTTGAACTTGTCCTTTGCACGGCTGGCGAAGTCGATTGCATGACCGAACTGATTCATCAGACCGCTAGCAACGCCAGCAGCGTCGCCGTCACGTTTTAGTAAATCGATCCCCTGAGCAAATGTGCCATTCATCTGCGCGCGAAGAATGCCGGTTTTACTGACGGTCTGACTGAGCTTTTCTTGCGCTGTTTCGTTCTGCGCCAGCAGCTGGGTATGTTCGCTCTGTGCATCTGCAAGTTCAGAAAGGGCCACCTTATAAAGCAGACTTCCTTCCTGAAGCGAGCTAAGGGTGCGGCGCAGGCGAGCCTGCTGAAGTTCATTTGCTTCAATGGTGGATTGATTGTCTTTTAAAGCATCAACCTGAGCGCGGATTGACTTGCTGGCACTATCAATTTCAGCAGCAAGCTGAATCTGACTCATGCTTTTCATTTTTCCAATCACGCCATCAAGCTTGTCGGCAAAGTCGATACTCTCCTGCCGGGCCTGCTGCATCTTCTGGTAAAGGTAAAAAATACCTGCGGCGGCTATAACGGCAAAGCCTACAGGCCCACCAATCAAAGCAAGTGCGCCACTGGCGAGTGATTTAATAGTGGTTGTTGCCGTCACTGCTGCAGCGGTAGCTGTTCGCGTTGCGGCAGCCTGCGCAATCTGCGCCTCTGCGTATGCAGCAGATCGCTGGATAGCCACTGACTTTGCAGCATTGAGATTCTGCAGAGCAAAGCCCTCTGCCGAAGAACCTTTCGCAACGTTGTACTCAGCCTGCGCAAGTGCCAGCGAAGATAGAGCGGCTTCTTTATCCAGCAGTGACTTTCTGGCGACTACGGTGGCTGCTGTGGCTGTGGCTGTGGTGGATTGCGCGGTAGCTACCGCTTGCGCTCTGGCTGCCAGTGCGTCATCTACTCTTGCTTTCGTTGCCATAGCCAGAGCGCCAGTAAATCTACCGCCAAACATTACTGCGGCTGCTGCAACTACGTTAGCGACAATATCTAAGTTCTCGCTGAGAGAGATAACACCCTGATTGAAGATTTTTATAGATGTGCTGACGCTTGAACTTTCACCAACGAACTTAGTGATATTGTTGGTTGCTACAGTAAATGCCTGACCCATGGTAAGCGCAGTGTTAGCGAACTCTTTTGCGATCGCATCGCTTTGTTTAAGCAGGCCATTAACAACAACTTCTGTGGTGAGTTTACCCTCTGCTGCCATCGCTCTCAGTTGGCCGATAGTGACACCAAGTGAATCGGCAAGAGCAACGGCTAGGCGGCTTCCGTTTTCAGAGATAGAGTTAAACTCTTCGCCACGCAGAACGCCGGAGGCGAGCGCCTGAGAAAGCTGGGTCATTGTCGAGCTTGCTTCTTCGGTCGTTGCACCTGAGACAGCTAAGCCCTTGTTGATGGTCGCGGTGAGTTTAATGAGGTCGGCAGTGCTGGTGCCTGCGCTTCTCGTAGATCGCTCCAGCCGGCCATAGAGTGTGGCGGTTGCCTCAATACTTGACCGGGTGTTCTGTGAGATATCGAAAACGCGCTGAGTTACATCAGCAAGTTGCTCATTAGCCCGGACGGAGTTTGCCAGTTTATTGCTTACCGTTACCCAGGCATTTCCATACTCTGCAACCTGCTGCACCGAGATGGCTGCTGAAAGCGATGTTGCCACTCTTGTTAATGATGAAAAGGACTTTTCAGCATTCCCAGCAGATTTGGCTGTGCTATTGAAGCCTTGGTCTAATTTGTTTAGACGATCATTTACCTGCCGCTGCCCTTCGATAAGCCTGGCGACATTCATTTCAATCTCATAAACGATGTTGCCAACCTGCTGCTCGCCTGCCATTCGCTTTTCTCCGGGCGTTAAAAAACCGCCTAAGCGGTTAATTGTTATTTAGCTTTTGCTAATCTTTTCGCTTTCTTCGCCAGATAGTCATCCGCAACAGCCTCATACTCCTCTCGAGTGAATCCCTTCTGGTCAGGGTATTTCGCTGCAAGCATGTGCTGAAACTCGGTCATCGTTAGTTGCTCGGCTTCTGAGCGATTCATGCTGAAATGATTGCGGGCCGCGCTGACGTAGTCAAAGGCATTAAACTCTGTCGTAGCCTTGCCACTTTCATGGCGCTGTAACTGGCGAACCTTTGCCTTACCGATGATGCCGTGTGTTATCAGGGATTGAGCGATAAGCAGCAGCTCAAAGTCACCAATCAGGCCCATGCGGCGCTTAAATGCCCTGCCTTTAGTTCTGGCCGGACGGAGCTCACCGATAAGATCGGACAAATCATCCTCACAGCAAGCCTGCATTACAGTCATGGCCGCCATAACCGCCCTCTTGCCGTAACTGCAACTGCGGATGTGCTCGATTAACCAGGCCGGAACGTGTCCATATGCGTCAGTTGCTCGCTCTATTAGTGGTGTAAGCTCATCGTGGTGCAGGTCTGCAAAGGTCTGAACAATCTCCTGCGGCTCACCGATTCGGCTCATTGCTGCAAATGACGGGCGGAAAAAATACTCATCCTCACCAGCCGTGATGAGGCACTCACCAATCTCTTTATACGGCGTCATGTGGTCTCCATAATCATTATCAATGGGCCGAAGAAGCCAGCCCATTTGGAATGGTTACGAAGCAGTAACCGTTACAGTTGTGGTACCTGTGAAATTGCCGTCGTTCGACTTGAAGGTGATCGTCGCTGTGCCGGCGGCCACACCAGTAACCAGGCCGGTGCTGCTGACGGTTGCTTTCGTTGCATCTGAGGTTGTCCATGTGCCGGACTTGTCAGTTGCATCAGCCGGTAATACCGTGCCGGTCAGCTGGCGAGTCGCACTAACTACGACTGAGGTAGTCGCTGGAGTCACGGTAACGCCTGTAGCAGGAACGCTGTCATCCGTATCGACCACCTGGATGGTATCGGCTGCAGCCACCTTAAACTCGGTTGAGAAAGTTATGATGTCGTTAGTGCCGCCATCAGAACTCAATGCGTTGATCAGCATGTACCCTTGGAAGGTGATTGGCCCGAACTCCATACGAACCCAAAGAGTGGGCTGGCGTGCTGCCTGAATTTCAGTGTTGAAATACTTAATCAGGCGGCCAACGCCATACTGGTCGAGCTTATCGTTACGGCGCACCTCACCCTCAAATGAGATAGTGAAGTCAGCGTTGGTAACGATGTTCTCTACGTACCCTTTGGTATCATCGGCATCTGACGTCACGCTGTTTGGCGAGAAGTCGAAGCCTTTACTGGTGCCTGCAGCCAGAGCCTTCCACTCTGACTCCTGCGGTACTGTATCGGCACAGCCATCGGCTACTTCGAGCACAATGGCGCGGCCAAACAACTTGGTGTTGTCCGTTGGGCAATTTGCTGCCATGGGTAATTCCTCTTTTGATTAACTTTCGCCGTAAGAACAGGCAAATTGCAGGCGCCAGACCATACGCCCCTCTGCCGTGGGGATTGGTGATGGTATGCCACCCATATTGGTGATTTGGCCGACGCAGGGGTCGCTGATAGGGTTTTGCTGCACGTAGTCGATGATGGCCTGCACATCAGACTCTGACTTTGCGTAATCTCCTGCAGACTTGCCGGTGATCAGGTCAACAAGCACGTAATGGTCGGAGCCGATATCTCTGTCTACCGGAGTGCCACCATTCGGCCGGAACACGATGAACCGCTGCTTCAGGTCACCCGTATCGGTCCAGATGAGTGACTGAACCACGTATCCGGAAGTCAGACCGGCACCGAGAAGAAGATTTTTAACGCGCTGATGCATCGGAGGATTCACAAACTCATCTCCTTTTTAATGCTGCGGTCGATGAGGTCTCGGGTATCCTCGAAGCCTTTGGTCAAAAACTCCTTCTGGGCTGTCGCCCTGCGGAAGGTCTGCGGAACATTCGGATCGTGAACATAAACCGCATAGTTAGCCGAGTAGCCCACGCGCCCGGTTAAACGACCACCTTTGATGTCGAGCTCTCGATACTGGCTGTTGATGAGGGTGGATGTATCTATAGGCGTATATAGCGCCGCCTGTGAAGAGCCGATGACTAATGCGCTCTGAATAGCCCTGACAGCCTTCCTGCCCTGAATGTCGCCAATCAGTGCGCTGAGGTTCTGCTGAGCCTGCCGAATGCCGCGGACTTTTACTCCCATATCAGCCTCCCGTCAGGATTGCATAATCATCAGTCAGCCGCTCAAAGGTGTCTGCATAGCGAATTGCCTGCATCACCTCATCGGCGCCCGCTGCGATCGGGTCAGGATTGCTCGACGCACCAATCAGGATGTAATCACCGGTGTCTGCCAGTGCGTACTCTGTCCATATGGTGTTCTTTACTACCTTTTCACCGCCAATCGCCCCTAACCGCTTGCTCAGCCCACCCTGATAGTCGCATGCAATCACCAGCGGTTCAGACCAGCCAAGAGAATCGCCGTATTCATCCAGCCCCAAAGGCTTCCAGATGGTCGCCTGAGCCGTGTATGACCAACTGGCTAAAGATGACATGTCATTCCCTCCAGCTGATTACAGTGGGCTTCTGAGCGGCAATGCGAGGGCAGTTAATCCGCCACTCGCCAGCCTCATTAACGTATCCGGTAGCCTGAGCGCCGGTATCTGTTTTAATCCACACCCGACTGAAGGCCTTGGGTAGTCTTTCCGATATAGGAATCCACATCAGCAGCCCCCAACCACGTCAAAGAACCCAACGCTGCTGCCTACATCAATCGGTAGTGCTGAGGTACATCCAGAATTATCCAGGGCGGCGAGAGTGTTGCGCATAGTCTTCACATCACCGCTGTAATCGAATGACCGGGACGCCCCTGAAGGCACTGACTGTGATTTGATGCGCTGGCTGTATGCGGTGATAGCCATCAACGTCACGGCGTACACCTGAATCAGCACCAGATCGCATTCATCGTAGCCAGCCGCCTCCAGGCACATGCTGATACTGCCTAACTTGCAAAGGTAGGCATCAATCATGAAGTCCGGGACGGAGTAACCCAGCGCAGATAACTGCTGTTTAACCTGCGCCGCCGTTATCTGCACTGCCATGGTTACTTATCCTTTTTGATTGCGGCCGCCAGCGATGCTTCGGCTTCGTCAGCACGCTTGGTTTCTGCTTCCAGAGCGGATGCGTGCTCTTTCTCTTTGCTCTCAGCGGCGTCCTGCAGTTGTTTGACCTGTTCCAGCGCGTCATCGAGTTTCGATTGCAGCACCGATGTATCAGTGCTTACAGGTGCAGACGGTGTAGCCACTTCGAAGGTCAGCTTTTCGCCTTTCTTCTCGGTGGCCTTTTCGGCTTTACCCTGTGCGAGCCACTTTTCAGCGACCGTATCCTCTACGTCATAAACCTGACCAGCCTCCAGTTTCTGGAAGCCGGCACCGGCAAAGAGGTTTGAAACCAGTACCTTTACGAGTGCCATGTTTTTTCCTTAGCTCGAAGCGTGAATGACGGAGTACTTGTTGTTGATGTCCTGCTTAACCATCAGGCCCATCGCACCCCATGTGCGCCAGATGTAATCGCTGTTGTAGAACGGGCGCGGGTCGGCGACGGTGCCGATAGCCTGTCCGACGATCGGAGCAATGACACCTGCAGTCAGTGGCACAATCAGGATTTCGTTACCTGACAGTTGCGCATCTTCTTTGATGGCCGAGATGCCAGAAAGCTTCAGCAGCTCTTCCAGCACGGTGCGGGTCGCGTTCACGTCGAAGTAACGCTCAAGGTTCGACATAACCTCTGCCGATACGTACCACGTTTGCGGTGCGTACTGACTGTTGGTCACACGGACCACATCACGCAGAGCGATTGCATTGGTGCGCAGTGCTACCGGATCGGTGCTGGTTGCGAAGTTGAAGGTCAGAGTCACCTGAGCAACGCGCTCGTCTGCCTTCAGGCCTTTCCAGGTTAGGCCGTCAAACTTAACGTAGTAACCTTCTGAATCGCGGAAGCCGTTGAACATATAGTCAACGTACTGACGCTGCACGTCTTCAACAGAGCCGCTTTGCGCATCAGCCTGAGACTGGAGTGCTGACGGGCTGTTAAAGATTGGGTCACGCCAGGTGAACTTGAAGCCTGAGTCATGCACCGGAACCATGGTGCCGTCAAAGGTGTAGCTCTTAGCATCCAGCGCCGCGCCAATCTGACCGGACATGGATGTGTGCGCCCAGCCACGACCACCGGTACGTGCGTAATCGTAGCGAGACTGTTCAATGCGCACTGAGCGAGACAGCGGCATCAGGTCATTCAGCAGAGTGAACTGAGTGGTTGGCTCGAACTGAGCCAGAACGGTGGTATCGAAAGCGCGATACAGGCGGCGGATATCGTCAACAGCATTGACGGCATCCAGCCGGCCGGCATCTTCACGAATGCCACGCACGCGACCGAGGAAATCGGCAGCAGCCTGAGCACCCGCATTACGCGCCATTTGCAGTTCGGCAAACTGAGAATGGTTAACCTCGAGGTTTCCAGTGCGTTCGCCCAGGGAACGGGAAAATACAAACATTCAGGTGCTCCTTACTTGATCACAACGCGCAGCAGGTCATCTGCAGCGGCGGTATAGGCTTTGTCTTCTTCTACAAAGCAGCGAATGGACTCGTCAGCGGCTTGCGCTTTAACCTGCCCATTAGCGATTGAAAGCGGCTGACCTTTTTTGTAGGTGCCGGCCGCCGCGCGTACGTTCAGGAACATGCCCTGCATTGGCTGGATACCCACGACCAACTCACCTGAAGGAATGCTGTCATCAACAGTCAGGCAGCGCAGATAGTCGTAGTTGGCGACATAAAGAATCGCTTCTTCATTACCATCAACCGATGCAGTGAATTTGCCCGCATCAAAGAAACCGATAGTGCCAGGCTTGGTGGCTGCTGCCGCGGCACCTTCACGATTCAGGAGCGGATTAGGGAATACACCGCCCGCGTGAATTACATGCTTTCCATCTTTAGCCATCATTTACTCCGGCATTTCGCTGAGGGTTTTATCTGAGTTGACCTGACGGAAAGAACCGTTGAGGCCGGTAGTGGTCTGGCACTGTGCATACAGGCCATCCAGCGCTGCACCATCGAGAGCATTGACGGCCAGATCGTCCAGGCCAAACTTCGCTTTCACGGCATTGCGCTTTTCGCCCTTTTCTTTGTCGGCGTTAACCGCCAGGCCGCTTTCAATGGTGGTAAGTTTGTCGGCAAATGGCTTAAACCATGCCGGGGCCTGCTCGCTGTTCGTTGCCGTCTCTTTGGCTTTCTTCTCAGCCTCTTCTTTCTCTTTCTTGGCCTTTTCATCGGCTTCAGCTTTCGCTTTAGCGTCATCAGCTGCCATCTGGTTGTAAGCGTCCATCAGCTCAGCATCGGACTTACCTTCAACGTCGATGCCTTTCGCTTTCAGCGCATTGGTGATGAGTTCTTTCATCGGGTTTGCTTCCTCTTTGACGGAATTGCTGTTGGCGCTGAAAAACGCCTTTAGCTGGTTGAAAAGTGTTTTAAGTGCGGGGTCTTGCGGTAAATCAGGATCGGGCGTCTCGGCTTCAGCTAGGTTCACCACTTCCAGTTCCTGCTCGGAGCCATCGGAGTTGACGAAGATGCCCACTCCCTCCTCTGGTGTGCCGGCGCCCGGCTCGTCAAGCAGGTTGGCTACGTGGTCAAACATCATATTGGTGACGATTTCGCGATACTTCTTGCCCTTCGACTCGCCATTAGCGGCGATTCCTGAGTAAAGAAGCCCTGTAGAGATGTGGATTGGCTCTACATTTTTACGCTCGGCCATTTCATCAAGACGATTGACCAGTCGCTGGCCTTTATCGGTTGATTCGGCATAGCCACGATCTACGTACATGTCGCCAGAAACTTTGCCGTCCTTGTGCTCAACATCCTGCAGCCATGCACCTACGTGGTATTCATTGACCGCCTGAACATCGCGAGCTGAGACGTGTTTGCCATCAACTTTTGGATGCCCTAAAGGCATTGGAGTGCGCTCAAGGGTTTTGTAGCCCTTTGCGATTTCTGCTGCCGTATACAACTTGCCGTTCATCACGATGTCGTCAACGATAGGCGTGACGCCACGGACCACAATGTGTGGCCTGCCGTTGATGATTTCGGTTGTGATGTTTGACGCAGAGTTGACGACGGACAGCACGTTAACGCGATTGCGTTTCATGCTGCTTCCTTATTGGAAGATTAGACAATAAAAAAGCCGCTTATGCGGCTTAGATGTTTTCAAAAATTTTTATACGGTCATTGATTTCAATTAAATGGTTTTCATATTCTTCGGGGCTTCTGGCTTCGCTAGCTCCGCATATCCAGTCCGCCCAATTTAGATGCTCGCTGCTATGCATATAATGACTTAATTCATTAGCGAAATGTGTATTTGGCACGATTATCGAGTGAGCATTATGTATGTTAAGTTGGTTTTCATTCAACCTCCACTCTCTTTCCCATGTGAAGTTAACACCGTTTTCCTTGACCACATCTTTATCACTAGGGTCATATGTCACGTGGCGCCAGTGAAGACGCCCCGGAAGACAATAACCCTCACTTTTAGTTTGATAGATAACGTGCCTGCCACCTAATTCATAAATAAGTGATTTACTAAAAGCAAATCCAAACTGGGTATATCGTGATGACTGATGCCTTTTTACTTCTAACGGCGACTCTGTAAAACAAACGCTTTCCAGATTTCTGAAGGTGTCTTTACCTGACGCATTGAGGTAGCCATCCATAACAATTTTCTTCATCACTTCGAAAGCACATTCATCAGCCTTATTTTTGTCTTTTCCTTTGTATTCCGTTTTTATCCAATGAAATACGTCATCAGAATAATCACTATGATTGTGCATAAATGGAGTCCTCCTTTAGTCTATTTATCGACTGGCAGATCCCATTCTTTACGTTCAATGGACAATTTTTCTATAAGGCCTTCATTTGCCACATTACCGTGTTTATCCAGAATCACCGGGATGTTAGCGCAGTAGCAGTGATACCGATTGCCGCGCTCTGCGTAGAAGCCCTCAACCTCTTCGGTTGTGTAGGTCCTGCCATGCCGGGCTGCGTGCCACGATCGCGTTGTAGGCTTTAACGCCGACAGCCAGAGAACTGCAGTGTTCAGCCCTAACCGCTCACGCGCCCAGTCAGTTTCCTGCCATTGAGCCTTGCGTAGCGCTCCGACCTGCTCTGTCTGCGCCATGTTCTTAGCTCGGGCCATTGAGACGTCGAGCCGCTTACTGATGATGCGAGCAGTTTCTTTTGGGCTGATGCCTCGTCCTATTGAATCGGCTATCACATTAGCCAGGTCACCACGGGCCCGGTTAGACTCAAGCAGCCAGTCGCTATATGTGGATACGTACGCTGCTGCCACCTGATTCTGGTATGCCGCTGAGCTGAGTAGCTGCTGAAGCGTCGTCTGCTGCTCGTAGATGGGCGACTGCACCGACAGATTTGTGAAAGCCTGTTGAGTGCCACGCTCATACTCTGCAGCGACGTACTCCAGCGCCCACAGGTTGTTGCTGCCACCTTCAAGCAGATAGTCATCAAGGATTAGCTGAACTCGCTGCAGCAGGTCAGCCAGTTGAGGTGCCGACATGTCGTAAATGTACGTGCCGGCATTAACCTGATAAATCACATTGCCATGCAATGCATAGCTCTGTGCGTTGTTCGTCCTCTCCTGCCCTGTCAGGCGCTCATCGAATAGCTTCTTCAATGCTACCTTAATCTGGTAGTACCGACTCTCGATGTCGCGGAACATCCGGTTAACGGGGCGTGCGGATTGGGTCGGGTCAGCTTTGTTGCGGGGTACTATTGGCGTCCCGATTCGGGTTTTCGCTGTCATCATCATCTGTCAGCGGGTCCTTATCGGTTAATTTTTTGTTTGGGTCAGGTGTGGCTGGCGCTTTACGTGGTTCAAGTTCGCCAACTGTCCGCACCTCATTCTCGTCAATGGCTGGGGTGCCGAATGCCTGCTGGGTGTCTTTCGCTACTGCGGCCATTGCCTGCATATTGGCGATCTTCTCTTTCTCACTTGGTGCGAGTAGGTCAGACCATGCGAGAGTTACTTCACCTGATGCCGGAGAATCAATAACACCAAGATTCCAGAACCGCTCCAGCAGCATTTGAACGACTGCCGTCTGGAACCCCCAGCGGCGACCGTTGCAGCGCTTAGCCCAGTCAGCTTTATCCTCATCAGATGCCAGGCGTCCGGTTTGCTGTCCAAAGAGAATGGTGAACGGGCATTGAATTGATGATGAGAACTCATTCGCCGTGACCGTCCAGCTTGGTGAAGGGTCGGCAGCGGCAACTGACAGCACTGATGTGGTGCCTGACTGTGTGACGAGAGCAGAATCAGTACCGCGATTCAGCTTCATCATCTTGTCGTTCATTGCTTCGCCGAGGTTTTCGTAACCAGCTTCTTTCGCCATCTTGGCGATCGCCGCCATATCTGTCTGAGCATCAAAGCTGATACCCAGTTGGCGGCTGGCGTTCTTCAGAAAACCTTCTGCGCTACCACCGGAAATCTTTTCGAGGTCCAGTAGCTTGTTATAGCCAGCACGCAGGAATGGCACGCCGGATAGCATGTTTTCATCTTCCGAACCTTCGCACAGGATGATGACGCGGTCGGGATGGACGGTAACGCTGCGCACGGGCCCGTAACTGCCATCATCACCCACTGGCTGCTCGTTAAACTGGTAGTTCACCGGTTCACCGTAGGTTTCCGACATGGTGTCCGTGTCGAAGTTGCCCGGCTTAATCTGTGATTCCCACGCAGGGATGAGTTTGACGATCGCCTTATCGCGCAACCGGGAAACAACGGCGGTGTCCACTGGCTCTTTCCATTCGCGCCCATCTTTAAACTGGATGAGCAGCGCTGAATATCTGCCAACCAGATTGCGGCGGTCAGCATCTTTGATTTTCGCCCAGTGCTTACTCAGTAACTTGGTTGCAGCCTTTTCCCAATCAGTGGTTTCCGTTGATTCCTTGTTTTCACTACCGTCGATAATCGTCGGCTTATCCGTCCAACACGACTCCAGCAGCTTATGCACGGCGGCATATGCGACAGGGTTACGCTCATAGGCGCGGTAATACTGGTCGAAACCAAGTTCATCGGGGTAACCGAATTCCTCGTACAGCTTTGTGCGCTTAGTGTTGCCGGGCTTGCTTGCATACATCATGCGCTGGCGCCCTATCTCATGAGCGAGGGCGTTCACAAGGAATTGTTCCCCGTTGCTTAGTTCACTCACTGATGAGCTCCTTAGAAGAATATTGCGCCGGTTTTCTTCGGCGAATGCAGTACACGGTATCGGGTGGCGTCCCAGTCGTGGTCTTCCTGGGTGGTATCCACGTCATCAGGTTTTTTGTCATCACGTACCAGCACAGGGACGCGGCTTATCCACCCACGGCAGTAATCGAAAACGTACAATGCTGGCTTTTCAGGAATGCCACTCTCTGTCTTCTTGCCCTCAATGACCGCTTCTAACATGTCTGCGAAAAGTGATGCGCCGTTGATTCGGGAGCCGGGTTTTTTGTTGGACTCCACCCACTTCACGCCTTGCTTCTCCATCTTCTGGCCGATGGAAAGCTCATTGTCAGCAGTGTTGTAAATGGCGCTGTCAGCTGGCCCCGGGACTACCTCTTTGCAGATGCCTGGCATAATGTGCATCTGGCCCTGCTGCTTTGTTTCTTCTGGCTCGCCACACTCTTCGCCCGCTAGCCGCTTATCGATCCACGCAACGCCCTTCGCGACGTTAGTGGATGACATATTGAGGCCCTTGTTGAGCTCGTCAGGTGGGCAGCCGTACCACTCACCAATAAGAACCAGTGACCCGGCAGGCGGGCAGAATTTGCCACCATCTGCCAGCGTTGCCTCTGTGCCGTCAGACTGCGCCCACCACAGATTAGAGAATGGTTTTGACTCGCCCCAGTCATGGGAGCGGTCAACAGCCCAAGTCTCAGGGATGGTGAATGGCTTGATAACGTGAAGCGACTCGTTCCACAAGTGGTCGAAGCGACCTCCACTGGTTACATCCCACGAACCTTCAACCCATGCTTTACGCTTGTTCGGGTCTTTGATGCTCATCAGCGTGGCGATGTACACCGGGTCGAGATAAGGGTTCTCTTTGAACGAGCCATGTATCGCAACGCGCGTAAGGGTTATCTCTTCTTCCTGCTGAGTCTGCGGGTTCTGCACCATCTGCTTCTCGCGAATAATGGTTCCACGTGGAGCTGGGGCAATGAATCTCTTCTTCACCCATGTATGACCGATGCCAAATGGGTTTGTGGTGTTGAATGTCTCAAGCGGGATGTTCGGCAATAGTGATCCGTCTTCGCGCGGGTAATCCTGCGGTCTGAATGAAGATCGCCGACAAGAGAACATCGATTCGTAAAAGTCTGCGTTAGGCTGCTTTGTCAGTTCGTTAAAGCCGATGAACGGAAATTCCTGACCGTGGTAGTCCCAGTAGTCGTCAGCCTCTTTACCAAAGCGAAAAAGCAGTTCTTCTCCCGTAGGCCATACCCACCGCAACTCCGAAGCTGAGTTCAGAAATCTGGCTCCATCACCGAACAGGCGATACATACGCTTTGACTGAGTGATGATGTCGGCAAGGTTTTTGTATTCTGTGTCGAAGATGATGCCGCGCCAGAACGTGCCATAGCCAAGCCCAACCAGACGGCGGAAACGTGCAAGCTGAGCGGCCGTCTTACCTGGCCCGCGCGTTCCCTCGAAAAGGATTTCATCGCACGGACAGCTCAGCGCAAGAGACTGTGAGCCAGGTAATGGCTTCCAAACTACGTTGTAGCTCATTTACCCAATACCTCGCTCTGCTGTTGCTGTGCGGCTGCCTCCCACTCTTCAGCACTGCTACATGATGGTACTGGCATGATGTTGTGAGTGGCGGTTACTTTCTGGTCTATCTGCTCTTTGAATGCCTGAACGCTGATGTGCTTACCGAGCAATTCGAGATTCTTCACCTTGTCCGGCCATTTGATTTTCTTCAGCAGGCCAGCGGAGTCTCCAGACATCTCAGTAACATCCATACCTGATAGGGTTGTACGCCACGTTTTCGGCCAGTCTTTAATAGGTTTCAGTTCGCCATTCGCAAGCAGGATGTCGAGTACGTCCATCTGATCTATCTCGACCAGGCGGCGAAGCACATAAGCAGCGTCAATATTTACTTGCTCATTGCGTTCAGATTTCAGTTCGACGATTCTATTTTGGATGTCAGGTTTTGTTAGGTTCTCGCAACCTGATGCCCGGGCGGTCTTTTCGCTGTACCCCGCCCGAATTGCCGCTTGCGTGGCGTTCAAATCGATGAGGTACTCGCGACAGAACATTTCTTGTTTGTCAGTGAGTGCCATTATTAAATCCATTGAAAGGGTTGAATATGTCTGGGATAGGAATAGCTGATTATCTTGCTGGAGTGAGGCATGACAAAGAACAACTTTTCTCTCGTTTTGATGACTTCTGGAATGAAATTTATGTAAAAGCTAGAGATAGCCGTAACTTTAGAGGTCATATCACAGTATCAGATCACCCTAATCACATAATTGATTTAGAAGGCACTGGACTCACTCTCATTGCTCGCAAAAGAGTTGTCTTTTTCGGCAAGCAACTTCTGTTAGAAATAGATTTTTACAAAGAGCGCAAAGACCAACAGGAATCGGTTTTGAAGGTTTATCTGGCTAATGATGGTGAACTTTTCCTCGGTCACCCTGAAGACTCCAAAGCTTTAGACTTTTTCCATGAAGAAACCAGTGTGCCATTCTTTGAACAATTGATTAGATCAGCCTCCACTGGCGGATTCATTTCAATTGATCGTTAACCACACATATTCCATCTTCAATACACCATCAGGCGTGAGGCAAACCCTCACGTCATCTTACCGTGCTAATTCAATGAAGCCATTAACCATCTCAGGCTGTGATCGGCTCATATTCCTTCATATGGAGAGTGTAATTGAGTTATCATTTACGCATTGATAACGTGAATAAACTATTCATATGGACAACGCATTTGTAGTAAGAAGGGCTTCAATCAACTCACGTCCACAGTGGGCGCTCATAATTCACAGCATCAATGGGTACTGTGTATGCGTGGTGGATAAGTCATTCCCGATAGTGGAAGGTCAGGAGTTGTCACGCCATCCCAATCATAGGGGGGTATGGGTGCTGTCAGGCAGTGATGTTGTTTTCCCGGCAAGCGTCCATGGCGGAATGAGTCTTAATGAGGCTGAAGGGGCAATTTCACGTATCGCCAGATAAAAACCTACCCATGCTCACGCCTTTGGAGATTTTTATGACTCCAGCCTTCTTGCCATTAATCCAATAAAAAACCGCCCTTAGGCGGCTGTTCGTTTATCTTTTGGGGTGAGGTGGCTCTTGGTTTTTTGCAGACTCTCCTGCATAAGCAAGAATGTCAGCCCAAGTCCGATCACCCATTGAACTACCCAGGAATCTTAGCTTCCCGGCGAAAGCATCCCAATTCTCTTCTGGGCTACCATTTTTCCACCCAGAAAAATGCTCATGAGCTCTTGCAAGAACCTCATCAACTTTTAATTTGATTGTTGCTAGGTCTTCACCCATTTGATGCTTAGCCGCGATTTGCTTGATTTCTTTAACATATCCGTCAACCAACCCTTGAGAATTATCCATACAGCCCCCTTTTAATGGAAAGCCATATTTTATCACTCATGATTGGTTAATACAGTGTCGCAACACTTCACGGCGGAGCTAACCGTTATCCCCTGTCGGAGAGATTGATCATCAGGCGCACTCGCAAATGCGCCTTGTGATGGTCATGAAAAAGCCCCCGTGAGGAGGCTTTATAATTTATGACTTGAAGCCACGTTTACCGTGGGCTTTGCGCCATGCTTTAACAGCGGCGACAATCTTGACAGGTGTTGCGTCCTTATCTTCACTGTAAAAGATCAGGTCAGAACCTTCAGGGTGCTCACTTACCGAAATGAAGTTTTCCAGCAACTTATCCTGATGAGCTTCTCCGCCTTTAGCGCTGCAGATTTCACTCACAAGTTGGGTGAATTCTGCTTCCGTGTAGTCTTCAAATTTATGCTTCAGTTCCATATTTTCACCTTATTTCTTTGAATGAATTTCGATATGACGCTTTGGTGTCAGAACGCGAAGGTTATCGATATCATACACCTCGCCGCCTTGTGAGATAAGTTCGACATGATGAAGCTCATAAGAGCGACGGCCGCCAACACTTTCTTTCGCCTGTACGCGAGGTGCTAATCCTTCTTTCATTCGCTGACGGTTGTTAGTGTTAAACTGGCCTGCCAGCTCGGAATCGGCCACAACCTCCTTCCAGAAAGCATCGCGAAACGCATCAAAGCTTCGGAATTCTTTACCAGCCAATTTTTTAGCAATCCGTGTTGGTACTGGTACACCTAATTCTTTACCAGAAGCCATTAACCACTTGCCCACGACATCTGCACCAACGCCTTCGACTTTACCTGGCAGGTCACGTCCACTTTGCAACATGACATAGATAGGTTTCAACCCAGAATCAGCAGGGAAAATCAGGATTGCATCCCTGAAGTCCATGTCATCCGCCATTGGGAAGCTTTCAATCACCGGCGATGTATTTACAGGATTTTGATTGCCTGTATTACCTGGTACCGCATCGCTATGAGCTGGCGTTACAAGAGGCGGCAAACCTTTATAGCCAGGAGCTTTCTCAGGTGACACAAGGATTGTGCGGGAAGGCAGGCCGCTCTCTGCTGGTATCGATACTGAATAAAGCCCTGTGACTTTGTCAATCGACGCATTTAATACACGAACAGCACTCGGATTAACAGTTCGTACCAGATATGTTTTGAGTGCATTCTCTGTGTAATAAAGGCGGCCACGAACGGCCATATTGACAGAGCCATTAACGTCAGCAGCAGCTTTTAAAGAAGCGTCAGATGGAAGTTTGATAGCATCTGCAGGCATAGCGGACAGGAACATATTAATATCTTCACGTCCTGGTACCTTATCGCTACCTTCACCCGCACTTGGAATATATGCAACAGAAGCGATCAGTGCACCGATGCCACTGCCTGAGATGGCTGTCCCAATTAACTCCGCGACTACGGTTCGCACAGAATTCCATGCTGTCGTAAGCGCAGCCTCACCCAAGGTAAAACCGCCCAAACCTGTTTCAGCAAAGGTAATTGGCGCAGCGGAGGCGGCTACTGCAGGAAAGCCAGCAAAGCCAAATACATTTTGCTCTTCTAATTTTGAACGCGCAGCTTCAAGAGCAGCAGCTTTAGTTGCAGCTTCTGCCTCCGACTTAGCTTTAGCGTCAGCTTCCGCTTTAGCTTGAGCTGCTGCTGCCTGCTCAGCGCTCAAGCGCGCAGCTTCTGCAGCTTGACGTGCAATTTCAGCCTGACGTTTTGCTTCAGCTTCAGACTGTGCTTGCTGAAGCCGGGACTGGGCATTTGCAAGGTTAATATTTTCTTGGTTAAGAGAGTTACTTTGAGAAGAAATATCATTACGCAATGCATCATTCTGAGAATTATAAGAATTAATCTCATTTTGAAGTTGATCGCGCTTATTTTTCGCTGGCGTTAGGATCGTATAGAGGATCCTGTTTGAACGTACGGGATCTACGCCTGCAAGACCTCTTACTTGTTCTCCAAGCGCCTGAACCTTCGCTGACAGTTCATTAACTTGAGGCTGCCTTGCGTTGATCTCGGCGTTGTTAGCGTTGATTTGGGCATTGTCAGAATTAATCTTATTTTGTAAGGCTGACGCATTGACAGAAGCATTATTGACATCACGCTGCGCAGCCTCTACAGGATGTGCAGCATCCCATTCTGCCTGTTGACGCCGGGCTTCTTCTTCAGCCTTACGTTGCGCTTCTGCGGCAGCTGCATCATTCGCTGCCTTTTGCGCTGCAGCGGCTGCGGCAGCTTTCTTCGCATCTAATTGCACCTGAACGAGTGCACGAGCTTGTGCCTGACGTGCAGTTTCACCATTTTTCCAGTCTTTACGATTATTCAAAATCGGCCGCGAATAAAGGCTTACCCCGGTAATATTGTCATTACCGTCAACGGTTACCGTATAAATATAGCCATCAACTGCTGAACGGAATCCCGATGGAACAGGTGCCGTTACATTAGTCCGAAGATTATCGCGACCTTCACTGCCTGAATGGCCATCTGACCAATGAAGCGAGTTATCTGGCACCCAATTCATGCCTCGTGAGATTTCAATCCGATATTCACCGTTAACCCACTGCCCTACAACTTCTCCAGGCTTTGCTGGTGACAGAACGTATCGACCATTACCAGCGTTGCCAGACGGGCCGGAGCCTGTATTAACACCACCGGTCGGTCCTCGCCCACCACCGCCAAACTGGTTGTTATGAGCATTGTCAAAACCATTTCCTGAACCCATAGAAAAATTCCTCTTTGACGTAAAATAAAACCAATTAAAAGAACTGTATAAATAAACAGTTAAATTGAATTTTACGCTTCATGACTTATGGGTGCAATACTGTATAAAGCAATATTTATCAGTTATTTATAGGAAATATTTGGAGTGCCCGTGTGCAATAAGATCACACTAGTATTTAAAATTTATTCAGTAGCTATATCTAATAAAAGCATTGCTCTCTGACGTACTGTTGCAGCCCGGCTATTTGCTTTCCGGCAACTTCGATTCGCTCTCTGAGGGTGAAATAATCCCGTTGAGCGGCGTCATTAAGTCGGGCGGTGGCTGCATCATCCATGCCGGGGGTGCCGGAGGTGGATTGTTTCTGGCAGGTGGCGTTGAGCTGCAACCGACGCTTGCCAGTAGCAACATCATCATGCAGCTGATCGATAGTGGCTTTAGCATCGGCTAATTCCTTCGTGTATTTCTCATCGAGTGCGGCCACGTCACGCTGCCGTGTCTGCATATCGGTGATGGTGTCAGTGGCCTGCTTCAGACTAATGGTTGCAGTGTCACGCTGCGCCTTGTAGTCAATGGCATTGCCGCGGTAATAGAACGCGAATGCTACTGACGCGGCTAATAGCAAAAGAACCAGCAGGATGAGTGCAGCAAGCACCTTAGCCTTTAAGGTCATCGGCACTCTCCGCCAGGCACATGGTGCGCTCCATATCGCGACGGTTCATCAGTCCACGCCACTTCTGTCCGCCAGCGTAAATCCAGCGGCGCAGTTCTTCACACGCGCCATCGACATCACCCGCATTAAGACGCTTCAGCAGGGTCGATTTAGAGAACGCGCTGGTGCCCACGTTGTAGGTGAAGCTGTAAAGCGCGGCACGCTGGTATTCGCCCAGAGGGATTTTAACCATCCCGTCGACCGCCTTTTTAACTGGCTGCAGGTCGCTCCACATCAGGCGATCGCATTCGCGGTCGGTGTATCGCTTGCCTTTGATGATATCGGTGCCGGTGTGACCGTCGCAGACAGTCCAGACGCCAGCGACATCTTTGTAAGGCTCATATACCCGCCCTTCTACCCCATCCTTTCCGCCGAGGAATACCGTAGCGATAGCCATAGCTCCGCCACCCGCGACAGCAATAAGCTTATTGCGCAGGCTGTTTGACATAGCCATGGGTTAATCCTCGTTGATGTCTGGTGCAGTGGGCCAGCGCTGGAGGGCTTTGATTTGCGCCAGGGTAGCCTTGCGTTTGTAATACCAGTTGATGCCGAGCGTGAACAGCGCCACCAGAATACCGGCCAGGACGCCAACAGCACTCCATTCATCGGGACTCAGCCTGGTCAACAGACCATTGGCAATCGTCCCGGCAGATGCGCCGTATGCCGCGCCTGAAGCCAGTTTGCTCATATCGATACTCATATCACCTCCGTGATTACGGGCGGTGCTGTAGGTAGTCAGAAGAAAAGAGCGCTCCTCCCCATCACAGCAATGAGGGTCATCAGATTTAATTTTGGGAGGGCGCTAAACGAAAAAAGGCCGCCTATCGGCAGCCTGCTGAAAAGTTGGAATGTTTAAATGCTAATGTTTTTCGTTGCATGACCGTTTAATACGCATAATTCACAAAGCGCTGAGGGATCATGAAAAAACTATTAGGATTTATCATTCTCGGAATTTATGTATTTCTTGTGAGCTTTGGAGGCACCTTTGCAGCGTCTGTTGCCGCCGCAGCCACCAGACAAGTACTTGATGAAAGCAGAATGCCTCGATTCAGTTTTGAACAATTCGGAGCTATTGCTAAATCATCCGCAGTTTATGGGTTGTGCGTAGTCTGGGCAGTAGTTGTAGTCAGCATAGGGACAGTGATGCTGAAGAAATTTATCTGGCCGACCTTAAAATATATAGGTCTGAAGATAAGGTACTTTTTTCATGGATACTAAGGCGCAATAGCTCAAGTGGTGCCTAATGCATACTGACACAATCGCACTTCTTTAATCACTGGCAGAGCAGACAGAACAGCCATAGTGACGAAGGCTTTGGCGATGTTCGCCGAAAGTATCAAATCTTAACCACAACTTCGCAGCTTTTAGAAGCGCCTATCCCATAAAAGGGATATTCCTGAGTCTATCCCCTACAGCGGATAATAAAAAAGCCCCGCCGACTGGTGAGGTCGCGAGGCTCCTTGGCATCCACATTTATGCAACTGACCGGTAAAGTCGCGATCTGTTCGCTTCACTTCCCGATCATGCCGTTAATGTGCCAGGTTACATGCCCCTTGTCTTTGGCTTTTTGTGCTATTTATTATAATCATGCTGCAATTTTAAGAATTTCCTTCTCCATTTGTCGCGTAATTGCGTAAAACATTTCTCCTTCGAGTATATCCATCGCCCATTCCATTCTGTTCCGGGCCTCCTTGGGTGAGATGTTGCAGTAATCAATCAGCGATGAGCCGATGTTTTGCACGCTTTTGCGTTTGCAGTATCGTAATCTGGCTACATTGCGAAGCGGGTTATCCTTACCGAATGTCTTTACCATGACTGATTCAACAAAGGCGGCATCATCGGATTCTTTGGCGAGAGCGATGATGTTTGCCGTTGATGACTGAGGGATAAGCAGGTCACGCGCTTTGCGGAACAGCTCTTCACCTCGCAGCCCCTCACAATGCAGCTGTGACACGATTTTCTCTATCTGCCTGCCCTTCTGTTCACTCCATTCGCATCGCATCATCAGGCGGCCTATTACGTTCACCTCTGCGCGATCGTAATCTTCCCCACCGAGGTGATCGCCCCACACGCCCAGCAAGTGCCTTACCCATGCCTGCTGTGATTTGTTGATAGTCTTCCAGCCATTGCCGAATAACCTGCGCATATCAGCTGCGCTGCGGACGCCTGATAGCCTGACGATTTGCTGGTAGTCACGCTCTATCCTCATTGCGCTTCGCTCCTCTGTTTGATCAGTTCTCTGGTCTTCTGCCTGTAATGTGCCGCAAGCTCCTGCAGTTCTTCCCGCGTCCACTTCTTCACGGGGTGCGGACCCATGAGGCGATCGAAAGCAGCCTGACCGATTTTCTTAATCAGGTTAGGCGTGTAGTTTTCAATGTTGCCGGAAAGATGCTGGTTGCAGGGTACGCACTGCTTATGGCAGTTGGTTTCTTCGTAGCGTGTAGCCGGTGAAGCGCCGCGAGTTCGATAGTGCCCGGCGTCATATTTTCCTTCGTGGAATCGTCCGCAGCTGATGCACGGATCGGCGGCATCTCGAGTGCGGATATATTCGTTGAAGGCTGACTGGGTTTGCTTATGGAAGTGACTGAGGGGCTTTACTGCTAACTTGCGGATTTTGGTGTGGCGCTTTTCCTGCTGAGCTTCATCTTTTCGCCGTCGTTCTGCTTCCTGTATCGCCTTATGCCGTTCCTTCTCTCTCTTTGTCAGTGCTATCACGGTTCCGCACTCTGGTGAGCACCACGTTTGATTTGAGAAACCCGGATGAAACCATTCTCGACAGTCCGCATTCTTACATCTTCGCCTGACTTTTCTCATCGCCCCCTCCGTGCATTCTGATGTCGTCGTCTTGCATCCAGCCGGCGCAGCAGCGGACGCAGGCATATGTCTCGTCCGTAGCCAGCGGTATGCCACAGCCAGCGCAGTTGATAGCAGGTATATCGCCATGCGGCATGAATTGGCAGATAGTCGAGATGCTCGTAATACCAGATATCCTCTTCGCAAATTTCACAGCTAACTCCGAACCGGTGTTTATCTTCACTGGTCAGCACAGTACTGCAGCTACAACAACGCTTACGCCCAGCATTTGTTCTCATAAGTTTTGTCTCTTCGTGGTTCGCGATTACCTTCAGGCAACAGCGCACTAACCAGCCATAAGCGGGGATCGGCGGCGAGTGTCTTTTGGGTATGAATGTTGCGGGCGTTGTAACGGGAAATGAGTTCGTTTGCAGTGTCTGTATCCACAGGGTCATGGGTGAACCATGTTTTCTTCATTGCTTTTCCTTTTGTGAAGCCCACGATCGCCCCGACTGACCATCAACACAACATTGACTACGACGTGATACCGGCAGTTAAAGTCTCGGGCATATTTCCTGACAGTTGTGCGAGTAGATTTGATCGCTCGGCCAACTGCTGTTTGGTTTCCTCGGGTCTCAATGAGCAACTGAGGAATGGAGGTAACCTGTGGTGTCATGCTGTACTCCCGAATCTTCCAGCCCACTCAGCCGCACGCGCTGACTCGTCGCTAAACCTGACGTTCTGCTCTGCACCGAAGGCATGGATTATTGTGATTAAATCTCGCATCTCACTGACGCGCATTTTGCTTGTTGACTGGCCCAGCACCACAAAGCCGCCATTGATACCCTGCACCGTCTCCTGCCCTTTCAGGCTGGCGGTGAAAATATGCTTCCAGCATTCCGGGTTGAGTTTTCTGCCGTACCACACCACCTGGCTTGATACGTCATGCAGGCAGGCCCAAAGCATGCGGTTTTGCGCAAGGCTTCTGGTGTCTTCCTGTATGGTTACCTGCAGAGGTTTGTCGGAACTGGCGGGGAGTTGCTGGATAGTGCTGATGCAGTTCTGTCGGATGTTGTCGCTCCTAAGCAGGAACGTTGCTTTCTCCATCGCATTTGTCTCGCTTTAATGCGTCGCCCAGCACCTTGCGCATCACCTCCTGATAGCAGGTGAAATCATGGAACTTGCGGCCGTGGTTAATCATTTCCTGCAAGAGTGATTCGAACTCATCATCTGGCAGGATATAAGTGGATTTCTTAAGAGGGATTACGTTGCTCACTTGCGACTCCTTGAGTCCTGCTACTCAAACTCAGCATCGACAATCAGGTCGTGCGCTTCACGCGCCAGCATGTCGATGGCTTTCAGGTGTGCCCGGAACTGCTCCGGTGTTAGGTCGCGCTTCTTAGCCAGGTCGATGATTGCCAGCTGTAGATTGCGAGCCTGCCGCATCAGCGGTATTGGGACTACCAGTTGAGTTACCTGTGTCATGCTGCGCTCTCCCTTCCCTCAAGCCAGAAGAAAAACGCCCGGTCCACAACGGCATCCTGATAGCCAAGATGTGATCGGGTCAGGTTGTGCTTGTCACCGTGTACGCTTCGATACAGGCGTTCAAACCGGATACGGTTCATCTCAGTCATGACGACCACCTTTCAGCCCAAAGCGGCGACGGATATCAGCAAGATGATCCAGCGCCTTTTCGTTACCGGTCGGGATGTGCAACTGAGGAATCTGCTTGCGCGGTGGCGGGATAATTTCGCCAGCCTCAATGCGTCGGGACATCTTACGCAGCTCATCGCCCAAGCGTTTTCGGCATTCAGAATCAGTCAGGTTGAACGAGCGCATCTGGTTGTAAACCGCTGTCACCATGTGGAAACACGCCGCGCTTTCCCAGGGGAAGTCCTCGCTACTGTCGTACATGCCCCGGTCGCGGCAGTACAGACGGAACGTGTCGTACAATGCTTCGTCTGACGGCAGGCCAGCGGCGCGATGTTCTCCCTGCTTACACCACTCGATAAACTGGCCGGGCGATGGCAGGAACGGCGAACCGCTGGCACGGGCCAGCTTCATGCCTGCTGACAACTGCTGCTTGTTGTGAATACCGTTCTCTGCAAAGGCGGCAATCCACTGGCGTTTCGCTGCTGCTTCATCGTTGGGGTTACGCCACGCAGTGCTGACCGATGCCGGGAATACCTGCTTCAGGTTCGAAAACAGAGCATCGACTAGGCGCTCAACGTCTTCATGCACTCCACGTTCAACCGGGCGAGGGCCATCTCCTGCAATGCGAGCCAGTGCACCTGCATCACGGTTTTGGATTGCTGATACGAGATTTCTCATAGGAATTCATTCTCCCAGGCTTCGCGGCTGTTCCAGTGCTGAGCAGGTTGCTGCGCCACTGGCTGCCGGTTACGCCCTGGCTGGCTCATCTGCGCCCGGAGTGTGTCCCACTTGGCGCGGAGTTTTGCAGGGCTGAGGATGTTGCTCTGCCAGAAGTGATCGGCGTTGGCCCACTTGAAGGTCTCGCAGATGTCGTGATGCGTTACCTCAAGGGCGCCTCTCATCAGGCGGATGTCGTTAGCCCAGGCGGGCCAGTTGGGTTGTTGTGCAGTTGGGGTGACAATCCGCACTTTGCTGAATATCCACTCGGCTGCCTTCAGGTCGTCAGCAGTTCCCCACTTGTCGCCTTTGGGTGAATGGGTCGCTGCTTCAGGCCGAATTACAGGGAGATTCTTCAGGGATGTGTCGGAGGATTCGCCAGAATTCTCTGACGTATGTTTATTGTCTTTCTTGTCTTTTGTAATAGTGTCTTTTGTGTGTCCCTGTTTTGGTGACAACCCTGTCACTGTTTTGGTGACACTTTTTGTCACTGATTTGGTGACAGTGACACCATCATGGTGACACTCTGGAATTTGCCACTCTGCGAGGTTCTTATTTGGTCCGATTAGCATGCCTTCCCTGACTAGAACACACATCTGAATTAACTCGTTTTTTGCCTTGTTTACCTTCTGCCTTGGCAGCCTGGTAATCTGGCTAATCTGGCTGTCAGCAATGCGATCCATCTTTTTGTTGAAGCCGTATGTCTTCCGGCAAACAGCATGCGCAACCTTCGCCTGATTCCTGGTCAGGTTGGCCCCTATAAGCTCTTCGTACAGCTCGTTTGCCAGACGCGTGTATCCATCGTCTGTATCTGCCACACGTTGCTCCACGGCCCTGAGAGCGGGCCTGATTGGTGATACGTTGTCATGCGCAAGATTCATCGCCGCCCCCGTCAGAAGGAATGCCTGAGCGATAGTCAGCGAGAATCCGCTTTATCTCTTCAGTGGTTCCATAAGAAAGAATCAGGCTGTCGAAACCACCATCGCGGTCAAACTCAGCATCAACCAGTAATTCAGCCAGGCGGCGTGCTTTGGCCGCGCTGAACTGAGGAATGGCTGCTGATCGCGTCAGTTTGGTTTTACCCGCGGCTTTGGCCTTCTGCATTTGTGCCTGTGCAACCGCATCTGCTTTCGGGCCATGTTCGCGTGATAAAGCAACTGCGGTTGTTGGAGCCACCTCGCCCGCCTTCACCATTGCGATGAGGCTCTCGCCACACTCCAGCAGCTGAATATGCTGATCCACATCTGCCGGTGAGCGCTTAACCTTTTTGGCAATCTCTGCAGGTGTCCAGCCCTGATTCAGCAGGCGCTGATATGCCGCCGCACGTTCCAGAGGAGACAGAGCCTTACCCTGTGAACTGGTGACCATGAATGCGATGCGATCAGCTTCGGAACCTGAGAAGTCTTTGCACTCAAGGCGTGGTATTTCGTGGCCAGCTTCAGACGCCATTTTCGCGCCGTAATACCGGTGATGACCGTCGATAATCTTGATGCCCTGCTCTGTAACCTGAACCGCCAGTGGCGGCACAAACTCACCGGCAATGAATGCATCACGAAATTCAGCGACGTGCTCCTGGTCGATTTCGCGCACGTTGTAACCCGGCTCGACGTAAAGCTCAGCTAGTGGCACCAGAAAAGTTTTCTTGACCGTTGTTTCCGTGCCGTTTTTCTCTTTAGCCTTGTAAAGCGATAATAAAGAACTCATAATTACTCCTGTACGTTGATCCAGTAAGATTCGTGCATCAGGCCTCTAGCGTTCCAGCGCTCGGGGCCTTTTCTTTGGTGAGAATACTTGCCACCTGTCTGGCTAAATGAGCCATCTCGTCATCCACAACACCCCATTCCAGTACTGCAAGAAGCATTGATAACTTGGGGATCCAGTCTCGTTTCCACCGGCTTATCTGAGCTTTATCAACCCCGACAGCTTCAGCAGCTTTCTCTGTGCCGATTAAGGCGATCTTGTTAAGCAAGGCGCTTTCAATGCGCAGTGCCTCGTTGCGTTTCTTTGCGCGTTCCATCAGTTAGTATTCCGTTTGTTGGTTAAGTAGTTACGTGACATTGCAGTGAGCAAGTCACTTCGGTTTGAAAGTCCCCGCGTTGACGGCGGGCTAGATTGTGTAAAGAGCGGTGTTGCTTAAGCTGCCGAAGCGCGCTGTGGTGCAAAAACTAAGCTTTCCTTCTTCACCGGCTGGTAATCGGTGAATTTATTTGTGGCTTCCTCAATTGCTTGGGCTTTGCCTGGTGATGCTCGGCGGAATCCATATGCAATTTGGTCGAGGTAGCCAACAGATGTGTTCGCTAGTGCAGCAAGGCTGATCCAGTCTTCAACTGAAGATTCCTTGCGCCAGCGGAGCAGTTCATTACCCATTGGTGCCTCCTGTTCAATTACAAGGTTAAGTTTAGCGTTATGCTAAATAACTAACAAGCAATATTTAGCAATATGCATATTTATCGCATTGCTAAATAGTGTGAGAATCAAGCCATGGAAAATAAAAGCATCAGAAAAACCAATCTCAACAACCTCCTGAAGAGGCACCTTGAGAACGATGGCAACACAAAAGCTGGATTTGCAGAGCTTTTGGGCATCAGCGCGTCCCAATTTAGTCAGCTGCTTGGTGAAAATAGCGTTAGGAACATCGGGGACAAGATGGCGAGGAAGATTGAAGTGGCGTTAAAGCTGCCTAATGCCTGGCTTGATTCCATACATGAAGATGAGCCACGAGTTGATGCTAACGTCTCAAACCCCAGAGACTACAAGCAGACTGCGCGCTACCCGGTTCTAAGCAAGATTCAGGCTGGCGCCTGGGATGAGGCCTGTGAACCCTATACGATAAAGGATGTCGATATGTGGCTAGAATCAGACGCACATACACAGGGAGATGCTTTCTGGTTACAGGTGGAAGGCGACTCGATGACTGCTCCCATGGGGCTGAGTATTCCGGCAGGAACGTACGTGCTGTTCGATACTGGACGGGAAGCCGTGAATGGGAGTCTGGTTGTTGCAAAGCTTACTGATGAAAATGAAGCCACATTCAAGAAGCTCATCATCGACGGCAGCCAGAAGTACCTGAAGGGGCTAAACCCGCAATGGCCTATGGTGCCGGTTAACGGGAACTGTAAGGTGCTGGGCGTGGCGATCGAGACAAAGATGCGGCTGGTCTAAGACTTATCGCTGATAAACGATTTCGATAAACTGCTCAGGTTATGTGAAATATTATGAGAGCTGAAAAAATAATCACCGTTTACCCAACTATGATTAAAGCAGGTTTGGCAGTAAATCACTTCATGGCGCCTGATCCCGTAACTTATGTTGGTGAGTATCCAGCCAGATGCTCTTTCTATCTGACATCATTGATGTATTTCGAAAATGGCAAAGAATATACGACAGAGCTAGATGTTTCTTTAAATGGAAAGTCTGTTTTACCTGATGACAACGATGATAACTCCATGGAAACATTTATGTTTTGCCCAATTGGTGATTCATCGATTATGGTTGGATCTTCTTTGTTTGTTAAGAATGTCCAACTATTAGAGAGTGGAACATATGACATTAATTTTAAGCTTTATGAGCAAGTTGATGGCAAGCTAGGCGAGCTAATTGATGAGAAAAGTTGCGCTATCATTTCAACAATCATTCTAGGGAGCTAGAGATGAAAAGATATCTTTACTCCGTTCCGCTTAACGGGAGCTTGATTGAACAAAGCGCATCCAACCCTCATAATGAATCAAAATTTGGAAGTGGAGATGGTGGAGGCGATGACATGTTAGAGCGAGTTAAAAAGCTTGAAGAGCAAATAAGTTCTCTTGTTACTGATTTAGCTGTCATGAAATCTAACTATGCCACTAAGGAAGATGTTTCTTCTGTTCGCATTGAAGTACATCAAGCTATCTCTGCACAAACCAAGTGGCTAGCGGCAACTATGATTGGTGTAGCAGGTATAGCAATGGCTGTAGCTAAACTAATATTCTAATACCCGGCAACTACTCCAATTTTTTATGCTGACATAACAATAGCCCGCCACTGAGCGGGCTTTTTTGTGCCCGCAGTACCCACTTCGTAAAATAAATCTCCTTCTAAATCATTTAGCTAAATCTTCCCCGTCAATTATTTAGCATTTTGCTATTGCCAATCATTTAGCATAACGCTAAATTAAATCCCATCAGCAGGAAGCACTACTCACCAGGACGGTGATGCTCTTTAACAACATTGCAGCGCTGACAAAGCGCCAACCAACCAAACGAGATGGGTTTGGACTGTCTATCAGCTAACTGGTCGGCAGTACCAAAACCACTTCAGGAGGCAACCATGACAGTTATCACTTACGGCACATCCGTTAAAGAGAACGCCAAATCACGCCGCCATGCTCGTCGTCGTGCGGTGGCAATGGATCGTGAACGCATCGAATCAATCATCGACACAGCTTTCGGCATCGAGCCAGAGGTTGTGGCGATTGAAGTTAAGCACATCAGCCGCATTGAGAAAGCAGTTATCTCCCCTTCTCTGCGTGACAGGCATGAGAGCACATCGCAGTGTTTGCCATATGTTGCGCTGTTTCAAGCTGGCCATCGTACTGTTCGTAAGGATGCAACACACATCGTTAAATAGGACTGATCAATCAAGGTCGTATGTCTATTCCGGAAGTAAAAGCATCAGCTGAATATATGGATTGGTTTTTACAGTCAACTACACCACCCATAGCTTTCGCGGTGTCCCAGCCATTGGAATAAAGACGAATGACAGCATTCCTTTTCACATCGGTACGACTTTTTGTCATGGCATCAAGCTTGAACCATTTAGGAAAATCTCCATCCAGAAGACCATTTTTGTAGTCGAGGCAGCCAGTCATCCATATTCCTCTGCCTTCATCTTTTGCCTCATCCTCACTCATCTGCGCATGAGCAGCAGAGAGATGAGCGGTTAGGAAAAATAAAAAGGTCGCAGTTAGCGTCTTTTTCATAGTCGTTTTCTGTACACGGAACGGAGGATTTAATAATGCCTAATACAAAAAATCGCTTCCATGAAAATATCAACTGAGTGACACCGTAAAGCCGCCTACTCAGACGGCTTTGAGGTGCTACGCACCAACGCTGTGAAGTTTCAAATGATAGAGACAGAACAGGATGCGATTTGGCCGCTTAGTGCGGCCTTCTTTTTGCCCAGAATTCAGGAGATGGAAATGACTGAGACTACCGATTTAGCAGTGCTGGAGATTAAACCTGAACAGGCTCCGGCACTGTATGTACCCAATGGCCTCGACGCTTACCTTGAGCAGATTCGACAGCTTGCCGCTGAAGTTCCTGACGTCAGCACTAAGAAAGGTCGCGACCGCATCGGCTCATTGGCTCGAATGGTTGGTTCAAGCAAGAAAGCCATTGAAGAGCCTGGTCGCGCATACCTGAAGCATCTTAAAGAGGCGGTTAAGCCTGCCGAAGAAGAGCTTCGCCGGTTCACTCGCGAATGTGACACGATCCGCGATCAGATTCTGTCCCCTCGAAACGAGTGGGACATTGAGCAGGAACGCATCGCCGCAGAGAAGGCTGCTGAAGATGAGCGCCTGCGCATTGAAGCCGAGCAGAAAGCTGCTGAAGAAGCACTGAAAAAGCAGATTGAGTCCGATCACGAAATGGCTCTGCTGCTTAACGATAAGTTCGACCGCGATGCTGCTGAAGCGAAAGCCGAAGCAGAGCGCCAGCGCGCAGCACACGAAGAAGAGATTCGCCGTCAGGCTGTTGAACAGGCTCGCATTGAAGCAGAGCAGGCAGCACAGCGTGAGCGTGAAGCAGCGGCAAAACGCGAGGCAGATTTGCAGGCAGCCAAGGAAAAGGCTGAGGCCGACGCAAAGGCCGCTCAGGAGCGCGCAGAGCGCGAATCCAGAGAGGCGCAGGAACGAGCCGAGCGACAGGCACAGGATGCGCGCGAAAAGGCAGAGCGTGAGAAGCAAGCCGCTATCGAAGCTGAGCAGCGCAAAGCCCGTGAAGCAGAAGCTGCCCGCCTGGCTGAAGAGAAACGAATTGCTGATGAAGCGGCCGCCCGCGCAGCAGATGTTGCTCACCGCAAATCAGTAAACAACAAAGCGCTGGCTGATCTCGTCGCTATAGGCCTCACTGAAGAGCAGGCGCGCAACGTAATCACGGCTATCGCCAAAGGCGAAGTTACTTCCATCCGCATCACCTACTAAAAACTCACCAACACCAAGGAATCACCCATGCAAGCTTTCGCTATAGCTGGGGCTACCCACATGGGTGGCTTCGGATTTAACACGTCTCAACTCGACCGCATCACCCGCCGTCTTCGTGCGAGCTTACGCAGCCTGATTGACACCCTTAACCAGAAAGGAAATCCGAAATGACCATTATCCCAGTGAACGGAACCATTCTGGTTCAGCAGGGCTGCAGCCATTTCAACAAGGTCTACGAGGAGGCGTTCCCGGACACGCAGGAGGGAATGCACAAAGCCTATGAGTGGGCGTCTGAGATTGCCCTGGGCTGGCACAACTGCCAGGACGAAGACTGGAACAAGAGGTTCAACAACCATGCAGCATGATGATGATGAATTTGTCGCACTGATGCGCGGCATGCTTGGCGGGTTAGCTGAGCCAATGACATACGAACAGGCTGCAATGGATGCGGCGGCTGATTACCGTACGGAGCGACAGGTAGAGCGAATGGGGGTTGGCTATGAGTAAGGAATTTTATGTCAGGCTGGCAGAGATACAGCGTACCCTGAACGCGCCGAAGGGCCAGTACAACAGCTTTGGCAAGTATCACTACCGAAGCTGCGAAGACATTCTTGAGGGTGTGAAGCCGCTACTTAATGGCCTGTTCCTGTCCATCTCGGACGAAATCGTTTTGATTGGCGATCGCTATTACGTCAAAGCTACGGCGACGATAACCGATGGCGAGACCACTCACAGCGCCTCCGCAATGGCCCGTGAAGCCGTCGACAAGAAAGGCATGGATGATGCTCAGATTACTGGCGCTACCAGCTCCTACGCTCGCAAATACTGCCTGAATGGCCTGTTCGGCATTGATGATTCAAAAGATGCTGACACGGACGAGCACAAGAACCAGCAGAACAATGCAAAGCAGCAGCCTCAGAAGCCATCCCCAACACCTGAAGCCGTCCTGAAAGCCTTCACGGAGGCGGCGCATCTTAAAGCCACTATTCCTGAGCTGAAAACTGCATTTGCAAAAGCCTGGCAGATGCTGGATGGCAAGCCTGAGCAGGCCAAGGCACAGGAAGTCTATGAAATTCGCAAAACTGAGCTTGAAGGAGCCACAGCATAATGCCAATCAACACGATCACAATTGCAGGAAATGTGGGGAAAGACGCCATCGTTAGAGTCACCCCAAACGGAAAGCACATCGCGTCGTTCTCTCTGCCGGCTAAGTCCGGCTTTGGTGACAACGAGAAAACATCCTGGCTGCAATGCAAGATGTTCGGAGCTATGGCAGAGAAGTTATCGGCTGGCATCCTGAAGGGTGCAAAGGTCACGGTGACCGGCGAGTTTGTGCTTGAGGAGTGGACCAAAGACGACGGCACCAAGGTATCTACGCCAACCATTCTGGTGCGGGATATCGATCTGCCGCCAAAGCAGAACGGCCAGCAACAGAGTCGGCCGCAGCAGTCGCATGGTCAATCTACAGAACCTCAATACGATAATTCGATTCCCTTCTAACTCCCACCAATAAGGCACCGACCATGACCATCACCGAACCTTCGGCGGACTCTGCACGCCCTGACGAAACGGAATCACAGCGATTGCACCGGCTGGCTATGGAAAGCGCTCAGAGAATAGCTGAGGCGAAATATGGCGGTCGGTGCCGGATTGAATCACGTACGAAGGAATCACTGGAAGCACGGCGCAGGGAGCGCGCCACCCGTGAATATGCACGAGATGCAGCCTTCTATCCGCAGCTACCACGCATCGTAATGACCAAGCCTGATGTCGTCTGGAATGACTATCAGACAGAGCTGCGCGGCCGGTTTGGTGCCGTGGTGCAGGATTAGCATTCATCTTCAGACGGATTTTACGGGAGGTAAATTGCAGACTCAGGAATACCAGCGTCGTGGCAATCAGTTAACTCTTGGCCGCCGCTGGTCACCCGATGAGATAGTTCTTCTGAAAGAACTCGCAGCAACCATCCCACCCAAACTTATAGCCCGGCAACTCAACCGATCCTATGAATCCGTTCGCCAGCGCGCCAGTCGCAGCCGGATACGTTTTCTGGAAGAGCGCAGTAAACGCATAAGTGGCACTAAGCCAAATTTATGACACAAATATACTGTACATATAAACAGTGTTTTGCTGTTCTTTATCAGGCTATGCGAGTAAGGTGGCTGAGTGAATTCACGGCCTAACTCACTCAACTAAAAGAGGATTTACCATGGAACATACCGACCAGGAATTTGAAGACCTGCAAGACCTCAATACCCTGTATCGCTCTGCGATTCTGGACACCACCGAAGCCGTCGGCTGGGGTATCGAGATTCTGACCAAAGTTGTCGCGGCGATTAACGCAGGTACGGCTGGCTCCCTGTCTCCAGCCGATCAGTATCAGGCCAAGCAGACCCTGATGTATCTGAAAGGCCGCAAAGACGACAACGCCATGTTCCGAAAGCCCGGCGACCCGGTGCCGCGTACTTTTCAGCAGTACGAACACCCGTAACAGTTAACGGACACTTTTCAGGCCGATTTTGATCGGCCTTTTTAACCTCATTAAATTTTCTGGTTTAAAATTTTTCAAAGGATGCCAAATATGACTACTGCAACTGACCTGGCGCAACAGGCGATCGATAACATCAATGCTCTTAAAGCGCTGGCGGAGAAAACGGGTGAAATCCCGGCTGATGTGCAGGCTCAACTGGACGCTTATGCCAGCCAGGTCGATAAACTGACCCGACAGTTAGACAGCGAGGAAGAGGCCCGTGAGGGTTATCGCGTTAATATTTTGAGAGATGCTGAGCAGATTGGCCTGGCTCTCGAAATCATGAATAAAATCGAGAATGGACTGGGCGATAAAAGCATTCCTCAAATGCCTACTACTCTGCGACGTCAGCTTACTGAAACACTGGGGTATGTTACGGATCGGCAGAATGAACTCCTTGCTTATCGTAAAGAAGGTGACTCTAAACCTCGTTCATACGAAGAGTACCGCCAGGGAGTTTAATCCCTTTTAATTTCATATAAACAGCCGCCTCCGGGCGGTTTTTTATTGCCTGCTATCTGACTATTTTCGCCGCGGCATTGAACCTGACAGCGGCATAAGGGGTAAGAGAATGAGTGAGGTGAAATCGTTAATTGCGGAGATTAAATCAAAGGGGCTGTTGCGCGCCGGAGATAAGCTTGAACTGCTCTATGTTGTGGCTGCTCAGCTTCAGGATAACTACGCCGCCCTCAAAGCAGAGCGTGACGCGATGGCGGCTGAGAATGTGGCGCTGAAGTCTGCTATCAGCTATGTCTGCGACACGGACAATCAGCCTGATTATCAATATGACGGCATGGGCTGTGGTATCGAGGATCGTGGGATAATTGATCGGTATGAAGCTGCTCGGTACGGCTGGGATGAAGCCCTTGAAAGGATGTATAGCGAAGTTATCCCGTGCGCCTCTGATATCGAAACCCCAGCCACCGACGCCTACCTCAACTCTGTGCGGGCTGAGGGTGTGGAGCTGGTTATGGCGCATCCTGCCATAAGCCTCTGCTCACTAACGCATGCCTGCGAAGAAATTGCAGCCAAACTCCGCGCCGATAAGGATGGTGAGTGATGGCTATTTGGATTGAGTTGCGATGCGAACGTCGCGGTGATGGGCTGGATGCGTCATCCGGCAAACGCTGCTGGTCTGATGATAACAATGGGCCGGGGGAAATGGCTGATGACACTCTCGCAAATATGGCTAGCGTTTACCAGTTTCTCAAACAAGATGCCGCTAAAGCGGGCTGGAAATTAATTCGTGGTGAAGGCTGGGTATGCCCCTGCTGTGTAAAGGGGGAGCCATCATGACCGAAGAGCAGAAGCAGGCGCTGATTGAGTGGCTAAAACCTCAGATTGATGAGCTGCAAAATGTGTCCGATGAAATTCCTTTCGGGCTGGACTCAGACAGTGCAATGCACTTAAACACCATGCGTGTCGCACTGGCCGCGCTGACTGCGCCTCCCGTTGGTTACATTCGCGCCAACGAAGCTGAACTAATTCAGCGGCTCAAGAAACACTCAGTAGTTGAATTGGCGATATTCAAAACGCAGGCATTCCGTGATGATGTGGCTGTCTTTACTTCACATGCAGCCTCAACGCAGCGCGCCGCTGACCTGGCTGAACTAGTGCCGAATAAATGGAGCCTTGAACAAGCGTTGAAATTTATCGAGGACTATACGCCGCCCAGCGAAGAGGAGTCCGTATTGTTTGCTGTTAACTCTTTCCGCGCTGCCATCCTGCGCAAAATTGAGGAGGAGAAATGATAAACCCTGATGATATCAAGGTGGGTATGGTTCTGGGCCAGGCGGATGCAATGATACTGCGTGCAGCGGTGGCACGCCTCAATGTTCTGGAGCTGGAGATTCTGGCGCTGCGTAAAGGTCGCGAGATTCCGGAAGGATGGAAGCTGGTACCCGTCGAGCCAACGCCAGAGATGCTGGAGGAAATCTGGCTTGATGAGCGCTTTAAAGAAATGGCTATGAAGCGCAAGTATTATGCGTTGCTGGCAGCCGCCCCCACTCCGCACGAATAAGCGATATACTCCCCACAGGAGGACATCGCCATGTCACACAACTTAGCAGCACGCAGCAGAGAAGAACGCGACAGGATTAACGTGGATATAGCCGCGTCAGGAGTAGCGTACAAGGAGCGTATGAACCAACCTGTTATCCCGCATGAAGTGGAGATGCAGCAGCCTGCAGAGATGAGGGAGTATTTCAAAGAGAGATTACAGCACTACAGGAGCGTTGCGCTGCAGTACCCGCGCGGCACTGACCCGGTTTATTTCAAAGAAGAGAGCAAGCTGTGAAATGGATTTTACTAGCCGGTACGCTGCTTTCTGCAGCAGCGCTGGCAGATGATAGGTCATTTGAGACACCAGAAGTTCGATGCCTCAATGACCACACCATCCCCTTAATTAAGTCCGATATTGAGCCAAAAAAAATCGTTGATGAGGCTTATGTTACTTGCAAGCCTGAGCTGGATGAGTGGAAGAAATCGCAGGAGCCCTTGCCTGATGAAATGAAGCTGCGCATGCGCAAAGAGCTTTATGACTTCTACATCAGGATGATTGAAAAACGGCGAAATTACGAAGCCAACAAATCCGCAGAAGCAGCCCACTGAGCCATTTTTCACTACTAGGCGACTAAAATTTCGCTGCTGTGAGTCGATTATTTCCCCACGGGGATCGGACCCGGCTTATCAGAAGGAGGAGAAGTGACTATCGTTTTCATTCCCTCCCTCATCAGCCTGCTTGTTTCTAAGGTCGAGGGGAAAGGTTCTTCTTACATATAAACGAACTTTTCATTTGTATACTGTGTGAAAAATTCTCCCAACCACTAAAAACATCAGCTCAACAATGTTAAATTAGATTAATCTCATTAATCACTTCGGATCGTTTGATGGAAATAACTCAGTTTGAGCTAGTGCATCCTACATTTTTCAATGCCGTAGCTCATCAATTAAGGGCTAGGTTTCCAGATCCATCCCTGCTTATCGAAGTTCCTACCTCTCCGATTCTGGACGATCTGAGTAAGCTAAATGAGTTTGGTAAGATAAATTGGGTGCCTCGCTTAATCATCCCACCTTACTGTGATTACGACTACCATCACCCCGTTAGGTTTGTCGTTTACTACAGAAAGAAGCTGGTTGGTTACGTCTTTGGGGGCTACAACCTTACTAAGCAATCTCTTGAAGTGCATTACATGGAAAAAGTGAAGGATGCTCATCGAGAACTTTATAAGCAGTTCCTTCCACTTACTGTCGAAGTTCTGTCCGCTTACGCATGTTTCATCAAGCAACAACATCTTCTCGTTGATAGAATTGCTTTAGTTAATCCTGTTAGTAATCGTCAAACATACTACCTAGATAGTGGCTTCGAGCTTCATGGCAACTATGATGGCTACTGTCATGCAATGGTTCTGAGCGCGAGCTTAGAGACAGGAAGCTTCGATTACAAGAGAGCAATGTGAGGCCTTAACATAGGCGTAGGCTTACTAAGAAACAGCTGAAACCTACTAAAAAAACTGAGGCTGCAACTTGTTATTTAATGGTCTCTCGATTACATTTACGTCAACCGTTTCTGTTTGCACATGTAAACAATTTTCAATTGAAGCCGATACCTAGTGTTGAAAGGCTACTAAAACTATATTGAACGGTTTTCCCCAGTGAGGAGTCGATATGAAAACAACTGAGCAGATGATGGCTGAAGCTGAGAAGCTTGTGGCTACGCTGTTTGCTAATGGCGGGTCTCCGATGAGTAAGTTCGGTACCAGCTGGGAGCAGCTCGAGCAGCTCGAACTCCGGGATGATCAAATCACTACTATCATTCCGTGCGAAGTTCACCGACAAGTTGCTTGTGGTTGATAACAGCATAGAAAGATAGTGATAGGGCCGCTAACAGCGGCCTTTTTTATTACCAAAATTCAATAGACCTCGCCCCGGCGGGGTTTTTTAATGCCTATAGGAAACCGAAATGACACATCCGGATCCGATAGATGAAGCAGCAGAACGCGAACAACAGATGATTGAATTGGCACTGGCTCACCGGCCAAAGCCCACCATGAAGTTTACTGGCGTCTGCCACAACTGCGAGGAGTCAGTAGATAAAGGCTTCTTCTGCTGCCCGGAGTGCTGTGAGGATTACCAGCGCATTGAGCGCGCTAAGCAGCACCGCAAGGTGGCATGACGACTGTAGAGGAGAACGCACTAAGGGCTGTAGCGCGTAAGTGCAGGAGCGAAATTATCAAAGCCACTGAAGGCAGGCCCAAAAAAGAACACGACCGCATCATCACATCACTTCTCGACAAACACGCCAAATCAATCACCGCCCTGCCGCCTGATACGTTTCCAGCCAAGCGCTGGCTAGCGTTCTATGTGCGCCAGGTGGACAAGGAGATAAGACAATGAGGGGAAATAATGAATGAGCTGGCTCTTTTCGCAGGCGCTGGTGGAGGAATACTCGGCGGGCACCTCCTTGGATGGCGAACAGTTTGCGCAGTTGAGCGTGACGCCTACGCAGCACAAGTTCTGGCGCAACGACAAAATGATGGAATTCTCCGAGCTTTCCCGATTTGGTCTGACGTGTGCAGTTTTGACGGAAAGGCATGGAAAGGAATTGTTGACGTCGTTTCTGGAGGCTTTCCATGCCAGGACATTTCAGCAGCAGGATCCGGAGGAGGAATATCCGGATCGCGATCTGGACTATGGAAGCAGATGGCAAGAATCATCGATGAGGTTCGACCTGAATACGTCCTGCTGGAAAACTCACCTCTGCTTGTGGGAAGAGGACTTGCCGTGGTCCTTGGTGATATTGCCGCGATGGGGTTCGATGCGGAATGGTGTTGTATTTCAGCATCAGAGTGCGGAGAGGCCCATAAGCGCGATCGAATCTGGCTTGTTGCCTACCCCAAGGGCCAGCATGGGCGGTCACGGAATAGCATGGTGTCGGGCGAGAACCGGGGAGCACAGACACAATCTCGAGGATTGGCTGGCATGGCAACATCTGGAAGCTGGCGGAGAGGGAACCCCTGGCCTGAACGCATGCCCCGATTACGTCGAGTGGCTGATGATATGGCCCATGGGGTGGACAGACTTAAAGCCCTTGGAAATGGTCAGGTTCCAAGAGTGGCAGCAACTGCATTCTCTATCCTGAGCAAAGGCTCATGACTAACACCACATGCGACGAAATCACCCCGGGCGAGCTCTTAACTGACCTCGCCCTTTTTATTGCCCTGATTATTGCGTGGCTCTGCCCGCCAAAGGAGTAGATATGGAAAACGTTGTACAGCTGATGCCTAGCAAATGGGTATCTGAATCTGTGCTGATGACCATTACCGGCATGAAGAAAAACACCATCAAAACGGCTCGCGAGGTGTCATGGATGGAGGGACGTGAATACAAGCATGTCTCCCCTGACGGCGCGCCGCGTGACAACAGTATGTGTTTCTATGACTGGAAGGCTATCGAGAAGTGGATTGATAACCAGCCGGCAGCGATTGCCAGGAAGAAATCTGCTTAAATGCAGATCCATTTCAACAGGAGAAGGCGTATGTCTGGATATCCGACAGGAGTGGCTCCCAACAAGAACC
>Ga0256409_1000240_pt1 | contig 52041 bp, 42 predicted proteins | sample PhySR1_FD_185981 | JGI IMG/M metagenome (GOLD analysis project Ga0256409, IMG submission 185981) | Leaf surface microbial communities from sunflower plants in UC Gill Tract Community Farm, Albany, California, United States - DLSL S.R1 | ecosystem: Host-associated > Plants > Phyllosphere >... | reverse complement strand
TGTCCTTGTTGCACCGAGATGCTGGAAATGTTGCCCAGCGCATCGAAGTTTGGCGTGCCGGTCGTCAGCGTGACCCGAGGCGCCTGGATGAACGAGCAGCCCGCGCACGTGATGCCAGCAGGGTTCGCGACGATACCGTCACCGACTTTGCCAGATTCCACGTTTTGTTAACTTTGAACTGAAGCCTTCAACGAAGGCGGTTTCGGAATCCAATAAGCACAGGCACACGTCGATAAATCAGAACTACCATAAAAAAAACCCCATAAGTTTCTCAACTTATGAGGCTTTTTTTCTCAGGTTACGCGTCTATTGTAGGTCCACAAATTAGCTGATTGGCCCCTCCATACAAATCAAAGGCTTGCGCAATTTTTTTGCGACTGAGATTTCAAGAAATTTCCGAAAAGATGGAAATTTCCTATCGGCGTCACACAATAGATGACATGGCGCCTTTGATAGGTCCTTTAGGTCTTCATCGACTGACTCCCGGATGCGGGTGTTTGCATGGGCAGCAAGTCTTCTACGCCCGTTTAATAGCGCTCCAGCCGGTAGCGGCATACTCGCCCTGAAATCTGGAGTGAGTCATGAGACCTGCCCGTTTGTGCGCCGCGTGCGGCCGCCTATTCCTCGCACGCCCCCAAGTGCCGAAGCAACGCTTCTGCTCGGCCACCGCGTGCCAGCGGGAGCGCCGGCGGCGATGGCAGAAGCAGCATCTCCGGGCAGACACCGATTATCGGGACAACCAGGCGCGCGCTCGAGCAAGGTGGGCCCGAGGTCACCCGGGCTACTGGCGCAGCTATCGCAAATCCCATCCTGCCTATGCCGAGGGCAATCGGCTCTTGCAGCGGACAAGAAACGAGCGACGACGAGCGATTGCAAAGATGTACGCGTCAGCTCCGAAAACGCTTCTGCCTTCAGGCACTTATGTGCTCCAGCGCGCGTCCGAAGACGGGATTGCAAAGATGGACGTCTGGCGGGTCCAGATCGTAGTACTGCCGCCACCGCACGCACCATCGAGAGCTGATTGCAAAGAGATGATGTGAGGCACGGTCTCCGACAGCTGTTCGCAGACGAGAACTTCGTGAATCTGCTGCGGGCGGAGTCACTGACAACACTACCGAAGTACCTCGCCGAACGTGTCTGGCCTACCGGGAGCTCACCATGACAAGCGTCACTCTAGGCTTTGTGCCTGAGCCGCTTGCCGTTCCCTTGCCGCGCATTCTTCCATCCCGCAGGACTCCGGCGGGCCTGACCAGCACTCGAAAATTCAAGCAGATTCTCTCGTCCATCGGTGAAGTGGGCTTGATTGAGCCGTTGACCGTAACAGCAGTGGACCAGCAGTCGGGCAACCACATCTTGTTGGACGGGCACATTCGACTTCTCGCGCTACGCGATTTGGGCCACGACAACGCTTCCTGCTTGGTGGCCACTGATGACGAGGCATACACCTACAACAATCGCATCAACCGACTGTCGACCATTCAAGAGCATTTCATGATCCGGCGTGCCATTGAACGTGGCGTCTCACTGGAGCGTCTTGCCAAGGCCCTTTCCGTCGATACCACTCAGATCGTGAAGAAGATGAACCTTCTGGAAGGCCTCTGCCCTGAGGCAGTGGATCTGCTGCGCGACAGGCAGTTTTCAACAGAGCTTGTGCGAGCTCTTCGGAAAATGAAACCAACACGCCAGGTTGAGTGCGTCGAGCTGATGATTGCCGCAAACAACGTTAGGCCGCCACAAAAAGCGCTTCCGGGACTCCGTAAAAATCAATCACTTGCAAAGTCCCGCGCCACAGAAGCCGCCGCGGTCGCGACAAACTAACTGCGACTCGCCTTCAACAACGCCAAAGTTGTTGCGGCGGGTCATCCGCTGTGTACCGGACTGCCCAATCTTTGCGCCCGCCTTGCAATTCCCCAAGATCAAGGCTCCAAGAGATTTCCAAAAAGATGGAAATTTCTTATCCACATCTCACAATGGAGAACATGGCGGTTTTTAAATCGCCTGGTCTTCGCGAACCGCCTTCGTGATGCACGTACTTGCATGGGCAGCGAGTCTTCTACGCCCGCTTAATAGCGCTCCGGCGGGCAGCGGCATACTCACCCTGACATCTGGAGTGAGTCATGAGACCTGCCCGTTTGTGCGCCGCGTGCGGCTGCCTCTTCCTCGCACGCCCCCAAGTGCCGAAGCAACGATATTGCTCGGCCTCCTCGTGCCAGCGGGAGCGCAGACGGCGCTGGCAGAAGCAGCATCTCCGGACGGACACCGACTACCGGGACAACCAGGCGCGAGCTCGAGCGAGGTGGACACAACGTCACCGTGACTACTGGCTCAGCTATCGCAAAACCCATCCCGTCTATGCCAAGCGCAATCGGGTCTTGCAGCGGGCAAGAAACGATCGGCGACGAGCGATTGCAAAGATGTACGCGTCAGCTCCGAAAACGCTTCTGCCTTCAGGCACTTATGTGCTCCAGCGCGCGTCCGAAGACGGGATTGCAAAGATGGACGTCTGGAGGGTCCAGATCGTAGTACTGCCGCCACCGCGCGCGCCATCAAGATCTGATTGCAAAGAGATGATGTGAGGCACGGTCTGCCGCCACCTGCTAACGTGATCTTGTGCGCAGCCCCGGGGAAGCAAACCTCGCTTCCCAACATGGAAGAGCAGCGCCATTCGTTAGCCGGTGCCCCGCCATGGCAATCGATCAGTACAGCAGCGCTACTCCGACCGCGCCTTCCGCGCTTCGGGCTGCGGAGTACGTGCGCATGTCGACCGAGCACCAGCAGTACTCGACCCAGAACCAATGCGACAAGATCCGCGAGTACGCCGCTTCACGAGGGATTGAGGTTGTCCGCACCTATGCCGATGAAGGCAAAAGCGGCCTGCGGATCGACGGACGGGAAGCACTGCAAAGCCTCATCCGTGATGTCACGACCGGTCGCCCAGACTTCCAAGCAATCCTTGTCTATGACGTCAGCCGTTGGGGGCGCTTCCAGGACGCCGACGAGAGCGCGTACTACGAGTACATCTGCCGGCGCGCAGGCATCCAAGTCATCTACTGCGCTGAACAGTTCGACAACGATGGCTCGCCTGTCTCGACGATCGTCAAAGGCGTCAAGCGCGCTATGGCGGGCGAATACAGCCGCGAGCTCTCGGCGAAGGTATTTGCTGGGCAGTGCCGTCTGATCGAACTGGGCTTCCGGCAAGGTGGTCCCGCCGGCTTTGGCCTACGCCGGGTGCTGGTCGACGAGCACGGTCTTATGAAGGCGGAACTCTACCGCGGTCAACGCAAGAGCCTGCAGACCGATCGCGTCGTCCTGGTGCCGGGTCCTGAGAGCGAGGTGCGCATTGTCAATCTGATCTACAACTGGTTCATCGACGAGTCCATGAACGAATTCGACATCGCCGCGCGACTGAACAGCATGCACGTGCGCACCGATTTGGACCGGGACTGGACTCGAGCAACCGTAAGGGAGGTGCTCACCAACGAGAAATACATCGGCAACAACGTCTACAACCGTATTTCATACAAGCTGAAACGTGCTCGTGTCGTGAATGCCCCGGACATGTGGATCAGGAAGGATGGCGCCTTCGAACCGATCGTGGCGCCGGATGTTTTCTACACAGCCCAAGGAATCATGCGGGTCCGCGCACGGAGGTATAGCAGCGAAGAACTGATCGAGCGATTACGCAACCTATATCGGAACCGGGGCTTTCTGTCCGGCCTCGTTATTGACGAGACCGAGGGCATGCCATCTTCCGCGGTCTATGCGTATCGCTTCGGCAGCCTGATACGAGCCTACCAAGCGGTGGGCTTTACGCCTGATCGGGACTATCGGTATCTGGAGATCAACCGCTTCCTGCGACAACTGCATCCGAAGATCGTCAACCAAACAGAGCAAGCCATTGCGGATCTAGGCGGCCGGGTCTTCCGAGACCCTGCAACCGACATCCTGGACGTCAACCGGGAGTTCACCGTATCGATCGTTCTGTCGCGCTGCCAGCCGAGAACGAATGGCGGCTATCACTGGAAAGTTCGGTTCGACACGAGCCTCCTGCCGGACGTCACCGTGGCGATTCGCCTGAACAAGACCAATGATGCGCATTTGGACTATTACCTGTTGCCACGCCTCGACTTCGGCCGCCCCGGCATCCGTTTGGCCGAGCGCAACGCCATCGAGTACGAGAGCTATCGCTTCGACACGCTGGACTATCTGTATCACATGGCCGAACGCGCAAAGCTGAGACGAGCAGCATGAATACGCAGGCACAACCTGGCGAGATCAGGATGATCCCTATCGACCGTATCGACGTGATCAACCCACGTGAGCGGAACAGCAAGGTCTTTGACGAGATCGTCGGGAACATCAAAGCCATTGGCCTCAAGAAGCCAATCACTGTCACGCCGAGGGCTGCTGCAGATGGCAGCGAAAAATTCCTTCTCGTCTGCGGTGAGGGACGGCTCAAGGCATTCCGCTCGCTAGGGGAGACGACAATTCCGGCGATGGTGGTCCACGTCAGCGACGAAGACGCGTTCATTATGAGCCTCGCCGAGAATATCGCGCGACGCCAATGTCGCCCCCTCGAGTTACTGGCCGGTATTCGCCAGTTGCGTGACAGCGGTTACACACCCAAGAAGATCGCGGAGAAGACGGGCTTAACGACAGCCTATGTACAGGGGGTCCTGACATTGGTCCAGCATGGGGAAGAACGTCTGCTGATTGCGGTTGAGAAAGGAACGATTCCTCTTACAGCCGCGCTCGCCATCGTTGGGGCCGGTGACGACGACAAAGCAATCCAAGTAGCCCTGCAGGAGGCGTACGAATCTGGAAAGCTGCGCGGTAAGCAACTAATAAACGCGAGACGCGTTATCGAGCGACGGCAGACACTGGGAAGATCTGCATCCCGCTACATGAGTGGTAGGCGAGACGACGTGACCACATCAAGTCTCGTCCGCACGTATGAAAGCGAGGTCGAGCGACAGAAGGCGATGGTACGCAAGGCGGAATTCGCACAGCAAAGGCTACTGTTTGTTGTTGGCGCGCTCCGACAATTGCTCGCGGACGAGAACTTCGTGAATCTGCTGCGCGCGGAATCGCTGACTACGCTACCGAAGTATCTTGCCGAACGGGTGTGGCCTACTGGGAGCTCACCATGACAAGCATCACTCTAGGCTTCGTGCCTGAGCCGCTTGTCGTTCCATTGCCGCGCATTCTCCCCTCCCGCAGAACTCCGGTGGGCCTCACAAGCACCCGAAAGTTCAAGCAGATTCTTTCGTCCATCGGCGAAGTGGGCCTGATTGAACCCTTGACCGTAACGGCGGTGGACCAGCAGTCGGGCAACCACATCTTGTTGGACGGGCACATTCGACTTCTCGCGCTACACGATTTGGGCCACGACAACGCCGCCTGCCTGGTCGCCACTGACGACGAGGCGTACACCTACAACAATCGCATCAACCGACTGTCGACCATTCAAGAGCATTTCATGATCCGGCGTGCCATTGAGCGTGGCGTCTCGCTGGAGCGTCTCGCGAAGGCTCTTTCCGTCGATATTTCCCAGATCGTCAAGAAAATGAACCTATTGGATGGCATCTGCCCTGAGGCTGTGGAGTTGCTGCGAGACAGACAGTTTTCGTCGGAGGTCGCTCGAGCGATTCGCAAGATGAAGCCGACGCGGCAGGTCGAATGCGTGGAACTGATGATCGCTGCCAACAACGTCACCGTCGCCTACGCGGAGGCTCTACTCGTCGCCAGCCCAGCGTCACGCTTGGTTGATGGCAAAAAGCCGCCCAAACTCATAGGTGTCACACAGGAGCAAATGGCGAGAATGGAGCGAGAGATGAGCAACCTGCAGGAACAGTACAAGATCGTGGAACAGACTTACGGCCAAGACGTACTCAATCTCGTGCTCGCCAAGGGATACCTAGTGAGACTGCTCGATTGCGACCCGGTGCGCGCCTATCTACGCCAACACCAGCCTGATCTCGTGCGCGAGTTCGAATCGATTCGCGACGTTGTTTCACTTGAGCAATAGCATCTTTCTTTGGTGTCAGCAGATGGCAAAGGATCGTGGGAGGTCTCGAATCGATTAATCTTGTTGGTAACCAAGGCTCTGAATCGAGTGCTGTCCGCGGGTTTAGCTAACGTCGTGCTGGCCGTCTGCGTGATGGGACACCTCGTCGCCGACAGGACGGAAATCAGTGACGCCGTTGAAGTGGCGAGAACAATTGCGATCGCTACGTCAGCGGCCAGCCTCCCGCAATTCGCTGGCGATCTGCGCGTGACGCTCCAGGTGCTTGGGATGTGGTCGCGATGCGGTATCTGTCGGCAGACGCAGCCTCTTCCCATGAAGCCTTCCGTACTCCGTACGCTGCAAGGCATTCGCGACTTCGATTTTCATTTCTGAATTGATCCACAACAGACCCAGATCGAAGAGCGTGTGAATGTCTGCGCGCAGCAATAGTCCGTTGTCGCACCGGTTCGTGTCGTCTCCCTTATAAGGGATGATGTGGGCCGCCTCGAGTATCTCCTCCATGGCGCAGTCCGTGACGGCGCACCGCTTCTCATATGCATTGAGCAGGGCTCTTCTGAACGTCCCTTGTCCGCGACGCAGAAACACTGCACGCAGTTCGCGCTCGCGCGCGTCGCCCTCGGAAGTGATCGGCTCGGCGAGTTCCTTGGCAGCCACCAGTTCGGCGCGGTCGATCGCATCTCGGGGTGTTGGCTGGCCTAGGCTCGTGGGTGCCGCTTTGTGCGGCCAGCGCCCGGCGGAACCCCGTGTTGGGGGCGCCGTCCGGTCTCGCGAAAAGGTTGCCGTCGTGCGCAAGAACGCTTCCAATTCATCGAGGCTCATGTCTACAGCCACGTGGAATTCCAGCGCGTAATAGTCATGGCCATGCGCATTCTTCAGCGTCTTGCTGATCCCGAGGCCTTTTCCCGTGCGCTTCGCGAACACAGTGAAACGGACAACGACGTGTTTTTGCCGGGCGAAGAGTTGAACGTGCTGGAAATGACGTTCTTCCTCGATCGGGTCAAACCTGTACTCCACGAAGTTCGTAGCCCGATTGATATAGCCTTGGTAGCCACCCTCATAGCAGCCATCCATCAGCTTGATGATTCGCCCGAGGTTACGGGCCGCATCCGGGTGCTTTCGGATCCACCGGGCGGCGTTCGGGCAGGCTTCCACGTTTTTGCTTCTTTTAGGTCTCGCCATTGCTTTTCCCCAATGCACGAACTGCCGTTCGGCGGTTCGATGCCGCTACCGTCAAAATACGGCCCTCGTTGAAGCATGACCCGGGCCGCCCAATGTTGTATGCAGACCGATGATGCGACGCTCACTCCCGGCGATCGAGTGACCGCTTGCAGAGTGGGGCAGCCGTTTCAATGTCCTAGCGCTCCATCGAATGAAAGTCTCTTCATGGCCGAGAGCCGTCGCTCGTGAGGCAAAAGGCAACGATTCACGCGACCGTATTGGCCATGAAGATATTGATAGAATAATTATTCTGATTAAACAACGGGAGCGACTATGGATGAAAATAGGATGGCTTTTATTTCATACGCATGGGGAGGAGAACTTGAAATAAAGGAGTGGCTGCGCAACGATATTGTGCAAGTTCTTTCATACGATTTTTCCGTTTTCTGGGATCGCGACAGCATCCCGTTCGGCGAAACGCCAGACGAAGCCATATCGAGCAATCTAGCCAAGCGGCCGGTCGTCGTGCTGTGCATGTGCGACCAAGCATATATTGCGTCAGCATCCAAGGTCGACTCGGGGTTACGCAGTGAACTTGCAGTGCTGGCGCAGATTACCGGCTCGAAAGACGTACGCATCATCCCGATCATTCTCGACCGCGAATGCATTCCCAATCTTCCTGCGCCACTTGCCGGAAGAACATATCTCGATCTGTCCGCGTTATATGAAAGGAAACTTCAACTGGGTGACGCAGTGTTAGCTGTTGCAGCCGGAGGGACACAGGCCCAGGTAGCCGCATTGTTGTCTCTCCGGCTTCGGCAAGCCGATATGCGAGATCGGGCAAGAGCGTATTTTCATGATTCACCGAAAGAATTTCTTGGCAGTGGCCGTACCCATGTCGTAAGAGACAACCGGGGACAACTTTTGCTTCCACCGCAATGGATGCGGGAAAGCAGCATGTGGAAACGCAGATTGTCAGAGGAGAGTGACCATTTTTGCCCATCCAAAGGTATTTGGGACTGGCGCAACGGGACCGCTTCCACCGGTATGTGGGCCTTGGGAACAGCCGTATGCGCGGCGTTTTTCCCAGACAAAACCGGCATCGACGACATCTTAGCGATCGAGCGAGCGGGTCTTTTGCTCGCACGGCACTGTATTTCATTTGTCGAAGAAGGCGAGCCGCTACCCATTGCATCGGATGATCTGTTCAAATCATTAATCAACGAAGAAATCGACATCCTTGATCGACTCCTACCATCGCTAACAAAAGTCGGCACTGAATAACCTAACCGGTAGCTCCCACCGTCAAGGCTCATGACCTCGGCGCCGAGGCCACGAAACTTGTTTCCAGCTTACCCACATGAAGAAAGACCGAGATCTAGACGAAATCTACTCAGAAACGTGGAATCGCCGAACGGAAAGGCTCGAAAAACTCGGCCGTGCAACTTATGAAGAATTTCTGAGCTCTGATCATTGGGCACGTACGAAAGAAGTTGCTAGCGGTCGACCGAACTATAAGAAGTGCGAGTTCTGCAGATGTAGTCTCATCGCGATTGCGTTCCTAACGCAGTACGCGCCCGAATTGAATCCGGTGGCGGCAATCTGGGTCAGAGTCAAAAGAGTTTAATCGCGCGCAAATCCGAGGCTGCCGCCCACGGTCCTTGATCATGCGCCGGACCGTCAACAAGGAGCCTGAATTGGCGACCGTGATCCAGAAGCGGCCAACTGGCCAGCGCAAGGGGCCGCAGGAGGGCGGTAGGTGAGGTGAACTTGACAGCGTGCGGACGCGAATGTGTACGAAGATTAGGGAAATAATGTCGGTACGATAATTTCCCTAATTTCGATCCAACCATGGACCCTTTGATGAGTCCCTGTGCCCGTGGTGCCGGCAGTCCCCCGCCCGAATGGGCCGCCGCCGCAAGATCCACGAGGCGGTGCACGTCTCCATTGTATCCCTGACGGATTGAAGCGGGGATTTGGACAATTTAGGGCTTAAGCATTCGCTTGATCAACATGCTAGAGAATGTCTATGTCTGCATCCCACTCGCGCCCATCCTTCAAATTTCTGGACATCCGCGTTAGTGCCTCTAACACCTTTGTATGACCAAGCGCGGTGTCATAACCGGCCCCCTTCCACTTCGCGTTCCAAAAATCTAACGTTTGGCGTTTAAGAATTCTCTCTACTTGACGCGCAACCTCCCTCAGGTCGGAGAGGTCAAGATCAAGATCCTCCATGTCCGCCATAGCGGCAAGACGATCAACAACATAACGTGTCATGCAAATAACGCCAACCTTTTCAGTCAATTTGCATGCATCAGAAAATATTGCATCACCCCAGCATCTCAATATTTCCCGCCAAATACATACAAATAGATCTCTTTGAATATCAGCATCCTCCAGTTTTGGAAGATTCAGCGACTCAATGTGCTGAAGTGCCTTCTCAAAAGCCTCTGGAACAATTTTCTTCAATCGCCCCTTCGTTGTGGGGAAATCAACGCGATTGACAAAAGGACTTTCCGACGATGTATTTAGAATATCGACGTGCAGCAGTCGGTCATTGTCCAATGCAATCTTCGCCGACTTCAGGCGATCGGCCAAAATTTTTCTCTTAAACACCAAAGACAAAGCTTTGATGTGATTTTGAGATACTTTTGATCCCTTATTATTAATTACCAAAAATTGGAAGGCTTTTTCCTCGTCGCTAGCATCCATGATCGCGACAACCGGCAACTTAATCGACTTATCGTAATCTGAAATCCCCAATAACCGATGTTGCCCATCGATTACCAATCCCGCCTTGCGACCCATTTGCCCCACTGGGATTGCCACCTCATCATGCGACGAGGACACCTTGCTCCCATCCAATGCGATGATGACGGCTGCTGGTATTGTATTAAGAGGATCGTCAAAAAATTTTGTTATTTGCCGTCTCTTCGCGCTGTTCTCACGACGCTGCACTCCTTGGACTCCAGGCCCAAGGCGCTCGATATCAGCCCACTCGAGAATTTCGCCGGCGGATGCTGCAAAGATGCAGAAAGCCGGCGCCCCCTTGTTTTCTCTTTGTGAAAAGAACGAACACGGATACGTTTTTGACGATGCAGTTTTTTTGCCTACCCGGCTTTTTGTCACCAAAGTCGTTCCCCTAAATTTTCAGAATGGTTTTGAATGTTGAAAAAATCCCACGTATCAAACTGATCTATTGCGGCCATCGCTCCATACGGGCCGACCCTCCTTAAAGCATCTTTTAGGGTTAGCTTGTCGCGCTGAGCAATGAACATCACCGCACGCCTCTGGAGCAACAGTCTTTCATAAATGGGGACTTTAGGTAGAAAATCGCTATTATGAAAATCGACAGGATAGATAAAATCGTGAACCAACCCTTGCTCCCACACAAATATATCTGCCTTTTCCGTGTTGCAAGCACCGCACGCGGGCACCAAATTTTCTATGACAGAGTCTCCCCCGAGAGAGGATGGCCAAATATGTTCCAGCGTCGCCTTCTCTCCTCGATTGTCAAGAAAAACACCGTCTGAGTTGGGTAGCATTCGCACCCCACAAAAGCAGCACTCATGAACACTTCGGGAGAAGAAAATTTCTTCCTTTATGCCATTCGGAATTTTCTTATAAGATGCCTCACTCGCTCTAATCGCATCCCGCATTAGCGTTGCAAGCTCTTCTTTGCTGAGCCAATCAAACCAAGATTTCAACAAGCTGTTGAGCCGCCTATTACCAACATCAACATCAACCGTTCCATTCTGAAAAATTCCTGTTGCTGCCTTCATTATTCGCTTGAACGCGAAAGCCAGCACGATCCCCTCTAGGTACTCACCGAACTGCTCCCCACGACCGGAAAATTTCACCAAATCCTGACGTGAGATTCGTCCTGTCAGTAAGGTTTTTTCGCCGTAGGTTACCAACCTGGAAAAAAGGTGCTCGCCCGCTGTAACGACTCGGATGCGCTTGAAATTTAAAGGCACGATGGCAATCTATATGCTTGTTGATTTTAAATCCGTCGACAGACTAGCCCAGTTACTGACTCGCGCAAAGAAAATCACCCTCCTAGAATTATTCGTTGCCATAAGTTTAGATCGCTCAATTTTTCCTCCCTACGGGAAACTTGAGGTGATTCTCCACACATGGTGGCCAAATAAACTCATCGCAGAGAAATGCCTTCGCGCGAAAATATCGCACACCTGGCAACGACTCAACTGCCGAACAGACCGCGATTCTCGTGGCGGTCAACACGACAGTGGCGCGGGTTGCAGCAAACGTCGTGCAAGAAAAAAAGCTGCCAAGGGTACGCACTGTTTCGCTTTCAAGCACATCAGACAACGCCAGCACGCTGACCTAAGTGCTTTCGATACGGACAGTGGCTCTTGCAAAGCAACCTTCTGGTATCGCCCCCGGTGAGTATGTGCGAACGCGCCGAAGATCATCGGGCACGTCTGGCTTAGCAATCTTCGGCATCATGAGCATGGCCGCACCTCCGCCAATACACGTCATGGCGAATGCCCACGAATTGGTCATGATGGCGGCAACAATCCCAATGGGGACGAGGACTAGGGCACTCACCCTGAGAGCGGGATAGGCGGATGCGATCCACCCCCATCGATTGACGTGCGTCCCGCAGCGGAACGTGATTTGAGGCACCAGTTGGCGATCGATCAAGGTAGCGTGAAGCGCCTTGACCCAGTTGTTATAGGCCGTCACCTGACGTGCATCAGCCGGAGGATAGGGACCGCGAACGGCGATCGTGACGGCTAGACCCAGTTGTTTGCGATTCAGCCAGATAGCTGTGACGGGGCCGAAGTTCGTCATGGCTGGCGTCAGCTGGACACCTCTGATGGCGGTGTAGGGTTCGAAACTCTTGCCATTCGGAGCTTCCACTACGATCCCATCGGTCTCCAGAGTGAATTTGATGTTGTACGTGGAATCTCGCGAGGTCCACGTATAGGTCGATGCGGGGCCAAATTCGTTCATCTTCATAGTTCGTCATCCGCGACGGACACCGGAGGGTTCGTCAACTCCGCACGTGGTCGAAAACACCCCCCTCATCGGCGCCTCCTCCAAGCTAGTCCTTCTTCACTTTGATGGTGTCGCCACTCAGGCTCACTCTCTCATATTGCTCGTAGAGCTTATAGCTGAACTCTGCTTGTGCAGCGTGCTCATATGCGTCGCCATCCAAGGGGAGAACTATTTCCAGGACATCACGGCCACTGTCCTTGTCGGTACGTAGCGCGACATCTTTGTCGGTCAAGCCCGTCAACGATTTGCCAGCACCATCCTTCACAGTCATCGCCCATGACACAAGCCGATTATCACCATGCGATGCGCTCTCCAATTTGGCCTTGAGCACATGGCCACGTGTCAGGTACTTGTACCCCCCGACGAGGATAGGGCTTACGACGTCAGCGACTGACGGCTTCCCCATTTCTTCCCGCGCCCACTCCAGCGTTACTTTGATACCCAGCGTAAGGCCGGAGAACGCTTGCATTTCCTCGTCCAACCCTCTGCGGACCCACGCACTAATCTGCGACGCATTCTTGGACGATACCTTTGGATCGCCGAATGACGAGATCGGTTGGTCGCCGATACCCCAGTAGCTCCGTTTGAGGAACGCATCATTGAGGTCGTCTTCCATGTACAGCGCGTAAAGCGACCAAGCGAAGCCGACAATGCCAACTATGATGCCGATGCCGGTGAGTGCTGCCCCGAGTGTTTCGAGCGCAGCTGCGGAAATGATCCGGCTCGTGATTGTTTGGGCCAGACCCGTCGCGGCCTTGCCCTCCATACCCGCTAAGAAAAGAGCGCCCGCTCCCAGTGCCATCGACGCTGCGGACCCCGCAAACATCAGCCCCGCTTTGAAATACTCATTTGCCGCCTGCGCATCTCCGCTGTTCTTCCTCGCGGCAGATTTTGCAAACGACCCAACCGCGTCAAATACCGAGCCTGCAGCGCCTGCCAAGCCACTAGCGAGCCGCAACGCGTTCAGGTTCGCAGCCGCACGAGGGACCAACTTTAGCCCCGCGCCCACGGTCCGCACTTCGATGGCCGTCATGGATACTGCCAAGCTACCCTGGGTCAGGCCTGCGACGCAGCTGAAGACGCTCATCAGCGCGTCGACGAATTCGTAGCCCTGCGCATTCCTCAAGGACTTCACCGAGACAAGCAGTGCCCAGATCTGGAACACTGCCAGCACGCGCAGGACATGGCTCTTCTCACCCATCAAAGCCTGCAACGTCGCGCGGCCGGCCGTTGCCTGTTCGCCAATCAACTTGGTCGCCAAAGATTTGGGCAACTTGAACGGCTGCTTGAGCCCACCCAGGACATCATCAGGCACGACCTCTACCAACTCCTCGCCAGCACGCGCGGCTTGCTTCTGGATTCGGGCGAGGGTTTCCTGCGTCATCATCACCGGATAACTCTCGGGCACGTCCAAGCCCGGACGGCCCGCCAACTTGCGCAAGGAGCGACCGGTCTCGCGCCGCTCGGCACGCGTAGTGGCAGCCTTGTTCGTCATGGTGGCTTCAAGTTGGCCCTTGCTGAAAGCCTCCGCAACTGCATCAAGGGCATCACCCTGCGCGATCTTGAACCGAACGGTGACGTAGGGCTGCGCGACATCCGGGTGCGTTACTTGTGCCATCAGCACGCGGGTGCGGATGTGGAACCGATAGTAGGTTTCCAGCTTGGCAGGATCGGTTTTGGGAATGCCCGCGACTTTGGCCTTGGCTTCGTCCAGCGCCGCCGTGGCCAGATGCAACGCCTGCTCCTTTGTTGCGGCGATGCTCTCGGCGGCACGGGCCAGTTCCTCTTGGTGTGCCTTCAATTGCTCGCGGACCAACTGGGAGACTTCCAGCACACCGGCAATCTTTTCGATGTTGTCCTTGCGCTTGCCGGGATCGCTCATGATGGCCTGGACGGCATCGAAGGGGACGACCAGGGCACGATCCGCCCAGTTCTTCGGGTCATCAGCCGGCTTATCTAGCATGGCCACGAACATCTTGGCGGAAACGTCGCCCAGTGCACCGCCACCGCACGCCTTGTCGACAGCAACGAAGCGCGCAACAACGTCTGCGACCTGTTGGGCAATCGTGCCAAGCGATGACTGAATGTTCTTGAGATTGATGCTCCAGTCAAAGTCATGGCCCATCACAAGCTCAAGCGAAGAGCTCTTCAGCCAAGCCACATAGTCGATATCGCGCTTAGCGATGAATTCCTTATCCCAGCGGTCGCTCGCTTTTTGATAGGTGGTGCGCCAGTCCGACAATTCGCGGAAACGCAGCTTTTCTCGGTAGCGATCTCGCCGGCCTGTGGCAGTCTGGCCACCATAGTGGCGGTCCGCCACGGCTTTGACATCGGCCGAAGGCACTCGCGGGTAACCAAGCGTGGTCTGCTGCCCGGGGTGGTCACGAGACCCCACGGTTTGTGGGACAGGGCGCCCCTCGTCGTCCAGGCGCGTCGTACTTGTCGGTAGTTCGCCTTTCAGGATGCGACCGTAGGCGACATCTCGGTACGGAATGGGCTCGAAGGTTGCGCCCTTCGGCAACTTCCCGCTCGCCATCCCCTTCTTGAAATCCTCTTCCGTCATCGGAGGGATATTGCGGTTCATTTCCCGCGTGATGTTGCGGCGCACCTCCTCACGCGCTTGAGCAATAGCCCAGCCTTCGATGGTCTGGGCGTGCAAACTGGAACGCAGCTTCCATGCACGTTGCGGGTCGGCATCCACTCCCTTGTAGTCCGGCGTGCCTACCGCCCAGGCCTTTTTGGCCTCCAATGCCATCAGCCGAATCTGGTTGTGCTCCGCGACCACCCCGATCGGGTCCCGCAGCATGAGGATCAGTGCCTTGTCCTTCGACTTGGGGCCGGCGGTCTTTTCGATGTCCCGAACGGCTTGAGTCATTGCCTGGGCCTTGCCGAGACGGGCTGTCGTGAGAGGAACAAGCGCGTTCTCGAACGCCGTCAGGATCGAAGCATGATCGGCGCCCGTCTTCGGTACGGCGCCATTGAACTCGATCACGTTGTGCTGCAGGGCGTCCGTGTTCAATAGCATCGCGCCCTTGTCCGGCAGCGTACCTCCGTCGAGCCATGCTTTTGCCTTGAATTCCGTCATGCGCTCAGCCCGCTTACCATGGCTGTCCGCCGTGTAGTCGCGCAGCACCTGTGGTGCCCATAGGTGGGGCGTGTAGGCGAACCAGATTTCCGATTGCGTGTTGGGCCCGACGAGCGTAATCAGCCCTGCCGGCAGGTTCGAAGCTCCCCTGGCGCATACGGAGCCCTGGGCATCATCCTTGAGCCCGTCAGACATCTTGGCGTATTCGTCAGGCGTGACCTGCTCCAACAGCTTCTTCAGCGTGCCGTCGTTGTAACTACGCCAGAGATCCCACTTGCCGCGATCCTTGTAGAACACGAGCACAAAGCCCTCTGCCAGCAAGCGCACCGCAGGCACCGTCCCTTCGCGCTTGAACTCACCGAACTCCGAGTCCAAGCTGGAGGCATAGACATAGTCGGACTCCTTCAGGATGCCCTGATACCGCATGTCCACAACAGTGGGCCGCACGAGTAGCAGCGGAAAATAGATGCGTCCGCATTGCTGGCAGTCCGCCCCGTGCATGTGAGCCGGTTTGCCCCCTGGGGATGAGGTTGCTGAATTCCCCGCCATGTCTCTTTCCTTTAAACCTTGATCGCTACACCAGTTCAAACTCGCGCGACGGCATGACGTTCCCAGAACGTAGCTGGCAGCGCGTTGGCGTGGTCCTCTAACGTGCCGGGCGCGTCAGTGGCTGCGTGAATGGCGTCACGCCAATGTGGGTCTTGCTCAAAACCCGCCTTCAATTCGACGGCCAGCAGTACGTAGGTTTGCGCGTCACGCCCGTCGAGGCCTTGGGCCGAGGCGTGTGCGGCATATTTGTGCAGAACGTCGATGGCATCTTCCGGCAGCGTCTGTCCGGCCTCATGCAACCGCTCGCGCCAGAGTTCAAGCAAGCAGTTGACCATGCCAACGTGGCGTAGTCGGATCCATTGCGTTGTATCTGATTGGATGGGCGTCCCGACGGTGGCTATGGTTTCCGACGCTTCAGCATCGAACACCGTCACTCGATTCATCGCGCCGACCGCCACCCACACCAACTTCGTTCCGAACAGCGCGGTGCGTTGCGGGGCAGGAAGCTGAGGCCATAGATGTGACAGCACACGCGGGTCGTGCCAGCGCACCCGCACCGTTCGGCGGGCGCCAGAATCGAACCGATGCGCAGCCTGCCCCAGGCGGCGGGCGATAGTGCTGGCCTCGTCGGGGCTGGCAAGCCAACCACACACAGCGTGAGCGCGGCCATCATTGCCGATGATGCCCTCGGCCGCCAGTGCAATGCTGGCCTCCAACAACGGATCATCTAAGGCGGGATCTGTTTCCAGCAGATAGGCGGCGACCTTACGGCAATCGAGAGTGATGACGTGAGGCAGGAATGCCTCGTCGGCGTCAACTTGCAGCAAGTCACGGGCAACTGCTTGCACGCGCGCATGTCCGGTCTGCAACTGAAGGGGGTCCTCGGTGCCCGGCACGTAAAGCAAATAGAGGTTGCCATCGGGCCAACGGGCCCGTAGGGCGGTCAGGTGTTGCAACACCTCTTGTCGAAAAGCAGCGTTCTGCATGGGACTCCGTTTTTTTTCGGAGAGATGGCCGGCTTCGCAGTAGAAACTGACCATAGCCCAACATGCTAGAAGAAGTGCCCGCTTCGTAATCGCGAGGGGCGTTAATATTGAGACGCCAGGCATTGAGAGTTTTTTACATCTCATCATCAACGCATTTATTTCTTCGGCTACTCAATGCCGCCAGGCGAAGGCTATTCGATCCACTGGCTCAATGGGTTCCTGCTGACGGCGGACTATATGACGCGCGTGAACAGCCGCATTCCAATTGTCGCCATGACTTGGTCCTGGTTTTACAAAACAGAAGTAGCGTCGGAGGCTTGGGGATGCTCCTATCCATGCCGTTGGGCGAGCCGAGCATGGACCAAATATGCCGAGCCGAAGTCAACGACTTCATAGTTGCACAATGAATCTGGAATCGAAGGATCCGTTCTCGACTCACTCGAGTTCGGTCCGCAGGGTTTCCGACGGGTACATCAGGATCTGCATGGCGATCCATGCAGATCGTACGAATGGCTTCTTTGTTGAACCCAATGAGAGGCTTACCAAAGAGCAGGGCGCGAACTAGATATGCCGCAGTAGCAAGGTGTCGGAATCCACTCTTTCGATCGACAACTCATCACCGACCCTCCACCCCATCTGTTCAAATAGATCGGAAGGAAGCTGGATGATCAGGTCGCCGCTTCCGTCGGCTGCGTCAACTCCTGTGATGCGCCAAGCAGCGCGTGATCTCGCACTCGGCAGATACTTCAGCAGAATCTCTCGTAAGGTCGCATCGGACTCCGGAAGCTCCAACCAGCCCGCAAAGTTGTCATCCGAATACTCCGCCCAGGCGCCGACTGCCTCGTCGTCCGTTGTCGTGAACCCGGCGTCTTTCAGGCATAGCAGCATCCTGTCGACATCACCGGGGAACTCCTCCCTGAGTTGCCGTCGCTCCCTGTATGTTGGCTTCATTGCAGTGTCCTCCAATTTCTATATCGCGCGACGGTTGCAGCAACGTTGGCGTGCGAGCGTTGACATGGGTTTTGCGTACTCTTAGTACAACACCTCACCCCGGTGCAGCACGCTGTCATAGCCGAGGAATAGAATCATCGACGGGGCTTCTTTTGCGAGCGAGATCTGCGTGCTTTCCGCAGGCGAATTTCGACGCCCTTTCGGGTCACCACGAGGGTGTCGCCCAGGCTCCATCTCATAGCCAATCATCACCGCATCGGGAATCTCCAAAATGCGATCCCCGCTGCCATCCTCCGGATCCAGAAGCCTGGTAATGGGCCGGCGAATTGCACGTGACGTCTTGTGTCTCCCTGGCATACAGGGTCCCTCAATTAGACCTTCTGCTAGACAACCATTGGCTGGCGAGATCAGTGCTGGTTTCCCGCCGTCGCAACCACCGCCACCAAAAATTTACCCGTTGGTTACGAAACCGATCGATTGCCGCCCAACGCGCGCCGGCACCGTCGGCGTGGCAATGAATTTCCGTGCCGCCAGCGCTGTGGCAAAAGCGTCAGCCAACAGACGGTGAGTCTGGCGCAGGTCAATGTCGGTACGTTCCGCCAACGCTTGCGCAGCACGAGTATCCAACTCAATACGCTTGCGCGTCGTACGCCGTAAACGCTCGACTTCCGTTTGAATGATCTGCAGTCGCTGCTCAGGCTCCGGCGCAGGAATATCGAACACCTCGACCCGACTCAGCAGCGGAGTCGGCACCGCACGAAGATCGTTGGCCGTCAGCACAACAATGATGCGGCTAGCGTCGAACTCCATTCGAAAGAATGCGTCTTCGAACTTGCTCGCCGTATCGCCCTCAAGCAGATCCAGCAGCACCGGCAGGACTGGATAGTTGCCATCACCGCCGATTTTGTCCACCTCATCAAGGACGAGGACAGGCGTCGCAGAGTTACTCTTGGCAAGTAACTCCACCACCAGCCCCGGTCGGGCGTGGCGCCAACCGCTGTCGCCGCCCACGAGCTGGAAGCTTGCCTGCGCGCTCCCGGCAGCCCACTTCTGCATTGAAACACCTAATGCATCTGCCAACCTGAGTGCGAAATGCGTTTTGCCGACGCCGGGAACCCCTGTCAGCAGGACGGGCCGGATGCGGAAATCATCAGTACGCATCGCACTGGCCAGGGTTAAGTCGATCCGTAGTTTTTGAATAGGCTCACGCAAATTTGCAAAGAGTCGCTGCGCCAGTTCTAGCTTCTTCTGAGCTGGACGAACACGAGGTAAGGCACGGTAGCCTTCATTGTCACTGGCGCGCTCTAACAGAGGCCGCGCATACTTCGTCTGTTCGCGGCCGGCGGCCTGTAAGTTGTTGATGGCCTGCTCCAACGCCTCCGGCTTGAACACGCGAACATGCCTCGGCCTGGCTCGGCGAAGTGCCGGCGCTACTTCTGCTGTTGAAACAGTCGTTGGCTGCTCCAGGGACGAGTCGGCTGCGCTTTCTGGAGGGTCATCGAACTCCCGCTTGATCTGCCGCTCCGCGGCAAGTGCGGAGTGGGCGTCCGATGGAATCAGCAAGCGCCACGTGTTGAGGCAACGATGCAACGCGAGATCGCCCAACGGCGCGAAACCCACGGGATGTTCTGAGGGCTGTCCAGGAGCAGACATCATGTTTCTCCATGCGATAGGCGGCGGCTTCGGGCCGCAACTGCACAATCTGGTTGTGCTCGGTAGACCTTTGTCGGGTCAGCCAACTATTCGCGTGGAGCTTCGCCTCGGCTGGGCGAACGCAACGCTGCCGAGCCGGACCATTGAGGTCCGGTTGTGCCTGATGCAGGTACTCAAGGCAGCCATGACGGATACTTGATAACGTGGGTTGCTACGTATTCAGAATAGTCCATCCAAAGCGAAATAGATTGGCGAGCTTGTCACTCAGGCTCCACCTTCCGAAAATTTGTTCGTCCACAACAACACAAGCCGTTCGAGTAGCTCGCCTCCTATCTCGGGCCGTAAGATGGTCCGACGCAGACCGGCCTGCGAATCCAATATTGCCGACCGCCGTCGACCAAGGGACCTGTCACGATCTCAATGCCCAGTTGCCTCGCCCAATTAGGCGCGTCGCGAGCACAAATCCCTGCCTCATTTGCCGCAGCTATTAACGGTAGGAACTGCTCGGTGAAAATCCGTAGATCACCAACGTCGACGACCCGCGCGGTCCGGCGCCCCAGCTTTCCGACGCGAGTCTTGAGCAGACCTTTGTTAACAAGGTGGTACATCACCTCTTGCTTTACACCAAGCAGACGAGCTGCCTCAACAATCGAGATCGGGGAATCCGTTTCGGCCAGCCCTCGTGCTATGCAACTCGCTTTGCCGCGTTCGATGAAGATGTTGCGCAATGATGGCGTCTTGCCGGGCTCCGAGGCGAGCCCCATCGCTTTGTCGACGAGGTCAGTGAAGAATGCAGCTGTCCCACTAACAGAGACATACAGACGCAAGGCCTCGGTAAGGCAGATCGGATCCTCAAAAGCCGCGATATCGCCAGTACCGCTCGTCGCAATATTGCCAACTAGGCGATCCACGGATCTCAAGTCGATTCGCCCCTGAGCCGAAGTGATGAGTTCGACGTTCAGCAGCGCCCGGATACGGCCAACTGATATTCCGGCATAGCGAGCAGCCGTTTTCAGTTGGACCTGGGAACGCTGCGCGTCCCGTATACCCTGCAGCTCTCCTGAGCTGATCACAAACTTTCGCCGTCCGGTACGAGTCCGCCTGACCGGCACTGTGGTGCCCGTTCGCTTGAGCATGGTGGTGACGACAGGATTTCGTGCTCTATGCGGGTCATATGGTTCGCACGAACTCCGCTTGCCGACTCCTTTTCGCTCCCAAATCACTGGCGATCCGTGGTGCGCCGAATCTGTGACGTAGTCGTTCAATGCATCCCGCACCCATTGACGTTCTGCCTCATTCAATTGCTTGCGAAGCATTGTGAGCAGTTGCGGAAAGACCTCCGACAGCAATGGAACGTTGCTCTCAGAAGTTTGAGGCATACGAAGGCGATCAAACAGCTCGAAGCAAGCTAATCGATCAGCTATAAGCGACGCACCAACGGTGACAAACATCTGCTCGACGTTCTCGAGTTGTCGCGTGGCCTTCTTTAGCGGCTTTCCCTGAAGCCCGAATTTGTGCAACGCGCCGAGGAATCGAGCGACACGCCATCGTTCCGCAAGCGCCAAGCGCCCTGTCCCCATATCGTGTTGCTCACCGATGAGATCTTCCAGTTCAACCGAGAAGGTGTCTACTGGCGCGTCTCGGAGTAGAGAGCCACATGCGCAGGCTGTAAAGCGAGCGCGGTTCCAGCGCAACAGACGTTGACAACCGCAGCACATCGACACCAACCAGCATCGATGCTTGAAGCATGCGGCTGGCCCCGTATACCACCTCTCAAGCCAATAGCAATCCCCCTCAGCAAAGCAGTGCGGACACCAGCGTGCAATCCCATGCGTCTTAGGTAGGCTGGCATCGATGCAATCGAGCCAACCCGGGTTGGACAGCCCATTGGTGAACGCTACTCGAAGGCGGTAGCCAAGGTAACTCTCGTCAAAGAGTACTGGGGGGCGCACCAGAAACCTTCCCGAGAACAGGGCAGCTCCTTTGGCGCGCCAAGCATCACTACGGTCCCGTTCGGAAATCATTCGAGCAGCAATGGAAATTGCCCGGGTAAAGCGTCTCCATGCTTCCGCTCTGACGTATAAAGTCGCCTTAGAATTTTCAAGCGGTCAAGTACCGTATGGTCAACGTAGTAAGCCGAAATGCCGCTCCCTCCCAATTGGCGGAAGACGCGAAATTTTCCGTGAAAGATTTGCTTCACCAGTTCCTTTGACACAGATCCTGGAGTTCGCTTCTCAAACATCCACTCGCCAAATAGCTGATACAGACCCATCTTTTCCTCGGAATACGGTTGAGACACATCCTCTAGACGTCGACAAAGATCCACCAGATCGGAATATCGATACAACGTAAACGAATCGATTCTCAGTGGACGGAGCAAACCAGCGTCCAATAGCAACTGGAAGCTTCGCCCATTAGTCTGCAACTCTTGCATTGCGAGATCAGCGGTTCTTGTCGAGTGATACCACCGCCTACATGCCTCGACTTCGTGCTGCGGCAGGAAGGTATGGCGCTTCATTCCCCGCACCAACACCCTGACATCTCCGAAGTATCTTTGATGAACTAGATGGTGCAGCAGTCTCGGTCGACAGCCCACAAGAAAAGTGGCCTGCTTAAGGCTCACGTACCTATTGCGAGAGCTGTTATTTGATAGCGGCAGCTTGCCGCTCACAGGAACACTGCTCCCCGACAATGTGGGGGTAAGCCTGTCACGCAAATTGGCGATCGGTACCGAGGATAGACACGTGGGGTTGCGCTCCTCCTCCCAGAGCAAATGACCCAAGCATTTGAGCGTTGTTCGACGGTGTAAAGGCTCCGTGATTTGGTCCAGAAAGATGCGCACTCCCTCCAGGGTTCCCGTAGTCGAGAAGTTGTATCTTGCTGCGAACGCGGCACGATGCAGTGCTCGTTGAGCGTCAGCCCTCGGTTGAGCGCGCCCACGCCTTGCTACCGCCAACGAGTCAAGCATTCGCTCGAGAAGGATCGTGTAAGTGAGCTTGCTCACCGCCCGCTCCACGTCATGATTGAGGATGGATCGCTCGAAGTCTGCCCACATTCGGATAACGTAGTCGCGCTCGAGAGGCATCGGGCAAACTGCGCCAGCCCACAATTGATCATCCGTGACATCGGCGAGGACGTGCTTATTGGGCTGCCCCAGTACGATCGAAAAAGCAGGCTCGATTAGATCGTCTTTGAGTCGAATGTTGTGGATAGTGCAGACCTCAAACGAAGCCAGACGCCAGCGTTCGCGAATATGCTTTGACTCTGCCATACACGCAGGGCAATAGCGAATCCTGCTGCCACGGCCGAGAACACTCCAACTTGGTAAAGTGACGATCCCCCAGCTGGGGTGGCCGTTTGGATCACTCTGCGCGGTATAGGGTAATGTCGGGCGAAAAAGCTCGATGTCGTGTTTCCACGGACGGCGAAGCCCGTTTGCTTTTGCAAGGCGAAGAAGATAGGTTTCGACCCATTCGTCTGGAAGAATCTTTGGACGGCACGGCGGGCGAGAAGTGTAGGGAGTCGTCATGTCAGCGCGCCACCGGTGCAAAGGGTTCATCGGCCGTCACGAGAGGCATCTCATTGAATGCCTGATGGAAGGGATTCCGCATATCTGGCGAACCTGGGTAGATGACAGTCCGGAACGACTCGGCCAAAACCGCGTTTGTCAGCTTAGGTTCAGGCATCTCGCTTGCAAGTTCGACAGCGCGAACCAAAAGCCTCCGGATGTCGCGCAGGCGCCCATCCGTCGCAAAAGCAAACAGTCGGGCAATGTCAGCGCCGGAGATGTCTATGGTCGGTAGATCGCGTAAATAGCCCTTGAAAACTTTGAGGGCGCTACGGAACTCGTGTTTAGCCGACTCATTCGCAACCGAAAATCGATCGATCGCGATAACCTCCCTGAACCGCTCGCGCAATTGATCATTGGTTTCCAGCAGATGTCTGGTCCTCGGTATGCCAGCCAGCACGAATGACACACGAGTCGCGTCCACCAAGCGCTTCAACCAGTCAGCTGAGGTATGCAGTGTTTTCTCGCCTCCTCGATCAACTAGGTGATTGGCCTCATCGATGATCACGAGCCTAACGCGACACTGCTTGATGAGAAAGACGAGTCGGGCTGTCAACTCGATCTCCCTTCCGGTCTGCCATTTCGGGTCCCCTAGCGCCTTCAACAACGTACAGGCCAAGATCTTTGGAGTTGGCGACGGACCGAGAGCCACATAGAGCACCGGCACTTCGGTGAATTCGTCGTGCTCGATAGGGGCGTGCTTCGCCACGAACCTGGAGAGCAGGGTCGACTTGCCGACTCCCGATTCCCCCAACAACATTACGTGCTCGGCCTCTTCACCCGCACAGTGATAACTGTGGATCCGCTCCAATGCAGCCAATACTCGCTTCACGTGAGGAAAATTGATGAAATTCGACCTCATGTCCTTAACGATTTCGGAGCAGAGATTTTTATTGCTCATGGCTTACCTCAACGTTGATGGACTCGAATTCAAAATCGGAAAGTTGATCCGAATCAAAAGTGAGCGGATTTGACGGAAGGTTGATGGACGGCTGCGAGACGGCCGGCTGCGTACGATTCGTAGACTTAGAGGTGATGTGCGCCTTGCGTGCTCCGCGCTTGCGATCCTTTAGCTTCTTCGAACGCATCGCCTCATTGGCACTCTCACGGATCATCTCCTGCGCGCTCGCCCTGGTACGTTGATGCGCATCGGAGTTGGCGTACTGGCGGGCGAGTTCCTTGGCCTGGGCTACTGTCAAGTTGTTGTAACGCTCGTCTTTGTTGTCAGCGCGGATGTATTTGCTATCGATCGGATCCCATACCCAGATCACGCCGGCGTTTTCGAGCGGAGCTTTGATCTGTACACGTTGCTTCGCTGGCAACATCCGCCTCAAAGCAAGTAGTTCTTGCGATGCATACGTGAACGTGTTGAAGTCGATACCGTAGTGCTGCACCGCGGACTCAGCGAATTGGCCGAGTTCGATGCCGAGGTCCTCAGCGTTGCACTTAAGAATTGGCGGATGATTTTCCGCACTCTCTTTCCACACATCGAGAGGCGCGCGCCCCGATAGCCCTCTGTGCGGCCGAAGGTGATACACGGATGTAATCCAGACGTGGACCATCTCGTTAAGCTGATCGAACGTAAGGCAAGCCTCGTCCTCCGACTTGAACCCGATGCGCTGATGAATTTTTGCGAGGGTCGTTCCTGGAAGCTTGTGGATAAAAGAATAGTTGAAAGTTCTGAGAAACCGTTCAACAAACGGTTTGTCATTCGGATCACGCGATGCGGCGTACTCACAGATCACGCCCAAATTCGTCATGGCATCAACCACTGCGTTAGCATGGAATTCTCGCCCGTTGTCCATGAGTAAACGCTCAGGCCAACCGTGGCAAGGCCATTCCAAAAGCAATTCTGGAAATCGCTCCCGTAGATAACTCTTGGGCATCATCGAATGCCGCAGTGCTTCGAAGACAGCGTGAACACCATGTCCGGCGGAGCTAATGCAGAATCCAAGCACACAGCGTGAAAATCGATCCAACACGACCGTGATATACGGACGGTCGATCGCGGTGCCATTGGCATCCGAGTACATCAGGTCTATCGGACTGTGATCGATTTCAACGATCTCAAGAATTCTTGATACCTTGCGCGCGCAAAATTGGTCGGCAAACCACCGCTGTGCCTCACGCTCACCGTATCGGGCAACTGTCCGGTCAAACGCTCCAATGCCTTGTATCCGCCGCTGAATCGTTCGAAGTCCCGGAACCTGGAGCCACTCGGACTCGACACGCGTTGCGTTCAATCTTTGGACTTCAAGGAACACCGCGTTATAGACATCCTCGCCCGTACCGCTTTTGCTGTTGAGATACGCTGTCTCGATCTTGTCCTGTATGACACCCTCCACGAGGGGATCGAGCCGGGACTGGCCCTTTCCTCCTCGTTGATCCGTTCGATCAAGCAATGCTCGAACGTCAAACTGTGCGACAACGTATCTCCGTCGCCAGCGATATACGCTCGTCTCGTGCGGCGGCTTCGGGTCATCCAGTTCTGCAGCCACCTTGTGAATCGCCTGACGCAAAGCGGATCGAGGGCCGTTGAATGCGCCGATGCGATCGAGTTTCACAAGATAGTTCACACGTCGGCGTGTTTCGAAATCGCCCAGCTTGGCTGGCACAGCGGCAGCCTCCACTGAGTCCCGAAAGGAGTTCCGTTTCGGTGGGCGTTGATACTGCTGAGTATTCGCGGTTCGAAGATATCCGCGGACGTACTCGTCCAGAAGAGCGGTTTCGTTATGGCTGGAAAACTCACCCGTCACGGTGTTTTCCAACTGAGCGATATCGTCCTGCACACGAACGATGCGGAACGCGCCTTCGCCGCGAAAGACGACTTGATCCTTAGTGAAGTTGGCCATGATTGACGCTCCTGTTAGCGGGGCAAGACAGGCAGGAGATCATCCGGATCGCGCTTCATGATCCGGCCCAGCAGGTCATCACATTGACGCTGAGCGTCTTGCCATTGCCGTTGGACATCCGCGGAAGGAACGGTGCTGCGCTCCGGATCCCAAAGCGTCGCATCGATGTTGGCCCGATACCTACCGCGAAGCGGACGTTCTCTGAGAAGTAGTTCAAGCCGGCGTTGAAGATCGTCAGCGATAAGGTCAGCCCGTAGCACAATGTGTAAGCGACCTCCACGTGGTCGGAAGTACCGAACAGCGGCCTTTATTCTTTCCACCTCCTCCGAGTCTGTGGTCAGCGTCTCGTCGTCTTTGACCTCGAGGAACGACACTCCATCAAGGGTCTCAATCGCCACGTCAGGTGTGTACCGTCGTTTACGTGAGCCGTCCAAGTACTCAAATACATGGGGCTGGGTTTTAATTGACTTGACTAACGGAGCCACCTCCAAGAACCGCAGTGCCATTTCTTCGACAAGGCTTTCGAACTTTGCGGACTCCCCCGCCTTACGACTCGGGAAGATGCCTCGAACGCCACGGCCGGACACGGTTACGATGCGGCGCGGTCGACGTGCTGAGGGGTAAATCGCTAAGGTTTGAAGAATTGCAGACACGAGTCTTCTCCGTCGCGTCTCGGAAAGACGCTCAAGCATTGGGAATGTGCTCCGTCCGACAGCAATGTGTCGGAGCACGCCCGTGCAAAGGGCGAGCGATGCCGGAAACTCGACCACAAATGCTCGAATTCCGGGGAAGCACAAATCGCAGAAACAAGAAGGGCTTGACGCGGGAATCAGATCCGCGGAGACTCGGTTTTGGGAGGATTCGAATCTTTACCGGTTCTGATCCAAAAAGCGCCGCCGGCCTTCTGGGTTGTGTGGCGCTTTTTCTTTACATGTGGCCTCCTTGAATGGCGGTGGAATGTTCTGCTGCCGGCACGTGCCGACCGCGAGCGAGGCCAGCGTGCATTGCCGCAAGAAGCCTCATATCCTCATCGGATAGACACGAATCCAACGCCAGGGCCTGAAGCACCTCGTGCTTCAGGGTCGATATTTCGGTAGGCAGTCGAAAGATGCGCTGGGACTTACGTGCAGCGGCCGAAAGTTCACTCGCAAGCTCATCGTTGAGCTCGAGCGCGACCGACATCATCCCCAGAAATTGTTCACCGTCCGGCGTCCGTTTGCCGGTCTCGACCGCGCTCACATAGGTGTCGTCGACGCCGATACGTATCGCCAGCGCGGTCTGTGTGAGCCCCAAATTCTTCCGCCGAGTCCGAATGAAATCACCGAGCGCACTCATAGAGCCCATCTCTCAGTTGTTGACGATGAATTCGATCAGAGTAGCTGGATTCGGCAGACTCTTCAAAAAAAAGACTCTTATATTTTCTTTGATCGAATTCGATATAAATTCGAATTCCTCGGAAGTCTTTTTTCGACCCAATTAAATATATCTTTTCAATCCCACCATCGATGACGGTCGGCGAATCGATGGCCTCAGACACACGTATGCATTCGGTGGTGACTCGCATCCATCTTCGGGCAGGCAAGCTTCGAAAGGATCGCCTTGTCGCCAGGTTCACTGCCGGCCAGTCGGCTCGACATCCTCCAACAAGAACAGGAGCGTCTTGCAGGACCGCGAGTTCTAGGGATATGCCACGGTGCACAACCGTGCGCCACCATTCCGGGTTTCGATGGGACCTAGGACAGACGTTTGATGCGCCGTCGCTCACTAAGTCGATTTCGGCCTGCTGCCGCATCGCAGCGAGTGGCCGATCCCGTTGGCAACTGGAATCAGCTTTTCCCAGTCGCGCTCCTTTACTCGCTGGTATGGACTTACTCGACGACGCGGGGCACCGATGGCCTCCGGCGTACAAATGACGGTGCTTTAGCTTTGTGCAAATAACTGCATGGTGTAAAGTACGAAATCGACAAATAACTGCAGCAGAACCGTCAAAACATGTCGGCAAATACTCCGAGTGGCAGGACTATCGTGCTGACAAACTGCACAAGTCGGAAGCGGACGACGAGACCAACCGGCCCCGCTGTGAGGTTCTCGTCGCTCAACGGGGAAGAGTTCGGGTCCATAGAATCTCTCGCGCTCAGGTGGCACCGCGAGGTTGGCCGGGTTGCATCTACTGTCCATGCTTCTGACCTGTACATGGGTCGCTCAGTATCAGAGGCCCAAAGAGCAGCGGCGGACATGCAAGCGGAGTTGATGTTTGTATCGGCCGGCCTTGGTCTCGTCTGCGCCAATGATCACGTTCCGAACTATGACCTGACGGTGGCATCGGGGCAAAACTCGCTTGCTCCAGTTCTCAATCGGCTTTCCTTGTCCAGCTCAGATTGGTGGGCTGCTCTTAGGGCCGCGCGAAAAGCCCAGAACACCATCATCGAACTGCTAGTGAGTTGCGCAGTGACTAAGGTTTTTGTCGCTCTCCCAAGCAGCTACATGGAGATGATCGAAGGCGATTTGCGAGCCTGCCCCCCTGAGTCTGCTCGCAAGCTCCGCATATTCACGTCCGCACGGGGACTTGCTTACGTTCCGGAACAGCTTCGGCCATTCGTCATGCCCTACGACGAGCGTCTTGAAGGGACGGAGTACGCAGGGACTCGCTCGGATTTTCCTCAGCGAGCGCTTCGACACTTTGTGAAGGAACTGCGCGCCCAAAGACTTTCGGCCGCAAAGGCACAGCAAGCTGTTCAGCATGCGTTAGAGCCTCTCGTTGCACCGATGTTACCTGCGCGTACGAAGGCCACCGATGAGGTAATTGTTGCGCTTCTCCGACGGCACTGGAAGAAGCATTCCGGCAGTTCCACCCGTCTTCTTCGAGTACTTCGCGATGAACTGCTGATCGCCTGTGAGCAAAGTCGCTTCCGTCGGCTCTGGCACAGCATCAGAGACGCTCAATCTGCCAATTGACTCACCCAATGATGGCAAAGTCGAAAGAAATTGTTGTGAGAGCCCTGCGAACCACGCAGGGTCAGGGGCTTGATGTTTTCGCCTTCTTTATCCGCGGGGCAGACATTGTTCGGCTCGCGGATATCAGCCGCGTTGAACGAGATGAGGCTGATGCGCTCAAGGGCTTCCAACGACCCGAAATACGGAGCCACGTAAAAGGGATCGTGGAGTACCTGAATCAGGGCAACGTGCTGTTCCCAAACTCCATCATTCTTGCGATGTCGCCGGAGGTGCGTTTCGTTGCAGCACGTGGGACAAAGCCTTCTGGTGACATGGGTATCTCGCAGGCGGGGACGCTTACCATTCCGGTTTTTGAGGAAGGTAGGCGAGTGGCGTGGATTGTCGATGGACAACAGCGCTCCTTGGCCCTTGCGCAGGCAAAGAAGTCCTCCGTCCCTGTACCCGTTGTCGGCTTTGTCTCAGATAGCATCGAGGTTCAAAGAGAGCAGTTCATTTTGGTCAATAAGGCGAAGCCGCTACCGACCAGATTGCTGAACGAGCTACTCCCAGAAACGAAAGGAATTCTTCTTCCACGAGATCTCAGCGCGAGGAAAACTCCCTCGGAGTTATGCACGCTACTGAATCGTGACCCAAGTTCACCGTTTCACAAACTGATAAAGCGAATAACGGATCGATCCAATTCGACTGCAGTAGTCACGGACACGGCAGTCATCAACATGATCCGCAATAGCCTCAACAATCCTCTCGGTGCACTGGCACGATATAAAGCACGTTCACAGCAGGGTGCAAACCTGGAGGGGATGTACCAAGTTCTGACGACATTCTGGACAGCCGTAAAAAGCACGTTCCCGGATGCCTGGGGTCGTGATCCACGCCAAAGTCGGTTGATGCACTCGGCTGGCATTGAAGCGATGGGGGTTCTCATGGACCGCATCTACGCAAAGCTGTCTGGCGTCGGGGAAGACAGCAAGACCATACAAGCTGAACTCGCACGTGTCGCACCGGAATGCGCCTGGACTAGCGGGCGCTGGGAGTCGCTGGGCCTTGCGTGGAACGAAATCCAAAGCACGCCACGAGATATCAAGCGCCTGCAGGACACGCTGGTACAGGCCTATACAAGCCAAGCAAGACAATGAAATTTCTGTACTCGGACACCCAGGACTACGTAGACCCAAAGTACGACTTCCTGCTGGACAGGAACGCTCCTGGGCGCAAGCGCTACTGGGATGATTGTTATGCCCATGAACTGATGGACCCGACCCCGTACGACGGGTTGCTAGTGTCCATGAGTGCGATCCGTCAAGCCGATGGCGTTGCTAACTCGAAGGTGCGTTACTCGACAGCTGAGGAGCAACGAATGCTACGAGATGGCGCTCGACGGTTTCTCCGCTTTGGTGGCCCAAAACACAAGGACAAGATGTTAATGGGCGATTGCGGGGCATTTGCTTATGTCGAGCACCCAAAGCCTGCTTACACACCGGCAGAAGTGGTCGAGTTTTACGCGGACGTGGGTTTCACCCACGGTTGCTCACCCGACCACATCATCTTCGCATGCGACACAAGCAACCCGCCCAGATCCTCGCAAAGCGAGGATGTGCAGAATCGCTTCGACATTACGCTTGCGAACGCGGAAGAGTTCCTTCGACTCACGGAACAGGAAGGCTGGCCATTCGAGCCCATGGGGCCCGTACAAGGGTGGTCGCCTGAGAGCATGGCGGACGCGGCAGTACGCCTTGAGAGGATGGGGTATCGCTACCTGGCAATCGGAGGGCTTGTACCGTTAAGGGTCGATGTCATCCATCAAGTACTCCAGGCGATTCGAAAGGCCATCAAGCCTGAGACAAATATGCATCTTCTCGGCTTCGCTAAAGCCGACAAGATCCATGAGTTCACTCGGTACGGAGTGACTAGCTTTGACTCAACCTCTCCCCTGATCCGAGCCTTCAAGGACGCGAAGGCCAACTTCTATCTAAGAGGGGACGATGGGCGAATGGACTATTTTGCAGCCGTTCGGATCCCGCAAGCCATCGAGAATCCTCGGCTGATGCAAGGAATCAAGCGTGGCATTTTTTCTGCGGAGGACCTTCAACGCCGCGAGAAGATTGCTCTTCAAGCGATCCGCGGCTTCGACAAACGGCAGATCGGTTTGCATGATGCGCTTGATGCCCTAACGGACTATCAACGCTTCCTGATTCAAGGGTCAACAGATCCTCAAGACAAAAAGGATAAGGAAGTAGCAAAGCAGCGCGCATTGATCCATCGGACCCTTGAGCGGAAGCCGTGGCAGCAGTGCAATTGTTCAATATGCAAGGAGGTTGGCGTGGAAGTCATTATCTTTCGCGCCAGCAATCGTAATAAACGCCGGGGATTCCACAATCTAGGCGTTTACCACAAGCACGTACAAGATATTCTGGAGAAATTTCGGTGACTGTCCACAGATTCAAAGCCATTCAGGCGAAGCAGGCCAAAGGACACAATGTCTTTTCTTTCGCTGCGACGCCCAAAGACATCCTGAATTTCTCGGAAATCGATCGCATCAGCCGCTCTGACTCTGGCGAATTAAAAGGCTTTCAACGACATCAAGTTGCCTCCCACATCAAGGAAATACGAGACTATCTTGCAAGGGATGAGGCACTGCTACCCAATGCGGTGATTATTGCCTTTATCGATGGTGTAAAGATAAAGAAATTGGGTGGTGGCATCGTGGAAGTTGAGATCGATACCACCGACAAGAAGCCTGGCTTTGTGGTGGACGGCCAACAGCGACTGACGGCCCTCGCAGGAATAGACAAACCTCATTTCGAGGTCTTTGTTTCCGCCCTTGTTTGCAAAGATTACAACGAACTCCGACAGCAATTTGTTCTTATAAATAACACTCGCCCCCTACCTAAGACGCTAATCTACGAATTGCTGCCCATGGTAGACGGCCTACCTGAGCGGTTCACTTCGAGGAAATTCTCAGCCCGGGTTGTGGATCGACTGAATTTCCAACCGGGATCTGCTCTTTGCGGGGAAATTCGGCAACATACCAACCCGACGGGAGTCATCAGCGATACGGCCATGCAGCGGCTGGTTATGAACTCCACATCCGATGGGGCTGTCCGCGACTACATGAAAGAGCCTGACTTCGAAGAGTTGTCGATATCGCTTATAGACGAATTCTTCAAGGCCGTTATCGAGGTCTTTAGGCCCGAATGGGTTGGCATGGTCCCTAGAACCTCCAGACTGAAGCATGGTGCCGGAATCGTTGCTATGGGATTCGTGATGGAGTTGCTCTATTCGCTGGAAGGAGCAAGGACGAAGGATGAGTTTGTTGTCGGCTTGGAACTCTTGAAGCCTCACACTGCCTGGACCAGCGGTTGCTGGGAACTCAGCACTGACGACATTCGTCCATGGAACGGCATCCAGAACACTCCGACCGATATCGATCTGCTAGCAAAATACCTCACGCGCACCTTAAAGCGCGTACTCCGCAAACCTCGCCGTATTGCAAACGGGTGAAATTATGCACAAGCGTGCAATAGTGCTTTTCTCTGGCGGGCAGGACTCCACGACCTGCCTAGCCTGGGCTCTTCAGCGGTACGAGTACGTGGAGACCATTGGGTTCGATTACGGTCAGCGGCACAGCATCGAAATGGAGTGCCGAAAAACAATCCTTCGAAAGATGCGCGGCACCTTTTCCTGGCCCGGTAGGCTGGGCGACGACCACGTGCTTGATCTCGGCGTTCTAGGGGCAATCAGCGATACCGCTCTCACCGGCCAGAAGCAGATTGAGTTTGACGCGACTGGCTTGCCGAACACCTTCGTGCCAGGACGGAACTTGATGTTCTTCAACTTCGCAGCCGCACTCGCTTACCGGAGAGGCCTGTCCGTGTTGGTGGGCGGGATGTGCGAAACAGACTATTCGGGCTATCCGGACTGTAGAGATAGCACTCTCAAAGCTTTGCAGGTGGCGCTGAGTCTTGGCATGGACACGGCTTTCCTAATTGAAACGCCACTCATGTGGCTGAACAAAGCTGAGACATGGGCACTAGCTGCCAAACTCGGCGGACCTCTTTTTGTTGATCTGATTCGTTACGACGCTCACACCTGCTACGTCGGCAATCACACGACTGCGCACTCATGGGGTTACGGCTGCGGAGAGTGCCCTGCCTGCGAACTGCGGGGGAAGGGGTTCGAGGAATACCTCCTAACGGTGCCTCAGAAAGTTAGAAGCAATCACCCCCCAATTTCACGTTGATACAGATGCGATACGAGGTCAGTCAGCAGTTCTACTTTGAGGCGGCGCACACCCTAAATCGCGAGATCGAAGCGGAGGGGAGCCGACGTATTCATGGACACACCTACCACGCCGAGGTAACGGTGAGTGGGGCGCCTGCACCTGATTCTGGGATGGTCGTGGACCTCGCAATACTTCGACGGGAGATCGATCGGGTACGTGATGCTCTCGATCATCGCTTTCTTGACGAGATCGTTGAACTCGGGCCTGCTACGCTCGAGAACCTATGTGCGTTCATTGGAAAGCGCTTATCTCAATCACTCCCAAATGTTATTCGGGTCTGTGTCAAACGGCCTGCGAGCGGTGATTCCTGCATGCTGCATATCGAATAGAAAATAGAAGCCAAGCACCCCGAGGTGTCGCTTAGACTTTCGACAAGTAGTGCACCTCGATGTCTCTGATGATGCTACTGATACCGACTCCAGATGCGACGACTGTCGGTTTCTTTCGAGGCAGGCCCCTCTGGATAAGCCCTGTGGCAGCGTGCTTGGCCGGCGCCGTGGCCACGATCATCAGGTCGACGATCTGCGCCAACCAGTTGTGGATCTATTGTTGCGACGGATTCCCCCCGCGCTACCCGCCCGATGAATCTCACTGGCACGCGAGTCGCCCATTCAATCGACGCTAGCGGCCCCCAAACGCTCCAGCGCAGCGGCAACCAGACTGGTCGTCCCAACGCCTCGCGCCATAACCAACTCACCCTTCCTGCCAATGGCAGCTTTCACGCAGTAGTAGGCGGCATGCTTGCTACATCGCCAGGCGAATACGAACACATCCGCACGCTGTGCCAGTGACTTAAGCCGATCCGAGCAAACGTGATCGGCGTTGGTGTCGATGATCCACGCCGGATGTTGGGTGCGGAGCATTTCAACTGCCCGACGTGTAGCTGCCTCGTCAAGACTGTAGAAAACGACGCGATACGAAGCTTCGTCCACATCCACCGCAGGAAGGACGTCGATAGACCCCGGGCCCAGCGATGGAAGGTCGACCTGCGCCTCCTCGGCCAGTAGTTGCAACTGCTTTGTCTGGATGGGCTCGAGTCGCGCGCTGAACTCACGACAGGCCTGAATCACCGCAATGAGCAAACGCATCCGAGCGTCGGAATTGCGAATACGGCGCAGCGCCAGCGAGTCGCATACATCAAGCGCCCAGCCGATGGCTTGCGGTGAGCGGATCGCTTCGAAAATCTTAGTGATGGTGTCGACCGCCTGCCGGTAGGCTGCATCGTCTCCAGCTTCGATGATGGCGATCAACGTCTGGTGCAGCAACTCCTGATCAGTGCGCTGGAAGACGTCACGCGCTCGCAGCGCCTCCAGCATCTCTACATACAGCGGCACGAGGCGACGGTCCGGATCAGTGCGTTCGATGAAGAGTTCGTGCCAGAGCGGGTACAGACGCTCGAGCAGAGCCGGATCGTCGACGGCTAGGCGCATCAGACAGTCAACCGCCGCGCCGACCATACCGGTCTCGGCAAGCAGTCGGGCAGGCTCGACGCTGCGCGCGAACTCAGTCCAGCGTTCGATGTAGCGATCCGTAGGTTCGTTCGGCAGGCGGTCGAACTGATCAATAAGCTTCTCCGGAAGCGGAGGCTCGCGATAGGCCGCGCGCAGATTTGCCAACCTCGTGGCGGATGCAGTTTCAACCGCGGCGCGGATCGGTGCGGCGGCAGCCTCGAGGCGCGTGAGCACGGAGCCGCTCTTGGCCGGGTCGGCGGCCTCTCGGGCGCAGGCGATGAGGCCGCGCAGGACGTCGATGCTGTCGGGCAGCGGCCAGTACAGGTCCCAGGCTCGATCGAATTGTTCATTGTCCAGCGCTTCATTCGCCGGCTCAATGTGATCGACCAGCGGCGGCCGGGCGCAGGTCTCTCGAAGCAAGCCGTCGATGTTGCCAAAGGCGCCGACTGGCAATTCCTGCAGCAGTCGCTCGCAGACCGCTAGCTGCGGCTCGGGCTGCAGCAACTCGTGGAGTACGAACGCCTTTAATACGGCCGGGCGACGCGAGGTACGGCGCGTACTGAACAGCGGCTGGGCGGGACCGACGATGGTCTCGTTGAACTGCTCGAGCAGCGGATCGAGTGTATTTGCCGCTTCGTAAGGCTGCACGTGCACACGGTAGAGCGCCTCCATCACGTCGCCGTAAGTCTCGGGCGGCAATTGAAGATTAAATAGTTGCGGCAGCAACGGGTGCGCGACAATCTCATCCCAGCGCTCGAACGCGGCGTCCAGGCGAATCTCTAGGAACCTGCGGTTCTCCGCCGAAACGCCGAAACGCTCACGCAGCGTGGTCATCGCCCCCCGCGCATCAGACTCGTTGCGCGCGAGCAGCGCCCGATCGAACGAAGCACGGATTTGGTGGAAAGTGCTCGGCACGTAGGACGCCACTCGTGGCCGTCGCCGCAACAGTTCATCGTAGATCCGCCACTGGCGCAACACCATCTCATCGGTGCGGGCATCGCGTGTGTCGAAACGAACAGCATGCCAGCGCGCACCCTCGATAAGCGGCAGCGCATGCTTATCAGCCTCATCTTGCACCCGGCCGGGCGAGCGCTCAGCGACGAAGCTCGGGCCAAGAAAGGCGTGCATCTCATCCTGAAGCGCCCGGACCATCTGCGGGGAGGCGGCACAGGCGTACCAAACGGTCGGTCCATCGGCCTTGGCACGGAACGGCAGCAGCACGGCTCGGTCGCTCTCGCCCTTGGCATGGTGCTCCAGGCTAGTTTCGTAGGCTCGCCGGGCATCCTCCTCGCCGCCAAGTGAGTTCGGCGTGCAGCAGTTCGGTGTGGCGAAGAAGGCGGCTTGCAAGGCCTGGGCCCTACTCGCGCGTTCGCTGCGGTCAGGGTTGTCCATAGAGTTCGAAGTGCATGCGCGCGGCGGCGACCTGCTCAGGCTCGAACGAGATAGTCACCGCCTCGTCATTGAGTGCCACGCCACTTTCAGTGAGATTCATCGATCCGTCGACCAACACCCGGTCGGTGAGCACGCCTTTGGTGTGTAAATGCGCGTTCTTGTCGGACCAGCGCAGCTGGTCTTGCAGGCCGGCATCTGTCATCGCCTCAATGATCCGACGCTTGAAAATTTTGTTGTGGTCGTCCGGCCGTGTGTGAATGTGTAGTGCCGTCCCATTCGAGGCAATCGCCACGAGCACTTCCACGAGCCTGATCTTGCGCTTTGCCCACTCGGGATTGAGCGTAGAGTACTGCCCGAGTTGGCTGTCAAAAATGGTGATATTGCTAATCCAGGGTGCCACGATGAACACCTCGCGGCTCGGCGCCAGCAGTTCCTGTGCGAACACAAGAGACAGCACTTCGCGCACAGCGTGCTGCGAAGTAGCAGCACTCTTGAAAATCTTCCGCGTGCCACTCATGTCGTCGCCTCCAACTCGAAGTGCAACGCGATCGAGCCATGTCCACGCATTACAGAGGTCAGCCGCGGATACACATTGAGGTACTCGAGTTGCACCGGCACGGTAGCCGCGAACGCCATGATGCGGTTAAGCAGCGCGGAGTCGGGCGAAAGAGACACCACAGCTTGTCCCAGGCCCCTGAGTCGGCGGTGCAACTCTTCCAAGGCGTCGGGCGCTTCGCCGACGATAGGCTCGAGGGCCTCGGACAGCCATGGCGCGAGCAACAGTCGGTCCGCGACCATTGGCGTATCGGCGAAACGCTCCGAGACCGGTAGCGCATGCGTGCGCAAGGCATGACCGCGCGCCCAGACAATGCCGAGCAGCATGCCGAAACGCCAAGTCTCGATCTGATAGCTTGGCAACACGAAACCGGCATTCGCGAAGGCGGCGTCTATCCGTTCATCCCGGCTGAACACCGCACACACGACACGCACATCAACCTCGATGCCCAAGCGCGCCTCCAATTGGTCCCAGGCCTCGAGCACCTCCGCCAGCAAGGTGTCGAGTTCCGGCGGACTGTCGGGGCGCAGCAAGCGGTTGCTGAGAGCCGATACGTAGCCATGGAACACGGCGTGGCCACGTTGGGCTAGAAATTTTCTCAGTCCTGCCAGCGCAGCTTGCGCCTCACCGGAGGAGGAGGCGGCACGCACGGCCTGGGTGGCATCCACCCAATCGAAGTCTCGGGATTGACTGCCGATGTGCTGCACGTACTCTTGCAACTGCAGGTCAATGTGCTCGAACTCCGATGCCTCCAACGCTGCTTCGATCCTGCGGTAGAAGTGGTCTTGGTTTGTAGCGATCACCTCGATGATCTGCTCGATCAGGCCGTTGCCACCGGGGTTGATTTCAGAAATCCATAGTTCTAGGTCGTGACGCAGCGTGCCATCTTCACTGGCTCCGGGATCGGTATCCACCACGAGGTCGTCCGGGTCGACTTGGGGGCATGCCTGCTGAATGGCGTCCAGCAACGCGGCGGCAAAGGTCTGCAATTTCGCCCGGCGCAGCCAGTCGTCCCACGTGGCGTCGATGGGGCCAGTGAGGATTCGACCCGCAAGTGCTGCAAGCGCTTGGCGGGTTGCCACGTCAGCAAGTGATGCGGACAGCTTCCTGCGCAGACGCGGTTCGTGAGCAGAACCTTGCTGTCCGTCGTCATCTGGGGCATCCGGGGACTGAAAGATGGTCACCAATACCTCTTCCAGGCGCGTTGTCTCGGTCGACGCCTGAAGTTGTGCGATCGCTTCGTCAAGCGTACAGACTCGCTCCTGCGCAAGCGCGACGGCTGCGACTTGATACACCTGCGCTAGCCAGTTGCGCAGGAAGACGTTTTCCGTAACACCGACAAGCGCCGAACCGTGCTGCGCCTCCCACTGAAAACGCGCGGTTCTGACGGTACGCTGGACTGCGGGATTCGCTACACGCAAGACTTCGCTCGGCGATGTCGGTAGGTTCATCACGAAGCACAGCGCATCGACTTCGACTTCGAAGCCGATGCCGCACGGACGGCCATTCCTTGTGAAACGCCATTGAGCACTGTGGTCGACGATCAAATTTCCGCGCTTGACACGCAAACCGACGTTCGATGCCACCGCATAACGTCGCACTGTCGCCGCCGACTGGCTTGAGTGAGTATGGACGTTGACCTTACGCACCAGGCGCGCGACCCCTACCCTTTCGACCGGTGCCTCAAACACATTGCCGATACGGCTGCCAAACAACTGAGAACGCCAAAGCAGGCGCGCGTTCGACGAGTCTTGCAGTTCGGGGTGCCGTGGGATGGGGCTGAGATGCACAGACCGTGGACGCCATGTATCGCACTGGGTCACTTGACCATCGTCAACTCTGTAGAAGGGAGTCTGGGGCTCGAGTTCATACCAGAGCCCCACGTCGATGTCCCGCGCCTTCGCGCCGGCGTCGAGTTCGGCTGTCAGTTCCTCTTCTGTTGGCCCGATCCATAGAGCATCGTCAAGTCGTCGAGAGACCTTGCCCGGAGCCATCTCACTCATAGCCTGCAACACTGGCAAGGCTACGTCGTCATAGCGACCACCGAGCAGTTGCACTTCGGGAAGCGCTAGGTCGCTGAACAACGTCCCGGGGATGAACTCGGGCAAAGGGTGCCGGTCCGCGCGGTCAGCGCGAGGCTCACCGTGTGCGCGCCAATTAGTCGCGAGCCTCCGTAGGGCAGTCGGCACGGCCGTGAGCAGTAAAGGTCTTGGATGGTCCCAGAGCAGCACGTCGACGTCCTCGCGCTGCAAAGCTAATGCGTGCGACAGATGTCGGCCAAATTCTTCGACGCGATTCGGATCCTTGAGCAACTCGGCCAAGCGGGAGACCAGGTGACGGCGGCGGATGTCGCCCTGCAACCAATTCTTGCCATCCCATTCGTTCTTGCGAGGCGCGTGCTGCCGCGCTCTGCTTGAGTACGATTGCCACTCCGTCAATGTAAGCGGGAATCTTGGTCGCATCGACTTCACGCCGTCGATCGCCGCCGCCGACCAGTGACTGAAGCTCTGATATTGGGGGTCAGCGAGATCGCGCCACACCGACCCGCTTGGCTCGCCGGCCTGCATGTCGACCCCCAGGTAGTCGATAAGCGAATACGTTGCCTGCATTCGCCGGATGTATCGGTTATTGAGCGGTAGGTCGCGCGGCGGCAGTTCTGGATCGAAGAACTGTTCGTAGGCTTGATAGGCCGATCGGTCACGACCGTAATCGGACAAGACCATGATCGTCCACGGCCTCATGTGACGCGTCCGCCCCGCGCGACCCTTGCGCTGCAGAAACTGCGCCATATTTCGGGGCGCCTTATGCTGCAGCACCACGCCGACAGCCGGGTCGTCATAGCCAACTTCCAGCGCGGCGGTAGCGACCACAATCTCAGCTTCATGGCTGACCCCAGTGTCCAGCGACGTGGTGCGCTCGACTCGGTGCCGGGTCGTCAACGAATGGCCATTTTCCTCGAGCATGCGCCAGTCCTGACCTCCTTCGTAGCGCCGCAAATCCGAACTGCCTCTTCGCAGGTGAGCCAAACCGCCGTTCGGAGCGCGTTGGGTAGCGGGGTATCCCTTTTTTGTCAGGCCCTCGGCATTTCGGAGGTCGTAAAAGAGACGATTGGTTGCGTCGAGTTGGTCGGTAAAAGCGAAACTGCGCCAACCGGCAAACGGGCGCTTGTCTTTGCCGAATTGCTCACGCCGATCAAGGAGGCGCGATGCAAGCATCAGTGCCTGGATCGAGGTCGACAGCAAAGCGGCTTGCGAAACGGGATCGCCGCGCAATGCGAGCATGTACTCTGCCCCCTCGCTTGCCATATGATCCCCGCTCGGCGTGATCTCTTCGACTACGGAACGGTCAAGGCCTACAAGCGACGCGAAGAACGCTGCGCCCTCTGAGATTGTGGCCGACAGACCGACAAACTGGGTCTGCCTGCGTGTCAGATGCGACCAACGGCGCAACAAGTACGCCACCTGCGCACCGAATGTACCGGTGTAGAGATGAACCTCGTCGAGCAACATGAGCGCCGGCGTGCGATCGGCCAGTGGACCGAGGCCGAAGAGATGACGCATGGACGAGTCCGCCATGCGCTGGTTCATCATTTCCACCGAGGTGAAGAGGATGTCCGGCGGATCATCCATCATCGCCTGCCGCGTGAAACGCAATTGACGACTGTCGACCGCCGTACCACAAGAGCGGCAGACTAGGCGGGCATCACCCTCGGCCACTTGCTCACTTTGCAGATGCAGTTCGTCATTGCATCTGGGGCAGCGGAAGAATGGGCAGGAACCGCGCGTCTTCTCCCAGCGCTTGGCGATCTTGCTCACAGTGGCGGGGGTATCGCCAAAGAGAACGCCGACGCTCAGCGTCGTACCGACGCTACCAAGGTCATTGTCGAACTTGCGCGCCTGACTGAAGACTTCCGCCAACTGATCTTTAAGCAACTCGTTGCGCGGGTACAGAGCCAGTACGCGCACACCACGGCTGCGCGGTTTCGCCTTGCGCTCGACGCTCAGCCAGGCAAGCGCAGGTAGGTAGAAAGCCAGTGTCTTGCCACTGCCCGTGCCCGCAGCTACCAGCGTGCCTCGCGGGCTACGCGCGGATAGGCCTTCGAGAATACGAGCCGAGGCATCGATCTGGAACCGAGCAAACCGCCAGCTTGGCTCGCCCTCCTCTAGCCAGCGGTTGACGGCGGCCAGCATCCGAGGATCGGTTACGCGTGCAGCGATCGCTGCGTGAACGTCGGCCGGTGTTTGGTCGCGCACTGGATACCTGCGTGGCCGCCATAGCAATCGGTAGTCGGCGACCAGGGTCGCGCCATTGACCCACTCTCCGCCTTCGTGCTTGCCGGGAAACAATTGGCGCATCCGCGCAAAGAGGCGGACGCCTTCGGCCATACGGGTTCGATAGCGAGCGGGAGCCAGCGGGCGCACGAATACCTGAGTCAGGTATCCGAGGTCAAGCAAACGCTGGCGAAAACGCGCCTCAGTGTCGAGCGTGCAAGCTATGTTGGCCGCCAGATCCTGATTTCTATTGAGGATATCGCGCAGCGTGTCGTTGACTTCTTCTTCGCTAAGAGCGCTGTCGACTAAACCCCAAACCAACACCCTGGCCTCCAACCGCTCGAGATGATCGAGTGCCGTCTCGGCAAGAGCAAGATCAGGCGTCAGCGTCATTGGCCAGTGCTCCGGATCCGGTAGCGCTCCAGTTGCCCGCTCTCAGCAAGCCACTCCAAGGCGAGGGGTGTCAACGACGCCAAGGTAGCGCTGTCTGACTGGATAGCCAGGAAAAACCGTTGCACGTCTGGCGGCACGTTGAACGTTAGCTTGGCCGCTTCGGCCCTACAGGCAGAGATGATTTGCGACAACTGGGCCACGTCGCCTGTGCCACGCGGCAGCGTGAGCTTTACGAGGCCAGCGTACACCTCATAGTGCTTTTGGTAGGCGGCGACCGCTGCATCGTTCATCGGGGTCGGCGGCGTGCGGTTCCGTAGCCAGGCGGGGTCGTCCAGCACACCCTGTTCGTTGACATGGGTCTTCCAGGCCGACTTGCCCGAGGTTTCGAGTTCCTGGGCCAGGCCTCCGATCGAGGCCAGTAACCGCTCCCAAGAGGAATCGTGGGTGAGTTGAGCAATGTCATCGTCCGACTTCAGGCGCTCGAGCACCACGGATGCGTTGTGACGAAGGTGAGCGCGCCTTTCAGCGATGCGTCTCTGCGCCTCGGCGTCCAGTGACAAGCAGGCGACGCGAGCGCTCACGCTCTTCAGTTTGTCGTTGCCGCTGTTCCACTCCCGCGTGCGCTCCTGCACCAGGCGCTGCTGGTTGGCGTGGCGCTGTGCGAGCGTGAGTTGCTGCACCTTGGCAGTGACCGCCTGGCAACGTTGCATCAGTGTGGTCATGCTGATTCCTCCGGGGCAGTCGCTTGCATGAGGTCGCTTTGCAGAGCGGCTACCATAGCGCCGATGTCCCCCCCACCGCAGGCCAACAGTTTCGAATCGATCTCTCGCTCGATCCCTTGCAGGACTCTGTCGAGCAGGGTGAGTGCTTTGTGGACCTTAACGAGTTGCTCTACGTCAATGGACGACCAAACTGCGAGGCGGGCACCAATGGAGTCCGCAGGACCAGGCGCTTCAAACGCCAAAGCTTGGCGCATCAAGGACTTCGCCTCGGCGGTGCCAAGGTGTTCGACGGCCTTTCTGGCCTCGGCGGAACTACAAACCGAAACTGGGAAGGAGCCAGCACTTCGCGCCTGTTCGATCTGATCGAGCAGTTGTGGGCCGATGTTGACGTCTTCCCCTTCGCCGACCAATTCCTTGATCGCAGGAACAAGCGGCTCGACAGCATTTCGGTAGCGCGTCAGCAAGCTCTCGATGCGTGACAGCATGTCGTCCGCGGCGGCACGAGCTTGCCCTTGGTCGGACTTGATCTGCAAAGCCGTTATGTCGGTGACGCTCTGACGCCAGGCACTCTTGATGCGGCGAGGGTCAACTGCATAGAGGCTTGCGCCAGTGCCTTGGAAACAGCCTACTGTGTCGGCAAAGAACCGTTGCACGTCCGGCCGTGTGGCCTCTGCCCGCACTGCCGCGGCTGCGACTAGGGCAGGCAAACTGTTGTCGGAGGGATCGGGATCCCAAAGCGGCTTCGACAAGGCCGAATAGTAGTCCGTCAATTGAGGCGCTCTCGGATCTGCCGACCGCGTCAGGCGCAGTATCAACGCTTGCCGGTGCAGCGTGTGCAGAGCCACACCGGCTTGGCGCTCAGCTGCCGCCGTATGCCACGCCAACACCTGGCTCTCGACTCGATCGAGTAGTTGCTGGGCGACTGAGTAGTCGTCTTCCGAGCCAGCATAGTCCCACGACTTGTTATTCGCTTTCCAACGCTCAAGCGCTGCGAGACCAGCCCGCAAGACCGGACATAGTGGCCGAGTGGCCTCAGCCGCGACAAACTTCGGGTCAGTATTGGGGTTACCCTGGCGAGCGAATGGCAACCATATTTGGCCTGCCTCGATGCGCCGGCCACGAATGCGAGTGGTGTTCCAGTCAATGCGATCGTTCAGCGCAACTTCGAACAGCCTTCGCACTTCCCGTGCATTGGCCTGTTCGATATCACCTGTTGCCCAAGCCTCGATATAGCTCAGCGGCGGTTGCGGGGCGGCTTTGGGCAATTCGGGCAGCGGAGCCGGCGCCGCACTGGGGCGAGAGACCGCCGGGGGTGCGGAAGTAACCGTGGCACCAGGGGCAAACGGCCACGGTAGGTGGAATGCTTTGAAGATGCCTTCGCCGACAGTTGGCGACCCTGTAAGGTCCGCTGGATTGTTTGCCCAGTAGACCAGCGCGGGGCCGAGCCGCTCACGTTGCTCGCCGAGCATGGCGCGCGTGTTTAGCGCCAGTTCGACCGCTGCTGCCGGTGCCGCCCCCTTGAAATCAGGCGGCGGGAACGCTTTAGCCTCATGGAGTTGCCGCAACAGAAGCGTGTCGCGCAATACCTTGTTGATGAACTCACGCGGATTGAAGCGCAACCTCGTCCCCACCCTGAGTTCCCGTCGACACATCGAGGCAATGGACGCCGGTGACAAGGGAAATAGCGGGTAACCATGGCTGCTCCGTCCAAATGCACTCAGCATGTCCGAGTCTTCGGCGCTGAGAGGGTCATCGAAAGCTTTCACCCAACCGTAGAGATCATCGCCCCCGCTATCGCGGAACTGCTCTCGCAGTGCAGTTACGCCCCATCGCGCCGCGTTGAGGTATCGGCCCGCCAGATCGATGAGGCGACCGATAAGCTCATCGTCGCTCTGTGCCGAATTCGGAACGATCCATTCGCCTTTGGCCCTGGTCAGAATGGTTTGTCGGCTGGGAAGAAAACCGTCGGTGACCGCGAGCGCGGTCCGCAGCGGCGCACGAATCCGCTGCCCCCCATGGTCACTCTCGGCGATCATGAGGTTAAGCAGAGGTTGCTGAATTCCGGCAAGGGCCGCAAAGTCCTCGATCAGCAGCACGAGTTCCTTACCGTCAACCAACAGGTTGCGACGGATCTCGTCGACGATCTCCTCAATCGTGCGCTGGCCGAGGGCCTCGGAAAAGCGGAATACCGCTCGCAGCGCCGGGTCAAGGGCCTCTTGCAAAATGTCTGCCGCGAGTGGCCTGCGCGCGCCATCCTCCTTGGCTAGTTGCTGCAACGCGTTCATTGTCGAGGGCATGGCATCGCCCGGTGACCAAGTGTCAGGCACGACGAGGTCGTCGGGGACGAAGCGACGCAACTCGCCGGTCTGCGTTTCGCTGCCGCCCTCAAGCGTTTGGCGCACGATGCGCTCAAGGACGTCCCTGAACCAGCTGTCTAGTACGCGGGGATCGCGCACCAAATCGCGCAGTGTCTTGGTCAAGGCCAAACGATCCCGGGCGCCGCGGTCACCCGCGCCTGCCTCCCTCAGCGCCTGCATGCCTATCTCGTACCTGCGGTGGAGTTCGATGCCGATTTCCGTGGCCAGGCGAAGGCTAGCATCGTGCGGATTGAGCTGCTCGACGGCGTTGGTCAGTTCGGCTTGTAGCTTGCGGTAGGCATTGCCCTCAAGTGGTTCCAGGATGCGCTCGACGACTTGCCGCAAGCTCGAAGTCTTGGGGACCAGCACGATGACCAACTGATCCCGCTTTGGGTGCCGCTTTAACTGCGCGTACAACCAGCGGACCATGTGCGACTTGCCTACGCCGGAGTCGCCCGTAATGGCAACTAGTACGGCGCTGCCATCGTCGGCAGGGCGCAGCAGCGCTTCGAGCAAATCATGTTCGGTGGATGGCTCCTCGGTGGCACCGATTGCCGAGCGCATACGAAGCGGTCCAGGCTCGTGAACAGCGAGCAGCACAGCGTCGTCGACGACCTCCGCTTCGGTACGTATGCATCCGTCCACGTGCTGCCGAATGGGCCAGTAGCGATCGAGGGTTGTCATTACGCGGCCCTCCTCGGTCTCCGCACCCAGCTGTAGCGATGGTCCACCCGGAGCCCGTCGCGACCGGTGAAGACAATGCTGCGGCCAACGTCTGCCCTGTTCTCAAACTGCAAGGTTTGGTCGATCGCCAGGCCGAACATGGCACGAGAAAGCGATGTCGACAGTTGCCCCGGTTGCAGTGGCGCTAAAGCATCTCGCTCCAATTGCGATTCGACTGCGACGCGGTAGATGCCACCGTCAAGCACAGGCAGGCGCCGCGCAAGGCGTTCGACGAACTCCGAAGCTGGCATCTCCTCGCCCACGGCGATGCAGTCAGATAGCGTCTCGCGGACAGCAAGCGTCGGGTCCACGTCCCCACCTCCGGGTTGGCGCACAAAACCAAGGAAGTTGCCCCAGAACTGCAAACCGTTCTTCCGAGTGTCGTTCTGCATCAAGCGTAAGTCGTCGTTGGCTACCTGCCTTAACTCGAGCGACTGGGCGTCACCGAACCGCATCCGGTACACGTCCTGCGCAAGCAACCAGGCCAACGAGCGCGTGAGGTCGGCTGCACGGGCGCTCTCACGTGCCCAGAGATCCGGATTGTTGGCCTCGGATAGCGCGCACTTGCGAGCGGCTATGCGTGTAGCGCGGACGATGTCGACATCGTTCTTCATATCTGTAGCCGGCGCTTGGGCGAGCGTGACGTGGTCGGTGGCATCGACCAGAAACAGTCCCAACTCGGTCCAGCGGTTCATGGTGACCCTCGCCATGCGAGGGTCTGGCACGACACCAGCAGGCGCGACGGCGCCGATCACCTCTTGGGTCGTGAGCGGCGAGCGGGCGAGCGCTACTGTCGAGTACAACACAACAAGGACGTTGGGCAGTCCGTCGACAGTGAGATTGAGGAGGCTCATGAGGTCATCAAATTCATCAGATCGGCCGCATGCACGTGCGGCGTGGTGTCAATGAAGCGCCGCCCCGGATGGTGCGGATGCGGAAGTTCCGACGGAATGATCAGGATCTCGAGGTGTGCCTCCGACAGCCACAGGGCGTCTGGTACGGCCGGAGGTCGCCCGTTGCCCCAGATGACGAGGCGCACCTCGCCGGCACCTGCAACCCATTGCTCCGGCGCATCGGCATCCATCGTGTCAATGAACACGCTCATGCGGCGCTCACGCGGCAACGCTCGCTCAATGACAGAAGCGTGCCGTTGCGCGAAACTGTGTTCGAGAGAAACGGTGTGGCATTCCACCGCCGACGCAAGCAACTTCACCAAGGCTGCACAGGTTTCGGCGTACGCAAGCTCGGGTGGAACGTCGATCACAAGCAAATGTGCCGCCGGCCGTGGCAAGGCCGAGTTGTAAAGCGCGTTGAGCGATCGACGTGCGAAACGCGGTAGGCGCGGCGACACCGGAGGGCGGTATTGCACGCGCTCTGCGCGATCGACCCAGTGGTACGGGCAGCCACCGCAACATACCGTGACCGGCACCCAGGTACCCTGTCTGACCGAGTACATTCTGGTCAGGGCCTCGGAAACCTCGAGGTCGCCACGCGCCACTGCTTGCATCGCTGCCAAGCCAAGCTCGGCCGCATGGTGGACGTCCTGCCGGGCGCCAGCCATGCGAACGTTGAACACGTTCTGGTCGCGGTGTCCGTCGTCGAGGATGCGAACCGCTGCGTGAGTCGCATCGCTTATGGTCGGCGGTGCCTCTTCGCTTTCTCCACGGTGAGAGGCTAGTGCCACCAGTTCGATCAACCCGGCACGCGCCATCAATGTCAACGCACGTACGTTCCAATCGCGGCTCGCATCGGACCGCATGCGCAGGTGCGCCGGCAAGAGAGCCAAATCGACCCACCACACGTCCGACATGGTGGCGTGCCTTTTGGCGTGATCGATAAGCATGGTCCACCGCTCATGCCCCTTCTCATCACCAATCAGGCGTGGCAACGCCAAATCACTTGCTTGTGCGTGGTCGCTGCTGGTGTGGAGTAGCAGGGCCGCTCCGGCACGCCCATCCCGCCCGGCACGGCCCACCTCCTGGTAGTACCGGTCCAGTGAATCGGGCAGCGTGGCATGGATGATGGTTCTGACGTCGCTCTTATCGACGCCCAGGCCGAACGCAGAGGTGGCTACCATGCCATCCAGTTCGTTCGCTCCCCATTTCCTGAGCAACTGCTCGCGCTCCAACGCCGATGTCTCGCCAGAAAATTTGTCCACGCGGCGTAGTCCGATCTCTTGTAGTCGGAGCAGCCATTCGTCTGCCTCTTCGGGCCGTGTGACATAGAGAATGAACGGGCGAGGCGCAAGTCGTACCGCATCCAACACGTGGACGGCACGCTGCTCTTCATCGCAGCAAAGGAACGCATACCGGATCTCGGGGCGCAGGTGTACCGCCGAGACGACGTGTGTACGTTCGGGCGGACCAAACAATTGCTTTAGATCACGAATCGTGCTGCCGGTCAGCGTCGCCGATGCCAGCACCACTCTCACCTCTTGACTTGGCGCCTGAGCACGCAGCATGCGGACAAGCGCCGGCAGCAACTGGAACGCAGGCCGGAAGCCATTGCCCCAGCCGATCACGAGGTGCGCCTCATCGATCACCACGCGGTTCAGACGGCCATTGGCGGCGGCGTCCTCGAGTTCATCCCGCAGTCTGCCCACTGCGTACTCTGGCGACGTGAACAAGATCGGTTGCGCACCCTGGCGGATCGCACGCAGCACGGCACCTCGGTCGTCCTGCCCCAGGCCACCGTGGAAGGCCAAGGGAGGCAATTCGCGGTGCGGGTAATGCCGCTGAAGTAGGGCGCGCATGCGAGTAGCTTGGTCGATCGCGAGCGCCACCGTCGGGACAATAGCGAGCGTCAGCATGCCCTCCGGTTCGACGAGCGGCGGCAATTGCGCGAGAAGGCTCTTACCGCTGCCTGTGGGCAGGTTCGCGAGAAGCGTGTCGCCGGCCGGAAGGTGCAACAACGCACGTACAGCCTCACGCTGTCCGCACCCCGTATAGGTCGGCAGACCCATCGTGTAGCGCAGCAGCGGATCCGCGGCCACGCTAGCCTGGGGACGTGAGGGAACCCCCTTGAACGCGTCGTCGTACAGGTCGAGTTGGTCTGGAAGAAACGGCAGTCGCGGCCATCGGGGCTGAATGCGGAGGCCAGCGCTGTCGTCGAGTACGACGAATTGCGCCTCCTCCCAGGCTGCAACTGAAGGCCACCCAGGTCCGATTGGCACACGCAGCCAAGGTAGAACGACCCCCTCGCCAGCAGTTCGCAGCAGCACATGGCGGATCAGAGGAACGAGGTCAGCGCTCGCAGCCGTGGCTGATGACCGCTGCAGATCATTGAGCACCTGGCGAACGCGCTCCAACAACGGATCGTCAGTTACTTCAGTTGGCACTGCCTCAGCCGGCCATTGGGCACAGAGTGAGGTCAATGTGGCGACGTCAAACACTTGAGATGAACTGTTCATCGCATGAATGGCGTCGCGGCAGAGACGAACATCGCGCCCGCCACGTCGGTGCGAATCACCGGTTGACGAATCGACTCGGTGAGCAACGCATGCATGGCATTTTCAGCGTCTAGGTCATGGCGTTCAGCAATCTGCGCCGCGCCGGTTAATCGCGCTATGCGCGACTGGATCTGCGCCATGCGGGTCTCGTGTTGGCTCTGCAACGAGACCAGACCGCGCTTGATGCGCTCCCGGACCGCTGCATGGGCGCCGATGAATTCATGCGCGCGGCGCGAAGCCTCTTCGCAATAGCGGCGCCACTCCACCGTCCAAGGTACGTGATCCTGCATCCGCAAGATCTGCCAGCGGAGCGGATTGAGGTGGAAGTCTCGTCCGCCACCCTGGTCTACAGGAAGATAAGCCTCCGAAATCTCAGCCGTCGGTTCGACAGTCACTGCCCCGGCCATGTCGACCCACACCGTATGGAACTGCGGCGGGAAGTGGTGCTCAGCGCGACGGCATAGGGCATGATCAGCATCACCGTCCGGCGCCTGCAGGTCCGCCTCTATCAAGAAATCGAACCGAAACCACAAGTCGATACCGCTGGCGTCCCGTGCTTCAAAGCTCGGTCGGTGGCGCCACATCGCGAAAGCGCGACCTCGATCGTCCCCCTGGCAGAATGATCGCAATGACTCAACCAGTGGATCGCCATAGCGTAGCGACCGCAAGCCGCGTTCCCCCCCTTCTTTGCACAGCACAGTGTTGCGTCTGAACGCATATGGATAGGTCAGCGGTGAACGTGCCGTGCTATGGCGCGTCTCAATGTCGATCGTACCGATGAATTGACTGACAAACTCGGCCAGCGACATCAACGTATGATGGGTGTCATCGCGTGTGTAGTTAAGACGGAACACCTGTTCCCGGGGCGGCAACGTGCCGGTCCACTCTTCAGGGCGGCGCCGAAAGAGCAGCGTATCCAGCGCGAAGCCATCGAACGCCTCTCGCCAGCGCTGCCAATCCGCATCCACCGACTCCATTTCATCGAAAGCCTCACTCTGCGGGTCGCCCATCGCATCGAGCGCATCTTGCTGATCGATACGTCGACGCTCGCGAGTTACCCATCCGGTCGGCCCGGCAAGCTGCGTCTTCCAACGCAGCAGACCGTCCACGCCTTCGTTGCACCAATCGGTAACGGTGCCGCGGAGGGTTTCCTCCACCAGGTACTGAAGGCTCGCCATTGAGGTATCGAATACCTGAAGGCCTTCGGCGAGGCTGGCGAGCCACGCTTGCTCGGTGGGGTCATCCGAACACACTAGCGCCAGCGAGCGGATCGCGTCGCCATTGCCAAATCGATCAAGGCGGCCGAGTCGTTGCTCGATGCGATTCGGCGCCGCTGGCAGGTCGAAGTGCAGCACTACCTTGCGCCCCCCATGCAGGTTGAGTCCCTCCTCGGCTCGAGCGTCGCAAACCAGCACTCGGCATTGTTCCGGTGTGGTAAGAAATCGCCGCCATGATTCGTCAACGTCGTCCTCCTCGACTCCCAGACCGAGGCAGGTGTGGCGCAGGACTTCGGTGCCGCCATCTACACCCCTTTGCAGCGCCTCCACCAAGTCGTCTGCCAACGCAATCTGGTCGCAGAACACCACTATCTGAAGTCCCGGAGTTTCTAGCGAGCGTAGCACCGCTTCGACCATCACCCGCTGCCGCGCCCCGTCTTGCATGCTTTGGTCAGCAAGTTGGTCGACACGTCGCGCCAGTTCACGGGCCCGTGCGTCATTGATTCCAGCCGTCTGCAAAGCAGCATCTACCGAGTCACCTCCGGCGGAATGAACCGCGGCTGCGAACAAGGCCTCATCCACCGGAGCTATAAGGTCGGCGTTGAGCAAATGCACCCGCAACTCGTCGAGCACGCCATAGCGCTCACGGCGACTCGCGCACGGGTACGCCAGCCACTCTAGCCCGTTTCGCCGCGGCGTGGCCCAAGGCACAGATTTGCGCCTGTTGCGCAGAATGCGACGGTGCAACTTGTAGGTTTCGGTAAGGTGCGCGCGCAGTTCATTGAGCGCCGCGACGAAATCCTCGTCGTCTTCCTCTGGCAGCGCCTGCACGATGGGCCGCAGTTTCTCGACGCGCTGCATCAGCGTCGGATCGTCGCCGAAGGCTTCCTGCAGACGGTCAAGATCGTCCTCCATAGAGAGAACGTTCTCTGGTACTAGCAACGCCGCTAGTTCCGCCACCAGTTGCCGTGACTGCAACCGGCGCTCGAAGCCTGCCAAGTCGTCGAGCGGAAACACTACCGAGTCGAGCAAATGCAAGATGCGCAGGAATCCGGCGGTATCCGACAACACTGGTGTGGCGGACAAGAGCAGCAACCGCGACACCCGAGGTGCGTGGCGCCGTAGCAATCCGTAGAGTGGATTGGTGCCCCCTGAAGTGTCGCGCGAGAGGTGATGCGCTTCGTCGACTACCAGCATGCCGATGTCCGGCAACCGCTGTTCGATGTTCGATATTTCGTCAAACGACACGACGAACACGAAGTCGTCGAGCCAGTCCGTCAAACCGAAGCGCTGAGCCAACTCCTGGCGCCATTGGGTGACCAGCGGTGCCGGAACGACGAGCAGTACACGTGCCTGAGGCGAATCCAGTACGTACTGGCGCACCAGCAGGCCTGCTTCGACAGTCTTACCCAATCCGACTTCGTCGGCTAGAAGGTAACGCTGCACCGGATCCTGCAGCACTCGTTGCACGACGTTGAACTGGTAGTCGACCAGTTGAACTGACGAAGACAGCATGGCGCTCATGCCGCGGCACGCTGCTCGCTGCTCTATGATCGCCCGCATGAAGCGGGAACGAGCCTGCGCGAAGCGAGGTGTCTCGGTAATGTGGCGCGCCAGAAACTCTGCTGGATCAGCGATCGGCTTCTTCCAACGAACCTGCAACTCCTCGCGGCGGACATTGCTAGTTTGCTGGTGCGGAAGCGCGACAAGGCAGACAGGGCCCTCACCATCGATGATGCGGCCCACCTGCCAACCTCCCGTTGCCTCGTCCTGCAGGAAGACTCGAGTCTGCTGGGGTAGCGCTACGGGACGCAGCGCCGAGACGAGCGTATCGATCTGGCACGGCGAGGGTTCGCCAGGCACATCGAAATAAGAGACAGTGGCTCGACTTCCGGAAAGGGCCGTGACTTTGCCTATGCCAAGGAAAGCGTGCGTTTCAGCCACTACTTTGACGAACGAACCTATAGCAACTGTGTCCTCGAGCCTTGCCTTCAAACGTTCCTCCCCCGAAACGCCCTATGCCTTCGAATCTGTTGTTCTTGTCTTGCTGCCCTGCTGGTACTTCGAAAGCCTTGTTGACCGTTCTAATAGCCAGTTGCGACAAGTTCGGCGTCCCTTGCACATCGTCATCTATTAGGGACACGTCTGTTACTAGTGACGACACCTGCCATCCCACGCCCCCAAATCGTAGGCGCTCCGCGCCCTTCCATTGAGTTTGTAGGCCAATAGCACGTACTAAGGCCGGCCAGTCGCAAAACTATGGCGCCAGTCGCAATTACTCTGGCGCCCTACGTCTACAGCCGCTATCAAACATCAATATTCCGCGCCACCAACGCATTGCTCTCAATGAAGTTCCGGCGCGGTTCCACGTCGTCGCCCATCAGCGTGGTGAAGATCTGGTCCGCGGCAATGGCGTCTT
>Ga0256409_1000233_pt1 | contig 53785 bp, 48 predicted proteins | sample PhySR1_FD_185981 | JGI IMG/M metagenome (GOLD analysis project Ga0256409, IMG submission 185981) | Leaf surface microbial communities from sunflower plants in UC Gill Tract Community Farm, Albany, California, United States - DLSL S.R1 | ecosystem: Host-associated > Plants > Phyllosphere >... | reverse complement strand
CCAGCGTTGCCAGGGCTTCGCCTTCAACGTCTTCAGCGATGATCAGCAGCGGACGGCCAGCCTTGGCGACTTGTTCCAGCACCGGCAGCAGGTCGCGGATGTTGCTGACCTTCTTGTCGAACAGCAGCACGAACGGGTTGTCCAGCTGGACAACTTGCTTTTCCGGGTTGTTGATGAAGTACGGCGACAGGTAGCCGCGGTCGAACTGCATGCCTTCCACGACGTCCAGCTCGTCGGCCAGCGACTTGCCGTCTTCCACCGTGATCACGCCTTCCTTGCCGACCTTGTCCATGGCTTCAGCGATGCGCTGGCCGATGGATTCGTCGCTGTTGGCCGAGATGGCGCCAACTTGAGCGATTTCCTTGCTGGTGGTCGTCGGCTTGCTGATCTTCTTCAGTTCTTCGACGGCAGCGCCGACAGCCTTGTCGATGCCGCGCTTCAGGTCCATCGGGTTCATGCCGGCGGCAACGTACTTCATGCCTTCGCGCACGATCGACTGGGCCAGCACCGTTGCGGTGGTGGTGCCGTCACCGGCGTTGTCGCTGGTCTTGGAAGCGACTTCCTTGACCATTTGCGCGCCCATGTTCTGCAGCTTGTCCTTCAGCTCGATTTCCTTGGCGACCGACACACCGTCCTTGGTCACGGTCGGACCACCGAAGCTGCGCTCCAACACCACGTTACGGCCCTTCGGGCCCAGGGTCACCTTGACTGCGTTGGCGAGAATGTTCACGCCTTCGACCATCTTGGCACGTGCGGCGTCGCCGAACACTACGTCTTTAGCTGCCATCTTGAGAATCTCCGAGATCTTTGGATGTTGCCTACACCGGGGGAATCCGCCGGGCAGACAATGAGGATTGGTTTACTGGTAAGCCGATGCGACAGAGCGCCCGCTTACTTCGCCACCACGGCCATGATGTCTTCTTCGCGCATGACCAGGACTTCCTGACCATCCACCTTGACGCCTTGGCCGGCGTACTTGCCGAACAGCACGCGGTCGCCGACCTTCACGTCCAGCGCGATCGCATTGCCCTTATCGTCTTTCTTGCCCGGACCGACGGCCAGCACTTCGCCTTGATCCGGCTTTTCAGCGGCGGCGTCAGGAATGACGATGCCCGAAGCGGTCTTCGTTTCGTTGTCCAGGCGCTTCACGATCACGCGATCATGCAAGGGACGCAGGTTCATACAAACTCCTCAATGCAAAGTGAGTGTTTATTCACAAAACGCGCCGCGGGACGCGGCGCATCGGGAAAGCATCGGGGGTGGAGGCATTGTTAGCACTCCTGCCCGGCGAGTGCTAATTATAGGGACGGGGTATTACGATTTCAAGAAGGGGGGGTGGCTGAAGTTGTTGTGGTCGAGATTCACGCAACTCTGAACTTTGTTCACTCAACTCTGAACTCTGCCTGGTGCCGCCCCGGCCTCGCACTGAAAATCCCTTCATCCTCAATGATTTAGCGTATTCGATGTGATGAGGGCACAGTGACGAAAGAGAGCCGCCGCTCTCTGAAAACGAAGCTCACTCAAATTGAGCAGCCTCTCGCAGCTCCATAAATGTGCCTCACGGATCTCAAAAAATCTGCACCGCACCCGGTTGAAGTGTTGATCAAGACCACTGGGCACAAGGAGGCGCGGTCCACCCATCCTCCAATAGCACCTCCTAAATGGCGTCGGCATCGGCGGTACCAAAAACGGGAGAGGTGGGGTGCGCCAGATTTTTACCGGAGGGCAACACCGCCACAGCCAGTCTTTCAACGCAATAGCGGTGTGACGATCCGATCGCGGGACTCAGTGGTCCAGGTGGGTCCACGGGAGTGCCGACCGTTATCAGCCAGGACGCCGTTGCGGCTAATCGTGGAGTTGACCGGAATGCACCACACGGGACACGCACCAAGCGGCCGGCCACCGCGTTACCAGCAACCACCACGACTCGGTGGACGGCGCGGGCTAGGAAATGCTCTTCGTGGCTGCAGATGCCCGCGCTCGCATCGCGTTCACAGCCACGCCCCCGGATAAGAGGAGGGTCAGCCCCGCGCAGTTCCTGCGTGACGCCGTTGCGTACTACGCTGGGGTTGGCATCCTCTGCCGCTGACGTTGGCTCTTGCGGCCAAATTCGATACAGAGCACTCCCCCGCTCGGCAGCGAGCAGGAGAGTGCTCTGATCAACGCGGCTGCCCTCAGCATCATTCGAAGCTGGCGGGACGCGAACCAGTCGACACTACCTCACCGCGGAACGCCCCAATGTGCCGCTGCCCGCTGGAGCGAGAGGTGCACTCTTTCAATCTAGCCAACCGCGAATGGTCGATGCCATGACGTTCGTGGAAATCCCATAGCGATCGTGCAGGGTGGGAAGTGCCCCGGCATCGAGAAATGCGTCCGGCAGCCCAACCTGGCGGAACGGCACGCTCACCCCAGCTCGCATCAAGGTGCCGGCAACCGCCTCGCCCAGGCCGCCGATCACGGTGTGGTTCTCTGCCACCACCACGAGCCGGCCCGAGCGTCGTGCCTCACGCAGGATCGTCTCGGTATCGAGCGGCTTGATCGTCGGCACGTGCAGCACGCCCACGCCAATGCCGTCGTCCTCCAGCGCCTTGGCCACTTCCAGCGCGCGCATCGTCATGATGCCGGACGAAATGACCAGCACTTCGGCGCCATCGCGCAGCAGCTTGGCCTTGCCCAGTTCGAACTGATAGCCGTATTCGTCAAGCACCACCGGCACGTTGCCGCGCAGCAGGCGCGCATAGACAGGCCCGGCATGCGCTGCAATGGCCGGCACCATCTGCTCGATCTCCAGCGCGTCGCACGGGTCGATGACGGTCATGTTGGGCATGGCACGCATCAGCGCCAGGTCTTCGGCGGCCTGGTGGCTCGGCCCGTAGCCAGTGGTCAGGCCGGGCAGCGCACAGACGATCTTCACATCGAGGTTGTCTTCGGCAATCGTCTGGTGCATGAAGTCGTAGGCACGACGGGTGGCGAAGACAGCGTAGGTCGTCACAAACGGCTGGGCGCCTTCGTTAGCCAGCCCGGCGGCTGCGCCCATGAGCAGTTGCTCGGCCATGCCCATCTGGTAGTAGCGGTCGGGGAATTCCTTGGCGAAGATGTGCAGATCGGTGTACTTGCCCAGGTCTGCCGTCATGCCGACGACGTTCGGCTTCACGCGTGCCAGCTCGGCCAGCGCGTGGCCGAACGGCGCCGGGCGTGTTGCCTGGCCCTCGCCCGCAATGGAGGCGATCATTGCGGAGGTCTTCAGCTTGGGCTTGTTGATGACGGTGCTGCTCATGCGGTCCTCCCGGCTTCCAGTGCCTGCAGCGCAAGCTGCCATTCGTGCGCGTCAACGCGGATGAAGTGATTCTTTTCGCGCTGCTCCAGGAACGGAACACCGCAACCCATGCGGGTATCGCAAATGATCATGCGCGGCTGCGCACCCTTGTGTGCGCGCGCAGCGTCAAACGCGGCCTTCACCGCGTCGATGTCGTTGCCATCCACGCGTTGAGTGAACAAGCCGAACGCTTCGAGCTTGGGCAGCAGTGGCTCGAACGCCATGATCTGCGTCGACGGGCCGTCGGCCTGCTGATTGTTCACGTCCACCACGGCGATGAGGTTATCCAGCTTCCAGTGCGCGGCGGACAGCAGGCCTTCCCACACGGCGCCTTCATCCAGCTCGCCATCTGAGAACAGCGTGTAGACGAACGCGTCGGAGCCCTTGCGTTTGAGGCCCAAGCAGCGGCCGACGGCAATCGTGAGCCCCTGGCCGAGTGAGCCACCGGACATTTCCATGCCGGGCGTATAGCTGGCCATGCCCGACATCGGCAGGCGGCTGTCGTCACTGCCGTACGTCTCCAGTTCTTCGGCGGGCAGGATGCCGGCTTCGAGCAACGCGGCGTACAGCGCGATCGCATAGTGGCCGTTGGAGAGCAGGAAGCGGTCGCGGCCTTCCCAGGCGGGGTCTTCGGGCCGATAGCGCATGGCGCCGAAGTAGGCGACGGCCAGCACGTCGGCAATGTCGAGCGCTTGCCCGATATAGCCCTGGCCCTGCACTTCGCCCATCAGCAGGGCGTTGCGGCGGATCCGGTAAGCGCGCTCGGCCAGAGGCAGAGCGTCGGTTGGGGGCAATGATGTGGAAGTCATGATGGTTCCTGTGATGAAGCGGGAAGCACGGGGGCAGAGACAGTCAGCGCCTCAACGGTTGACGGTCTTTGCGGGCACGAAGAACACCAGCACGGCGCCAAGCACGATGGCCGAGGAGATGAAGATCAGGCCAGCCGTCGATTTACCCGTCAGGTCGTTGAGCCACCCGACGATGGCCGGCGAGAAGAACCCGGCAAGGTTGGCGAAGCAGTTGACGGCGGCGATGCCCGCAGCGGCCGACATGCCGCCCAGCATTGCGGTGGGCAACGACCAGAACTGCGACGACGAAGACAGGATCCCGGCGGCAGCAATGCTCAGGCACACCAGCGCAGCGCCCACGTTGCCAATCAGCGGCAGCGCGGCGAACCCGGCGGCGGCCACCAGCATCGGCACGGCAAGGTGCAGACGGCGCTCGCGGCGGCGGTCCGCGCTCATGCCAATCAACGGCAGCGCGACGATGGCGCAGATATACGGCACGGCAGTGAACACGCCCACCCACAGCGGATCAGCCACGCCAGCCTTGCGGATCAGGGTCGGCAGCCAGAACGTGAGCCCGTATTGGCCAAGCACCACGCAGAAGTAGATGGCGGCCAGCAGCCACAGGCGGCGGTCTGCGATGAAGGCGCCCACCGAACCGTGTGCGGTCTTCTGTGCGTTGTCTCCGGCGACGTTGCGCTCAAGCAGCGCCTTTTCTGCGTCGGTCAGCCATTTGGCCTGGGCGATGCCGTTGTCCAGATAGAACAGGATGGCCACGCCCAGCAGCAGCGACGGCAGAGCTTCAATCAGGAACAGCCACTTCCAGCCGGACAGCCCTGCCACATCGTGAAAGGTGTGCAGGATGTAGCCCGACAGGGGCCCCCCGACGATGCCCGCAAGCGGAATCGCCATGAAGAACATCGACAATGCCTTGGCCCGGCGCTGCGACGGGAACCAGTACGTCATGTACAGGATGACGCCAGGCGCGAAGCCGGCTTCGGCCACCCCGAGCAGGAAGCGCAGCACGTAGAACGACGTCGGTGTGTTCACGAAGGCAAAAGCTGCAGAGATGACTGCCCACGTCAACATGATGCGTGCGAGCCAGTTGCGCGCGCCGACCTTGTGCAGGATCACATTGCTCGGCACTTCAAACAGGAAGTAGCCAAGAAAGAAGATGCCGGCACCCAGGCCGTACACCGTCTCGCTGAAACGCAGGTCGTTGAGCATCTGCAGCTTGGCGAACCCCACGTTGACGCGATCCAGGTAGGCACCCAGATAGCAGATCATCAGGAATGGAATGAGCCGGCGCGCGACCTTGGCATACGTGCGGGCTTCAAACGTGGCGGCATCGGCGTGCGCCATCTCGTCGCCCGGCAGGGGCGATGCAAACTTCGTCGTCATGGTGTCTCCTACCATGTGCCCCGGGTGGGCCCGGGTGCATGTGTCTTGAAGAAGTCCACGGCCGGTGTACGTGCCGTGGCGGTGTAGGTTGGATCGTTCAGTGAATCAGCATGCCGCCGTTCACGTCGAGCGTGATGCCGGTCAGGTAGGCAGACAGATCGCTCACCAGGAACAGGCACGCGTTGGCAACGTCGGCCGCATCGCCGAGCCGGCCAAGCGGGATGCCCTTGATGATCTCGGCGCGCATGTCGGGCGTGAGCTTGTCGCCGGTGATGTCGGTCTGGATGAGCCCTGGCGTGATGGAGTTGACGCGGACATTGTCGCCGCCGAATTCGCGGGCCATGGCCTTGGCAAGGCCAAGCACGCCTGCCTTGGCAGCGCTGTAATGGGGCCCGCCGAAGATGCCACCGCCGCGTTGCGCAGACACCGACGACATGCAGACAATGCTGCCGCGCTTGCGCGCCTTCATATGGGGCAGGACGGCTTGCGACATGTACAGCGTGCCGCGCAGGTTGACGTCGACCACCGCATCGAAATTGCCCGCCTGGATGTCGAGCGTGCGCAGCGGCTGGGTGATGCCTGCGTTGTTGATGAGTCCATCAATACGGTCGTATTTGGCAAGCGTGGCCTGTGCAGCCGCATCGCACGCAGCCCGATCGGTCACATCGCAGGCCAGGCCCAGGTGGCCTTCACCGAGTTCGCGCGCCGCCTGTTCGGCATCTTCGCGCCGCAGGTCGAGTACGACCACATGCGCGCCTTGTGCGGCAAGTGCCTTTGCGGTGGCCCGCCCGATACCGCGCGGCGAAGCGGCACCGGTCACGATCACGACCCTGTTCTCAAGCAACATCGTTGTCTCCTGGCTGTTGGAATCTTGTTGGCTGCAGTGTTGTGCCAGCAGGCGATTCGATCAACGCAGTTGGATTCAACTATGGCTGAGAAATTTTCAGATGAAGCCGGGCATGCCACTGGTGCGGCGCACCATCGCGCCCCGGCAAGCTAGGCGCCCGGTGCTGTTTTGACCTGCCGGTCGACCCAGGCGAGAAAGCGCGCCACGCGCGGCAGTTCGGCATTCTGGGGTGGGAAGACGATATGGTGGCCCGCCACCTCCAGCGCGTGGTCCTTGCCAAATACCGGCACGAGCCGGCCCTGGTCGATCAGGACCGATGCGAGCAACGTGCTTTCCAGCGCCACGCCCAGGCCGAGCGCCGCAGTCTCGAGCGACATGTACGAACGGTCGAAGGCGAAGTCGAACGACACGTGCATGTGCTCGACGCCAACGCGTGCAAACCACTGCTGCCACTGCACGATCGGCGTCTCCGACCGAATGAGCCGATGCGCGAGCAAGTCTTGCGGCGACTGCACGGGGTGCCGTTCGAGGTATGCCGGTGAGGCCAGCGGAGCGATGTGCTCGGTGCGCAGCGTCCTGATCTGCACGTCGCGCCAATGCGCGTGTCCGTAGCGGATGTCGAGGTCGTAGAACCCGCTGGTGAACGAGACGTCTTCATACGAACACGACACGTTCAACCGAATGTCGCTGTGATCCTCCTGGAATGCCGCGAGCCGGGGCAACAGCCACATCAGGCCAAAGCTCGGGCTGGAATGCACGCGAAGAATCTCGACATCGGCGCGGCTGGAGGCGCGCTCCGTGGCACGGTTGAGTTCGGCCAGCGCGCCCGTCACCTCACGCAGATACTGCTCGCCCACGGGCGTGAGTACGAGCCCTCTCCCTTGCCGGAAGAACAGGGGCTGACCGATCGCCGCCTCCAGGTTGCTGATCTGATGGCTAACGGCAGAGGCCGTCAGCCCCAGCTCTTCGGACGCACGATTTACGCTCTTGGTCCGCGCGACGGACTCGAATGCGATGATCGCCTTCATTGGGGGAATGCGCATCTTTCGCGTGGCCGATGTCGGCGGGCAGTTGGCGAAATACGGAGCCTAACCCCTTTTTCTGCGTAGGGTGGAAAGTTCCAAACTCAATGACTAGTTGAGCACCGCTTCCTTCAACTGCTTCGATCCCAATGACGCGCCAAACAGGTTGGGATCTTGCGCTCGCCAAGTGCTTGAGCAGAATCTCCCGCAAGGTTGCATCAAGTCCGGGGAGTGTCAGCCAACCCACGCAGTTATCGTCGGAACACTCTGCCCAGGCACGGACTGCGTAGTCGTCGGCGAACTGCCTCCCGAGTTCCTGTCGTACAGGGAAGATCTGCTTCATGGCGGTGAGCTGAAAGCGCGTACTCCGTTCGCGGGAGCATGGCCTCAGATCGTACAGACCGGACCAGTGGCCACGACGGACGACTTACCGGCACCTCTGCTCGCGCCGTTGCGGAACGCCCTGATTGGTCGCACGAGTGGGCTCTTGATGTTCGGTTCGTCGGTCATCACAGACCATTGTGCAATTGACTTGGTGGCCGCATCGCTGGCCCTCGTCAAACATGTTGGCCCAGCGGCGCGCATCATGCCGCGGCACCGCTCCACGCCGGCGAAGGATTGGATGGTGCCCGAGGCGATCTGCCAACGACCTTGCCGTCACCGAAGATGGAATCGAAGCCGCACGAGTGGTTAAGCGACAGCCGCTCTTGCCACTCGCCGGCTTCATCAGTGGTCAGCCGGCGCTGACATTGGTCACAGGAGCATGCAGCCAATTCTTGGACGGTATCCGTCCCTCCCAGGACACAGGCAACGCGTCAGTGCAATTCGAGGCGATCCGCCGTGAGGGGCTCAGAGACTACGGATTGCGTTTTTGAGTCAGGGTGGCCGTCCCGACTTTGGGGCGGGTCGCATAGCTGACGCCGTGCTGCTCCAGGTAGTCGCGAATCAACTGTCGCACCACTTGCGACGGCGTCTGATCTTGCGCCGCGCACAACTTCTCGAAGGACTTCTTCTTCACCGGATCGATCAACACGGTGAGACGCGCAGTCTTGGATTCCATGTGGAGTATCATTGTATGATAATGTCATTATCATTATATACAACCATGCACCAAAGCACAGCCTGAGACGCGCGCTAGGTGCTCCGTCGCCAATTCGCGGGCTGCAGCCAGGCGACCGTGAGCCTGTTTGGAATTCACCGTTTTTTTGAGGATGCATTGGTAGAAGCGACGATCGAGATGACCTGCCGCGTTGGTCTGCAAGGCAGTGGATCTGCGCGGCTGGTACATGCCGCCAGCCAGTTCGATTGCGACATCCTGCTCGTCTGCAACGAGCGCACGGCGAACGCCAAGAATGTCATGGAGGTCATGCGGCTCCCCGCCCGCGCGGGCGCCAAGGTAATGATCCAGGCCGTTGGTCGGGATGACGCCGCCGCAGTGAAAGTCATTGCAGCGCTGCTGAGCGCCCGACTCATTCATACGAACGCTTGATCAAGATCGGCAATTTGACATGTCCTACGGCTCCCTTGACGCCTATGTGAAGTTTCTCGCCGAAGCCCCTAACGACGGGACGCCAACGCTGCTGGAAACTGCGCACGAACTGTCGCTCCATTTTGACGTGCATGGGGTACAGAGCCTCATGTCAAGGCGCGACCCAAACAAGTTGGTGCTCGGCTATACCCGAACGATGATGGGCTTTCTGCTCCTGCAGCCGGCGCCTGCCCGAATCTCCATGATCGGCTTGGGCGGCGGCTCGTTGGCCAAGTACTGTTACCACCACCTTCCCACTACCAAGGTGGCGGCAATCGAGATCGACCCTGCTGTAATCGCTTTGCGCGATACGTTCCACATTCCCCGCGACGACGACCGCTTCGAAGTGATCTGCGCGGACGGTGCCGAGTATGTCAAAGGGCAGGATGCACGACCCGATGTGATTCTGGTCGACGGATTTCTGGCGCATGGCATGGCCGCGCAACTGGGGACTGCAGACTTTTACGCTGCCTGTTACGCGCGCCTTGCCGACGATGGCGTACTGGTTGCCAACTTCCTCGAGAGTGATCGCGATATCCCGTTCTACCTTGAGGAGTTGCACTCGGTATTCGGCGAGTCGTTCTCCGTTTCGACGTCCGAGGACAGCTGCAACTACACGTTGTTCGCTTGGAAGGGGTCGTGGAAACTTCCGGCGCTGGACACGCTGCTCACGCGTGCGCGCACGCTGGAGATGGAGCACGCTCTGAACCTGCGCTTGGCTGCGCGCCGCCTGAAGCAAAGCAAACGGCTCGCGCTGGACCTCGAATTCTGGGAAGAGCGGGCGAGCTTACGGGGCGGCGGCGAACGCCGAATCGACCAGAGCTGAAAGCTCTTGCCACGGAAGTGACCATGCCCATTCGCATATGCCGGGGATCGTGTCCACGATGGACGACAACCTTGTGCTCAGCTACGCCTAGCTACACCGATGCATAGCCAAAAAATCAGGTTTCTTCGCTCACGAATTCCCACATTCGAGTGCACTCCGGGATGTCACGATTGTTGTGGACCTGTGACAACCTCAACGGAGGAGATGTCGAGGCTTCCCGTTAAGAGCGATGCCGAGCGCGACGCTGCGCTGGCAAACCTAAGTTGCCCTCATCTTGATACCAAGGGATGCAGCGTATATTTGGAGCGCCCGTTGATTTGTCGCTTGTTTGGTTCGACTCCAAGGCTTGCCTGTCCGAACGGAAAACGGCCGGACGAAATGATCGATCCGAAAATTGAACAAGAGATTCAGCGCTTCTTTCTTGAGGTGCGTCACGTGCTGGTCTGAGGCAAGGCGACCGCTGCCGATAACAACAGACGCAGGCAATCCGCTATCGTAGGCCGCCCTGCGCAGGAGAGCCAACGCTGGCGGCCAGTAATGAATCGCCCCGGCTTTCCTAGACACCCGCGGGCCGTTGGGAATGGCGTTGTTCGAACTCTACCGGTGGTAGTCCGTTACCCCAGGTTGGGAGTGGCTTCTCACAAGCTCACATAACAGGAGTCGGTTGCGATTAAACCGGCACATCCACCGGATCCACATGGGTCATCAAATTGAGCACGTCGTGGCGTTCCATTACGCGGCGGCGAGCCTCCAGTGCGATGTTGTGGCCCTCGCGCACACTGGCGCGGGCATCGACTTCAAGGTGAGCGTCCACCAGGATCATGTCGCCCATGCGGCGTGTCTTGACGTCGTGTACGCCAAGCACCCCAGGCGTTGCAAGCATGGCTTGGTGGATCGCCTCCACAGTCTCCTCATCGACGGCGCGATCCATCAGGTCGTGCAGGGCTTCCCGGCCGAACTGCCACCCCATGCGGGTCACCATCAGGCCCACGACAAGCGCCGCCACCGGGTCGAGCAGGCGATACCCCAGCACGTTGCCCACAATGCCAAGCGCCACCACCAGCGACGATGCGGCATCCGAACGCGCATGCCAGGCGTTGGCGACCAGCATGCTCGAACGCACCCTTTCGGCCACCGCCAGCATGTAGCGGAACAACAGTTCTTTGGCGGCCAGGGCGCCCAGCGCGACCCATAGACCAATCAGCCGCACCGGCTGGATCGCCTCGACGTGCTCCAGCTTAAGCACCGCGTTCCAGAGCATGCCCACACCCACCGCCAGCAGGAGCAGACCGAGCGCGAGCGAAGCGGCATTCTCGAAGCGTTGATGACCGTAGTGGTGGGTCTGATCCGGCCCCTTCTGGCTATGGTGGCTGGCAAACAGCACCACAAAGTCCGCGATGAGGTCGGACAAGGAGTGGATGGCGTCGGCAATCAGCGCCTGCGAGCCAGCCAGCATGCCAGCCGCCACCTGCGCGACCGTCAGCCCAAGATTGACCGCCACGCTCACAAGGGTGCTGCGCCGGGCGGCGGCCTGCTTGACCACGCTGTCATCAGAATCGGCAGCGATCTCAAGATCGATTTCTTTTGTCTGTTGCATGGGTTATCTGAGCAGTGAGCGTGGGGATGGGGTTCAGGTTGAGCAGTAGCACTCGGTCGATTGCGCAGCCCAGGGCCAATCCATTGAGCATGAGATACGCCGGTGCGACCTTCCACATATAGATGATCTTCGATCCGCGCTGGTGGCCCGTATTCTTCATGGCTTCCATGAAGGGATGAAGTCGCGCATGACCTATTGGTGGATCCCGGACACGCTGGGCTCCAGCGCTGGCCAGATGACGTCGACGCGCAATCCACCGAGACCCGACGAGCGGCCTACCGTAACGCTTGCACCGTGAACTGCCGCGATCCGGCGCACGATTGACCATCCGAGGCCGCTGCCACTCTGTTCCGTTCCGACGACACGAAAAAAACGCTCGCCAAGTCGGTCCTGTTCGGAAGGCGGAAGCCCGGGGCCGCTGTCTTCCACGCTGAGCGCGGCACGTCCGCTTCGGTTCGCTACCGTCACGACGATGTGGGCCTCGGCGGGGCTGTAGCGTATGGCGTTATCGATCAGGTTGCGGGCAAGTGAGGCAAGCAAGGCCCTGTTACCGGTGACCATGCAACACTCCGGGCTCTCCAATTCGATGTGCTGTCGCTTGCCGAGGGCCATTGGCGCAATGTCTGCCATGACTTGCCTTGCCAGTGCGCCAAGGTCAATCGGTTCTATCGACACGCCGGCGTTGGCGTCCAGGCGCGAAAGCAGCAGTAATTGGTCAACCAGATGGGCGGCACGGTCGCACCCTTCCAGCGTTCCGAGCAAGGCATGGCGACGCATGGCGTCGTCTTCGGCGGCCATTGCGACCTGGGCCTGTGCCTTGATCGCGGCAAGCGGCGTGCGTAACTCGTGGGCTGCGTCTGCGGTAAAGCGGCGCTCGGCTTCGATCATGGCCTGAATGCGGACAAAGAGCGCGTTGAGCGCGTCGAGCATGGGCATCATCTCGTCCGGCGCATGGGGCATCCGGACCGGATCAAGCGCTCGCGGGTCGCGCTCAGCAAGCGCGTTGCCCAATTTGCGCAGCGGCAGCATGCCCCGCTTGACCGCCCACCAGACGGCCAAGGCGAGTAACGGCAATGCCAACGCCATCGGCCACAGCATGTTGCGCAGTATCGCTGTCAGGATTGCGGTGCGCGAGTCGATGCGCTCACCAACGTAGACCTGGACGTCCTTATGCACACCCTGCGCTGCAAAGACACGCCAGGCATTGCCCCCGATTCGCACCGTCGCGAATCCGGACGCGGTGTGCTCACCCGGTTTCACCATCGGCTGGTCTGGCGCGTTGGCTGAATGGATGCCCAGTTTCCCTTCGTGAAACACTTGAAAGGCGACCTTGGGCGCGTGGCGATACTGGAGCGGCAGGTCGTGGCTCGGTTCATCGTCTTCGTCGAAGGCCTGCGCGTGCTGCATGGCCAGTAGCGCGCCGGCTTGCGCCAGATGGCTGTCCAGCAGTTGATCAATCTCGTCCTGGGCGTCGTACCACGTGATCAATGCGGTGACGAGCCACAGGCCGGCGACGGCGCCAAGCACCAGAAGCAGCAGCCGACCATGGAGCGAGCGCGGCCGCGTCATGGCGCTTCTGCGTTGTCACGCGGCAGCATATAGCCGACGCCGCGCACGGTCAGGATGAGGTCGCTGCCGAGTTTGGCGCGCAGATGATGGATGTGCACCTCCACTGCGTTGCTTCCAACTTCCTGCCCCCATGTGTACAGGCACTGCTCGAGCTGCTCGCGTGACAGCACGCGCCCTGCGTTCAGCATCAAGGCGTGCAGCAGGTCGAATTCCCGCGTGGACAGCGCAACCGCGCTGCCGTTGCAGAAAACCGTGCGTGACGCCGGCTCAAGCACAATGCCGCGCGCGCGCAGCTGCTCCGTGGGATGTCCATGTGCACGGCGCACCAGCGCGCGAAGTCTCGCACTGAGTTCGTGCAGATCGATGGGCTTGACAATGTAGTCATCGGCGCCGAGATCGAGACCGCGTACGCGATCCGGTATCGCGTCTCGCGCGGTCAGCACCAGGATGGGGACCGCGATGCCCGCGGCGCGCACCTTTCGCAGCACGTCCACACCGTCCATGCGCGGCAACCCAAGATCGAGTATCGCGGCCACGTAGGCGTCCGTGCGCAACTCGCGCCACGCCGCCTCACCGTCACGCACCCAATCGACCAGGAAGCCCTGCTGCTGCAGGCCCGCCCGAATGCCGTCGCCAAGCAGCGAATCATCTTCGACAAGCAGGATGCGCACGGATCAGATCTCCGCTCGATACCGGGTTGGATCAATAGTCGTCTCTGACTGCACCGTGTTGCTTCGCGGATGCTGAGGGTCGGTCAGTGGCCCCAGCCGGCGGCGCGGACTGCCATTGCACCCACCAGAAGCCCAGCACCGCCACCAGCATCAGCACCGCGAGGCTCCACCACGCGCGGCGGATGCCCTCATTCGGCAAGCCCGTCTTGCGTCCGCTGATCATCGCGCCAACCAGATTCTCACGGTGCAGCCAACTGCTGGCGAAGACGGCAAGAACATGAACGCCCACCAGTGCAAGCATTGCGTTGGCGATGCCCTCGTGCAGTTCGCCGAGCCAGTCACCGCCGACATCGTTGTAGGTGGCCCAGCCCGTTCCTGCCAGGCCGCACGCCATCAGCAGCAAGGCGATGATAGCAAGTGCACCAGCGGGGTTGTGGCCAATATGGTGCTCCGGCTGACCGCGCATGATGCTGGTCAAATAGCGGAGTGTGGCGGCGGGGGACCGTATGAAGTTGGAGAACCTGGCATATCGCGTACCCACCATGCCCCACACCAGCCGAAAGCCGACCAGGGCAGCCATCGTGTAGCCGAGTGTGATGTGGACAAGGCGCCACTGCTCACTTTCCGCAGTCAAGTAGGCGCCAAGGAAACTCAGCGCCAGCAGCCAGTGGAACAGACGAGTCGGCGCATCCCAAACCAGGATGCGGCGAGCGATGGAATCGGGTTTCATGGTTTTAGCGTGGGATGCGGACATCGTGTTCATTGAAATTGCCCTGATCCGCCTTGGTATGGCAGGCGACGCAGTTCGAGGCGCTCTTGATGGAGGGCCGGCGCCACACCGCAGCGGGCACTTCGTCGTGGGTGCGTGCAAACCACGCCGAGCGGGTGATACGGTCCTCGGGCGGCGGGGGCATCGACCTCGAGCGATCCGCCGCGTTGGCCGTGAGCCATTGATCAAGCTGCTTGACGGTGGCGGGGTCCAACGACGCATCCGTCCCATAGTGGTGCTGCAGGTTGCCCACAATGCGCTGCCACGAGCTGGCAGGTAGCATGCCCGGCGGATAGGCAATGTGGCAGGACGCGCATTCCTGGCGATACTTGGGCAGCAGCGGTGCTGCGCGCACGCCAGGCCCCTCTTCGGCGGTGGCGAGAAACGACAGCGCCAGGCCCGCGATTGCCAAGCAAGCGCGTGCAGTTGGGCTTGTAACGATGAAATGTCCAGACATTGAGATGCTCCGAATCAGGTCAGGAATTGCGTGGCGTGCTGAACGCTCCTACTTGCCGAGAGTCATCAGCCAACTCAGGATGTCTGCTTTCTCGGCTGCCGTGCACTCACGCCCTACCACGTCGTTGCAGTTGCGCCGAAACCATTTCTCGGTCTTGGCGACATCGGTAAAACGCTCTGGGTTGAATGCCGGAGCCAGCGGCGCGATCGACTTGCCGGTCGCGGCATGCCGGCCGGTTTGCGTTGGCGGATTGCCATGGCAAGAAGCACAGCTCCATTCACGGCCGTGCTTGGATGTAAAAAACTGCTGCCCGCGGGACGGGTCGGAGGGGGTTCCGGCCTGCGCTCGATATTGGTCGAGCAGTTGCGCGGGCGCTTGCGCATTTGCCAGGGGAGCGGCAGCGGCTAGTGCCAACGCCAAGACCGAATGCAGGCGGGCAACAGGAAGAAATTTGGGGGTTGGCATCATGGCCTCTCACGCTGAGGAATGCCTTGATGCTCACGGATTCTTCTTAACGGATTCTTAAGCGATACCCCGGAAACCATTTCAGTGGCCAGATCAAGGATCGGCCCGCTTGCATGGATTTCCTATCGATAGGTTTCGGATGCGGTGTGGCAAAGGCCGAGCGACGAAGGGGCCCTCACCCCGAGGCCCCGCTCGTTGCGCCCCAAGCAGCTGCCGGTACCGGAGTCAGTCAGTAAGGAGAGCGCCAGCGCGGTCATTCCGCCCGGCTTGCCTCGGCATTCCCGCCCGTCACGGGAATGCGTCAATCGGTTTTTATTGGCTGTAGCCCCGCCGCTCTATGGCAGCTAGTACGTCCCACGTTTGCGGATCGACATCGCGGCCCCCGAGCGACATCGATACGTATGCATCAATCGCATCCACAAAGCCTTTGATGAATGCCGGCGGGAACGCGTGCGTGGAGAGGTGTTGAAGCTGCTCGCGCAGCATGCCCGGGCGACATTGTCCGTGTGAGCGCATGGCGGTGCGCGTGCGCTTGAGATACGCCTGCGCTGCGATTGCGCCGTTCAGGTAGGTGCGGTTCTTGGTGAGCGTGCCTCCATCAGACGACGTGGGCGCGTGCGTGGGTGGTTCGGGTGGAGATGGATAAGACGCGGGGCGGTGCCCGCTTGGACCATTTGGCATAGAGCCTCCAGAGGTGGTTGGAGGCCCGCCAACTCGTCGCTACACGGGGGTGGCGGGCCCGACGGCGGGGGTAGCGAACCGGTTCTCTGGAGCACCGGCAGACCCGAAGGTCTCCCCACCCGGCCCGCCCTTGAAAGCGCGCGAGTGTCTGCCGGCGAATCGCTGAGCGATTGCCGTCCAGAGGCACTGCATAGATCAGGTCGCTACACCCGGCTGCCGTTGGTGCGGCAGCGGCTGAATTATAGCGAGGGGGGCGGCGGCAAAAGTTGGATTATTGATTCGCCCTGGGCGCCGGGCTGAATCTCACGTTCCACCCTCAAACACTGGAGCTTCACCCTCAAACACTGGAGCTTCACCCTCAAACACTGGAGCTTCACCCTCAGACACTGGAGCTTCACCCTCAAACACTGGAGCTCCACCCTCAATGAGTCGAACGTCAGGGTCAAACACTGAAACGTCACTGTCTGACGGTCGCGTTTTCGGCCTCAAACACTGGAATCTCACTGTTTGAGGGTAAAGCTCCAGTGTCTGAGGGTCGAGCTTCACTCTTCAACACTCGAACTCCACGGTCTGAGCCTCGCGCTCTGCCCCACCGCGGATGCCCAAGCACGAGCGGCGTTTAAGCCCCACCGAGTTCATCAGCTCGCTCACCCTTGGCTTCTCGATCCGCTAGAACCGGTATCCAACGTTCAGGCTGAAGACGACAGGCTTCACGTTGATCTCCGTCTTGTTGACGGCCAGCACCTGGCCTTCCTGGCTTCGGAGCGTGATGGTCGATGTGGTTTTGAGCGGCAGATAGGCGACGGTGCCGACAAGCGTCCAGTTCTTGGCAAACTCGTACGACGCGCCAATGTTGGCAACCGGCGCCCACGAACTGGAGGTGGCTGCCGACACCTTGGCGGGGCCGGTGGGAATCTGGCCCATGCCCAACTGAAGGACTTGGCCGAGGTTCTGCATGGCGCTGACGAAATTCGAGTTCAGGCGCAGTTGGGTGAAGAAGTTGTAGCTGACGCCCGCACCGATGAACGGGCGCAGCTTGCTCTGCGCGGTTCCAAAGTAGTACTGCCCAATGAGCGCCGGGTTCCACGCACGGGCAGATGCAACGGGGTTGTTCTTAGGCAGCCCCAGATCGATGAGCGTGAGGTTCCCAAGTCCCGGCACCGGCGCGACGACCTTGCCACGACCGTAGATGTTCGTGGTGGGTGGGATGCCCCCGACCGCAGTAACAGCCCAGTTGTCGTTGATGAAATATGTCTGCGTGAGCGACAGCGTGGTGGAGCTGCCCGTCTTGGCACTGGTGCCGGGCGACTCATAGCTACCCAGGCCAAGCGCGCTGGTTGAGGTAGACAGCGGCGTTGACGAATCCGTGGGATGAATATGAAGCACCCCAACCGAGAGCACGTTGCGCCCGCGTATGTATCGGTCAAAGAAGCTGGCATCACTGCTGGGCGGGTCTTCGTTTGATTGCGCATGTGCCAAGGGGGCTGCCATTGCGATGGCGGCCGCCACGGCAAAAAAAGAACGAGCGGGGGCGAAGCGCAGAGTGAAGTGCGCCATGGTGTGTCTCCTGTTTTGGAATCGTTGTATTGGCTAAGGCAAGCTGGGGCGTGACGGACTAGGGAGGCGCGCCTCCGTCTGGCGAGATGGAAAACGAAAACGGGAATCGGCCGAGCACGGCTGCAACGCTGTCGTGCAGGGCTGGGTCACTCAGGCCGGCACGTACCAGGATGCCGGTGGTCTTGTCTTCATCCAGCACGAGGTGCACACCCTCGATGCCTGCGTCGCGCAGCGCGCAGTGCAAGGCATCGGCGGCTTCTATTCGCTTCAGCGCGGGCTTGAAGATCTTGCCCACCGCCGTGAGCGGTATGGCATCCACGATGTGAATCTGCTTTGGCTGCGCAGCGCGCTCAAGGATGGCTTCGCGCACGAAGTCCGCAAGTTCTTCGCGGCTGGCCGTGGCGCCGGGCTTGAGCTGGACGTACGCCACTGGCAGTTCGCCCGCATGCGCATCCGGTCGCCCGATGGCTGCCGCAATCTGGACAGCCGGGTGCCGATGCAGCGGCTCCTCAATGGTGGCCGGATCGATGTTGTGGCCACCGCGGATGATGAGTTCCTTCTTTCTGCCGGTCAGCCAGAAATAGCCATCGTGATCCATGCGGCCGAGATCACCGGTGTTGAGCCACGCCCGGCCATCGCCCAGGTCAATCCACAAGCCCTTGTTGTGCTCGGGCTGCACGTAGCCGCCAAAGACGTTTGGCCCCGAGATGACCAGGACCCCAGGTTCGTCCGTAACGCAATCGCGCACATAACGGCCGTCTTCGCCGAGCACCACGGCCTTCATGAGCTGGCCGGGCACACGCAGGCCAATGGAGCCGAGCCGCCGGTCGCCCAGCGGTGGGTTGACGCTGCTCACGCACGTGCCTTCGGTCAGGCCGTAGCCCTCCAGAATCTTGACGCCGGTACGCTGCTGGAATGTGCGGAACACCTCGACCGGCATCGGCGCAGCGCCGCACAGGCCGTATTCCAGCGAACTGACGTCGCGCTTGCCCACGGGCACATCAAGCAACGCCGCATAGAGCGTGGGCACGGCGCTGAAGAAGTTGATGCGGTGGCGCTCAACGATTTCCCAGAAGCGCGCGACCACGCCCTCACCGCGATACCCCTGGGGCGTGCCGAGCACCACGTGCGCGCCCTTGGAAAACGGAAGAAGGCCCGTCGCCAGCACCGCGTTCACATGAAACAACGGCAACCCGCAGAAGATCGTCTTGCCAGGCCCCACGCTGTTGCCAAGGAATTGGCCGGCCGCCCACGCATTGGCCACCTCGTTGCCGTGGCAGCGCATGGCAATCTTGGGTAGACCCGTGGTGCCGCCCGTGCAGAAATACGAAGACGTATCCCCTGCCTTGAAGACGCGCGGATAGGCGAGCGTTGCACCGGATTCGCGCGCCATCGCCCTGCCGAAATCGTGCAGGTGGATATATCTGGGCACGGCTGCGCGAACACCGTCCCGGCCGAGCAGCCGTGTGCATTCCCTACGCTGCACGAGCCGCGCCATCCAGCCCTTGGGCCCGCGCACACGATCAGCCAGATTGACGAGCACGAGATGCTCGAGCGATGCCACATCGCCCAGAATGCGCTGCACCTTGGGCCACAGATCGGTTCCGGGAAACGGCGCCAGCGTGACCAGCACACGCGCGCCGGCGGCCTTCAGCAGATCGGCAATGGCGGGGGCTTCGAGCAACGGATTGATGGCGCAGACCGTGCCTGCGGCCTCCCCACCCCAGATCACGAAATGCGTTTCCGGCAGATTCGGCAGCACGTAGGCGACCACCTCATCCCGGCGAATGCCGAGCCGCGTGAACAGGTTGGCGGTGCGCGTGATGTCTCGCACAAGCTCGCGATACGTCCACGTTTCGGCCTTGCGATGATCTGATGCACGCAAGAAGAACGACAGCGCTGGGGCAGACGGGTTGATGGCCGCGCCGCGCCGGATCATCTCGTACGTGCTGGTTGGCAGATCCGCCGGCACTCCCCTCGCTTCAATGGCGAGGATGTCGCTCTGGTTTGCGATGCCGTTCATGCTGCGTCTTCCACTACGCGGTTGCGCTGCGTGCCCAGGTCGATCTCGCTGTCGGCACTGAAGATGCGCGATTCGACGATGTCGCCGGGCTTCAGATACTGCGGGCGCGCCGCCTGCACCTTCATGAACATCCGCCACTTGGTGGCCTCCGGCAACAGCGCGGCGATGCGCTGCTTGGCTGGTGACGGAACGCTCAGCGCGCAGCCGGCGGGTGTGCCCGTGGCGATCAGGTCGCCGGTGTGCAGATCATGAACGCCCGACAACTCGGTCAAGGTTTCGGCGGGCCCGTGAACCAGGTTGGCGGTGCAATCGCTCTGCCGCGTCACGCCGTTGACGGTCAGCCTGAGTTGCAGGTCGCGCAGCCGGCCAAAGTCGCGCGGCTGCAGCAGGCACAGATACGGGCCTACCGGGCCGAACGTGCGATAGCTCTTGCCCTTGTAGAACTGCATCTGCGGAATCTGGATGTCGCGCGCCGAGTAGTCGTTGACGATGACGATGCCGGCTACGTACTCATGCAAGTTGGCGTCCGTTACCGACTGGCGCGTTGTTACCTCGCGTTTCATGACGAGGCCCAGTTCGATCTCGTAGTCGAGAAACTGCACGTGACGAGGCCGCACGAGATCCGATGTGGCCGGAACAATGCAGCCCGGTGCCTTGGTGAACACCATGTTGAAGTGCTTGGCGTCCGGATTCATGCCCGACTCGATCATGTGCTGCCGATAGTTCGCACCCAGGCAAACGAACTGCTGGTTGCGCGTGACCGGCGAGAGGATCTCAACCTCCGACACGTTGATGGCCGAGCCGGCCAACACCGACAGCGCCTCCACCGTGTTGGACTGGAGAAACGCGGAGGTGGTCGGAAACTCGCCCAGAATGGGCGTGATCATGCCGGCGCGGATCACTCCCCACTGGGCGCGACCCTGGTACCGGTAATGCAGAACATTCAATGCCATGGCGTATCGGGGCTGTCGGTAAATGAGGGGGTTACGCGAAAAGCTTGGCCAGCGTGCGCAGCTTGCCGACTGTCAGGTCGGGGCTGTTCCGCAGGTTCCTTAGCAGGGCCACCAGCTTGGACAGGGAGAGCTTGGGCTTCGTAAAGCTGCGCGGCATGACGGGGCCCCATTGCGACATCGCCTCTCGGCTTACGGCATGGATGCCGGTCGGCTGGTCGGCGGTGAACATGTCACCGTCGCAGTAGTGTTCGTGCTTGTCGCCCCACGGGTCTTGCCAGTAATCGAAGATCTGGCTGCCCAGGATGTGCCGGCCGATACCCCATGCGTGTTTCCAGCCGTGCTCGCGCAGAATGCGTTGCCCCATGCCGATGGCATCGGCGTCGATCACTTCAAAGGCACTGTGGCTGTAGACCGGCGCGAAGCCCTGGGCGAGTGCCAGCGTGTGGTGATCGGCAGGCGTAGCGCCCAGGTCAAGCCGCATGAATGCCACCGCCGGCGAGCCATCGGGCAGCACCTGCACATCGCTGGGAATGAAGCCGAAGTGCTGCGTGTACCAGGCGCTCGTGGCTTGGTAGTCGGCCACTTCCAACACGACGTGGCCCAGGCGGATGACCTCCTGCGGCCTGGCCTGAACGCGCTGCGTGTCATTCACACGAACAATGCTGTCGGCCGTGTTGAGCGCCATGGCCGTACGATGCGGCAGCGTGCCGCTGGGCGCCTGGCCCCACACGGCATCCACGCGAAAACCGGACGGGTCACGCAAGCGCACGCACAGTCCGCCGCCCGGTGCAGTGATTGGCTCCACGCCAGATGCGCGCGGCAGGCGGGCGAGCGCTTCCAGGTCTTTGCTGTCGGCAACACGCAAACCGAATCCGACAAAGCGGTCTGTGTCTGCCTTGTTCACCATGTAACAGAACGGGGCTGTACTGGTGCCGCGCATGAACAGCCGCTCGCCGTCGCGCCCCACGGTGTGCAGGCCGAAGTCGGTCAGGAATTGCTCTGCCTTGGTCAGGTCAGGCCGTTCGAAGATTAGGTAAGCCAGTTCGAGCGCCTTGGTGGTCGGGTTCGGGTGGCGTGCAGGTTGGGCTGTCGTGAGTTTCATGGTGAGACCTCAAGCGGCGCGTGCGACGGGGGCCAGGGAAGACGCCTGCCCGGCAGATGCGCCGAGCAATGCGAGGCTTTCTCGGACAAGGCGGACGGCGTCCCGTGCCGGGCCGTCATGGACGATGGTGCGATCGGGGCGGATGACGGCAGCCCAGCCAAAGGGCACGGAGCGCGGCAGGAAAACACCTTCTAGGTCTTCCCAGTGCTCGCCTGGCGCAACATGCAGGCGTTGGCCCCGATGCGTGATCTGGACCACCTTGCCGCCCGCCGCTGCAAACGCTTTGGCGGTGTCGGCATCCAGTTGTGTGCTGAGGTCATGGCCAAAGCCGATCAACGCGAGCCCGGCGCCAAACACTTCATCGCTCAGTCGCGTCGTGCCATCGCGGCCGCGCACCCAGCCCTGGGCGAGCACGGCGCCACGGCGCAAGCGCGAGCCGCCCTTCCCCGTAACGAACAGACCCCGTGCAAACGCGTTTTTCGGCTTGATGCCGAGCTCCTCAAGCTGGGTACGCAGCGGCGGAACCAGGCGCACAAGGCGCATGAGCCCATGCGTGATCAACGCGACGCCGGCGTTGCGCGGCATCACCAGCTTGCCCATGAACTTCGCGAGGTTGATCATCGCCTTCGCATGCGGGCGGCGTTCACGGTCGTACGAATCCAGGATGCCCGGTGCCGCGCGGCCATGGACCACCCATGCCAGCTTCCAGCAGAGATTGGCGACATCCCGCAGGCCGGCCACCAGCCCTTGTCCGACGAAGGGCGGCGTGATGTGCGCGGCATCTCCGGCAAGAAAGACGCGCCCCTTGCTGAACGTATCGACCACGCGTGCATGGAAGCGATAAACGGCCTTGCGCTCGATGACGATATCGTCGACGTTGCACCAGGGCTTGAGCAATGTGCGGATGCGTTCGTCCGATTCCATTTCGGCGCGCGTTTCACCGGGGCTCAGCATGAACTCCCAGCGTTCGCGCCCGCCCGGGGCCGTCATGTGCGGCGTCGGGCGGCGATGGTTGCAGAGGAACTCAACGTGGTCGATCGGGCGCGGCACGTTGCGCGCATCGACGATGAGCCAGTCTTCGGCAAAGGTCTTCCCCTTGAAAGCCTGTCCGATCAACCCGCGCACCACGGAGCTGGCGCCGTCTGCGCCGATGACGTAGCGCGCACGCACGCGTTGCGTCTGTCCGCCGGCCACTGCGACTGAAGCCACAACGTGGTCTTCGGAGGCTTCCAGCCCCATGAACTCCGCGCCCAACGCGATGTGTACGCCGTCGTACTGCTGGAGTTGGCGCCGCAGGCTGCGCTCCAGATCGGGCTGGTAGAACGTGACGAGCTTCGGGTGCCCGTCTGCGCCGCCGAGCGTATTCACGCGCGCGAATTCGCCAAACACCGGCGAGCGCATGCGCACAAACGGGATCGCGATGGTGTCGAGCTCGCGCTCGCCAATGCCCGCCAACTGCAGGATGCGCAGCGCCTCGTTATCCAGCGCGATGGCGCGAGGCGCCATGAAGATCTCCGTGGATTTCTCCACGACCAACACCCGTACGCCGTATCTGGCCAGCAGGTTTGCAGCCATGGCACCCACGGGGCCAAAACCCACTACCAGCACATCGACTGCAGAAGGCAAATCGGGGGCGGGGGCGCACTGGGGCGCGAACGGAAGCGCTTCCTGCGCCTCTTGTACAGCTGTCTCCACGCGAACTCCTGTTCTTGTATCGCCCGTGCATCGGGCGTTTTCGATATTCAAATCATAACTGATACTTTTGTCAACTTTGATCAGGTTAAACTCTAACGCCGCTTCATCGACTCGATCCCATGCCCCGCACTCCCACTTCCCGCGCCGCCAAGGCCATCAAATCCGCCACAGCGGCCGCAACGGCTACGCCGGCGGCCACCGCCGTTGAAGAAAAGGAGCCGCGCGGGGCCCGTCGCAAACGCGAGACACGGTCGCGCCTGTTAGAGGCGGCGCTCAAGTTGATGGCCGAGAAAGGAATGGAGGGCGTTGCGATCAACGAGATCACCGAGGCCGCGGATGTCGGCTTTGGCTCGTTCTACAACCACTTCGAATCGAAGGAAGCGATCTACCTGGCGCTGACGGACTGGGTGTTCGAAGAGTTTGCGGACACGCTGGATCGGATTGCCGAGGGTCTTGCCGACCCGGCCGAAGTGATCGCCGTATCCGTGCGGCACACGCTGCTGCGCGCGCGACGGGAGCCTGTGTGGGGACAGTTCCTGATTCGCGAAGGATTCTCGCCTCGCATCCTCAGCCGTGGGCTTGGCCAGCGGCTGCTTCGCGACATTGGGCGGGGCGTTGCGGCACGTCGGTTTGACGCACCCGATCCACTGATGAGCCTGATTTCCGTTGGCGGCACTGTTCTCGCCGCCGTGGCTGTGGGCGTGCAGATCGACGCGCAATCGGAGCCGGCGGCCACGCTGCTGAAAGGCCTCACCGACGGCAAGAGCGATTTTCCGGAGCGTGCGGCGTCGGCACTGCTGCGCATGCTCGGGTTGGACCACGCCGAGGCGGAAGACATTGCGCATCGCCCATTGCCGAAAATGAGCGGAGACACCGAAGCGCTATAACCGCATCCCTATGCTCCAGAATGGAGATAGGCCGCCAACTCTTCGGGCTCGCCCGTCGGAAATGCGTCTTTGAGGTGGTCGAGAAAAGCGGAAACACGGGCGCTGAGCAAACGCCTGGAAGGATAAAGCGCCCATAGCGCGATTTCGGGGCCGTCCACCTCACCCCAATGCACCAACGTGCCGGCCTCCAGATCGTGGGCCACGAGCGACACCGGCAGGCACGCTGCGCCCACGCCAAGACGGACTGTGTCGCGCACCATGATCAGCGACGACAGGTGTGCGACGGGCTTGATCGCTATGCGCGACTTTCCCTCCGGTCCGGTGATATCCCAGGCGGTGCTTCCAGCGCCAGGGCCGCGAAGGACGGCCGGCGCAACGGCCTTACCTGATGGCCGCTCCAGTTCCGGCTTTGCCACGACAACGAGGCGGTCACGCAAGAACACGCGCCCGATCAGACTTTCGTCCGGGTCCGGGTTGACTCGGATCACGAGGTCATAGCCCTCCTCGATCATGTCGACGCCACGGTCTTCGGTCGTCACCTCCAACTGCACCTCGGGATATTTCAACGCGAACGTGGCAACCAGCTTGCCCATGGCAATTTGGGAAAAGAGCATCGGCGCGCTGATGCGCAGACGCCCGCGTGGCCGCTCGCTTCCTGACGCAATTGCCGCGGCGCTCTCGGCAATCTCGGTGAGCAGCGCGCCGGTACGCTCGTAAAGCGCATGTCCCTCCTGCGTGAGCTTGAGCCCGCGGGGCCCGCGCTCAAACAGCCGAAGATCGAGACTGCCCTCCAGCTCCGAGACCCTGCGAGACAGCGTGGCCTTCGGACGCCCGGTCGCGCGCGCGGCCTCGCCAAAGCTTCCATGCCGGGCAACCAGGTTGAAATCGGCAAGCGCAAGCAAATCCATGTGTTCCACCAGTGAGATACCCTGTCTATTTATAGCATCTTCCGGACCACAGATGGATCACCTACCTTAGCTGGGAACCCAACCCACTCAAGGAGTGAACATCATGACCATCCTCGTTACTGGTGCTACCGGCCGCGTCGGCCGCCAAGTCGTCAATCAGCTCGTCAATCGCGGTGCGAACGTGCGCGCGCTGGTTCGCGACCCGTCGAAAGCCGACTTCCCGGCCAGCGTGAATGTCGTGCAGGGCGACATGCTGGATCTCGAATCGCTTCGGCGTGCCTTCATCGGTGTCCGGACACTGTTCCTGCTCAACGCGGTTGCTGGGGACGAATTCACCCAGGCGCTCATTGCGCTGAACGTTGCCCGCGAATCCGGCGTTGAGCGCGTCGTCTATCTGTCGGTCATGCACGCCGAGCGCTTCGTGAACGTGCCGCACTTTGCGGTGAAGTCCGGCGCAGAACGCATGATCGAGCAGATGGGCTTCAGCGCCACCATCCTGCGTCCGGCTTACTTCATGGACAACGAGCACATGGTCAAGGACGTCATCGTCAACCATGGCGTCTACCCAATGCCGATCGGCAGCAAGGGGGTCGCCATGGTCAACACGCGCGATATCGCAGAAGTGGCGGCCATCGAACTGATCCGCCGGGACACGGCACCGGGCAAGCTGCCGATCGAGACCATCAACCTGGTGGGCCCCGACACGCTGACGGGCCCTGAACTGGCCTCCATCTGGTCACAGACCCTTGGCCGCCCCGTCGTCTACGGCGGCGACGATCCAACCGGTTTCGAGAACAACGCGGCGAACTTCCTGCCCAAATGGATGGCCTATGAGATGCGCCTGATGGCCGAGCGTTATGTCAGCGATGGCATGGTTCCGCAGGCCGGCGATGTTGAGCGTCTGACCAGCATCCTGGGCCGACCGCTGGGCTCGTATCGTGAGTTCGCCGCCGCGCTCGCCGGCTAAGCCGCATGCAGGCGTGGCGGGCATCTCGGCCGAATTGGAAAGGCCTGCAATAAAAGCCGCTCGTCGGACTGCAGTTTTTCTGTCTTGTGCCGATTACCAGCGGGGATGGCGTGCTACGCACACATCAATACCGCCTCCAGATCGACCGCACTCTGTCTCGCCAAACAGGCAGACGTGCGGTCTGTCGTCGCGCCCAAGACCACGACATGCCTCTTCGCCCATTCGCCCGACGGCTGGCCACATCGGCAGGCCAACATCCTTTTGTTGTTGGGGCGGTGGGAACGCTGCTGACATTGATTGTCCTGGCAATCAGTGTACTGACGCTGTGGGCCAACCGTGAAACGGCCATCGAGCACGCTCACGAAACCTCGAGGAATGTCGCGGCCGTTCTGGCAAGCCACATCTCGCGCACCGTTGAATCGGCAGATCAGTCGCTGCAGACGCTGATCGCCGCACTCGACAAACCCAGCATCCGACACCTCGATCCGGAGATCCGGCACGATCTGCTGTTCAGCCCGACAGCCTCTGCCCGGTATGTCACGGGCATGGGCGTCACAGACGACAAGGGCCGGCTCATCGACGGTTGCTGTTCTGTGACACACCACTGGGATTTCAGCGACCGCGATTACTTCATCGTCCATCGCGACCACGCAAACGTTGGCCTCTACACGTCCGCCGTCTATAAGGCGCGCTCACGCGCAGGCGTGGAGGCCATTGCGCTGAGCCGAAGGATGAACCGCGCCGACGGGACGTTCGCGGGCACCGCATTGGTCGCGATCGATCTCGATTACTTCAAGCAGCTTCTTGAGAAGCTGGATGTCGGGCCGCGCGGCATCACGGCCATCGTTCGCACCGACGGAACGCTGGTGGCGAGAAATCCGCCGCCCGGCGCAGCCCGCGCGCTCAATCTCAGCAAATCGTTGACGTTCCCGCGCATGGTGAATCAGGAGTCCGGCTTCTACGTAGCACCGTCGGCCAGCGACGGCGTGCTGCGCCTCTATACGTTTCAACGTGTACCGGGCACACCCTTCATCGCCGTGGTGGCTCCGGCAATGAGCGATGCACTTGCGCCCTGGCAACGGCTGTCGTGGATCGTCGGGTTGTCGTCGCTGTCGGTCAGCCTTGCCTTCTGTGCAGGTGTCTGGCTCCTGGCTTTTGCGCTGCGGGGCCGCGTGATGGCTGAAAACCACCTGCGCGAGCTTACGCAAACCGACCCGCTGACCGGCCTGAAGAACAGGCGCGCACTGGATGTCGCACTGGAGAACGAGTGGGACCGCCTGCAACGGAATGACAGTCGCCTATCCGTGCTCTTTGTCGATGCCGATCACTTCAAACGCTACAACGACGAGCACGGGCATGCCCAGGGCGACTCCGCGCTCCAGTACCTCGCCAACTGCATTTCCAAGCATGCGCGTCGACGCGGCGACCTCGCAGCCCGATACGGCGGTGAAGAGTTCGTGGTGTTGTTGCCAGACACGGGCGAAGCCGGTGCCAGGCGAATCGCTGAAGCGATACGCGCCGAAGTCGAAGAAAACCGCACCGCAATCGGGAGCTCTGGCTTGGCTCCCTTCACAGTAAGCGTCGGTTGCGCTACGGGGCGCCGCTCGAGCTTCCCGTCGCTGGATGCGTTGACCAAGGCCGCGGACGATGCGCTCTACGAGGCCAAGCGCAAGGGGAGAAACCGCGTTGACTACGCGACAACTGCGTAGCCTCGCAAACAGGGTGTGCTCGCGGCATATAGCCCGCGAGCAGCCCCGCATAAGCGCCGCGCCCGGTTATTGCAGCGTGGCCCCGCCCCCGCCGAGATACAGACCGAGCAGGCGCGCAAACTGGCCACCGTCGGTGTTGATCGTCGTCTGGTACGTACCGCCCGAGCCGAAGACGACCGCGAAGGTATGGCCGTCGCCGTATTCCTGTGTGTTGCGCAGCATGTAGTCGACGCGGTTATCGCGATAGTGCTGGTTGGTGCCGCCCGGCGTGCTGGACGGCACACCCAGCGGCGTCTGCCACCACAGAATGGGCAACCCATTGCCCAGTGCGGTCCGATAGTCCAGGTAGCTGCTTTGCGACTGATGGAAATTCGGCGTGTTGATGTTGGCCTCGTCCCAGTAGAACGTGCCGCTGCGGCCCGTGCATTCCGACACCGTGGCGGCTTCGAGGCAGCCGGCGTCACGGTCGCTGGTCTGGGCGACGATGAAGTCGGCCTGGTGCGCACCGGCGGCACGCATTTCCCCCGCAACCGCTGTCGGCGATCCCGACCAGAACGCCGGTGGGAAGCCGATCAACGTCTTGGGAGCGATCTGGCGAGCCATCTGCACCAGACACTGCCCGAGGCCGGCGGCTGTGTTGGGCAGGCTGCTGCATTCGGGCTGGCTGTTCACCACCGCGGCCATCTGCGTCGGATCATGGTTCGGTGCCTGCGCCCATACGTAGCCCCAGAAGTCGGGCTCGAGGTTGACCAGCACGGGCGCATTCAGGGCGGCAATGCGTTGATACATCAAGCGCGCCTGGCTCCAGTACGTGTTCATGAACGTTGCATCGTTGATGCCGCTCAGGTTGCCGTCACCGTTCTGCGCCATTTGGTAGAAGGTGAACATCGGCGTTGCGCCATAGGCCTGGGCGGCCTGCGCGCTGTACGTGATGTAGGCGCCGTCGGGGCTGTTCCAGTAGGGCCATGAGCCGGGTCCCGCGCCTACGAGGTAGACGTCGATGATGTCAGGACGAATGCCCTGGCTTTGCATGTCCGAAATCGACTGACCCGACCCGAGCCCGACGAGCACGCGCGAAGGCTTGCCCAACTTGGCGACGAGCGCGGCGCTGGCTGACAGGCTGGATGTGCTGCCGCCGGTGGTTCCACCTCCAGTTCCGCCGCCATTTCCACCGGTCTGGCCACCAGTGGTGCCTCCGTTGGTGCCGCCTTGCGTTCCAGTGCCGCTGCCTGTCGTGCTACTGCCCTGCGTGCTATCGGACCCGCCGCCGCAGCCAAATAGCGCGAACGCAATCGCGGCGACGGCAATCCATCGTTGAGAAAACACGGTCATCAAAAAATCCTTGAAAGAAAAGATGCATCGGATTGCCGGGGCCCTCCATCGGGCCCGTGGCAATCAACTCGCCATGAGCGATGCGATCTGGGCAGCGCTGAGCGCGCCGCGATAGATGCGGAAATCATCGATCCGGCCGTTGAACGTCGGGTCTGTGCTGTATTGCGATTTGCCCAGCCAGTTCTGTGTGGTGCTCTCCAGGCGGAACGGTGCCTGGAACATGGCTGTGTTGGTGCTGACGGCCGCACCGTTCACGTACAGCGTGCCGGTGGAGCCTGATAGCGTCACGGCAACATGCACCCATTGCTTGCTGGGCAGCTCGGTGGGGGCGTCAATGATCTGTTCCGGCGGGCCATCGCCGGGGCCATTGGCCGTCATGGCGAAGCGTATGCCAGCCCAGCCGCTTCGCAACTGCGCGCGGGGCGTCAACATCAGGTAGCGGTGAAAGCCCGTTCCGAAGTCGAACAGGCGGGCCCATGTTTGCGAGCCATTCCAGAACACCCACGCTGCGATGGTGAAGTCCGACACGTCGACCAGAAGGTCGTTTGGCAACGCCACGTAGCCACCCGAGCCGTTAAGCGAGACCGCGTTGCTGCTGCGACCTGCGCCCCATGCCGCACCATTGAGCGTGCCGTTGCGCCCGTTGCCGGAGCGATCGGCTGCGGTGGTGCCGCTGCCCTCATCGAAGGCGAGATGCGTGAGCAGCTGCACCGCCGTGATGGCCTTCACCTCGTTGGAGACAGCCGATTCACCACCAATCGTTTGCGCTGTCACGACATAAAAATACGTGCCGGCAGCGGGCGGCGTATCGGTATAGGTCAGCAGATCGGTGATTCCGCTGCGGATGGTGGTGTACGGGCCACCGGCCATCGTCGCGCGCTTGACGTTGTAGCTGGTGGCGTTGCTGGTGCCCCACCACGACAACACAACCTTGCCCGCGCTGGCATAGCCCGTGAGGCCGCTCGGCGCCGCAGCGGGTGTTCCAGGGTCGAGCGTGCACGTGAGCGTGCCATAGCCAAGCTGATCGAAGCCGCCACTGTTGGGGCCGTAGTTGCCGCCACCGCCTTCCGGCGCCACGAGGTCAGCCGCGCGCTTCGTGTAAGGCGCCGCCAGGCCTTTCCGGTTGATGTAATGGTTGGCCACCAGCGCCCAGCACGGGCGGCCCAAAGCACCGCCCTGCCCACCGGTGGAGAACTGCGTCTGGATGACGCCGGCGCTGTTCTGGTACGTGACAAAGGGCACCGAATAGAACGTGCCGTCCGGCTGTGTCAGGTTGGCCTTGGCGACGTACTCGGCGCCCGCCAGGAAGCGGTTGTTGTCATAGCCGTACAGATCGATGCCCTGGTTCCAGGCCATCTCGCAAATGGCGCCCGTCAAGGCAATGCCGAGCGTGGTGTGGCCCTGATCGCGGCCGGCTTCCTGCCATTGTCCGAGGTTGCCGGGGTGCATGTAGTACACGGCCTGCCGGATACAGCCGTTGCTGCCCCCCGTCTTGAAATGGGTGATGGCCTCGTTGACGAGATCGGCATCGTCACACAGCACCCCAATGGCCAGAATGCACGCGATGTTGGACAGGCCCCAGTTGGCCCAGTAGTGCGTGTCCATGGCGGTGTCGATACGCGTCAGGAAAGCATGACTGACAGGGTAGAAAACCTTGCGCATCATCGACTGGAACGCGGCCAGGCCAGCCGGGCTCCAGCCGCTGTAGCTGCGCATGATTTCGGCCGCGTTGGCGAACTCGTAGCCGTAGATGCCAGCGGCCAGCGCCACGTCACTGCCGCCCAGCGTTGTCAGCGTCGAGGCCCACTGGTCGAGATATTCGATGGCTTTATCGGCGTATTGCTTGTCGTCCGACACTTTCCAGCGCAGCGCGTCGCCGTAGGCAGCGGCGATGTCGTGGTAGAGCGTGCCGTAGTTCTGACCATGTGTCGGGTCATTGCCCCGGTAGATGGCGACTTGCGGATTCGGCTTGTTCGTCAGGCGAGTGTGGCCATTCGCAACCAGCACGTTCCAGCTATCGATCCAAGGGGACGCATGCGCCCCCACCTTGGTGCGCATGCGCGCGAAATCCGCTTCGGTATGCAGCAGGCCGGGATGCGTGAAACTCTGGATCTGCACGGTGCCCGCGGGCGGCGCGACGGGCGTCTTGTTGATCGGGGAGCCCGGCGCGGTGGTGCTCCCGCCTGTCGTTGTCGCAGGGGCGACGCTCGCAGCTTCGGCATCATCGCCCCCGCCCCCGCAACCGGCCAGCAGCGAGGCTCCCAGCCCCATCACGAAGTGTCGGCGCGAAATTTTCGTGATGCTGCCCGGCTGGCAAACCGCTTCCAACAGCGGCTCCCCTGGCACCTGCTTGTTGCTCATACACCCTCCCAACTTTTTTGTTGTCGTCAAACCGTGCGCAAGGCTGCACGAACCATGCCACACCCCCTACGAAAGAGGGGTGACGGGGCGTGGTGCGACATGTGACACGAAGCGTCGGTGCAGTTCAATGCATTGGCAGGTTTGATGAGCTTTTTTGATAAAGCGCGCGTGCGCTTTCCGACATGGTTCCTTGCGCAAATGGGGGCATCATCGTGACAGCAGCATCGCTTCCGTCCTTCTCCGCCCCGTGTCACCCCGTGATAAATCGCGCAAAATGCTGCGCATCTGGGATGTGGAGGCTGGCCCGTGGGCATCAACTTCGATTTGACGGACTTGCAGGCGTTTCGCGCGGTGGTGGAGTTGGGCAACTTCCGAAAGGCCGCCGAAGCGATCAGCATTTCCCAGCCCGCGCTGAGCCGCCGGATCGACAAGCTCGAGAGCGCGCTGGGCGTGCCCCTGTTCGAACGCACCACCCGCAGCGTCACGCTCACCACGGTCGGCCGCGTGTTCGCACGCAGCGCAGAACAACTGCTCGACGATCTCGACGTCGCCCTGCTCGGCATCCGCGACGTTTCATCGAGCCGCCTTGGGCACGTGACCATCGCCTGCGTGCCGTCGGTGGCCTATTACTTTCTGCCCAGCCTGATTGCGACCTATCACCGCCGCTTTCCACGCATCAGGGTCAAGCTGCTGGATGCAAGCGCGAACGAGGTGCTCGGTGCGGTCATTAGCGGCGAGGCAGATTTTGGCGTGAGCTTCATGGGCAGCCAGGAGCCCGAGATCGAATTCAAGATGCTGCTGCAGGAGCGGTTTGTTGCCGCCTGCCGGCGCGATCATCCGCTTGCCCGAAAGAAGCGCGTGACGTGGAATGAGCTTTACGCGCACGAATACGTGTCAGTGGACAAGACGTCCGGCAACCGACTGCTGCTGGACCAGGCGCTGTCGGCCGTAGCGCCGCGTGCGCCAAGCGTGTGTGAGACGCGGCACGTCACCACCATGCTGGGGTTGGTTGAAGCGGGGCTTGGTGTTGCTGCGGTGCCATCGATGGCCATGCCTGGGAATGACCACCCGATTCTCACGAGCGTGCCGCTGGTCGAGCCGGTGGTGAACCGGCGCGTAGGCATTGTGAAGCGGCGCGGCCGGGCGCTCACGCCGGCCGCAGAGGAATTTCACCGGATGATCATTGAAGCAAAGCGTGGCGGGATGGCGAGCGATGCATAGCATGGGCCGCTTGGCCCATCGCCCCGCCGCCCTGCCTCAATGCGCAGTCACCGAATCGAGCCCGGTCGATTTCACGTCTGCCTGCACTCCAGGCGAAGCAAGATAGTCGAGTAGCGCCTTCGCTTCCTTCGGATGCTGTGCCCCAACCGGGATGCCCGCAGCAAAGCGCGTGACCGACTGCAGCGACTCCGGGATCTTTCCGACGAAGGTGGCACCCTGCACCGGCAGAAGCTCGCTCACTTGCTGAAAGCCGATTTCGTAGTCGCCGGTGGCCACCACCGATGCCACCGGAATGCGCGGGACCATCTTCGCTTTCGCCTTGACCTGCTCTTCAATGCCGAGCTTCTTGAACAGCTCGCGCTCGATATAGACGCCGCTCGCGCTGTCCGAGTAGGCAATCGACTTGGCATGCAGCAGCACTTGCTTGAGGCCCTCCGGCGAGCTGATGTCGGGCTTTGCCGCCCCTTCACGCACAACCATGCCGATGCGCGAGTCGGCCAGTTCCACGCGCGAGTCTGGAATGACCTTGCCTTGCTTGATCAGATCGTCGAGTGCGTAGCCGACCATGATGACGGCGTCGGCCGGCTCACCGCGCGCAAGCCGATTTGGAATCGCTTCGGGCGATTTGCCCATCGAGGGTCCAAGTGCGGTGTTGAGCGTGTTGCCTGTCTGCGATGCAAATTTCGGCCCGAGCATCTTGTAGGCGGCGGTAAAGCCACCGGAGCTCATGACGTGCAGCTCGGCAGCCTGAACGTTGACCGCAATGGCTGAGGTTGCGACGAGCGCGGCTGCGCACAGTTTCAAAAACAGAGTCTTCATGGTGATGGTCGTGCCAGGTCGTACGTGTTTGTGAGTATCTGGAGCGCGCTCTGCGTCAGTGGGCCGGAGCCAGCGTCACCGCGCGACGGCGATACAGCGTCAACGTCGCCAGGAGCGCGCACACAGCGGCAAAACTCATCCAGTAGCCGGGGGCGGCCTTGTCGCCGGTCATGTGGATGGCGGCCGTCGAGATGGCGGGGGTAAAGCCGCCAAACACTGCCGTCGCAAGGCTATAGGCAAGCGAGAATCCGGCAACGCGCACCTGCACGGGCATCACTTCCGTGAGCGCGACAACCATCGCGCCGTTGTAGATGCCGTACATGAACGACAGCCAAAGCAGCACGAGCAGCATGTTCATGAAGCTCGGCGCGTGAGCGAGGAACGAAAGCGCCGGATAGGCGGTAGCGATGGTGAGCACCGTCATGCCGATGAGCAGCGGCCGGCGGCCGATCCTGTCGGAGAGCGCGCCACCAATCGGCAGCCACACGAAGTTCGACACCCCCACACACAGCGTGACGAGCAGGCTGTCGGCCGTGCTCAGGTGCAGAACGGTCTTCCCGAACGTGGGCGCATAGACGGTGATGAGGTAGAAGCTCGTGGTGGTCATCGCCACCAGCATCATGCCGGCGATGACGACGCCCCAGTTTTGCACCAGCGTGCTGAGTACGTCCTTCATGCTCGGACGATGCTTGCGTGCCTTGAACTCCTGCGTTTCCTCAAGATTGCGGCGCAGCACGAAGATGAACGGCACGATCATGCAACCGACGAAGAACGGCACGCGCCATCCCCATGCGGCAATGGCCGGTGCGCTCAGCCATTGGTTGAGCGCAAACCCCAGGCCCGCCGCCACCACAATTGCGACCTGCTGGCTGGCGGACTGCCAGCTCGTGAAGAAGCCCTTGCGGCCCGGCGTAGCCATCTCGGCCAGGTAGACCGATACGCCACCCAACTCGGCGCCCGCCGAGAAGCCCTGCAAGAGGCGCCCGAGCAACACGAGCGCAGGTGCCAAGAGGCCGATCGTGGCGTAGCCGGGAACGAATGCGATCAGCACGGTGCCGCTTGCCATGATGGACAGCGTGACGATCAGGCCCTTTCGGCGGCCGACGTCGTCAATGTACGCACCGAGCACGACGGCGCCCAGCGGCCGCATGAGGAACCCGGCGCCAAAAACGGCGAAGGTCATCATCAGCGAGGCGAATTCGCTATCGGTGGGAAAGAAGACGTTGGCGATCTGTGTGGCGTAGAAGCCGAACAGGAAGAAGTCGAACTGCTCCAGGAAATTCCCGGCGGTGACGCGGAAGACCGCGGCGGCCTTTGATTGCCCGGTCGAAAGGCTGGACTGGGGGTGCATCGAGGTGTCTCCTGGAAGCCAAAAAAAGAATACGCCGTCGAACGGCGTTTGTCGTTTTGGCAATGTTCGCCGGGAGACCAACAAACGAGAAGTGCAATTTTCGGAAGAATTGATGTGCTTTGGTTATCAATCCCTTTGCCCTTCCTCGCGGGGTTTTCCGTCCAATTAGGCAAGCTGTGGAGGCGAATCACGGACCCAGCCTCCACATGGCAAGCACGTTCGATTACTGCTTGGCGGGTTCTGCGTACACGCGCTTGGCGAACGTTGCGATCGCATCCGCCATCGCCTTGGGCTGTTCGGGTGCAAATGCATGGCCTGCATTCGGCACCACAACCACCGTCACACGATCGCCCAGCATCGATTTCAGAACCTGCGAGAAGCGGCGCGGCGCTACTGCATCGTGCTCGGCCTGGAGGTCCAGGATCGGCGCAGTGCCAGCCGCAAAGTACGCATCCACCGGCGTCACGTTGCGGGCATGGGACTCCGCCTCATGCGTCTCTTCGTGCCAGCCATCGAGCCACACGCGTGGGTCATTGCCCGGCGCAAAGAAGGCCTGTCGCAGATACGCAAGGCGCTGCGCTTCCGAAAGACGCATATCACCCGCGCCGTCGATGGCTTTACGCATCTCTGCGTTGATCGGCTTTTCGGTCGAACCCAGCGGCACCTTGCCGGCCGAAGCCGCAACCAGAACGACGCCGCGCACCAGCTCGGGCCGATCCACCGCCACCATGCGTGCCGGGAAATTGCCCCACGCGTGGCCAACCACAACCGCCGGCCCTTGCTTCTCATGCTCGATCACGGAGGCCACATCGGCGGCAAAGGCATGCATGTCCAGATTGGTCATGGGCCCTTTGCTCTGGCCGATGCCGCGCGGCTCAGGACGCAACACGCGGAAGCCATCGGCGACGAGCTGGTTTGCAACCTGATCGTAATCGCGCCCCGAACGGCCCAGCGACGGCAGGATGACGATCAACGGGCCCTTACCTTGCCGCATCACCTCAATCTGCACGTCGCTGTACTTGACCAATTCACGATCGATCTGACCGGCATCCGTTGCAGCCAGTGCAGAGAAGGAAAGCATGACCGCAGCCAACGCGGTACAGCCGTACTTGATCAATTTCATGATGTTCTCCTTGGTGTGCTTGGTGTGGATAGGCATGCCACGCGGATGCGTCGGCCTGCGCGTTGTTGTGTTGACGAAATCAGGACGCGCCCGCATAGACACGACGAGCGAAGCGCGCGATGGCGCGGCTCATCGCCGCGGGCTGCTCGGGCGCCATGGCGTGCCCGGCATCGGGAATCACTTCCACCGTCACGCGGTTGCCCAGCATGGGCTTGAACACGTTGGGCACGACCACGGCGTCGTACTGCGCCTGCAGATCAAGCATGGGCACCGTGCCGCCAGCGAAGTACGCATCCACAGGCGTGACGTTGCGGGCATGGGCTTGCGCGTGGTGTGCATCCGAATACCAACCGCCAAGCCACGGCTTGGGGTCGTGGCCGGGAGCAAAGAACGCTTGGCGCAGATATTCCAGACGCTTTGCCTCGGGCAGCGCGAGGTTGCCGGAGCCGTCGATCGCTTCGCGCAACCGGCCATAGGGCTTCTCGTTGGAACCGGGCGGCAGCTTGCCGGCAGAGGCTGCGGCCATCACGAGGCCACGCACCAGGTCTGGCCGATCCACCGCCAGCATGCGCGCCGGCTGGCTGCCCCAGGCATGCCCCACCACGACAACGGGCCCCGTCTTTTCCTGATCGAGCACGGCGGCAACGTCGGCTGCAAACGCATGCATGTCGAGATTCGCCATCGGGCCCTTGCTCTGGCCAATGCCGCGCGGTTGCGGCCGCAGGACACGCAGCCCATCGGCTGCAAGCAGGCGGGCCACCTCGTCGTAATCTTCCGCGCCGCGCCCAAGCGACGGCAGGATGACAACAGTCGGCCCACTGCCCTGGCTGAGCGTTTCGATCTGCACGTTGCCACGGCGCACGAGCGTTCGCTGTACGTCTGCTCCGTTGTTTGGCGGCGCGGCGCACGCCGCCATCACCAAGGTCAATGCGGCGCCCAGAAGGCACTTCTGCAACGTCATGGAGTCTCCTTTTCCGGGATCTGGCCCGGTTGTTTTTTGCTTCGGGCAGCAGTTGCCCCTCGCGGCAGGAAACCCACCGCGATGCAACGGACAACGGCAACGAATCAGGCGATTTCTATTTGGTGGGGATCGGGTCGAGCCCCGTCTGGACCAGCTTGGCGGCGACTTCCGGAGAACGCAGATACGTGATGAGACCTTCAGCGGCCTGGCGCTCCTTGGCATCTTTTGCCACTGCAACGGCAATCACGCTCGTCTTCTGCACCTCGGCGGGCAGCGGCCCCACATATTGGATGCCGCCGAATGCCCGCAGCTCGCTGATCTGCTGCAGGCCCAGATCCGCCTCGCCGCGCTCAAGCGCCGAGCCGACCAGCTCCTTGCCCCGGATCAGCACGCTCTTGGTTTTCATCTGCTCGGCAATCCCGAGACGCGCGAACAGCGTGCCGGTGATGTAGGTACCGCTGGCGCCTTCCGAAAACGCCACAGACTTGGCCGCCAACAAGGTTTGCCGCAGATCGTCAACGGTCTGGATATTCGGCTTGGGCAAGCCCTTGCGCACTGCAACGCCCACGCCTGACGCCACCAGGTCAACGCGCGACTCCGGAATGAAGCGCCCTTGCTTCACTTGATCCGTCAAGGCGGCGCCGATCATGAAGCACACATCCATCGGCTCGCCGTTCTTGATGCGCATCGGCAAGGCGTCGGGCGAGGTGCCATAGGACGGCCCCCACGCGATGATCAGATGGTTGCCCGACTGCTGCTCGTACGCCGGTATGACCTTCTCGAAGGCCGCGTGCAACGCGCCGGTCGCCAGCACGTGCACATCTGCGGCCCAGGCGGCACTGGTGGCGGCAATGAGCGGTATTGCACAGAGGCTGCGCACTGCAAAGCGGCGCACGCTGGATTGGAATGGCATGTCGTGTCTCCTCGTTCGTTATTGGTGTAGGGGTGGCGCAGGGCTAGACTGCCCCGCGTGTGTTCACGTACAGGGCATAGAGCGATGTGGTGGACGCCATGAACAGGCGATTGAGGTGTCGGCCGCCGAAGCACAGGTTCGCGCAACGCTCCGGCAGTGCGATGTGACCGATCGCGGTGCCGTCGGGGGCGAACACGCGCACGCCATCAAGCTCTGCCGACCCCGTGCCCCAGCCGCACCACAGGTTGCCGTGCGCATCGACGCGAAAGCCGTCCGGCGCACCGTCCGCGGCGTCGATCAACACACGGCGCTCGCCAAGCGCATTGCCGTCGAACACGTCGAATGCCACGATCTCGCGCGGCCGCGCACGCGATGCCACCACATACAACGTCCGCTCATCCGGCGAGAACGCCAATCCGTTGGGGCCGAGCACATCGTCGGCAACACAGTCCAGTCGCCCGTCGCGCGGGTCGATCCGATAGATGCTGGCCGGCAACTGCGGCTCGGCAATCTGGCCCATGTAGTCGCTCACCAGGCCGAACGGCGGATCGGTAAACCACACTGCGCCGTCGCTTGCGACCACCACATCGTTGGGCGAATTCAGCGGCTTGCCATCGAACTCGCTGGCCAGCACGGTGATGCTGCCGTCGTATTCCGTGCGCGTGACGCGGCGCTGGCCGTGCTCGCAGGCAATCAGCCTGCCCTGCCTGTCGCGCGTCAGGCCGTTGGCCTTGTCTGAGGGCGCGCGGTATGTCGCCACCGCGCCGGAGGCCTCGTCCCAACGCAGGATGCGATCGTTGGGCAGGTCGGTCCAATAGATCGCCCCTGCGTCCCCAAACCAGACGGGGCCTTCGGCCCACCTGCAGCCGGTCCAGAGGCGTTCGACCTTGGCGTGCGGCAGACGGTAGTGCTCGAAGCGCGGGTCCAGGATACGCACGGCCGGATCTGGCGTGCGCAGGCTCGGCTGCCACCCATCGTTGCTCATCGCCGGCCCTCCTTGATGCGGCCCAGCAGCACCATAGAAAGCAGCGTTGCGAGAACCAGCATGGTGCCCATGCCGATCAGCCCGGCCTTGAACGAGCCCGTGGCGTCTTTCAGCCAGCCCACCATGTACGGGCCGAACAACCCGCCAAGGCTGCCCACCGAGTTGATGAACGCCAGCCCGCCGGCGGCGGCCTGCTTGTCCAGGAACGTGGCCGGGATGCTGTAGAAGCACGTGCGCACGGATGACAACCCCACCACCGCCACGGTCAAGCCCAGCATGGCCGGCACCAGCGCATCGGACGCAACCGACACAAAGAAACCCAGCGCCGCCACCGCACAGGTGATCACCAGGTGCAGAACATAGCGCTGCGTGCGCGCCACCACGCGTGCCCAGCCCAGCATCACCAGGGCGCCAACAACATAGGGCAGCGCCGTGGCAAAGCCCACCTGCGTGTTCGACAGGTGATGCGTCTTGAGGATGGTCGGCATCCACACACCAATGCCGAGAATGCCGATGATGTAGCTGAAGAGAATGGCCGTGAGCAGCCAGACGCGGGCGTCCTTGAGCGCCGGCCCGAGGCGATGCTCGACCGCTGCGCTGCGCTCCCGCTCGATGGCAGCCGCCAGGGCGGAGCGCTCCTCTGCCGTAAGCCAGGCTGCGTTGTCCGGCCGATCGGTCAGCATGCGCAGGCACAGCAGGCCCAGCACGCAGGCCGGCAACCCCTGCAGGATGAAGAGCCATTGCCAGCCGTGCAGCCCGAGCCAACCGTCCAGCTCCAGCATCGATACCGACAGCGGCCCGCTGAACACGGACGACAACGGAATAGCAGCGAGGAACCAGCCCATCATGCGCGTGCGATACCGCGACGGAAACCACAACGTCAGATAGAAGATGACGCCGGGAAAGAACCCCGCCTCGCCAATCCCGGCGAGCAAGCGAATCGCCGCATAGCTGTTGGGGCCCACGGCAAAGCTGGTGGCGGCGGCAAACAAACCCCACGTGATCATGATCCGCGCCAGCCAGCGACGTGCGCCGTAGCGATACAACGCCAGGTTGCTCGGCACCTCGAACAGGCAATAGCCCACGTAGAAGATGCCGGCCGCCAGGCCAAACTGGGCCGCGCTCAGGCCCAGGTCGCGGTTCATGGTCAGCGCGGCAAAGCCGACGTTGGTCCGGTCGAGATAGTTGACGAAGTAGGCGAGCGACAGCAGCGGAACCAGGCGCCAGGCGGCCTTGCGGCAGGCGCTCTGCTCAGCAGTGTGCTCTGCCTGGGCAAACGTGGCTTGCATGGCGATGCCTCAGAAATAGAGCCGTTGCGGGTTATGAACGAGCACGGCTTCAGCCGCTTCAGCACCGCAGGCTTCCTGCACGAACGCAAGCAGGCTGCTGTCGTCGGGCACGTCGCCCTTGATGTTGGGGTGCGGCCAGTCCGTGCCCCAGATGGCCCGCTCGGGCGCCGCCTGCACCAGCCGCCTGACCAGCGGCAGCGCTGCAGTCCATGGCGGCGCTGCGCCTTGCATCAGGCGGTCGACACCGGAGAGCTTGATCCACCGATTGTCTTTACGCAGATGGCGCTCCAGCTCGCGCACGGCGGCTTCATCCAGCGGGCGGGTCGCATCCTGCCGGCCCATGTGGTCGATCACCAGCGGCACGTCGAGGTCTTCCCACGCATCGAGCACCGGCAGAAGCTGATCCAGTTGCCCATGCAGCAGCACGTGCCAACCCATCGGCCCAACGCGCTCGGCGAGTTCGCGCAAGCGGTCCAGATCACGCTCGCCCGGCAGGTGGCCCATGAAGTTGAAGCGGATGCCGCGGACGCCGCCCTCGTGCAATTCGCGCAGGGCGTCGTCACTCGTGGTGTGGTCGACCAGCGCGACGCCGCGATAGCGCCCGTGCGTCATGGCCAGCGCCGACAGCAGCGCACGGTGATCGGACTGGTAGCACGCCGCCTGCACCAGCACGCCGTGCGTGACGCCCAACTGCTCATGCAACGCAAGCAGTTGCGTCATCGGAGCTTCCACCGGGCGATACGACGCGTCGGCGGGCAGCGGAAACGCGTCCCAGGGCCCATAGATGTGCGTATGGCAATCCCACACGCCACCGTTCAGCTCGCCTTGCATGGTCAGTCGCACCGCGCCGTCATGCCGCCATCGACCACGACTTCGGTGCCGGTGACAAAGCGCGCCTCGTCAGACGCCAGGAACAGCGCGGCATGCGCGGTGTCACGCCCGTCACCCATGAAGCCGAGCGGAATGCGAGCGAGCCGGCTTTCGAGCAGCTTGTCGACGTCGCCGCCGGAGCGCTGGCCGGCCAGGCGCACTTCCACCATGGGCGTATGCAATTGGCCCGGCACCACGGTGTTCACGCGGATGCCCTTCTTCGCGTACTCGACGGCCACCACCTTGGAAAGCTGGATCACGCCCGCCTTGCAAGCGGCATAGGCCACCTGCGCCGAGCCCGTCCAGCGGATGCCGGATGTTGAAGCCGTATTGACGATGGCGCCACTGCCCTGCGCTTCCATCACGGGCAGCACGTGCTTGCAGGTCAGATAGACGCTCTTGAGGTTGAACGCAACCTGTGCATCCCACTTGTCTTCCGACAACGCCACAGGGCCGCCGGCAGCGGAGCCGCCAACGTTGTTCACCAGGATATCGACGCGGCCGTACTGCTCCACGCAGGCATCGACCATGCCTTTGACGGCCGTAGTGTCGGTCACGTCGCAGGTGTACGGCGTGACCTCACCACCCGCCTCGCGCACGCGGCGCAGCGTTTCTTCCATGGCTTCGAGGTTCTTGTCGACGGCGAATACGCGTGCCCCAGCCATCGCAAACAGCACGGCCACGGCGCGGCCGTTGCCCCAGCCCGGCCCGACGCAGCCCGCGCCAGTCACGATGGCTACCTTGCCTGCCAGTCGGCCCGCAGCCGTGGCTTGTTCAAATTCGGTCGTTGCTTGCACAGTGAATTCCTTGTTGCTTGTTGCTGTTACATCGGCAGTTGCGTCGGCAGTTCCGGCGTCGCACCGGCCGGCGCGGGCACGTTGAATGCCTTGATGGTCATGGAGATGAGCGTGTAGTAGCCGGCAATGCCAACCAGATCGACCACGCCGCCCTTCCCAATGGCGTCAACCAGCTCGGCGTACAGGCCGTCGTCCACTTCGCGCTCGGCATGCAGTTGCGTCAGGAAAGCGAAGACGAGCGCCTCGTCGCGCTGCTCGAACGCCGGGTTCATGCCGTCACGAATGGCGTCGATCACCGCCGGCGACACACCGGCTTCCAACGCGAACGGCTTGTGCGCGGCCCATTCGTATTCCGCCAGCCAGTAGCGGCCCATGAACAGGATGGCCAGTTCGGACAGGCGCGGCGGCAGGCTGCTGTCGTAACGGCAGTAGCGTCCGAGCGCCTGTGCGCGGTCGGCCAGCAGCGGGCGATGCAGCCAGACGGCCAGCGGGCCGCGCACACCCTTGCGGGGGCCGTTGGCAATGGCGTCGTAGACGGCGCGCTGGTCTGCGTCCAGCGCATCAGGATCGAGGGCGGGAATGCGTTGCATGTTGGTGTTGCTCAGTGCTTAGTGGCTTAGTGGGTCAGCGCGTCTTGCGCAACCGCAGCCTGTGCGGTGGGCTTCTGCAGCTTGAGGAGAGAAGAACGGGCCTGCCCGCCGGTCTCGCGATGGAACGCTTCGGCGTCGAACGCACCTTCCCAGCGGGCGATGGCGAACACCGCCACGGTGTTGCCCACCACGTTCACGAGCGCAGTGGCAATCGCCATCACGCGGTCGATGCCGAACAACAGCCCCAGGCCGGCTACGGGCAGCGAGCGCACCGATTGCAGCGTGGCCGCCAGCTTGACGAACGCCCCGCCGGCAACGGTGGTCCCGCCCTTGGAAGTGAGGCTCAGGATGGCGAGCAGCCCGAGTTGCTGCCACAGCGAGAACGGCGTGTCCGTCGCCTGCGCAATGAAACCCACGGCGATGGCCATGTAGATGGAGGTGCCGTCGAGGTTGAAGCTGTAGCCGGCGGGCAGCACGAACCCGACCACGGCCTCATCACAACCTGCGCGTTGCAGCTTCTCAACCAGACGCGGGAAGGCCACCTCGCTTGATGCCGTGCCGAAGATCAACAACATCTCGTCGCGAATCAGCTTGAGCACGCTGAAGTACGGCAGGCCGATCATCCACGTAATCGAACTGAGCACGCCGAACACGAACAGCAGCGACGCGGCGTAATACAACACGATGACCTTCAGCAGATAGAGCAGCGTCACGCCGCCATAGCTGCCCACGGCCGCAGCCATGGCACCGAACGCGCCGAGCGGTGCCAGCTTCATGATGAAGCCGAGCATGCGAAACAGCACCTTCTGCGCTTCATCCATGCCGCGCAGCAGGACTGAATCCGGCCCCACCGAGAGGTTCAGCGCCAAACCCGCCAGGATGGAGATGATCAGCACCTGAACGATGTCGCCCTTGGCAAAGGCATCGACCAGCGTGTGTGGAATCAGGCTGAGCAGGTAATTGACGGCCGAGATGCCGCCGGCGCCGCTGGTGGCCTTCACAGCATCGGCGCTTTCGGCAAGGTTGGTGGCATGCAGCCCCACCCCGGGCTCGAACACGTTGACGAGCACAAAGCCCAGCACCATGGCCACCGTGCTGACCACCTCGAAGTACACCAGCGACTTCACACCCATGCGGCCCAGCATGCGCAGGTCGCGCACATGCGCCAGGCCCTGCACCAGCGTGCAGAAGATGATCGGGGCCAGCATCATCTTCAGCAGCGCGATGAACGCCTGCCCGATGGGTTTCATGGCAACGGCCCACTGCGGCGCGGCGATGCCGAGGACGACCGCACACGCCAGGCCGATCAAGACCTGCACGTGCAGCTTCTTCAGATGTTTCATGGTGTCTCCTGCGTCCAGTCATTCAGCGCTCTGCCGCTACCAGGCGGCACCAGCGTGCTGGACTTGTCTTGCTTGAAAGGCGGTCGTCGCTGGGGGCGTGAACGCCGTCTCCGCTACGCGTTGGGTGATTTGTTATTTGTAGAAAGCATAGATTGACGGTCTTTTCTTGACAAAGACCATGTGAACATACAAATCTATGCCGACACGGCATATCTCAACGCAAGCATGGACATCCGAGAACTCAAGAGCTTCATTCGCGTGGCGCGTGCCGGCAGTTTCAGCCGCGCAGCCGCCGAGCTGTACATCGCGCAACCCGCGCTGAGCCGGCAGATTGCAAAGCTGGAGGCAGAGATTGGCGTGCCGCTGCTGGTTCGGCATGGCCGGGGCGTCCGGCTCACCGCGGCGGGCTCGCGTCTGCTGGAGCGCGCTGAAATGATCACCCACCTGCTCAGCGAAACCAGCGAAGACGTACGCGCCAGCGCGGACGAGGAGCGCGGGCATCTGGCTGTTGGCTTGCCGCCGACCATGGGCGCGCTGATCGGCGCCGATCTCGTCCAGGACTTCCGGGCGCAGTGGCCTCGGGTGTCACTGCACGTGCGAGAAGGCCTGAGCAGCTCGCTGCAGGAGTGGGTGCTGGATCGGCGCGTTGACCTTGCCGTCGTCTACAACCAACCGCCGCTGGATGCGTTCCTCGTGCGCCCTTTGTTCAGCGAGCCCATGATCCTCGTGGGGCCGCCTGGCTCAGAGACCGACAAGCGCGAATACCAGATCCGCGACCTGGCCAGCATTCCGCTGATCTTGCCCGGCCTGCCGCACAGCAACCGGCGCCTGGTCGAACAGGCGGCGATCCAGCACGGTGTGCGCCTGCGCATCGCCCTGGAAGTCGACAGCGTGTCGCTGACCAAGCAACTGGTGAAGGCCGGCGCCGGCTATTCGATCCTGACCTACATCGCGATCAAAGAGGAGATCGCGCGTGGTGAACTCGTTGCGCATCGCATCGGGCGTCCCGGCATCCGGTCGAGCGTGGCGATCACGACCTTGCGCGAGAATCCCCCTTCCCGCTTCGCCGCTGCCTGGACCGCACTGCTGCAAGACAAGCTCAAGCAATTCATTGCGTCGGAATCGTGGAAAGCCGATGTGGTCTGGCCGAAGGACGGTGCTCTCTGAGCACACCTGAAGCGCACGTGTGATTCGACGAGCGTCCCACGGCGTTCTCGGCAAAAGAAAACGCCAACCCGCGATGGGTTGGCGTTTTGCTTGGGGTATGACCGAATCAGTCGATCAATGCATCAGTGGAACTGGTTCATCGTGTTGTCCTTACCCGCAGCCTTCAGCGCTGCTTCGCCGCTGAAGTATTCCTTGTGGTCGTCGCCGATATCCGAGCCCGACATGTTCTGGTGCTTGACGCAGGCGATGCCTTGACGGATTTCCTTGCGCTGCACGCCAGCCACATAACCGAGCATGCCCTGGTCGCCGAAGTATTCCTTGGCCAGGTTGTCGGTCGACAGCGCGGCGGTGTGGTACGTCGGCAGCGTGATCAGGTGGTGGAAGATGCCGGCTTCGCGCGACGCATCGGCCTGGAACGTGCGGATCTTCTCGTCAGCGAGCTTCGCCAGTTCGCTGTCGTCATATTCCGTGCTCATCAGTTGGCCGCGCTCGTAGGCCGACACATCCTTGCCGGCTTCCTTCATCGCGTCATACACCTGCTGACGGAAGTTCAGCGTCCAGTTGAACGACGGGCTGTTGTTGTACACCAGCTTGGCGTTCGGGATGACCTTGCGGATTTCGCTCACCATGCCGCCAATCTGGGCGATGTGCGGCTTTTCGGTTTCGATCCACAGCAGATCGGCGCCGTTTTGCAGCGAGGTGATGCAATCCAGCACGCAACGTGCTTCGCCGGTGCCTGCGCGGAACTGGAACAGGTTGCTCGGCAGGCGCTTCGGACGCAGCAGCTTGCCGTCGCGCTTGATGACGACATCACCGTTGCCCAGTTGGTCGGCCGACAGCTCTTCGCAGTCGAGGAACGCGTTGTATTGGTCGCCCAGGTCGCCCGGCGTGTTCGTCACGGCGATCTGCTTGGTCAGGCCTGCGCCCAGCGAATCGGTACGGGCGACGATGATGCCGTCGTCCACGCCCAGCTCCAGGAACGCGTAGCGGATCGCGCGGATCTTGGCCAGGAAGTCTTCATGCGGCACGGTGACCTTGCCGTCCTGGTGGCCGCACTGCTTCTCGTCCGACACCTGGTTTTCGATCTGGATGCAGCAGGCACCCGCTTCGATGAACTGCTTGGCCAGCAGGTACGTGGCTTCTGCGTTGCCGAAACCGGCGTCGATGTCGGCAATGATGGGCACCACGTGGGTGACGTGGTTGTCGATCTTTTCTTGGATCGCGGCCTTGGCAGCGGCGTCTTTGGCAGCGTCCAGTTCGCGGAAGAGGCCGCCCAGTTCACGCGCGTCGGCTTGGCGCAGGAACGTGTACAGCTCGCGGATCAGCGCGCTGACAGAAGTCTTCTCGTGCATCGATTGATCCGGCAGCGGGCCGAACTCCGAGCGCAGCGCAGCGACCATCCAGCCCGACAGGTACAGGTAGCGGCGTTCGGTGCTCTTGAAGTGCTTCTTGATGGAAATCATCTTCTGCTGGCCGATGAAACCGTGCCAGCAACCCAGCGACTGCGTGTACTTGGACGGATCGGCGTCGTAGGCGGCCATGTCGGCGCGCATGATCTTGGCGGTGTACTTGGCGATGTCCAGACCCGTCTTGAACTTGTTCTGTGCACGCATGCGCGCAGCGTACTCGGGGTTGATCGCGTTCCATGCGCTGCCGTAGGTTTCTTTCAAACCGGCAACTGCCTTGATGTCGTCTTGATACTGGGCCATGTCAATTTCCTGGAAATAAAGCGCGTTTGAGAAGAATCGGTTGCGTGTGCAGCTCCGGAGTTCGAAGCGAGCAGCATGGATTTATTGTAGGTCGGCTTTGACGCGTCGCAGCAAGGTCTTATATAAGACATAAGAGTTAGTTTTTCTTTATTTTTCAATGAGATAGCTGACAAATTTTGCGATGCGGAACGTGTTTTCAGCAAACGGGAAGACGACGCCCGAGAAATTCGAGGCAAATTCCGTAATGTGAAACGGTCTTTCAGGTGCTGGAGGCGGTGAACGTGGGGGCCGCGGGGGGCGACGCAGGCGTGTCCGCCTGAGTCATGCGATGCCAGTTGCCTGGCGGGCGGGGCACCTTCACTATTGTTTGCCGCTGAACGACAGAAGGCCGCCATACCGGCACTTTCATCCGCCCATCAAAAGGAAGACTCCATGCCCGCTCCGGACTATGACGTTGTCGTGTTTGGCGCCACCAGCTTTGTCGGTCAGATCCTGACCCGCTACCTGGCCGAACAGTTTTCGGGCGGTGGAGAAACGCTGCGCTGGGCCATTGCCGGCCGATCCGAAGCGAAGCTGCTGGACGTCAAGCGTTCACTAGGCGCGGCGGGTGAATCCCTCCCGATCATCGTGGCAGACGCCGCCAACGAACCCCAGTTGCGCGCACTGTGCGCACAGACCCGGGTGGTGGTCTCCACGGTTGGCCCCTACGCGCTGTACGGCGAGCCCTTGATCAAGGTCTGCGCCGAAAGCGGCACGGACTACTGCGACCTCACCGGCGAGACCCAGTGGATCAAGCGCATGATCAACAAATATGAAGCGACGGCGCAGCAGTCAGGGGCACGCATCGTGCATTGCTGCGGCTTCGACTCGGTGCCGTCGGATATGGGGGTCTACTTCCTGCAGCAACAGGCCATGCGGCAATGGGGTACACCCGCCACGCAGGTGAAGTTGCGCGTCAAGACGCTCAAGGGCGGCGCATCTGGCGGCACTGTGGCCAGCCTGATCAACGTCGTGCAAGAAGCCGCTGCGGACCCTGCCTTGCGCCGGGAACTCGCAGACCCTTACTCCCTCTGCCCCCAGGGCCACGGCTTCACGGCACGCCAACGCTCGGTACGGGGCGCGGCGTTCGATGCCGATTTCGATGTGTGGATTGCGCCCTTTGTCATGGCGGCCATCAACGAGCGCGTGGTGCACCGCTCCAACGCCTTGTCCGGAAACGCCTATGGCAACCCATTCACCTACGACGAAGCAGTGATCACCGGGGCGGGCCTGAGCGGCCGTTTGAAAGCCGTGACGATGGTGGCCGGCCTGGGCGCCTTCATGCTGGGCATTGTCATCAAGCCCATCCGCATCGTGATGGAGCGCTTTCTGTTGCCCAAACCCGGCGAAGGCCCCACGCCCGCGGTGCAATTGGCAGGCCGCTATGACCTGCGGCTCTTTGGCCGCACCGATCAAGGAAACACCTTGCGGGTGAAGGTGACCGGAGATCGGGACCCCGGCTATGGCTCGACCGGCAAGATGCTGGGTCAGGCTGCCGCCAGCCTCGCGCTGGACCACGTAAAAGAGGGCACCAAGACCGGACGCCCCGGCGGCTTCTGGACGCCGGCCACAATGTTCGACGAACGCTTCATCGAGCGCCTGACCCGCCATGCTGGTCTGCGTTTCGAGCGGATATAAGCGCGATGAAGCGCCAGCTCAGCCGAGGCATCAGTCGTTCTGCCCGCGCGCAAAAATATCCCAGCTGGCCATGAACAGCGCGGCAACCAGCGGCCCGATCACGAAGCCTGTGATGCCGAACAATTCCATACCGCCCAGGGTGGAGATCAGCACGACCCAGTCGGGCATCTTGGTGTCCTTGCCGACCAGCAGCGGGCGCAGCAGGTTGTCGACCAGGCCGATCACACCGCCGCAGAACGCGACGAGGATCACGCATTTCCAGATCGCGCCCACCATCAGGAAGTAGAGCGCGACCGGAATCCACACGAGGCTCGCGCCAATCGCGGGCAGCAGCGACAGGAAGGCCATCAACGCGCCCCACAGCACCACGCCGTCAATGCCGAGGAGCCAGAAAATCAGCCCCCCAAGCGCGCCCTGCACCAGCGCAACGGCAATGTTGCCTTTCACGGTGGCGCGCACGACGGTCGTAAACTTGCTCAGCAGCAGGCGCTTGTGCTCTTCATCCATCGGCAGCGCGCGGCGCACGCGGCGGCCGATCTCGGCGCCATCGCGCAACAGGAAGAACACCATGTACAGCATGACGCCAAAGCCGACGACGAACTGGAACGTGTTCTGCCCGATGCTCAGCGCCTGCGTCGCGGCAAACTGGCTGATCTGCGCTGCCCCGTCGGCCAGCTTTCTCTGGATGCCGGGGATGTTGGTCAGGCCGGCTTTGGCAAGCAGTTGCTGCACCCATGTGGGCAGCGCATGGACCGCTTCCGAAAGGTACCGGGAGTAGTTCGGCTGCGCGCTCTGGATCTCCTGATAGGCAACGCCGATTTCCTGCACGATGGTCGCCGTCACAAAGATGACCGGCAGGATCACGATCAGGACGATCAGGGTGAGCGTGGTGAGCGCAGCAAGATTGCGCCGCTTGTCCATCCGGGCGACCAGCGCGCGCTGCACGGGCTGGAACAGGATCGCCAGGATGACGCCCCAGAACACCGCGCCAAAGAACGGCGAGAGGATCCAGCAGAGCCCGAGCGTGACGACAAACAGCAGGAGGTAGAAGAATTTCTGGTGGTCGTTTCCGCTATCCATGGGTTGCTTTTGCTTGAAGGTGACGTCTCAAAGGCCCGAGCAGGATCCAGGCCAGGCAATGAAATCCGAGTATGCCCGCGCAACCGCGGTTGTCATAGGGGTGGCCGACGGGGCGGACAGGCTGACGAAGCCCGCCGAAAGCTGGCGCCCGCGGTTGAACAACCCCGATACCGGCCGGGCTATGGCGACGGGCATTGCCAGCTATAGTCTGCCCACCCATCCAACCGAACGGAGCACAACGTGGTATTCGAAATGGCCCACATCGAGATTCTCGCCGGCAAGCAGCGCGAGTTTGAAGCCGCCGTCCAGCAAGCCTTGCCGCTGTTTGCACGCGCCAAGGGCTGCCACGGCGCCGAGCTGCACCACATCGTCGAGCGCGACACCAGCTACGTGCTGATCGTGCGCTGGAACACCGTGGAAGACCATATGGTCGATTTTCGCGAGTCCGACGACTTCCAGGAATGGCGCAAGCTGGTCGGACCATTCTTTGAGAAGGCGCCGGAGGTCGTGCACTCCGAAGTGGCGGTCAAGTAACCGGCCCGCCTGAATCATTCGATCCTCACCCAGGCACGAGATGCGCTCGGGGCTCTCAAGGTGCACCCCCATCTCGTGCCATGCCGACGCGGCAACCTGACCGCCGGCCCCTTTTCAGCGCTTGGGCCTGAACATCCCGTAAGAATCCTTTTGCATTTGTTTGCAGTCCGCCCGCGCGGCGCGAGTCCAATGGCACGGTAAAGAAGCCCCCGGTGCTGCCGTTAGCCAGAGATGTGCATTGCGCGCGGCAACGAGCGCGGGCACCTGTGCAACCCATTCGCAACTGCCTCCCGGCTCTGCCCAACCGCCCGCCAAGACGCTCTTCCACTCTGTTCATGTCTTCTGAAACGTCGATGGACAGGCGCTTTAGCGCCAGCGTCGCCATCGTCCTCGTTCCGGTGTTGTCGCTATCGTGCTGGCTGCTGGGCTACGCGTGGCTGGCTTACGGCCGCGCCGACAATGCCGCCCGCAGCGTCCAGGCGCTGCGCATGACGTTGTTGGCCATGGAAAAGGTTTCAGCCGAACGCGGCCCGACCAACGGCGTGCTCGGCGAAGACTTGCCGCTGCCCGCCGAGCGCAAGGCGGCCCTGCAACGCATGCGCGCCACCAGCGATGAACACGTCGCCCAATTGCTCGACGCCCTGAGCCCCGAACATTGCCCTGGCTGTGAAGCCGACATCACCGCCGCGCGCCGCGCCCAAACGCATCTGGCCGCTGCGCGCGCCAACATCGACCGGTTGACCGCCCTGCCGCTGCGCTCGCGCAGCAGCGATGACCTCGCCGACGGCGTGAACCGCATGATCGCGGTGATCCCCGAATTCCTGCCCATCGTCAACGCGCGCACGGCCAACATCACGCGCGGCGATCCCGACGTGCTCAATTGCCTGACGCTGGCGCGGCTGTCGGCTGATCTGCGCGAATACGCGGGCCAGCTCGGTTCGCGCTTTACGGGTGCGCTGGCCAGGCACCGCATGCTCACGTTTGAAGAGCAGCTTGCCATCGAGCGCACGCACGGCCGCATCGACCAACTGCGCAGCATGATCGAGACCCGCGTGGGTGCGCATTCGGCACTGAACCAGCACGCCTTGACCACCCTCGGCGCCCAGTACTTCGGCGATGGGCTGCGCTATGTGGCTGCCGTGCGCGCCAAGGCCAGCCAGCCCGGCGGCGTCGATATCACCCCCGCCGCATTTGCCGAGCGCTACGTGCCCACCATGCGCGCCATTACGGATTTCCGCGACATCGTGCTGGGCCTGGCGGATGACGACATCCGCGAACATCGGCGCGCGATGCTGCTGGTGCTCATCGGCTCGGCAGGCGCGGTGCTGTCGGTACTCGGCGCACTGGCATGGATGACGATTTCGTTCCGCCGCAACGTGGTGGGGCCGTTTGTCAACGCCACGCGGCTGATCGACGGGATTGCGCGCGGCAACTTGAGCGTGCACATCCCGACCGGCTTTGCGCGGCGCGAGATTCGCGCGATGTTCGAGGCGATTCGCGTACTGCGCATCAACAGCATCGAGCGCCGCCGGCTGGAACTGGAACGCGCACACCTGATGCAGGAACTCGCGCGCATGGCCGAGACCGACCCGCTCACCCATCTGCTCAACCGCCGCGCCTTTGAAGACCGTGCCAGCGCGATGTGCAAATCGCCGCAGCCGAAAGCGCGGCTCGTTGCGCTCATCATGTTCGACATCGACCACTTCAAGCGCATCAACGATACGTACGGCCATGCCGTGGGCGACGAAGCGCTGCGCACCGTTGCCAGCCTATGCCGCGCCGAGGGCCCGTCGGCCGACATGGTGGCGCGCATCGGCGGCGAAGAATTCGCGGTGATGGTGTGGGCGGATAGCCTCGCCCAAGCGCGCGCAGTGGCTGACCATCTGCGCCATCGCATTGCCGAGGTGGCGGTGCCCACCGGCACCGATCTGCCCTGCCGCATGACGGCCAGCTTTGGCGTGGCGGCGGCACCCGCGGCGGATGGCCCCGAGCTGGAGCCACTGCTGCGACGAGCAGACCGCCTGCTGTATGCCGCCAAGCTGGCGGGGCGCAACTGCGTGATGACGGACCGCCCGCCTGCGTCGCCGGACGTGGCGCTCGCGGCGGATTGATGCGCCGGGCGCGCTAGGCCTGATTGGCGCGCCGATACTCCGCAGGCGCCTTGCCGACAAGGCGGCGGAAGTCACGCGTGAAATGGGCTTGGTCAAAGTAGCCAAGCCCGTGCGCAAGCTCAGCCAGATCCACACCCACGCCGTTGGCAAGCTGGTCCGCCGCCTCATGCAAGCGGTATCGGCGGATCACCCACTTGGGCGTCACACCCACATACTCCGAGAACAATTGCTGCAGCGTGCGTTCGCTCATGCCGGCGCGCTCGGCCAAGTCGCGTACCTGGGTCAGACCTGCGTCCTGTTGCAGCGACTGCAAGATGCTGTGAATGCGCTCAACCTGTGGGTCCGGTGGCGGCAGCACGCGTAGCAGCAGCGTTTCTGCGGCAGACACCATGCCGGCGTCGTCAGGTGCGCCGAGCACCATCTCTTCTGCCTGCGCATCGCCAATGCCAAGCACATCGGAAACCGGCAGGGTCTTGTCGGTCAGCAAACGCACCGGCTTGCCGAAGAACGCGCGAAAGGCACCGGGCCGCAAGCGCAGGCCGATCACGCGGCCCGTCTCCGCCAATGTGGTTTCGAACGCGCCCGACATCACGCCAAAGACGGCGGTCTGGCGACGGTCGAACACCAGGTTGACGCACGGATACGGAAGCGTGCGCTGGGTGTACGGCGGCTGGCCGCGCAAGTCCCATTCGACGATCCAGTGGTGCTCGAGCACGCCGGCCAATGCATCACTCGGCTGATAGCGGTTCAGGCGGAAACGCTGGCGGAAGGCGAGCGGGTCGACCACGCCCTTTGGCTTGTCGGCAACGTCACGTAGATCGGTCATGGAAGCGGCGTCCGCGAAAACAATGCCGCGATGATGCACCGCCGCAGCGGATTTTTCCAAGACGGAGGCAAGCCTTGCGCCTACAGTGGCACTCTTTTCTCACCCGTATCCATCGAACACGGAGCCGACGATGCCCCAAGACCGCCACCTGATCCTTTACCACTCGCCGCGCAGCCGCTCGCGGGGCGCGCGCATGCTGCTCGAAGAACTCGGCGCCGACTACGAGGTGCATGCCTTCGACCTGACCACGGGCCAGCACAGGACGCCGGAGTTTCTCGCGATCAATCCGCTTGGCAAGGTGCCGACACTACGCCATGGCGATGCGGTCATCACCGAGCAGGTGGCGGTGTATCTGTATGCGGCAGAGCTGTATCCGGAAGCCGGGCTGTCGCCAGCCGTGGGCGATCCGCTGCGCGGGCCGTACCTGCGATGGATGGCGTTCTACGGTTCGTGTTTCGAGCCCGCTGTCGTCGACCATTCAATGGGCCGCGCGCCCGCTGCGTATTCGACCTCACCCTATGGCGACTTCGATACCGTCATTGCCGCGATCAACGCACAGTTGGCCAAAGGGCCCTACTTCCTCGGCGAGCGCTTCACGGCGGCAGACGTCCTCTGGGGCGCCGCATTGGACTGGATCACGATGTTCAAACTGATGCCCGAGACGCCCGTGGTGCGCGCGTATATCGACCGCATCCTGGCACGGCCTGCGGTCCAGCGCGCACGGGCAGCGGACCTCGCGCTGGCGGAAGAACAGGACAAGGCCAAGGCGGCCGCCAGTGCAGCCGCTCCCCAGGCCTGAGCCCGATTCAGTGCGACAGGCGGAACTGCCCCACGGCCTCGTTCAGGTTGAGGGCCTGTTCCTCAAGCGACTCCGCAGCGGCCGCGGCCTGCTCGACCAGTGCGGCGTTCTGCTGCGTCACCTGGTCCATCTGGTTGACGGCCTGGTTGACCTGCTCGATGCCGCTGCTCTGCTCTTCCGACGCTGACGAAA
>Ga0256409_1000226_pt1 | contig 56851 bp, 50 predicted proteins | sample PhySR1_FD_185981 | JGI IMG/M metagenome (GOLD analysis project Ga0256409, IMG submission 185981) | Leaf surface microbial communities from sunflower plants in UC Gill Tract Community Farm, Albany, California, United States - DLSL S.R1 | ecosystem: Host-associated > Plants > Phyllosphere >... | reverse complement strand
TTGGGTCCAGTCGGCGCGCTGCACCAGCGTGCTGAACCTCGTGCCGATTTCGTTCTGGCCTTGGCCTGCCACTTCGTGGTGGTGCACTTCAACCGGAATGCCCAGCGATTCCAGGATCAGGCACATTTCCGAGCGCATGTCTTGGAACGTGTCGATCGGGGCAACCGGGAAGTAACCGCCCTTCTTGCCCGGACGGTGGCCCGAGTTGCCGTGTTCGAAGTCCTTGCCCGACGACCACGGAGCTTCTTCGGACTGGATCTTCACGAAGCAACCCTGCATGTCGATGTTCCAGGTCACGCCGTCGAAGATGAAGAACTCGGGTTCCGGACCGAAGTAGGCGGTGTCGCCCAGGCCGGTGCTCTTCAGGTAGGCTTCAGCGCGCTTGGCGATCGAGCGCGGGTCGCGATCGTAGCCCTTGCCGTCCGACGGCTCGACCACGTCGCAGGTCAGAACCAGGGTCGGCTCTTCGTAGAAAGGGTCGACGTGTGCGGTGTTTGCATCCGGCACCAGCAGCATGTCCGACGCTTCGATGCCCTTCCAGCCGGCGATCGACGAGCCGTCGAATGCGTGACCGCTTTCGAACTTGTCTTCGTCGAAGTGCGAAACGGGGACCGAGACGTGCTGCTCCTTACCCTTGGTATCTGTGAAGCGGAAATCGACGAACTTCACGTCGTTTTCCTTCACGAGCTTCATCACGTCTGCAATGCTTTGGGACATGCCATTCTCCTGGTAGCGCAATAACGCAAAGTATTGTGAGCCGGTTGTGTGACGGATCGCTGCGCATCGGCTGCAACTCCGCTTTCACTCCGAAACATCTTCTTTCCAGCAAGGTCGTCCGACAAACGGACGCCCCCGAAAAAGACCGCGGGAATCTTAGCAGAAACTATGCCAATTCCGGGCCGACAATGGGCAAGCACTCCCGCAAACAGTGCAGTGCCGCGCCAACCCATGTCTGACACGGTGCGCGCGCCCGGCGGTCCGGCCGAACCGCGCCCCGCCGAATCCCCCGTAGAGATGCCCGAGGCTGTTCAGGCAGCATAGTCAACGCACACGAAAGGTGCACAAAAACCTCATCAGCACAGTTTCAGTGCATATAGACACTGCGCGCACCGTTTCGGGGATTTCCGCCCGACCCATGTGACGGCAGCGCTAAAATGATTGTTTCCCATTTCACACGCTCAACCGCCATGACTGCCACCACGCTCACCCGCGAGTCCCTGCTCGAGGCCGCCGCCGCCCGCCGCGAGGCAGATCAGCTGCCTTACTTCGGCGCACTGTCGCCGCAAGAGGCTGCCGCATTGTTGGCCGCCGACCCGCAAGCGCGACTCGTGGACGTGCGCACGCGTGCCGAACTCGATTGGGTGGGCACGCCGGACATCTCCCCAAGTCAGTTCGTGCATGTGGAGTGGAATCAGTATCCAGGCGGCGTGCGCAACGCCAACTTCCTGAGCGCGCTGGAAGCCGCCGTGCCGAAGGACGTGCCGGTGTTGTTCCTATGCCGTAGCGCCGCGCGCTCCAAGCATGCAGCGGCGGCGGCCGCGCAGGCGGGCTATGCGGCAGCGATGGATGTGCTCGAAGGTTTTGAGGGCGCCAAAGACACCGAGGGCCATCGCAAGACCGTGGAAGGCTGGTGCTTCCGGGGCCTGCCCTGGCACGGCGCCTGAGGCACGCTGCTGAACGTCAGGACGTCGCGGGGGCGTCCGCCTCGAAGATCTCGCCGCCAAGCGCCAGCGCGCCCTCTCGCAGCACCGCATAGGCGCGCGTCACAGCCTCCGGTGAGCCCTTTACGCCCAGGTCGATGTGCGAGCGGGCATAGCGCTCGCCGCGCGCGGCATCGCCCACGCTGGGCAGGCTGAAGACCTTCACGCCATCGAACTCGGCTTCGACGCGCTCCATCAGCGGTGTGAGCCGCGACTCCGGCAAGCCGAACACCAGGAACGAGCGCTCTTCGCGCGGCGCGCGGTGAAATTGATCGGCGTAATAAGTGTCGAGCACCCACTCCATCATCGGCCACGCCATCACCGGAAAACCCGGCATGAAATGGTGATGCGCCACCGAGAAACCGGGGATGCGGTTGTAGCTGTTCGAGATGATGCGTGCGCCCTGCGGAAACTCGCCCATCTTGAAGCGGTGCTGGTTTTCGGGCGTGGAGACATCCGCCTTGACCGGGTCACCGTTGGCCGACTCGGAAATGCGCAACGTGATCTGCTCGCGCGCTTCCGGATGCAGCTCCAGCGGCACGCCCAGCGCAGCAGCTGCGCATTGGCGTGTGTGGTCATCGGGCGTCGCGCCGATACCGCCAGTGCAGAACACCACGTCGTCGGTGGCGAAGGTACGCTTGAGGACGCTGGTGATGCGCGCGGGTTGGTCGCCGACGTATTCCGCCCACTCCAACGCCAGGCCGCGCTCGCCGAGCACTTCGATCAGCTTGCGCAGGTGTTTGTCTTCGCGGCGACCGGAGAGAATCTCGTCGCCAATGATGATCATGCCGAAAGCCATGTCAGTTCCGATGGTTTCTGATTATTCGCGAGGCAATTCAATGGTAGTGACTTCGATCTCGCTGGCCTCGACCATGCGCGCAGGCGGCGCTTCAGCGCGAAGGCGTGTAAGCGCGCGCAAGCAGAAATGGCCGAACCACAGTGCCGAGAAAATGAAGATCAGTACGTACAGCCAGATGACGGCGATGGCGATAATCGGGAACAGCACAATTGTCACCACCGACGACACCCACAGCAGCGTTGGCGCCGAGCCCAGCATGCCCACCGCCACGCCAATGCCCAGGAGCGGCAGCCGGTAGCGCTGCATGATCGCGCGGCGCTCTTCGGCCGTTGCGTGGTCAGCCAGCGCGTCGTACGTCATCAAACGGTACGTGAGCCAACCCCACAGCAATGGGGGAATCAGTGCAAAAAACGGGGGGATCAGCCACAACGGCAGCGTGACGATCGCCACCAGAATGACCACCAGCGTGCATAGCAGCGCATGCATCAGACTGCCCAGCACCGTGCCGCCCTTGCGACGCTCAAGCTGCGGATAGCTGCGATCAAGAAAACGCATGACCACCGGCACCGACGCCACGCTCACCAGCACGAGAATCGACACGACAATCACCGGCACCAGCAAGGTGATCACCAGCAACGGCGCAATGGCCGACCACAACCCGGCCATGCCGATGGCGTTGAGGCCGCTCTTGATCCAGCCCATGAAGGCCCAGCCTTCCACGGCGTTGCGGGCCATGCCGTTCATGGCATCCCAGCCGAAATACAGCACTCCGCCCCAGACCACCACGGCCACGACGAAAGGCAGCACCGTCAGGAACAGCATGCGCGGATGCAGTTGCGAGAGCAGCGCGCGGCCAAATGAGCGAATCAGGTCGTTCATGCAGAAATCGGGAAATCAGGGAGCGAACAGCCTAGCACAGCGTGCAGAAATGACGCAGGCGCCGCCGCGCGAGAGCTTTATGCCCGGCCGAACAGGCGCTTGAGGCCGAGCCACTGCTGACGCAGCACGCCGCGCCCGTAGTCGCGCGAGCGCCCTTGCGGTGCGGGAAGTTGATCGCGGATGCCGGTGACGTGGTACTCCGGCGAGAAGATGGCGGTGCCGAACAGCATGTCCCACCAGGGGAACAGCACGCCAAAATTGCAGCCGCCCAGCACGCCAGGCTTGCCCGGCACCTCGTGCCCCAGCCCAATGGCGTGATGCAGCCGATGAAAGCGCGGCGAGATCAGCAGCCGGTCGCCGAGCCAGCCGAAATGCAGCCGCACGTTGGCGTGCTGCAAGCTTTGCAGCAACTGCGAAATGGCGACCAGCAGCACATACTGCGAGGGTTCCACCCCAATGACCAGCGCTGCGACGGCAAACACCGCGCCGCGCAGCACATCGTCGAGGATGTGGTTGCGGTCATCGGACCAGAGCGTCATCTGCTGCTGGCTGTGATGCAGCGAATGCAGGTTCCACCACCAGTGGAACTTGTGTGAAAAACGGTGATACCAGTAGTCGAGCAAGTCGAACAACACCAGATAAATCAAAAAGCTGACAACGGAAACTGACGTGACGCCCGGCCACCAGTCTTCCACATTCAGATGCGCCCAGCCCCAGAACCGCAGCTTGCCGTCGAGGTGGTCGATCAGCGGCTGCAGCGTGAAGAACAGCAGCAGCGGAAAGAATCCCAGGCGGTGGAACAGCGTGTAGAAAATGTCGGCATGCACAGCCTTGCGGTCTTGTACCGGTTCCACCGGGCGCCAGCGCTCCAGCGGGCGGAAGATCAACAGCAGCACTGCAATCTGCACCAGCCCCATCAGCAGCCATTCAGTGCCGGGGTAGGCATCTTCGACGTAACCACCCAGGCCGACCGCGTAAGTGATCGGCATCACGACGTGCTGAAACAGTACGTCCTGCGCTTGCGTGAAGGTGTCGGCGATCCAGTCGAACATGTCAGCGGGCCGCCGCGTGTGCCGGGTGAGCGGCAAACCAGGCTTGGTACTGCGGATGATCGCGCAGCGTGGCGAAGCAGAAACCCTTGTGCTCCAGGCCGGTGATCAGCGGCTCCAGATCCGCTGGTGCCCACGGATCCTTGCGCGACCAGATGCCCAGATGCGCCATGGTGATGTCGCCATCGCGCAAGTTGGACAGGGCCTTCTGTAGCAACGCGTCGTTCGGATAGCGCTCGGACGGCAACTCATCGCCCAGGAAACCGGCAGGCGCCCACGCGACGTGGGCAAACCCGCATTGCTTGGCCCAGGCCTCGGTCGTCGCCGAAAGGTGACCACCCGGCGCGCGCCACAGCGGGTCCATCGGCTGACCAGTCATGGCTTTGAAGCGCTCGGCGCTGTGTTTCAGTTCCGCACAGAATTCAGGCTCGCTCCACACGACGTTGCGGCCGCCCTGCTCGCCAAACTGCGGGCGGAAGCGGACCTTGCCCGCACCCGCCTCGCCCTTGTAGTAGACGTGATCGAAGGTGTGCGTACCGAAGGCGTGGCCGTCGGCAGCGAGTGATTTCCAATATGGAGCCCAGCCGTCATCCAGCGTGCTGTCGCCGTGGATGGTCTTCTCGTTGGCGAGGAAGAACGTAGCGTGGATGCGATGGCGGCGCAGCGTGTCGGCAATCAACTGCGCCTGGCTCATGCTACCGGTGTCGAACGTCAGGTAGACGGTGCCCTTGCACGCACCGGCATTCACACCACCGGGCGCAGCCGTGGCCAACGCGCACAGCCCCAGCGCCGCCGTGGCAGCGGCCGTACGTAACATCGACAGGCCGGATTTCATGGTAGTGATGCTCAAATCAGTGGAGCACGCGTGCGGAAGTAAATGCCGTGCGGCGAGCGCCCGACCTTGATCTCTTCCACGACCTTGCGGCTTGCCACGTCGACGATCGCCACGCGTTTGGCCCAGCGGCAGGTCACCCAAAGCTGCTTGCCGTCGGCGGTCAATTCCATGTCGTCGGGGCCAGGCGGCAGGCCAGTGATGTCGCCCACCTTGGTCAGCGTTTGCTGATCGATGATGCTGATCGTGCCCGACACGCGGTTCGACAGGAACAAGTGGCGCTTGTCGCCCAGCGCGCGGAAGTTGTGCGCGCCCTTGCCGGTCGGGATGCGCTTGACGCTGGTGCGGTTGTGCCAGTCGATCACTTCGACGTAATCGGCGCCGGTCATGCCAACCAGCAGGTATTTCTGATCGGTCGTGACCCACACCCCGGCCGGTGCGGAGCCAATGGTCATGCGCCACATCACGGTCTGCGTGGGCAGGTCGATGGCCATCACCTCGTTGGAATCCTGCAGGGTGATGAACGCGATCTTGCTGTCAGCGGTAAAAGCAATGTGGCTGGGCGTCTTGGCCGCAGGCACTTGCTTGGCGATGGTCAGCGCGTGACCGTCCCAGCGGTAAATATCAATGCGGTCCAGCCGGTTGCCGGTGGTCAGGAACCACTTCTGGTCCGGCGAGAAGCCGATCTGATAAGGATCGTCGATGCGCGGCACACGCTGCTGAATCTTGCCGGTCACGGGATCGAGGAACACCAGTTCGTTGCCGACCGCGTTGGCGACGATCAACGATTTTTCGTCCGGCGTGGCAATCAGGTGGTGCGGCTCCTTGCCGATGGGGAACGTCTCCAGCACCTTGCGGGTGTCCTTGTCGATCAAAGAGACGCTTGCGTCGCCCGAGTTGAGCACGGTGACGACTTCGGCACGCGCCGCATGCGCTGCCATCAAAGCAGCGGCCGACAGAACAAGCGTGGAAAACCAACGGGAGGCAAACGAGGCGCGCAAGGCAGACATATCGAGAAGATTCAGCAACTTAGCCAACCATTTTAACGCTCGCATTTACGCCGTCGCTGACACAAATCAAAAAAAGAAAACGGGAACTTTCCGCGCTCCCACCAACGCATTGCAGCTATCGCTGCATTGATTCCCACACCTTCTGAAGCCGCTTGACCGACATCGGCACCGGCGTGCGCAACTCCTGCGCAAACAGGGCGATGCGCAACTCCTCCAGCATCCAGCGGAATTCCTCCATGTGTGGATCATTGCCGCCCTGCCCTTGCACGCGCAGGGCCTTTTCCGCGCGTTGGTATTGCTGGACGAGCGGCGCCATCTCCTGCATGCGCTGGGTGTCACGCGTCGGGTCAGCCTTGAGCTTGTCGATGCGCAGCGCGATGCCCTTCAGGTAACGCGGAAAGTGCGTCAACTGCGCGTACGGCGTCGCCTCGATAAAGCGCTTGTGCATCAGCGTCTTGAGCTGCGCGTCGATATCGGCGGTGGCGGCGGCAAACGGCTTGGCAATCTGCAGCTTGCGCGGCAGTTGCGCATATTCGGCCAGGATGGCGCCCACCAGCCGCGCGATCTCCTGCGCCAGCAACGTCAGGCGCGCGCGGCTTTCGTCCTTGCGGGCACCGAAGCTGGCGTCATCGGTCGGCAGCGGGTCTTGCAGGCAGGCGCGCTCCAGCGTGGCATCCAGGATCTGGTCGCGCAGATCGTCCTGCGTGCCCAGGTTCATGAACTGGATTGCCATCTGCGACAGGCCCGGGATGTTCTTTTCCAGATACTTCAACGGCTCGCGCAGTTGGATTGCGAACAACCGCCGCAAGCCTAGGCGATGGATGCGCGTGGCTTCGGCCGGATCGTCAAAGACTTCCACATCGCAGTGGTCACCCGCATCGACGAGTGCGGGATAGCCGAACAGCGTCTGGCTGCCTTTGCGAACTTCCAGCAGCTCCGGCAGCTCGCCGAAATTCCAGGTGGTCAGGCCCGAGTACAGCGCGGCGTTTGCCGGAGCTTCAGACTTGCCTGCCTTGCCGGGCTTGGCGCCCTCGTTCTGGGCTCCAGCCACGGCAGCGTCCTGCGCGGCGATCGACTGGAATGTCTGCTGCGCGCGTCCGCCCAGTTCCGCGCGCAACTGGGCCAGATTGCGGCCCATGTCGAGCTGGCGGCCGTGCTCGTCGATCACTTTGAAATTCATGAAGTGATGCGCGGGCAGCGTTTCGAGCTTGAAGTCGGCGCGCTTGAGCGCAATGCCGGTCTGCTCGCGCACGTCGGCGATCAAGCGGTCGAGCAGCTCGCCATCCCCCAACCGCACGCGCAAGACGAATCCGGCGGCGTAATCCGGCAGCGGCACGCAATGGCGGCGCAGCTTTTGCGGCAGGCTTTTCAGGAGCAGATGCACCTTCTCCTTGAGCATGCCCGGCACCAGCCATTCGGTGCGTTGCGCGGGCACCTGGTTGAGCGCGTACAGCGGCACCGTGAGCGTTACGCCGTCACGCGGGCTGCCGGGCTCGAAGTGGTACGTCAACCCCATGTCGATGCCGGCAATCGGCAGCACCTTCGGGAATAGGTCGGTCGTGATGCCAGCCGCTTCGTGCCGCATCAGGTCATCGCGATTCAGGTACAGCAGCTTCTGGCCACTCTTGCCGCTTGCGTTGGCGGCTTCGGCGTACCAGCGCTCGAACGAGACAGTGTTGTAGATGTCCGCCGGAATCTGACTGTCGTAGAAGGCGTAGATCAGCTCGTCGTCCACCAGCACGTCTTGCCGACGTGACTTGTGCTCGAGGTTTTCGATCTCGCGCACCAGGCGCTGGTTGTGCGTGAAGAACGGCAGGCGCGTTTCGAATTCGCCATCGACTAGTGCGCGGCGGATGAACATCTCGCGCGCTTCCTTCGGCTGCATTGGTCCGAAGTGCACGCGGCGCTGCTGATAGATCGGCAGGCCGTACAGCGTGCCGCGCTCGAAGGCCATTACCTGGCCGGCCTTCTTTTCCCAGTGCGGATCGCTCCACGACACCTTCAACAGGTGCGCGCCCACCTTCTCCACCCATTCCGGCTCGATGCGCGCCAGCGTGCGCCCAAACAGGCGGCTGGTCTCGACCAACTCGCCTGCCACGACCCACTTGCCAGCCTTGCGCGCAATGACTGAACCCGGCCACAGGAAGAACTTGATGCCGCGTGCGCCGAGGTATTCGCGGCCTTTCCCATCCGCCTCCTCGATGCGCACACCGATGTTGCCGAGCAAGCCCGTCAGCAACGCCAGGTGCAACTGCTCATAGGTCGGATCGGAGTCATTGAGCTTCCAGCCCTGCTCCGCCACCGTGGTGTGCAGTTGCGAATGCACGTCGCGCCACTCACGCAGCCGCACATGCGACAGGAAATGCGTGCGGCACTGGTCTTGCAGCTGCTTGTTCGACTTCTTGTGCGCGACGGCCTCTTCAAACCACTTCCACAGCTTCACCCAGCCCAGGAACTCCGATTTCTCATCGGCGAACTGGCGATGCGCTTGATCCGCCTGCTGCTGCAGTTCTTGCGGGCGCTCCCGTGGGTCTTGCACGGACAAGGCGCTCGCGATGATCAGCATCTCGCGCAGGCACTGATAGTCGCGGCCAGCCAGAATCATCCGCGCCACACGCGGGTCCAGCGGCAGCCGGGCGACCTGCTTGCCCAGCGGGGTCAGCGCGTTTTCATCGTCGACGGCACCGAGTTCTTGCAGGAGTTGGTAGCCGTCGGCAATCGCACGGCCCAGCGGCGGCTCGATGAAGGGAAACTGTTCGACGTCCGTCAGCCGCAGCGCCTTCATACGCAAAATGACGGCGGCCAGCGACGAACGCAGGATTTCCGGATCGGTAAAACGCGGCCGCGCAATGAAATCCGCTTCTTCATACAAGCGGATGCAAACGCCATCGGCCACCCGGCCGCATCGACCGGCACGCTGGTTGGCCGCGGCTTGCGACACCGGTTCGATCTGCAGTTGCTCGACCTTGTTGCGATACGAATAGCGCTTGACGCGCGCCAGCCCCGTATCGACCACGTAGCGAATACCCGGCACCGTCAGCGAGGTCTCGGCCACGTTCGTCGCCAGCACGAGGCGCCGCGCGTTGGACGGCCGGAACACACGCTCCTGCTCCTGCACCGACAGCCGCGCAAACAGCGGCAGGATCTCGGTATGCGCTGGATGGTGCTTGCGCAGCGCCTCGGCCGCCTCGCGAATCTCGCGCTCGCCCGGCAGGAAGATCAGCACGTCGCCCGAGCCTTCGCGGGCAAGCTCATCCACCGCATCGACGAGCGCTTCGTAGAGATCGCGCTCCTTGTCCTTGTCGTCGCGCTGAATCGGGCGGTAGCGCACCTCGACCGGATACAACCGGCCGCTGACCTCGATAACGGGCGCTGGTCCCTTGGGGCCCGCGAAGTGCTCGGCAAACCGCTGCGCATCGATGGTCGCCGAGGTAATGATCACCTTCAGGTCGGGCCGGCGCGGCAGAAGCTGTTTGAGATAGCCGATCAGGAAATCGATGTTGAGGCTGCGTTCGTGCGCCTCGTCGATGATGATCGTGTCGTAGGCGCGCAGCAGCGGATCGTTCTGCGTCTCAGCCAGCAAAATGCCGTCGGTCATCAGCTTGACCGACGCACCAGCCGACAGCGTGTCGTTGAAGCGCACCTGAAAGCCCACGTGCTCGCCCACCGGCGTGCCGATTTCCTGCGCGATGCGCTTGGCCGTAGACGTTGCTGCAATCCGGCGTGGCTGCGTATGGCCGATCAGCCCGGTGCCGCCCGCGCCAATGCCTCGCCCGATCGACAGGCAGATCTTCGGCAACTGCGTGGTCTTGCCCGAGCCGGTCTCGCCCGAGACGATCACCACCTGGTTGGCGGCGATGGCCTGGGCGATCTCGTCGCGCCGAGCCGACACGGGCAGCGCTTCGGGAAACGTGATCGGCGGGACGCGGTTGGCCCGCGCGCGGCGCGCCTCCAGCGCCGCGGCGAGTTCTTCCGGCGTGGGCTTTGGGCGGCGCTGCGGACGACCATTGCCTTCGGGCTTGCGCTCGGGCGGCGGCGTGTCTTTCGGCGATTTCGGGGAAGGCGCCGCCGGGCGTGGCCGGGGCGGCTGAGCGTGGGAATCTGACATCGGGCGGGATTATAATCCGCGCATCTTTCCTACGCCGGCCCGCGCCCCGTGCCGCTTTTCCTCCTCCGTCCGTGACCGCTCGCTCCTCCGCCCCCGCCTCCGGCGTTTCGCTGGCGGCGCACACGCCCGCCCCTGTTGATGTCGCCCCGATTCCGCCCACGCCCGAACAGCAGCAGTTCGTGGACTGGCTGCGCGAGGTGGCGCCTTACATTCACTCCTTCCGCGACAAGACCTTCGTGATCGGTTTTGGCGGCGAGCTGGTCCAGGCCGGCATGCTGGGCGCACTCGTCAACGACGTCGCGCTGTTGCATGCGATGGGGATGCGCATCGTGCTGGTGCACGGCTCGCGCCCGCAGGTGGAGGAACAGCTTGCCCTGCGCAACGTGAAAACCCAGTTCGTGGATGGCGTACGCGTGACGGACGCCGCCGCGCTGGAATCCGCCAAGGAAGCCTCCGGCGAACTGCGTCTGGACATCGAAGCGGCCTTCAGCCAGGGCCTGCCCAACACACCGATGGCCGGCGCGCGCATGTCGGTGGTGTCCGGCAACTTCGTGACGGCGCGGCCGGTGGGCATCGTCAACGGCGTGGACTTCCAGCACACGGGGCTGGTGCGCAAGATCGATGCGGAGTCGATCCAGCACTCCCTGTCCAACCGCAAGATCGTGCTGCTCTCGCCGCTGGGCTTTTCGCCGACGGGCCAGGCGTTCAACCTGTCGATGGAAGATGTGGCAGCCAACACCGCCACGGCGCTTAAAGCCGACAAGCTCATCTTCATCACGGAGCTGCCCGGCATCATGGACCGCGTGGGCAAGCTGCAGCAGGATCTGTCGATGGAAACTGCCATCGAACGCCTGCGCGACGGCAGCCTGTCACACGACACCGCCTATTACCTGCAGCACATCGTCAAGGCGATGCGCGGCGGCGTGCGCCGGGCGCACGTAATCCCGTTCGCGCTGGACGGCAGCATCCTGCTGGAGCTGTTCCTGCACGATGGCGTGGGCACCATGGTGTCGCACACCGATCTGGAATACCTGCGCGAGGCCACGCTGGACGACGTGGGCGGCATCGTCTCGCTCATCGAGCCGCTGGAAGCCGACGGCACGCTGGTGCCGCGCGAACGCCGTCTGCTGGAACGCGACATCGCCAACTTCTCCGTCATCGAGCACGACGGCATCATCTTCGGCTGCGTGGCGCTGTATCCGTACCCGAAGGACGGCATGGCCGAAATGGCCTGCCTGATCGTCTCTCCAGACAGCCAAGGTACCGGCGACGGCGAGCGCCTGCTCAAGCACACCGAAGTGCGCGCCCGTGCGCTGGGCCTCAAGCGCCTGTTTGTGCTCACCACGCGGACGGAACACTGGTTCCTCAAGCGCGGTTTCGTGCGTGCCAGCGTGGACGACCTGCCGGAAGACCGCCGCAAGCTCTACAACTGGCAGCGGCGATCGATGGTGCTGATGAAGAAGCTCTAAACCCTTGGCGCGCGTCGTGGAATCCTAGCCCGGCGGCGCGCCGCCTTTACAATAGCGGCACCTGCGTCGCGCTTGAGCGGCGCTCCCGCCACACAAGAGGAATCCCCATGGCCCGCATGGTCCACTGCGTCAAGCTCAACAAGGAAGCCGAAGGTCTCGACTTCCCGCCCCTGCCCGGCGAACTGGGCAAGAAACTCTGGCAAAGCGTCTCGAAGGAAGCCTGGGCCGGCTGGCTCAAGCACCAGACCATGCTCATCAACGAAAACCGCTTGAACATGGCCGATTCGCGCGCACGCCAGTACCTGCTCAAGCAGACCGAGAAGTACTTCTTTGGCGACGGCGCAGACGAGGCTGCCGGCTACGTGCCGCCGCCCTCGGCCTGATCTGCCGCGACAAAAACAAAGCCGTTCAGCGCAAACTGAACGGCTTTTTTGTTTGGGCAACCCCAATTCAAAGTACTGCAGCAAGCACAAAAAAAGCTGCCCATTTGCATGAGCAGCTTTCCAATAAGCGAACAGCGATCAAAAATCGCGGCGCTGCACACCCGCTTCGGTACCCAGCAGCAGCACGTTGGCACCGCGCTTTGCAAACAGGCCGACCGTCACCACGCCCGGAATATCGTTGACGATCGATTCGAGGCCCTTCGGATCGGCAATACGCAGGCCCACCACATCGATGATCACGTTGCCGTTATCGGTCTTGTAGATCTGGCCTTCCTTGGTCATGCGCAGACGCGGCTGGCCGCCCAGCGCAGCGAGCTGGCGGGCCACGGCGGCACGTGCCATGGGCACCACTTCCACCGGCAACGGGAATGCACCCATCGTCTCAACGAGCTTGCTGCCGTCAGCAATGCAGACGAACACGCTGGCAACCGAAGCAACGATCTTTTCGCGCGTGAGCGCACCGCCGCCGCCCTTGATCATGGCGCCCGAGGCGTCGATTTCGTCAGCGCCGTCCACGTAGACGGGAATGGCATCGACTTCGTTCAAATCGAGCACCGTGAAGCCGTGGCCCTGCAGCCGACGCGTTGACGCCTCCGAGCTGGACACCGCGCCAGCAAAGCGCGCCTTGTGCGGCGCCATCGCGTCGATGAACAGGTTGGCCGTCGAGCCGGTGCCAACACCCAGAACAGCGCCCTCAGGCACGTTGGCCAATACGTAATCTGCTGCGGCCTGCGCCACCAGCGCCTTCAGTTCATCCTGCGTCATCGCAAAAACTCGGTCGGATCGGAAAACCCGGTAGTGTACCGGATCAATGCGGTGGCTCTCGGCCGGCTGGCGGAGCCAAACCCGCGGAGTACAATCGATTCACCTTTCCACCTCCAGCGCAACGTTGGAACGTACTTCGGACTCGCTTCATGACTCAGCTCGATCAACTCAAGCAGTTCACCACCGTCGTCGCCGACACAGGCGATTTCCAGGCCATGCGCGCCTACGCGCCGCACGATGCAACGACCAATCCGTCGCTGATCCTCAAAGCCGTGCAGAAGGCTGAATATCGCCCGCTGCTGGAACAAGCCGTGCGCGACGCCCGCAGCGACAGTGTGGAAGACATCATCGATGCCGTGCTCGTGGCATTCGGCTGCGAGATCCTGTCGATCATCCCGGGCCGTGTGTCGACCGAAGTCGATGCGCGCCTGTCGTTCGACACCGAGGCGACGGTCGCCAAGGCCAAGCATCTGATTGCGTTGTACGAAGCACGGGGCGTGGCGCGCGAGCGCGTGCTGATCAAGATCGCGTCGACGTGGGAAGGCATCCGCGCGGCGGATCAGCTCCGCGCCGAAGGCATCCGCTGCAACATGACGCTGCTGTTTTCGCTGGCCCAGGCGGTGGCTTGTGCGGAAGCGGGCGTGCAGCTCATCTCGCCCTTTGTCGGCCGCATCTATGACTGGTACAAGAAAGATGCCGGCGCCAACTGGGACCCTGTCGCGCAAGGCGGGGCGAACGACCCGGGCGTGCAGTCCGTCCTGCGCATCTACAACTACTACAAGAAGTTCGACTACCCGACCGAAGTGATGGGCGCGAGCTTCCGCAACATCTCGCAGATCGTTGAACTCGCTGGCTGCGACCTCCTGACCATCAGCCCGGATCTGCTCGCCCAGTTGCAGCAGTCCGACGCGCCGGTCGAACGCAAGCTCTCTGCGGACAATGCCAACGCCGCCAACATCGTGCGCCTGCCGGCCGACGAGAAATCGTTCCGCTGGCACATGAACGCCGATGCCATGGCCACCGAAAAGCTGGCCGAAGGCATCCGCCTGTTTGCGGCGGACGCAGTCAAGTTGGAAGCGTTGATTGAGCCGCTGCGCGTGGCAGCGTAAGAAGAACGCCGCGCCTTATCCCAGCATGGCGGGCAAGCACACGCCCGCCGGCTGGTGGATCACCAGATCGGCCGTTGCATCCAGCGCGCTCGGCTCCGGATTCACGACGATCACCTTGGCGCCGTGGTCCTTTGCCAACCCCGGCAGTCCGGCCGCCGGATACACCATGCCGGACGTGCCCACCACCAGGCATACGTCACACGTGTTGGCGGCCTCTTCAGCGCGGTAGTTCGCCACGAGCGGGAGTTGCTCGCCAAACCACACCACGCCTGGGCGCAGCATCGCGCCACACGTCGCACAACGTGGCGGCCTGCCTGGCACGGCCGTGGCGACATCGCATTTGCCGCAGCCACCCAGCCATTTGTTGGCGAACAGGTTGCCATGCAGCTCGACCACGCCTTCGCTGCCGGCGCGCTGATGCAAGCCATCGACGTTCTGTGTGACGAGCGTCACCGTCTTGCGCTTGGCCAGCGCGGCAATCGCAAGATGGGCGGGATTCGGCTGCGCCTGCAGCACGCGCTCGCGGCGCTCCTGATACCAGTCCCACACCATGCGCGGGTGCTTGCGGTACGCGGCCTCGGTGGCCATGTCTTCGGGGTTGAAGCGCGACCACAGGCCGGTCAGCGCATCACGAAACGTGGGCACGCCGGATTCGGCCGAGACGCCAGCCCCCGTCAGCACCATAACGTGCTGGGCGGCCTCGACCCAGGCGTGGGCCTGGGCCAATGCAGCCGCATCGGATGCGGCCGTGGGTTCGACACGCATTACTTCTTGGCAGGTGCCGCTGCCCGCTGGCGCACAGCTTCAAACAGGCACACGCCGCTGGCCACCGACACGTTCAGGCTTTCCACGCTGCCCGCCATTGGAATGCTGACCAGCGCGTCGCACGTTTCGCGCGTGAGGCGACGCATGCCCTCACCTTCGGCGCCCATCACGATGGCAATGGGGCCTTTGAAGTCGGCTTGGTAGAGATCCTGTTCGGCTTCATCAGCCGTGCCGATAACCCACACGCCCCGTTCCTGCAACTCGCGCAGCGTGCGCGCCAGGTTGGTCACGGTGATGTAGGGGACGGTTTCCGCCGCGCCGCTGGCCACCTTGGCGACCGTCGTGTTGATTCCAACGCTGCGGTCCTTCGGCGCAATCACGGCGTGCGCGCCAGCGGCATCGGCCACGCGCAGGCAGGCGCCCAGGTTATGCGGATCGGTCACACCGTCAAGCACCAGCAGCAGCGGCGTGCCTTCGATACCGTCGAGCAGTTCATCAAGATTGAGCGCCAGCGACAGCGACTCTGCCTTGGCAACCACGCCCTGGTGACGATCGGTGCCGGCAATCCCGCGCAAGCGGTCGGCGTCAGCAGGAATGAGGCGAACGCCCGCTGCTTCCGCCGCTTTCAGGAAATCCTGCATGCGGCGGTCGCGGCGGTTGGCCTCGAAGTAGATTTCGTCGATCGACTTGGCGCCGTGGCGCAGTCGGGCGGTGACGGCATGAAAGCCGATGAGGAGCTTGGATTTAGACATGGCGCGATTGTACCCGTCTGCCCTTGCTCCCCGGCCGCTTTAACGCCCCTTGGTCTTATGCGAGGCCTTGCCTGCCACCTTGCGCGGCGCAGCAGTCTTGGCACCACCCTTGGGCTTCGTGCCACGCGCCGGCTGCTTCTTACGCGCCGGCTTGGCATGGGCATGGCCCGGGGGCAGTGCACGGCCACCCGGCTCGAACACCGGCTGCTCTTCGATGACGCGATCGAGCGTCTCGTCGAACGATTCCTCCGGCTTGGCCGTACCGCCCAGCAATGCGGCCAACTGGCGCGGCTTCTTGCGGCCGACCGATGGCGCCGACGTTGCGCCGGCAGGCTGACGCGCGGTCGCGGCTTCCGGCACGCCAGTCACCTTGGCCGGGCGCAGCGCCTTGGTTGAGGGCTCCTGGATCAGGCGGAAATCCATCTTCCGGGCATCCAGATCCACGCGCAATAACTGCACGCGCACGCGATCAGTCAGCCGATAACGGATGCCCGTACGCTCTCCGCGCAGTTCGTTGCGGGCTTCGTCGTATTGGAAGTAATCGCTGCCCAGCTCGGTCACGTGTACGAGGCCTTCCACGTACAGCTCGTCGAGCTGCACGAAGATGCCGAACGAGGTGACCGCGCTGACGGTGCCCGAGAACTCGTTGCCGAGCTTGTCGCGCATGAAGTAGCACTTGAGCCAGGCTTCGACGTCGCGCGAGGCTTCGTCGGCGCGACGCTCATTGGCCGAACAGTGCACGCCCAGTTCATTCCAGATCGCTTCCGCCTTGGCCTTGTTGACCACCGCTGCCGGCACGCCTTTCTCGGCTTCGGCTTGCAAACGACGCGCCTTGGGCGACAGCGCGCTATTCAACTGCACGCCCGGTGCAAGCCCAGGCACGTAACGCGTGCGGTGCAGGATCGCTTTGATCGAGCGATGCACCAGCAAATCCGGGTAGCGGCGGATCGGGCTCGTGAAGTGCGCATACGCCGGATACGCCAGGCCAAAGTGGCCGATGTTGTCCGGGCTGTAGACCGCCTGCTGCATCGAGCGCAGCAGCATGGTCTGCAGCATCGGAGCGTCGGGGCGTGCGGCCACCTTTTCCATCAGTTCGGCGTAATCGGCTGCCTGCGGTTTGTCGCCGCCACCCAGGGTCAAGCCGCTGGTTTTCAGGAAGGCCCGCAGCGCCTGCAGCTTTTCTTCCGTCGGGCCAGCGTGGACGCGATACAGCGCCGGATGTTTGTACTTCTCCAGCATCTCGGCCGCGCAGACGTTGGCCGTCAGCATGCACTCCTCGATCAGCCTGTGCGCATCATTGCGGGTGCGCGGCAGGATCTGCTCGATCTTGCCCTGCGCGTTGCAGACGATGTATGTCTCGGTGGTATCGAAGTCGATCGCGCCGCGCTCGCGGCGGGCCTTGAGCAGCGTCTGATACAGCTCGTACAGGTCTTGCAGGTGCGGCACCAGCGGCGCCCGTTTGGCAGCTTCCGGGCCTTTCACGTTCGACAGAATCGCCCAGACCTCGTTGTAGGTCAGGCGCGCCTTCGAGTGCATCACCGCCGGATAGAACTGATAAGCCTTGACCTCGCCCTTGGCCGTGATCACCGCGTCGCAGACCATGCACAGACGGTCCACTTCCGGGTTCAGTGAGCACAAGCCGTTGGAGAGCTTCTCCGGCAGCATCGGGATCACGCGGCGCGGGAAATAGACCGAAGTCGCGCGATCAATGGCGTCCGCATCCAACGGGTGCCCAGGCCGCACGTAATGCGACACGTCGGCAATCGCCACGATCAGACGCCAGCCCTTGCTGCGGCCGATCTTGACGGGCTCCGCGTAGACAGCGTCATCGAAGTCGCGCGCGTCTTCGCCGTCGATGGTGACGAGCGACACATCGCGCAAGTCGATGCGACCTGCCAGATCGACATCGCGGACCAAGTCGGGCAGCGCTTCCGCCTCGCGCTGCGTCGGCTCGGAAAACTCGTGCGGCACGCCGTACTTGCGCACGGCAATTTCGATCTCCATACCAGGGTCGTCAATCTCACCCAGCACTTCGACCACGCGGCCAATCGGTTGTACGTAGCGGTCCGGATATTCCAGGATCTCAACGCTTACCACCTGGCCAACCTTGGCCTTGCCCTGCCCCTTCGGCGCAATCAGGATGTCGCGGCCGAGACGCTTGTCTTCAGGCGCCACAACCAGCGTGCCACTTTCCGACAGCAACCTGCCGATGACGCGCTTGTTGGCCCGCTGCAGGATCTCGACGATCTGCCCTTCCGAGCGCCCGCGGCGGTCGTAGCCCACGGCGCGCACCAGGGCGCGATCACCGTGCATGGCCTTCTGCATCTCACGCTCGGGCAGGAAGATATCGGGCTCGCCGTCATCGCGCACGAAGAAGCCGAAGCCGTCGCGATGACCGATCACGCGGCCTTCGATGAAATTGGGCTGGTGCGCCAGTTCGTAGCGCCCCTTGCGGTTGAGTTCGATCTGACCATCCCGCTCCATGGCGGTCAGACGCTTGATAAAGCCGTCATGCTCCTTGCGCGTGACAGACAGCGTCTTGGCAATATCGGTAGCAGACAACGGAGACCCCGACGTGCGCAGCACACCGAGGATTTCCTCGCGGCTTGGGATCGGATAAGTCGGTTGATTCAATTTTTTCTTCTAGAGTGTTGACAGGATCGCTGGATCCCGTAATAATTGCAGCTTCGGTACACGCACACCTGCCCAGGTGGCGGAATTGGTAGACGCACTAGTTTCAGGTACTAGCGGGTAACTCCGTGGAGGTTCGAGTCCTCTCCTGGGCACCAGAGTTTAGGAACGGCGCAACGCAAGTTGCGCCGTTTTTCTTTTCCGCGGCCGGATTGCTGTTGTTCAGTTGCTGATGCGACATTCCGCGAAGTGCGACGTGCATTGTGTCTTGGCTATCGCGCCAGGGCCGAGCCGGGATCACCGGACTCACCTGCCCCAAACGCTGGGTGGGCTCGAAGCCCAGTGCATCCACAAAGACACACCTCGCTTCGATCAACCGCGCACCTCGCATTGGGCCACTCCTGCAAAGCCAATCCGTACGCGGGTTTCGGGGCAATATTGCGGCCCGTGACAGCAGGTTACCGAAGTGGCACGCACGACGCAAGCCGCACACGCCACTCCGTTAGCGTCTCGACGCAATCGCGACCAACGCCTCAAACTGATGGCGCCTCGCCGTTGCCGGCCGAACGTGACTTGCCGCGCTTGATCCAGGCCGCCAAGTTATGCGGGCGCAGCGTGTCGTACTCCTCGAACGGCTGATGGATCCACGGATTGGTCGCAAGAAACTGCACGGCATAATCAGGCTTGATCTTCGAGCACGCCTTGTGCCACAGCACAGCAGTACGCACGTCGGTCACGGCCGGATAGCGCTCCTTCAGGTGACGCCCAACGCGCTCCAGCGTGATGCCCGAATCCACCAGATCATCCACCAGCAGCACGCGGCCCGACAACTCGCCACGGGTCATCGTGATGTATTGCGCGATGTCGAGATCGCCCTGCTGCGTGCCTGCGGCTTCGCGATAGCTGCTGGTCGCCAGGATGGCCAACGGCAGGTCGTAGATGCGTGAAAGCTGATCGCCAACCCGCAAGCCACCGCGCGCCAGGCACAGAATCTTGTCAAACTTCCAGCCCGACTCGTGCACGACGAGCGCCAGGCGCTCGATCAGGCCGTGGTAGTCATCCCACGACACCCACAGATGCGAGTCGTCGTTGATCGGCTGGTTCATGGTGTACCTCTTCGTATCGTGAATGCGGCGTGAGTTGCCGCTATCGTGTTCTATGAAAAACGGCGCTCCATGCAAATTCGCCCGGCGAATCACCGGGCGAATCTGAGAGCTATCGCGTCAGTCCTTGTAGGGATGACGCAGGAGGATGGTCTCGTCGCGGTCAGGACCAGTCGAGATCATGGCGATCGGGACGCCGGCCACCTCTTCGACGCGCTTCAGGTAAGCCTGAGCGGTCTCGGGCAGCGCATCCCACTCCTTCAGACCGAAGGTCGAGGTGTTCCAGCCCGGGAATTCTTCGTAGATCGGCTGGCAACGCGCCACGGCATCGGAGCCACGCGGCAGGATGTCGATTTCCTTGCCATCGAGCATGTAGCCGACACACAGCTTGAGGGTTTCCAGACCATCCAGCACATCGAGCTTGGTCATGCAGAGGCCCGACACACCGTTGATCTGGATCGCACGACGCAGAGCGGCGGCATCCAGCCAGCCCGTGCGGCGCGGCCGGCCCGTAACCGAGCCGAATTCCTTGCCGACATTGGCCAGACGCACACCGATCGGATCTTGGCGCGCCGGGTTGTCCGCGTCATACAGCTCGCTCGGGAACGGGCCTGAACCCACGCGTGTGCAATACGCCTTGGTGATGCCAAGGATGTAATGCAGTTGGCCCGGGCCGACGCCTGCACCTGCGGCGGCATTGCCCGCCACGCAGTTGCTCGACGTGACGAACGGATAGGTGCCGTGATCGATATCGAGCAGCGTGCCTTGCGCACCTTCGAACATCAGGTTCTTGCCGGCTGCGTTTGCGGCAAACAGTTCGGCCGACACATCCGTCACCATCGGGGCAATGCGGCCTGCATACGACAGCATCTCGTCCAGGGTCTGCTGGAAGTCCAGCGCCGGGTGATTCAGGTACTGCGTCAGAACAAAGTTGTGGAAGTCCAGGTTTTCGCGCAGACGCTCGGCAAAGTAAGCCGGATCGAACAGGTCCTGCACACGCAGCGCGCGGCGGGCTACCTTGTCTTCGTATGCCGGGCCGATTCCGCGGCCGGTGGTACCGATCTTGGCGGCGCCGCGCTTGGCTTCGCGCGCCTTGTCGATGGCCACGTGATACGGCAGGATCAGATTGGTGGCTTCTGAAATGCGCAGGCGGTTCTGCACCTGCACGCCGGCCGATTCCAGCTCGTCGATTTCCTTGAACAGCGCTTCAGGCGAAAGCACGACACCGTTGCCGATGTAGCACGCGACGCCGTCGCGCATGATGCCCGACGGAATCAGACGCAAGATCGTCTTCTTGCCGCCGATGATGAGGGTATGGCCTGCGTTATGTCCGCCCTGGAAACGAACCACGCCTTGCGCATGATCGGTCAGCCAATCGACGATTTTCCCTTTACCTTCGTCACCCCACTGGGTGCCGATGACGACGACATTGCGTCCTTGGCTCACTGCTGGTGCGGACATGTTGAATTTGCAGATGGGTTAAAAACGTATTCTACCCTTGTTGCCAGGGCCTTCCCTGGAATTACCGGGTATTTACACAACGTTATGCAACAACTTCAGACCGAAGCGTTGCGGGGCTTGACGATCCAGCGACCGCCCTCTTCGACGAGTTGCCGATCATAAGCGAACTCCTCCAGATCTTCCGGGTGGCCCGGCAGCGACTGGATGACAATCTCGCCCGCCGCGCGCAGCGCAGCGATCGCCTCACGAAGCTTGGCATCGCCCGACCAGGGCGCGTGGATGGCAGCGGCGCGCGCCTCCACCGGCGAAATGCCAGCGACCTCGCGCAGATCCAGCGAAAAGCCGGTCGCCGGGCGAGCACGGCCGAAAGCCTCTCCGACCTTGTCATACCGACCGCCACGCGCCACGGCATTTGGCACACCGGCCACATAGGCAGTGAACATCACACCACTGTGGTAGTGGTAGCCGCGCAGGTCGGCCAAGTCGATGTTGACGGTCGCACCGCCTGCGCGCTCGGCCAGCGTAGCCAAATCGTCCAGCGCACGGCCGATGGCGGGCAGCGCGGGCAACTGCTTGCGCGCACGACCCAGCACATCGACACCGCCGTACAGTGCTGGCAGCAGGTTGATGGCGTCGCGCTGCGCCGGCGGCAGATCGGCCGTGATGGCGCGCAGAGCAGGCACATCTTTGGCTGCGAGCGCCGTGAAGAGGTCATCCTGAAGGCCGACGGCAACCGGCGATTGCTCCAGCAACGCCGCCACCACCCCAACGTGGCAAAGGTCCAGGCGTACATCGGCCAGCCCCGCGGCCGACAGCGCGGCGAGCATCAGCTCCTGAATTTCCAGATCGGCTTCCAGACCGGCATGGCCATAGATCTCAGCGCCGATCTGCAGCGGCTCGCGCGTGACGTGAAACCCACTCGGGCGGGTATGCAATACCGACCCCGCATAGCACAGGCGCGTCACGCCAGCGCGGTTCAGCAAATGGGCGTCGATGCGGGCGACTTGCGGCGTGATGTCGGCGCGCAGGCCGATGGTGCGGCCTGAAAGTTGATCGACCAGCTTGAACGTCTTCAGGTCCAGATCGTGACCGGTGCCCGAGAGCAGCGACTCGATGTATTCCAGCATGGGGGGCATGACCAGTTCGTAGCCGTAAGTACGGAACAGGTCGAGCATGCGGCGGCGCAACTCTTCAATCTTGCGCGCCTCTGAAGGCAGCACATCAGCAATGGATTCAGGCAGCAGCCAATTGGTCGGCATGGCGGTCTCGCTCGGGAGTCTTGGTACGGCAGAAATTCGTAAAAAACGCAGGCAGTGCGCTAGCGATGCAGCAACCGCAGGAGGATCAGTCCGATCGCCATCGACACTAAGCCGATCGCGCGAAGCTTTTCGTCCGGCAGTTCGGTCAGCGTCTGGAAGGCGCGTCGCCAAGCCCGCGGCGCCACGAACGGCAGGATGCCCTCGAATACGAGCACCAGCGCGCACGCTGCCAGCAAAACGGTGGGGAGTGACTCTTCCATGGGATGCGCTTGGAGAACGAACAAAACCCCGGCAAGCCGGGGTCTGTCCGCCTCAAATGATCAGCGACGCATTGTACTAGCGATGGCGCCCCGTCTGGGCAGCCGGTGCTGCCGCCGAGCTGCCGCCGTTCGGGCTACGCATGTATTTGAAGAAATCGCTGTTCGGCTGCAGCACCATCACGTCCTTCCGATCGCGGAACGACGCGCGATACGCCTCCATGGAGCGCCAGAATGCGGCGAACTGCGGATCACGGCCAAACGCATCGGCGTAAACGTCAGCGGCGCGGGCGTCGCCCTCACCCTTGATCTTCTGCGCATCGCGGTAGGCATCGGCCAGGACGACTTCGCGCTGACGATCGGCATCGGCACGGATTTTCTCGCCCTCTGCAGCACCCGTCGAACGCAGCTCGTTGGCCACCCGCTTGCGCTCGGCTTCCATGCGGCGGTAGACCGATTCGGTCACGCTGGCCAGCAGGTCCACCCGCTTCAGGCGCACGTCGATGATGTCTACACCAACCGACTTGCCGTACTCCTGCACACCCTTGAGGATGCTCTGCATCACGGCTTCACGATCCGTCGATACCACGTCAGACACAGTGCGGCGCGCAAACTCATCGCGAGCGATGGAGTTGATCTTCTGCGTCATGCTGTCCTGTGCGAGGCGGTTATCGCCCTTGAAGCTCACGTAGAACAGACGCGGATCGGAGACGCGCCACTTCACAAACCAGTCGACCAGCAGGTTCTTCTTCTCTGCCGTGATGAAACGATCGGCGCCGGCCACATCGATGGTCTGCAGGCGCTTATCCATGAACACCACGTTCTGCAGCGGCGGCGGAAGCTTGAAGTGCAGCCCCGGCTCCTTGATGACCTGCTTGATCTCACCAAAGGCGAACACCACGGCGTACTGCCGCTGGTCCACCACGAACACCACCGACGAGAACACCGCCAGGGCAATGACCAGCGCCACGAAGGCCGAAATCAGACGATTCATAGTGCCCTCCTGTTAGCGCGAATCGCGGTCACGGTTGCGCAGTGCTTCGCGCGAGCGCGAGTCTGCGTCATTGGCCGGTGACGGGTTGGAGGGAGTCGGCACGCCCTGCGCAGAACCACTGTCCTGAGGCGACGCACCCGGCGCGACAGCGGGACGCGATGTATCGCCCTGCGTCTGCGCGATCAGCTTGTCCAGCGGCAGATACAACAGGCTGCCGTTGCTCTGGTCGACCAGCACCTTGGTCGAGTTGGCGTAAATGTCCTGCATAGTTTCCAGATAGATACGGTCGCGCGTGACCTGCGGCGCCTTCGCGTATTCGCGCTGCACTGAGGCAAAGCGAGCCGCGTCACCTTCCGCACGTGCGATGACCCGTGCCTTGTAGCCTTGCGCCTCTTCACCCAGACGTGCGGCCGTACCCTTGGCGCGCGGCACCACGTCGTTGGCATACGCCTGACCTTCGGAGATAGCACGCTCGCGGTCTTGGCCCGCCTTGGTCACATCGTCGAACGCAGCCTGCACCTGCTCGGGCGGCTGCACGCTCTGCACGTTGACGCTAAGGATTCGGATGCCAGTCTTGTACGCCGACAAGATGCGTTGAATCGATTCGGCCAAGTTGCGGCCAACGGCATCGCGACCTTCGTACAGCACCGCGTCCATCTTGTTACGGCCGACGATCTCGCGCACCGACGTCTCAGCCGCCTGCGTCACCAGTTCTTCATCGCCGCCGCGGTCCGTACGGTTGTAGAACAGGTAGTCAACCGGGTTGGCAATGTTGTACTGGACCGAGAACCGCACGTCGACGATGTTCTCGTCCTGCGTGAGCATCGACGAGTCTTTCAGGTTCGTGTCCTTGATCTGCGTCGTACGACCGATTTCAAGCGTACGCACACCCGACAGGTTCACGATCTCGTGCGATTCGATCGGATACGGCAGGCGCCAATTGATACCCGGCGTTGCCAGATACTTGAAACGGCCGAACTGCAAGATCACGCCCGTCTGGCCTTCCTGCACGATGAAGAAACCGCTGGCCAGCCACAGACCAACGAGCACCGCCAGCAGCACGCCGACGCCCAGGCCCGAACCACCTCGGCCGTTACCCGGACGCAGCGGCGTGGGGCCGTCATCACCGTTACCGCTGTCCTTGCGACCGAACAGGTTATTCAGCCGGCGATTGAAGTCGCGCCACAACTCGTCGAGGTCCGGGGGGCCTTCCTGAGGCGGCTTGCTTTGACGCTTCGGTTCGTCTTTGTCTTCGCGCTCGGCGTTGTTGTCATCGCCGCGACCCCAGCGCGGATCGTTCAGCGAAAGCAGCACACGCAAGCGGTGCCACAAACCTCGCACGTTACGCGGCGAGGCCATGGAAGAAGACTGGGTCGAAATCTCGGGCATGAGCGGTCGGGCTTGTCCTGATTGGCTGACTGCGAAGGAGTAACGGGGCATTCTATCAGCCCTCTTCGTCACCTTTGGCGGAAGAACCGCTGCTCGGCAAGCTTTGCGACAGTTCGTCACGGTGCGCGGGCAGCGAATCACGACGGGTATCGAAGCGCGGATCGAAATCGTCACCATGCGACGCAGGGTTCTCCCGCAAGCGGATCGCAGTCTCGACCAGCGCCTCGCGCAATAGATCAAGCCCGCTGCCTTCGATGGCAGAAACGAACACACGCCGCACGGCGCCGGTTTCGTCGCGCTCGATGCGCGGGCCAGCCGCACGCAACTCCTCCGCCGCGTCGATCTTGTTCATCACCAAAATCTGCGGGATGCCACTGGCGTTGATTTCATCCAGCACGCGATCGACCTGCTCCATCTGCTCGTGCTTGACGGTGCTGGCGGCGTCCACCACATGCAGCAGCACGTCGGCGTGGACGGTCTCTTCCAGCGTGGCGCGGAAAGCAGCCACCAGTTGCGTAGGCAAATCGCGGATGAAGCCGACCGTATCCGACAGCACCACATTGCCCAGCCCTTCCAGGTACAGCCGGCGGGACGTCGTATCCAGCGTGGCGAACAATTGGTTGGCCGCGTACGCACGTGCCTTGGTCAGCGCATTGAACAGCGTCGATTTGCCGGCGTTGGTATAGCCGACCAGGGAGACAGAAAACGCGTCGTTGCGGCTGCGCGAACGGCGCTGCGTGTCATGCTGACGCTGCAGCTTGTCCAACTCGGACGACAGCCGTTTGGCGCGTTCATCCAGCATCCGCCGGTCCAGTTCGAGCTGACGCTCGCCCGGGCCGCCGCGCAGGCCGACCCCGCCTTTCTGGCGCTCCAAGTGGCTCCACGCCCGCACCAGGCGGGCCACCTGATATCGCACACGCGCAAGTTCCACCTGCACCTTACCGACGTGGCTTTGCGCGCGCTGGCTAAAAATATCGAGGATGAGGCCGGTCCGGTCCACCACGTGGCGCCCGAAAAAGCGCTCAAGGTTACGCTGCTGAGCAGGACTCAGCGCGTGGTTAAAGATGACGATTTCCGCGTCTTCCTCGTCTGCGGCAATCCTCACCTCTTCTGCCTTGCCTGCGCCGATGAACAGCGCTGCATCAGGCCGGGAACGCTTGCCCGTAACCGCGCGCACAGGTTCAGAGCCCGCTGTGGAGGCTAGCAGCGCCAGTTCACTCAGACTTTCCTGGAAATCGTGTTTGCCGAAATCGACAGCGACCAAGATAGCGCGCGTCGGCTCCGAGCTGGAGGTGGGATGAGATGCCAAACGGGGAAATAGAGAAGGGAGAAACGGGGTTGGTGCGTCCCGCCGCGCGGACGGCGGCGGGAGCGAGGCAGAATCAGGCGTCAGGCGCTTCGTCCACGCGGAAATTCACGGCACGGGCCGGCACCACGGTGGAGATCGCATGCTTGTACACCATCTGCGTCACGGTATTACGCAGGAGCACGACGTATTGGTCGAACGACTCGATGTTGCCTTGCAGCTTGATACCGTTGACGAGGTAGATCGACACCGGCACATGCTCCTTACGCAGCGCATTCAGAAACGGGTCTTGTAGCAATTGCCCTTTGTTGCTCATGGCACACTCCAGATTTATAGGTTTAGTGATGGGTTATGGGGCTAGGAAGCCCGGGTTCAAGCAGGCGACGCAAAAAAAGTTCGTCAAAAGAGTCGGCCAGACGCGTCCAAATGACGCCGATGGCGCCTGGGTTTGCAGACACCAAGCGCCATGTCTCGAGAATTTAGCCTTAGAAATCAGGGAAAGCAAACGGAAAACCGATGACCCCGCCATATGAAATGGCTCGGCCATTTTGGTGATCCCCCGTTCGAATGCCCCCGCGTCACACGCCCCCGCCGTCGAGCACCGCCCGTGCGATGCTCAATCGTTCGATTGAGCGTACGGGTTTTTGTTCGTACGAAATTCGATCCGAAGCGGCGTGCCTTTCAGTTGGAAGGCCTCGCGGAAACGCCCCTCCAGGAAGCGGCGATAGGTCTCGGGGATATTCGACAGCGCGTTGCCGTGAATCACCACGATCGGCGGGTTGGAACCGCCCTGGTGCGCGTAGCGCAGCTTCGGCCGCGAGACGCCTGCGCGACGCGGTTGCTGATACTCCACCGCCTCCATCAGCACGCGCGTGAGCTTGGGCGTCGGCAGCTTGACCATGGCGGCTGCGTAAGCGGCGTCCACGGACTTCATCAGCGCGCCAATGCCCGTGCGCTCCTTGGCCGAGATGTAATGCACGTTGGCAAACGACAGGAACTGCAGCTTGCGCTCCATATCGTGCTTGATTCGATCGCGAGCATGGCCGGTCAGACCATCCCACTTGTTCACGCCAATCACCAGCGCGCGCCCGGACTCGACGATGAAACCAGCGATATGCGCGTCCTGGTCGGAAATGTCCTGCTGCGCGTCGAGGATCAGCACAACCACGTTAGCGTCGGCAATCGACTGCAGCGTCTTCACCACCGAGAATTTCTCGATTGCCTCGAACACCTTGCCACGCTTGCGCAAGCCGGCCGTATCGATGAGCGTGTAAGGCTTGCCGTTACGCTCGAAATCCACGTAGATGGCATCGCGCGTAGTGCCCGGCATATCGAACGCGATCACGCGCTCTTCGCCGATGAGGGCGTTCACCAGAGTCGACTTACCGACGTTCGGACGGCCAACGATGGCAATACGAGTGCCGTGGTTGTGCGCGTCGGCTGCCTCGGCAAGCTCGGGGCGCTCGGCAAACGCCAGGTCGAGCGCTTCGGCCACCAAGTCATTGACACCATCACCGTGCGCCGCCGAGATAGCAGCCGGATCGCCCAGACCAAGTTCGTAAAAATCGCTGGCGACGGCGGTGTAGCGCATGCCTTCAGCCTTGTTGACGGCCAAAAGGATGCGGCGCCCGGTTTTGCGCAAGTAATCGGCAATCACGCGATCCTGCGGCGCCAGCCCCAGACGACCATCGACGATGAAGATCACGACATCGGCTTCAACCACGGCCTGGCGCGTCTGCTTTGCCATCTCCGCAACGATGCCGTCCTTGGCGACGGGTTCGAAGCCGCCGGTATCGATGGCGATGAACGGACGGTCGCCCACACGGCCTTCGCCGTAGTGACGATCGCGCGTCAGGCCAGGGATATCCGCGACCAACGCGTCACGCGAGCGCGTCAGACGGTTGAAGAGGGTCGATTTGCCGACATTCGGCCGCCCTACGAGGGCAATGACTGGTTTCATGCTTGTGTGCCGCACGCGAATGGCGCCACGGCAAATTCTGATTGTTGCAACTGCGGTTGGCATCTGCACGGCTGAATGCCTGATGACACAGATGCAAGACGCCCGCGGAGTACGCGGGCGCAAGTCCAAGGCGGCGATGCCGCCCCGATGTGATGCGTGTGCCGCCACAGCCCATCCGGGCCGCGGCGGCCAATGTTATTTCGGCAGATAGCCGTAGACACCGCCACCGCGGGTTTGGACGACCAACGTCTGGCCAACCACCACGGGTGCTGCGCCAATGGCACTGCTGTCGGTTTTCACGCGGGCGACGAACTTGCCGTCGTCACGCGACAGGAAGTGCAGCCAACCTTCGGAATCGCCCACGATGACCGCACGGCCAAACGCCAGCGGCGTACCGAGGTCGCGCCACAGCAGTGCGTCGTTCTTCCAGAGATCGGCACCGTTTTGTGCGTTAAAACCGTAGACCACCGACTTCTCGTCCGCCGCGAACAGCCCGTCATCATCCTGAGTCACACCGGTCGGCGACGAGAAATCACGACCCCAGCGCGGAGCGCCGGTGCTCAGATCAAAACAAGCCACGCGCCCCTGGAAGCTGGCCGCACAGACTTGCGAACCGTTGATCGACGGTGCACCGGTCACATCGTTCAGGCGCTCGATTTCCGATACACCACGCGGATACGACACGGCAGCTTCCCAGCGCAACGCGCCATTGCTGGCCGACAGCGCACCGAGCTTGCCACCGGCAAAACCGAGGACGATGTTATCGCCGGCGAAAATCATCGGCAGACTGCTACGCAGGTTCAGTGCCGACGGAGAACGCTGATAAATCCACTTGCGTTCACCGTTGCTGGGGTCCAGACCCAAGACGCGGCCATCGGTCGTGCGAACGATCACCAATCCCTGGCCCACCAGCGGCGCCGTCAGGACTTCACCGTTGACGGCGATCTTCCACTTCTGCGCGCCCTTTTCGTCGAACGCGATGACCGCGCCCTTCTCACCTGCCACCGCCGTCAGCGTGCCATCGCTGCCAGGGCCGGAGGTCAGGTCGACGTCCGCCTTGCCTTGCCAGACCGTGCGACCGGTGGCGCCATCCAGGGCGGTCACAGTACCGCCAGCGGCCGACACATAAACATTGTTGCCTGCCACCGCCGGCTGCATCACGTAGCGGCCGCTCTTGCCGACGCTCACGCTCCACACCTGGCGCACGGCCAGCACTTGCTGAACTTCCGTCAGCTTGGCTGGTTCATGCTTGTTCTTGCTGCTGAACAGCGAGCAACCACCGAGGACAGCCGTCGCTGCCAGTGCCAGCACTGCCACGCGTGCCGCCTGTGCAACACCGCGCGCGACACCACCCTGCTCAAGTGCGTGAATCATGAAATCGGGATCCTTTTGTTATGCGTTGAATTGCACCGGGTGCCCCAATCAGGCGCCGCCCAGGGCATCCAGCTTGAACTGCACGATCTGGCGCGCGGAAGCGTCGGCCGGACCAAACTTTTCCAGCGCCAACTTGTAGGCAGCACGGGCGTCGTCGTTCTTGTTCTGCGCGGCCAGCAAATCACCGCGACGATCGGCGTACAGCCCGGCGAACGCCGGCGCAACGTCGCCGGAGACTAGCGCGATGCCCTGATCGTAGGCTTTCTCGTCGAGCAGAAGGCCAGCCAGGCGCAGCTTGGCGAGCGCCTTGTATTCATCGTCGCGCGCATGATCAACCGTCCATTGCAGTTGCGCCTTGGCGCCCGCCGCATCGTTGGATTCGTACAGCGCCTTGGCTGCGGCCAGCGCGCTCATCTGCGCGTAGGCCGTGCCGCCAAACTTGGCTTCCATGTCAGTCGCGGCGCGCTTGATCTTCTCAGCGTCCTTGCCATCTACGGCCTTCTGCACCTGTTCGTACAGCACGGACGCTTCGCCGGCCTGCTTGCGCTGCCAGTTTTTCCAGCCAAACCAGCCCGCCACAGCGAGCAGCACCACGATGGCGATCCACGTGATCACATTGCCGTTATCACGCCACCAGTGCTTGAGACTCTCTATTTGTTCCTGTTCTTCGAGATCGTAGGCCATGCTTTGCAGAGCTTGAATATTGGATGTGGGTCGCGGTGGTTCGCTGCCGAACGCACTGCCGCGGTTAGTCGTTGTTGGCCACCATGGCATCGATCAGGCGGTCGACCAGTTGGTCCGACGGCACGGTCTGCTGGGCATCCGCGGTCGGATCGCCACGCAGCGGCTTGATCTGCGCAACACCTTGGGTGACTTCATCGTCGCCAATGATAACCGCATAGGATGCGCCACTTGCGTCAGCGCGCTTGAACTGCGACTTGAAGCTACCGTTGCGGCCTTCCGGCGAGGCGTGAAGGATGACGTCGAGGCCGGCATCGCGCAGTCGCTCTGCCGCGATCAGCGCCTGCACCTGCGCCTCATCGCCCTGGTGGACGATGTAGACGTCACAGCCTTGCGCTTCGGGCTCAAGCTTTTCCTCACGCAACAGTTCGATGATGCGTTCTACCCCCATCGCCCAGCCGCATGCGGGGGCAGGCTTCCCGCCGATCTGCTCGATCAGCGGGTCATAGCGGCCGCCGCCGGCCACCGTTCCCTGCGCGCCCAGCTTGTCCGTCGTCCACTCGAAGACGGTGAGGTTGTAGTAATCCAACCCCCGCACCAGGCGCGGATTGATGGTGAACGGAATGTTGTTCGCCTTGAGCAGCTTCTGCACGCCTTCAAAGTGCGCGCGCGACTCGTCGCCCAGGTAGTCGATCAGCTTCGGCGCGCCGGCGGCCATTTCCTGCAGCGCCGGGTTCTTCGTGTCGAGTACGCGAAGCGGGTTGGTGTACAGGCGGCGCTTACCGTCCTCATCCAGAATGTCCTGGAAACCTTCCAGGTACTTGATCAGGTCGGCACGGTGCGCGGCGCGCTCCTCTGCCTGGCCAAGCGAGTTCAGCTCCAGCTTCAGGCCGACGAGGCCGAGGTCGTCCCACAGACGCTGGCACATCAGGATGACTTCTGCGTCGATGTCCGGGCCCGCAAAGCCAAGCGCTTCCACGCCAACCTGATGGAACTGGCGATAGCGACCGCGCTGCGGACGCTCGTGGCGGAACATCGGGCCGGTGTACCACAGGCGCTTCGGACCGTCGTACAGCAGGTTGTGCTCGATCACGGCGCGCACGGCGGCAGCGGTACCTTCGGGGCGCATGGTCAGTTGCTCGCCGTTCAACGCATCGGTGAAGGTGTACATCTCCTTCTCGACGATATCCGTCACCTCGCCGATGCCACGCACAAACAATTGCGTCTGCTCGACGATCGGCGTGCGAATCTGCTGGTAGCCATAGGCGCGCAGCATGCTGCGCACCGCGTTATCAAAGTGCTCCCACAGGGGGGCGTCACTGGGCAGCAGGTCGTTCATGCCTTTGACGCCGGCGATCTTCTGCACGCGTTGTTTTTGTGTATCGCTCATGATGTCACGTTGAAAACCGGCTCTCGCATCTATCTCGATGCGGGCCGGCCAGTCGTTTCGTGCTTCGGCTTCGGGCTCCGAAGCCTGATGCTGCTTTAGACCGTCGCCGCAGCCTGTGCGCCGTAATGCGTGCGCACGTACTCGTCGACGATCGTCTGGAATTCTTCTGTGATGCGTTCGCCGCGCAGCGTTTTCACCTTCACGCCGTCCACGAACACCGGCGCCGCCGGAGATTCGCCCGTGCCTGGCAGCGAAATGCCGATGTTGGCGTGCTTGCTCTCCCCGGGACCGTTGACGATGCAGCCCATCACGGCCACGTTCATCTCTTCGACGCCGGGGTACTGCATCTTCCACATCGGCATCTGCTCACGCAGGTATGACTGGATGCGCGCCGCCAGCTCCTGGAACACCGTACTGGTCGTGCGCCCGCAACCCGGGCACGCGATCACCATGGGGGTGAAATTACGCAGGCCCATGGTCTGCAGAATTTCTTGCGCGACGATGACTTCCTTCTCGCGTGGCGCACCCGGCTCCGGCGTGAGCGAAATGCGGATCGTGTCGCCGATGCCTTCCTGCAGCAGCACCGACAACGCCGCCGTGGAAGCGACGATGCCCTTGCTACCCATGCCGGCCTCGGTCAGACCCAGGTGCAGCGCGTAATTGCAGCGACGCGCCAGCTCGCGGTACACAGCAATCAGATCCTGCACTGCCGAGACCTTGCATGACAGGATGATCTGGCTGCCTGGCAAGCCCAGTTCTTCAGCCTTCTGCGCGGACTGGATCGCCGAGGTAATCAACGCCTCAACCATCACGGCACGGGCATCCCACGGAGATGCGCGTTGCGCGTTCTCGTCCATGATGCGGGCGAGCAAATCCTGATCGAGGCTGCCCCAATTCACACCGATACGCACCGGCTTGTCGTAGCGGCAGGCGATCTCGATCATCTGCGCGAACTGCGTGTCGCGCTTGGCACCCTGCCCGACATTGCCCGGGTTGATGCGGTACTTGGACAGCGCCTGCGCGCACTCCGGATAGTCCTGCAGCAGCTTGTGGCCGTTGTAGTGAAAATCCCCCACCAGCGGCACATCCACACCCATGCGGTCGAGCTGCTCGCGGATGGCCGGCACCGCCGCGGCGGCGGCCGGCGTATCCACTGTGATACGCACCAACTCAGAGCCGGCACGCGCCAGTTCCTTTACCTGGATTGCGGTACCGATGGCGTCCGACGTGTCGGTATTCGTCATCGATTGCACACAGACCGGCGCGTCGCCGCCGACATGCACGACGCGATCGCCCCAGCGGATTTCCGCAGCGCGCGAGTTCCGGCGCGGCAACGGGCCCACCAAGGCTGGAGCGCAATCGAGAGGCGTGGTGATTTCCATGATCAGACAAGGAGCGCCGCCCACAGGTGCCGCGCCATTTACAAAACGGTTCAGGGCAACGTAGCCCGTGCCACGCGATTGCGGGCGTACTTCTGAAGATCGACGGTGGCACCGCCCACAGCCAGCGATTCAACGGCTTCCGCATTGCCGAAGACGACCTTGAATGGCGGCGTACCGGTCAGATCGCGTGCGTCACCTTCCTTGGAAATGCCACTGGCAAGCGTCTTCCCAGTCTTGTCCTTGATCTCGTACCAAGACGAACCGGAGAAGCGTACCGAGACCGTACCGCCGCCCGATTCAGCCGGCTTGGCGGCTTCCGTCGGCAGAGCGGAGACCGGAGCGTCGACGTTGATCACAGCCGGCTTGGCACCCGCAACGGCTACAGCGGGCGCCGGCGCGGCGCCATTGTCCGAACGTGGCAGCGTGGGCGGCGGCGCCAACGGCGCAGTCACCACACCGGAGGCCGGAGCGGCCGGCGTAACGGGCGTCAACGGTGTCGGCATCGAAGCTGCCGGCGTTTCTGCCGGGGCCTGCTCAGCCGCTGGAGCCACTTGCGCGGGCGCGGCTTGCTCCACCGCCGGTGCTTCCTTCGCGGTGGAGTCGGTGTTTTGCGTAGCCGCGGTTTGCGTGGCAAACCACTGCTTGAGACGGTCCATACCGACCAGCGCGCCGGCCGCCACAATCACTGCAACCAGCACGCCGATCAGCCAGCGGCCACTGCCGCTCCGCCGCTTAGCAAAACTCGGTTTGTCGGAGAACGATTCACCGAGCCCACCCTCGGGACGCAAGCCAATGTTGGTGACCGGCGCACGCGCGTTCAAACGCGCAAGCTGATCATCGACATCGACCTGCAAAGCGCGCGCATAGGCACGGATGAGCCCCTTGGTAAATGTCATGTCGGGCAATGCTCCGACATCTGCCGATTCCACCGCCAACAACTTGCCCGGCGCCACTTTCAAGCGCGTGGCCAGATCGTCGACCGTCAGACGCTGATGCTCACGGCCGGCACGCAGACGTTCGGCAATCTGACGCAACGCGTCGTCGCGCTCAGGCGACGCGGCGGCAGGCGGATTCGAGGCAGGCGCCGTGCCGTGAGAGAGGTCGGCAGCGCTTGCCACGTCGCGGTCAGTCATCCCAGGCTCCTCGTTCGAATGCCGCCTCTTCGGGCGCATTGGGGAAACGGCGCTGCAATTGCGCGCTCCACGCGTTCTGCTGCGAAGCGTCACCCAGGCGGCGCGCGATGCGAGCGCCCAGCCACAGGCTTTCCGCCGTCGCATTGCCACGACCATTCACACGTTCGATAAACGGCATGGCACGCGCATATTCGCGGCGTTTGTAATAAAGCTGCGCCAACGTGAGGTTGGTCAGCAGATTGTTTGCGTCGATGTAGGTGGCGCGCGTCAGGCTCTTCTCCGCGCCATCCAGATCGCCTTGGCGCATCTGGCAAACACCCAGGTTCGTCCACGGCTTGGCCGGGCTGGCGGCGGCCGGCGCCTCGATAGCCTGGCGCAGCATCGTCATGCCTTGATCTGGCTTGCCGCCTTGCGAGCACAGGAACCAGCCGTAGTTGTTCAGCAGGTCACCGTCTTGCGGTGTCGCGGCCAGAGCGCTGCGGAAACTCTCGTCAGCTTGTTCGCGTTGACCGAGATTCATATAGGCCAGCGCGCGGATGTGATACGCATTCGGGACGTTCGGATCGATCGCGATGGCGTTCTTGATTTCCTCAAGCGCTGTCGCATTCTGGCCGGCTTCCAGGTATTGCGTCGCGAGTTGCAATCGGATCGCGGCCCGGCGACCGGCGTCGGCCTTTTGATCGGGTACTGTTGCAACTTCTCGTGTCTGTGTCTGGACCGGCGGCGACAACGCGCACCCGGCGGCTGCCAGCGTGAAGACCAGACTGACAGCAGTCGACCAACGCTTCATGCGGTACCCATGCGGTGAGTTGAGTCGGCCCCGACCACGGGGATCTCGACGATCTTGCCGAACTTGCCGCGCTCGGCCAGGCGTGTGCGATCTTTGACCTCGCCAGCGAGCTGGCCGCAGGCCGCATCGATGTCGTCGCCACGCGTCTTGCGGATGGTGGTGACAATGCCAGCATCCAGCAGCACTTGTGAGAAGCGGCGGATCTGCTCATTGTTCGAGCGCTTCAACCCTGATTCCGGGAACGGGTTGAACGGGATCAGGTTGAACTTGCACGGCACGTCAGCCACGACGCGCAACAGTTCACGGGCATGCTCGACGGTGTCGTTGACGCCATCGAGCATGCAGTATTCAAAGGTGATGAAATCGCGCGGCGCGAACTCAAGATAGCGGCGGCAGGCAGCCATCAGTTCGGCCAGCGGGTACTTCTTGTTGAGCGGCACGAGCATGTCGCGCAACGCATCGTTGGACGCATGCAGCGACACTGCAAGCGCCACGGGCACATCGCGCGCAAGACGGTCCATCATCGGAACCACGCCGGAGGTGGATACGGTTACGCGCCGGCGCGAAAGGCCATACGCGTTGTCGTCCAGCATCAAAGCCAGCGCCGGCACCACGGCGTCGTAGTTCAGCAGCGGCTCGCCCATGCCCATCATCACCACATTGGTGATGACGCGGTCGTCCTTGGGGCCGCGACCGAGTTGCTTGCGCATGGCGAACTCGGCCATCCACAGCTGACCGATGATCTCGCCGGTACTGAGATTGCGCGAGAAGCCCTGCTTGCCGGTCGAACAGAACCGGCAGTTGACGGCACACCCCGCCTGAGACGATACGCACAACGTGCCACGCGTCTCTTCGGGGATGTAGACCGTCTCGACGGCATTGCCCTGCCCCACGTCGACCAGCCATTTGCGCGTGCCGTCCGACGAAAGGTGATCGGTAATGACCGCCGGTGCCTGGACGTTGGCGCGGGTCGCGAGCTTTTCGCGCAGCGACTTGGCGAGATCGGTCATCTCGCCAAAATCGGACGCGCCCGACTGGTGAATCCAGCGCTGCAACTGCTTGGCGCGAAACGATTTCTCACCCAGACTCTCGCAGTACGCGAGAAGACCCTGTGCGTCGAAATCGAGGAGATTCACCACATCGCTCATGACTTGCAACCCGAAACCACCAATTCCAGTCTAGTGTTGACGCTTAGCGGCTGTAAATGTTCAAGCCCGGGAAGAAGAAAGCGACTTCCACGGCAGCCGTTTCAGCAGCGTCCGAACCGTGCACGGCGTTGGCGTCGATGCTGTCAGCGAAGTCGGCGCGGATCGTGCCCTTCTCAGCCTTCTTCGGATCGGTTGCACCCATCAGGTCACGGTTCTTGGCGATTGCGTTTTCGCCTTCCAGTGCTTGCACCATCACCGGGCCCGAGATCATGAAGTCCACCAGATCCTTGAAGAACGGGCGCTCCTTGTGCACGGCGTAGAACTGCTCGGCTTCTGCGCGCGACAGGTGGATCATCTTGGCTGCGACGATCTTCAGGCCTGCACCTTCGAAGCGGGCGTAGATCTGGCCGATGACATTCTTGGCCACGGCATCCGGTTTGATAATCGACAAAGTGCGTTCGAGCGCCATCAAAAACTCCAAAAAATGAAGGTGTTACGTGAAAGATAAACGTTAGATTCTAACACGGGAGGGAGCCAGATTGGATGTCAAGCGGTGCAACCCGACGCCGCGCATGCCGGGAGAGACGGGAGGCGCAACGATCACTTCGCACTGAGCACGCTGCCAGCCCGATGTACGCGCCTTAGGATCCCCTTATTGGGGGTACGGAAAGTCACCTGCAAAGAGCACTTTCCGCCGCGATTGCCGGCCAGCGACCGGAACCGCGTGGCATGCTGACTCTCCAAGTAAGGACGGCGCGGCTTGCAAAAGCCTGCTTTGGATGCCACATTCGCTGTGTCGTCGCATTGTCTGCAATGTCATTCACCCCAAGGAGTTCGCATGGACAACCAACTCAACACGTACGGTTTTGGCGCTTCCGGCACCGCCGGCGCGTTGGCCGTCCGCAACCGCGTGCTGCGCAATACCTATTGGCTGCTCGCGCTTTCCATGATCCCCACCATCCTCGGTGCCTGGATCGGCGTCGCTACCGGCTTCAATCTGATGGGGCGCAACCCGCTGATGGGTTTCGTCATCTTCATGGCAGTGGCCTTTGGCTTCTTCTACGCCATTGAGCGGTTCAAGAACAGCGGCTTGGGCGTGGCGCTGCTGCTCGGTTTCACGTTCTTCATGGGGCTGATGCTGTCGCGGCTGATCGGCATGATTCTGGGCTTCTCGAACGGCGCGTCGCTCATCATGACGGCGTTCGGCGGAACAGCGATCATCTTCGGCGTGATGGCAACGGTGGCCACGGTCAGCAAGCGAGATTTCTCGGGCCTGGGCAAGTGGCTGTTCATGGGCGTGCTGGTGCTGATCGTTGGCTCGGTGGCCAATATCTGGCTGCAACTGCCGGCGATGATGCTGACGATCTCGGTGCTGGCCATCGCGATCTTCTCTGCCTACATCCTGTTCGACGTGCAGCGTATCGTGAACGGCGGCGAGACCAACTACGTGACCGCCACCCTGGCGATCTATCTGGACGTCTACAACATCTTCACGAACCTGCTGGCGATCCTGGGCATCTTCGGCGGGAATCGCAACTGAGCCAAATTTGGCCCGCAACGCGCTAGCAATAGCGCGGAGCAACTAAAAAACCGGCGCTTGCTGCGCCGGTTTTCTTTTGCACGCAAGACTACGTGACGAGCGATCAGACGCGCTCGAATACCGCCATCGATTCCACATGTGATGTGTGCGGGAACATGTTCACTACGCCCGCGCCGGCCAGCCTGTAGCCCGCTTCATGCACAAGCAGACCCGCGTCGCGCGCCAGCGTCGCCGGATTACATGACACGTAAACAATGCGCTTCGGCAGCAAATGGGCCGCATCACCGCCGCGCTGAGACAACTCGGCCAGCGCCTTGGACACGGCCAGCGCGCCTTCGCGCGGCGGATCGATCAGCCAACGATCAAACTTGCCCAGCGCGGCAATATCGTCAGCCGTCACTTCGAACAGATTGCGGCAAGCGAATGTCGTCTTCGCATCCAGGCCGTTGTGCTGGGCGTTGACAAGCGCACGCGTCGTCAGCGCCTCGCTGCCTTCGATCCCCATCACCTCGCGGGCACGCGTAGCCATTGGCAGCGTGAAATTGCCGATACCGCAGAACAGGTCGAGCAGCCGATCGCCCGGTTGCGCGTCAAGCAGCTTCAGCGCCCGCGACATCAGCGCCCGGTTGATCTGGTGATTGACCTGCGTGAAATCCGTCGGCTTGAACGGCATGGTGATGCCGAACTCGGGCAGCGTGTACGTCAGCGTACGATCGAGCGGATGGAACGGATACACCGTATCCGGCCCCTTGGGCTGCAGCCAGAACTGAACGTTGTGATGATCGGCGAAAGCGCGCAGTTCCACCTCATCTTCAGCGGTGATTGGCTCCAGGTTACGCAACACCAGCGCGGTCACATCCTGGCCGACTGCCAGCTCGATCTGCGGCATACGCTGCACGATCGACAGGCGCCCCACCAACTCGCGCAACGGCACCAGCAGCGCGGACACGTGCGGCGGCAACACCTCGCACGACGTCATGTCGGCCACATAGCTGCTTTTGCGCTCGTGAAAACCCACCAGCACGCCACCTTTGGCCGCGACATGGCGCACAGTCAAACGCGCGCGATAGCGGTAGCCCCAATCCGGGCCGGCAATGGGTCGGAACACCACGTCCGGGCGCAGCTTGGCCAAATGCCACAGATCGTCTTCCAGCACACGCTGCTTGATCGCAACCTGCGCGCGCGAATCCAGATGCTGCATCGAGCAGCCACCGCACACCCCGAAAAACTTGCACCGCGGCGTCACGCGCGAAGCGGACTGGCGCAGAATGTTCACGACACTCGCCTGCTCGTACGACGACTTGACGCGGTGACTGCGGTACATCACCCGCTCGCCCGGCAATGCGCCTTCCACGAAGACAACCTTCCCTGGCGTGCCATCCTCGTTCATCAAACGCCCGACGCCCCGCGCTTCGCCATCGAGCGAGACGATGTCCAATGGGCCCGCCACGGACATTTCGGGCTTACGGCGCCCACGGGTTTTGGCCGGCGGCGTGTCCGGCGCGACCGTTGCTGGAGCGGAAGAGGAAAGCGTGACGTTGGGTGCAGCTTGAGACACGAGCGAGCCTGGACAAAATGAGGACAAGGGCGGCATTGTAAGACACCGGAGGACCAGCATGGGCACCGTCATCCTGACGTGGAATATCCAGTGGGGCCGTGGCGCCGACGGGCACGTCAGTCTCGCGCGCCAACTTAAGCAAGCGCGGGAGATGGCCGAATTCGACGTGCTGTGCCTGCAGGAAGTCACCTCCGGCTTCAGCGATCTGCCGGGCCGACCGGGCATCGACCAATGGAGCGAGCTCGCCGACGCGCTTGGCAGCGAGTACACCGTCATCACTGGATTCGCGCTGGAGCGCCACAACCGCGCGCATGCGCAGCGCTTCGGCAACGCCATTGCCACGCGCCTGCCCGTGCATTACATCCGGCGCCACGCATTGCCCTGTCCGCCCGATGCCACACCGTACATGCCGCGCATGGCCATTGAGGCGGTCGTGCAGGCACCGTTTGGCGCGTTGCGCGTCGTCACGACGCATCTGGAGTACTACTCGGAGCCGCAGCGTGCGGCGCAAATCGATGCGCTGCGAGCGATCCACACGGAAGGTTGCGCGCGTACGAATCAACCATCCGTGCGTGGCACGGAGCCCGAAGCCGGCCCTTTCCGCCCGCTAGCGCAGACCACGGCAACCATCGTCTGCGGTGATTTCAACTGCAAGCCAGATTCCATGCCCAAGCGCTCGGCCACCGTGCCATTCACTCGCGAACCCGCTTTGCATGATGCGTGGGAGGTTGCGCACGGCACGACGCCGCAGCCACCGACTTTCGGTGTGCACGACCGCGCTGGCTGGACCGAACCGGCCTACGCGTGCGATTTCATGCTGATCAGCGAGCCACTGAAGCCGCGCGTGCTACGCCTGGAAGTCAATAGCGCGACCCAGGCGTCGGATCATCAACCGATACTGCTGGAGCTTCGGAACGACTGAAAAAGAGGAAGGAGAGACAAAGAGACAGCAGTGCTTTACAGCACCGCGTCCTTGCGCACGCCCTGCGAGGCGAAATGACGCTTGAGCTTGACCAGCGCCTCCTGTTGGATCTGACGCACGCGTTCACGCGTCAAACCCATCTCCGCGGCAAGTTCTTCCAGCGTGGCGGGCTCGATGTAGTTAAGGCCAAAGCGGCGCTCAACCACATAGCGATGCTTGTCAGACAAGCGTGCGAGCCACGACTTCATCAACAGCGACAGCTCGCGATGTGCCACCTCCTGATCGGGCGAGGCGCCATGCTCGTCCGACAGGAAATCGAGCAGACTCGTGCCGGGATCAAGATCGAACGGCGTATCCAGCGAAGTCGTGTGCTCGTTGAGCGAGAGCACGTCCTGCACCTCCTCCGTCGTCTTGCCGAGCAGGTGAGCGATATCTTCGAGGCTTGCGTCGCGGCCATCCACGCCGCTCTTTTCCAGATGACGCTTGGCGCGCAGCACCTGGTTGAGCTCGCGAATCACGTGCACCGGCAAACGAACCGTGCGCGCCTGATTCATGATCGCGCGCTCAATGCTCTGGCGGATCCACCACGTGGCATACGTGGAGAAGCGGAACCCGCGTTCCGGATCGAATTTTTCGATCGCGTGCATCAGACCCAGGTTGCCCTCTTCGATCAGGTCGAGCAGCGGCACACCGCGATTCAGATAGCCCTTGGCAATGCTCACGACCAAGCGGAGATTGCGCTCGATCATGACTTGGCGCGCTGCAAACTCGCCCGCCTTGGCCAGCGTCGAGAAATGCAGTTCCTCGGCCGGCGTCAGAAGCGGCTTGATGCTGATGCGATTCAGATAGTGCTGAACGGTGTCGGCGGCCAGTTCGGCCTGCAGCACTTTGCGGAAATCTTCCTCGGGTGCGGCTTCCTCTGCCTCTTCAGCCTCCTCCTCTTCTTCATCGGGCTCGTCTGCACTGTCCGACGTGTCGTTGAGCTCGGCGGAATCGGAAGCAGGCAGGTCGTCGACGAGCGCGTCGACGACTTCGATCTCTTCAGCGGGGGGCTGTGCCTCGCCGCGCGCACGCCGCCCAGCGCGCCCATTCGGGGTGCGCTGGCCCTCTACAGCAGCGTCGATGTTGTCATCGGCGGGGGTGACGGGCGTGGCGGCTTTCTGGCGCGGCATGCATTCCTCTATTGAGGCGGCAAGTAGCGCATCGGATCGACCGGCTTACCATTGCGGCGCACTTCAAAATGAAGCTTCACGCGATCCGCATCGGTACTGCCCATTTCGGCGATCTTCTGCCCTTTCTTGACCGTGGATTGCTCGGTGACCAGAACCTTATCGTTGTTGCCGTAGGCGGTCAGGAACGTGTCGTTGTGTTTGATGATGACAAGATTCCCGTACCCACGCAAGGGTCCAACGTGGATCACTTTTCCATCATCGGCAGCGACCACCGCGTCACCGCGTTTGCCACCAATGTCGATACCCTTGTTGCTCTTGTCATCGAAACGGTTGATGAGCGAGCCGCGTGCCGGCCAGGCCAGCGAGATTGCGCTGTCAGTTGCCCCGGCAGGAGCGCCGGACGACGCTGCGGACGCCGGCGTAACCGGTGTGGAATCGGCCGGCGGCGTGGTCGTGTTGGCCGGGCGAACCGGCGTGACCACGGCCCCGGTGTTGCTGACATCCGCATTCGGCGGAACGACACGTAGCAGCTGATCGACTTCGATCTGATTCGGGTTGGCGATGTTGTTCCAGGCCACCAGGTCGCGCGGCGCTTGGCCGTTACGCAAGGCGATGCTGTACAAGGTATCGCCACGCTTGACCCGATAGTAGCCGGGGGGCGGCGGCTCTTGCGACACGGTGCCAGCGCTGCCGGCACGCGAGGTGCGATCGAGAACAGGGGCTTGGTTGCCGGAGGATGCGCAAGCCGCCAGTAATGCGGCCGACACCATCGCCACGGCGAGCCGGCCTGCGCGTGCGGGGCTTGGACGGTTCATGGAGCTCCGGGAAATGAACATGCTAAACAGTTCCTGATTTTAACGGGACAAAGAAAACGCCTTCAAGCGCGGTACTGTGAAACTGGAAGCGGCTGCGGCGCTCGATGAGAACGAGCTGCTGCGCGGGGCCGCTGTTGCGATCGGTAGCCACCGGGGCGATCAGCCGTCCGCCGACGGTCAGCTGGTCGAGCAGCGCCTGCGGCACCTCCAGACCCGCCGCAGCCAGGATGATGGCGTCGAACGGCGCGGCCTTCGGCAGCCCCAGCATGCCGTCTCCATAGTGCAGACGGATGTTTGGCACGCGGAGTGGCCGCAAGTTCGCTTTGGCTTTTTCATGCAGCGGGCGGACGCGCTCGATCGAGTACACCTCGTCGGCCAGCTGTGCCAGAACGGCTGCCTGGTAGCCGCAGCCGGTGCCAATCTCCAGCACGCGAGCGAGCGGCATGCCAGTGCGGCCGGACCGTCCACTCAACAACAACTCGATCATCCGTCCGACCACTGACGGCTTGGAGATCGTTTGCTGATGTCCGATTGGCAAAGCGGAATCTTCATATGCCTGCGAGGCAAGGCCGGCATCGACAAACAGATGGCGCGGTACCGTGCCGATTGCAGCGAGCACGCGCTTATCACTCACGCCTCCCGCCTGCACACGGCCAACTAACGCCTGACGCGCACGGTCCGATGCCATGCCGCCGGCAGCCGCGTGCGCTGCCGCCGTGCGTGCCTGTACAGCGCTCGCGGCGACAGCGCCGACAACAGCGTCGACACCCGCCACACGCTGTGGCGCAGGTGCAGGAGCGGATGCAGGCGACGCGCGCTCAACGGATACCGCACGCACCGGCGTGGGGCGTGACACCGCGCTCACTCCTGACGAGATACGCGTTTCACGCTGGCGCTCCACGGGCTTGCGCTCGACCACTGCGTCAAGCGTCAACGGAAAGCGCCGGTCTCGCGGGCGCTCAGACATGAGCCACCGTGACGATCATGGCGTCTGCCAGCGGCGCACGGTGCGCAGTTGGGCCGTATCGGTCAGATCGAGCTGCAGCGGTGTCAGCGAAACGAAGCCATGCGCGACGGCATGGAAATCGGTGCCCTCGCTGGCGTCTTTCGCATCGCCGGCGGCACCGACCCAGAAGATCGGCTCGCCGCGCGGATTGGCTTGGCGGATCACCGGCTGCGATTGGTGCCGCTTGCCCAGACGCGTCGCGCGCCAACCAGCCAGCTCGGCGTACGGCAGATTCGGGATATTGACGTTGAGCAGGACCGGGCCGTCCAGCGGATCGGACAGATAGCGCTCGACCACCTCGCGGGCAACACGCTCGGCAGCGTCGAGGTGCGTCCAGCCCTTGTCGGCCTGCGAGAACGCAATCGACGGAATACCAAACAGATAGCCCTCGATGGCAGCGGCGACGGTGCCGGAATAGAGCACGTCCTCGCCCATGTTCTGACCCTGGTTGATACCGGAGACGACCAGATCGGGCTTCTCTTCAATCATGCCGGTCAGCGCGATGTGCACGCAGTCTGTCGGCGTGCCGTTGACGAAGCGAAAGCCCTTCTGGGCACCGTCGGTCGCTTCGAACACCGAAAGCGGTCGCTGCAGCGTGAGCGAGTTCGACGCGCCGCTGTGGTTCTGCTCCGGTGCGACCACCGTCACGCGGCCCAGGGGGCTCAGCGCACGATGCAGCGCCGCGAGCCCGGGCGCGAGGTATCCGTCGTCGTTGGCAATGAGAATATGCATGGCGCGGATTGTAACCGAGCAACGTTCGCGAATCGTGCTCGCGCACACGTTCTACAGGCTTACAAAAAATGCATCGACAAGCCGCACGATCCATCGCATCTGGTTAAATCGAACGATCGTGCTTTTATTCGGTTACACTGCCAGCCGAGATCGCGTGCAATGCATGCGAGATGGCGAACAATCCAACGCAAAACTGTTGAGGAGACACTGATGAAAGCCGTCGTCTGCAAGACCTGGGGCCCGCCCGAATCGCTGGTGATCGAAACGCTGCCGGACCTCTCGCCCGGTGCTGGTGAAGTGGTTATCGACGTGAAGGCTGCGGGAGTGAATTTCCCTGACGTGCTGATCATCCAGAACAAATACCAGTTCAAGCCGGAGTTGCCGTTTACACCCGGCTCGGAAGTGGCGGGCGTTGTTAATGCCGTAGGCGAAGGCGTGTCGCACCTCAAAGCCGGCGACCATGTGATCGCCTTCCTCGGCCAGGGCGCCTTTGCTTCACAGGTCAAGGCGTCGGCCAAGGTGGTGATGCCGATGCCGCCGGGCATGGCGTTCGACACCGCAGCAGCATTCACGCTCACGTATGGCACGTCGCACCACGCGGTGGTCGATCGCGGGCAACTGAAGGCCGGCGAGACAATGCTGGTGCTCGGCGCGGCCGGCGGCGTCGGGCTGGCGGCCATCGAGATCGGCAAGGCGATTGGCGCACGCGTGATCGCGGCCGCATCGAGCGACGAGAAGCTGGCGGTCTGCAAGGACCACGGCGCCGATGCGCTCATCAACTATTCGACCGAAGACCTGCGCGAGCGCATCAAGGAACTGACCGACGGCAAAGGCCCTGACGTGATCTATGACCCGGTCGGCGGAATCTATGCGGAACCGGCGTTCCGTTCGATTGCCTGGCGTGGCCGCTACCTCGTGGTCGGATTTGCCAACGGCGAGATCCCGAAGATGCCACTGAACCTGGCGCTGCTGAAAGGCGCGTCGCTGGTCGGCGTGTTCTGGGGCGAATTCGCGCGTCGCGAGCCGAAGGCGAATCTGGCGAACATGATGCAGATGCTCGGCTGGATGCAGGAAGGCAAGATTCGCCCGCATATCTCGGCGCGCTATCCGCTGGAGCAGACGACACAAGCGCTGCTGGACATGGCGGCGCGCAAGGTGACGGGCAAGGTGGTGATCCAGCCTTAAAAAACACACGCTGGAGACAAAAAAGCCGCGCAGGTTGATCGCCTGCGCGGCTTTCTCTTTGGTGCAACGGATTATCAGGCTGCTTCTTCCAGCGTCGGATAGTCGGTGTAGCCCTTTTCCTGGCCGCCGTAGAACGTTGCGCGATCCGGCTGGTTGAGGGATGCGCCGGCACGGAAGCGCTCCACCAGATCGGGGTTCGCGATGAACGGACGACCGAACGCAACGGCATCAGCCAGACCGGAGGCAATCATCTGCTCGCCCTCCTCCGCCGTGTATTGGCCGCACACGATGAGCGTGCCCTTGAAGGCGTCGCGGAGTTGGCGGCGGAAATCGTTGGTCAGCTCGGGACCGCCGGCCCAATCGGGCTCGGCGATATGCAAATAGGCGATGCCACGCTTGGTCAGCTCGCGGGCGAGGTACAACGCGCTTTCTTCGGCTTGTGCGTCGGCAATGTCATGCGCGACGAAGTGCGGCGACAGGCGGATGCCGACGCGGTCTGCACCAATCTCGGCGATGGCGGTATCGACCACTTCGAGAATCAGTCGGGCGCGATTTTCCAGGGAGCCGCCGTACTGGTCGGTGCGCTGGTTGCTGTTGGTCGACAGGAATTGGTGCAGCAGGTACCCGTTGGCAGCATGGATTTCAACAAAATCGAAACCAGCGCGACGTGCACGCAGCACGGCTTGACGATATTGTGCGATCACGCTAGGGATTTCTTCCGTGGCGAGAGCGCGCGGTTCGCTGGTCGGCACATTGGCGGGCGTGCCGTCGGGCTGCACGACAAAGCTCTGCGCCCCCTTGGCGACGAGGGCCGACGGCGCGACAGGTGCCTGGCCGTTTTCCTGCAGCAACGTATTGGAAATACGACCCACGTGCCAGAGCTGTTGCGAGATGCGGCCGCCCTTGGCGTGCACAGCATCCACCACCGCCTTCCAGCCAGCTTCCTGTGCGTCGGTGTACATGCCCGGCGTCCAGGCGTAGCCCTGGCCCTGGCGGGAAATTTGCGTCGCCTCCGTAACGATCAGGCCCGCGGTTGCACGCTGCGCGTAGTAAGTCACGTTCAGTTCGGTCGGCACGTCGCCCGGCTGGCCAGCGCGCGAGCGCGTGAGCGGCGCCATCACGACACGATTGGCGAGGGTCGTACGTCCGGTCTGGACCGGGGACAGCAGTTGTTGGGTCATATCAGCTCCTGGAAGAGGCACTATTCGACCGGTCATCTAGAACCGGAATCAAAGAAAAAGCGAGGAACATGCCTCGCCGGCAATGGTTTGGGTTGCAATCAGTGTTTGGGCTTGGCCAGCAGGATTTCCGTTTGCGCCACACAGCTCTTGAACGCGGCGACAGTGCGATGCGACTTGGCCAACAGCGCGCCGCCCATCCACATGGCGTACAGCCCTTCGGCCAGATGGTGTGCATTCTCTACAGGTGCCAAGGAGCCGTCGGTGACGCCTGCCTCGATTGCCGTAGCGATACGCTCGACCATGCGCGTCATGCCGGTCGAAAGCACCTTGCGCATCGGCTCGGAGAGGTCCGACACCTCCCCCGACAGCTTGACCGCTAGGCAGGTGACCTCGCACGCGCTGCGCTCATGCAGATCGATCCAGGCCATGAAATAGCGCAGCAGCCGCTCGCGGGCGGTAATGCGCGTGTCGTTGAACAGGCTGACAACGCCCGCGTCGTAGTCCTGGAAATAGCGCTCCAGCATGGCGACGCCAAAGTCTTCCTTCGACCCGAAATAGTAATAAAACGAGCCTTTGGGTACCTGAGCGCGGCCGAGGATTTCCGCCAAGCCGACGGCCGAGAACCCGCGCCCGAGGATCAACTCGGCACCGGCGTCCAGAATGCGGTCGCGGGTGTCGTGCCGGGCTTCGGCGCCTTCAGCGGTGACGGGTTCGGGGTGCTTGCTCATGATGGATCGCATTGTAGTAGACCGACCGTCTAGTTGCATGACCCTGCTATGAGCAGGGTCGATGTGACGTTCGCGTCGTTGGCGCGCTCGCTCAGAGCTTCTCTGTCTCGCCGCTCTTCGGTTGCCAGCGCATCAGGCGTTTTTCCATCAAGCCGACGAGCCAGTCGAGCACCAGCGCAAAGACCGTCAACACGACGATGCCCGCAAACACGGTATTGATGTCGAAAGTGCCTTCGGCCTGGAGGATCAAGTAACCGACACCGCGGGCCGAGCCGAGATACTCCCCCACCACCGCCCCCACGAAGGCCAGACCCACCGACGTATGCAGCGACGAGAACACCCAGCTCGTCGCGCTCGGCAGGTAGACAAAGCGCAGCAGTTGCCGCTGCGATGCGCCCAGCATGCGCGCATTGGCCAGCACGACCGGGCTCACTTCCTTCACGCCCTGATAGACGTTGAAGAAGACGATGAAAAACACCAGCGTCACCGCCAGCGCCACCTTCGACCAGATACCCAGTCCGAACCACACGCCAAAGATCGGCGCCAGGATCACGCGCGGCATCGAATTGGCAGCCTTGATGTACGGATCAAGCACCGCCGATGCGGCCGGGCTCAGCGCCAGCCACAGCCCCGCCCCCAGGCCAGTGGCCGTGCCGATGGCAAATGCCAGCACCGTCTCGGCCAGCGTCACGCCAAGGTGCTGATAGATATCGCCTTCGGTGACGAACCAGGCCCAGACGCGCTGGGCAACGATGAGCGGTTCCCCGAAGAAGAAAGCAACTTCCTGCGAGCGCGTGGCGAAGTGCCACACGCCTAACGTGACGACCAGCAGGCCAAGCTGCCAGGTGCGCAGCGCGAATAGAGAAAGCGGACGGTTAGCCATGGATGCAATCGATCAGATTCAGGTCAAGCCACGCGGCGGTGCTGCGCATAGCCCTTGAGCACTTCTTCGCGCAGCACATCCCAGATGCGCGAATGCAGGTCGACAAAGCCTGCCTGGTCGCGAATCTCGGCCACATCGCGCGGGCGCGGCAGGTCGATCGTGAATTCGCCGATCGGGTGCGTGCCGGGGCCGGCGGCCAGCACGACCACGCGGTCGCTCATGGCAATGGCTTCGTCCAGATCGTGCGTGATGAACAGCACGGCCTTGCGCTTGGCGGCCCAAAGATCGAGCACCTCGTTCTCCATCAGCTGGCGCGTCTGAATATCGAGCGCCGAGAACGGCTCGTCCATGAGGATGATGTCGGGATCGAGCACCAGCGTTTGCGCCAGGCTCACGCGCTTGCGCATGCCGCCGGAAAGCTGATGCGGATAGCGGTCTTCAAACCCTGACAAACCCACGCGCGCGAGCCACGACATGGCAAGGTCACGCGCTTCCTTGTCGGGCATGCCCCGAAACTGCAGCCCTGCTATCACATTGTCGAGCGCGCTGCGCCACGGCATCAGCGCCTCTGCCTGGAACATGTAACCGGCGCGACGGTTGATGCCGAGCAGCGGCTCGCCGAACACCCGCACCTGCCCGGAAGACGGCTGCAACAGGCCCGCAGCCAGATTCAGCAACGTAGATTTGCCGCAGCCGGTCGGGCCCACCACTGAGACGAACTCGCCGGCCTGCACCTCCAGCGAGGTGTTTTGCACGGCGGTGTAGCGCTGGCCCGGCGTGTCGGGTGAGATGAACGTACAGGTGATCTGATCGAACGAAAGCGCGGGATGGGGCATGGTCTGCGGTCCAAAAGCAATGCGCCCGGGCGAAACCGGGCGCGTTGCTGAAAGCCTGTCGAAATTACTTGTACTTGGCGTTTGCCTTCTGCACGAAGGCGTTGGTGAAGGTCTGGTCGAGCTTGATCTGCTTGCCCTTCACTTCCGCATCAAACTCCGACAGCGTGCGCAGTGCTGTGGCGGGGCCGTCGACGGGCATCGTGCCATCCGGCGAGATGGCCTCGCGCACCTTGTCCCACGCCGCCAGATACAACGCGCGGTCACCCAGCAGATAGGCTTCCGGCACCGTCTTGACGATGTCCGAGGGGCCCGCCTTCTGCAGCCACTTGAGCGCGCGCACCATGGCGTTGGTCATCGCCTGTGTCGTGTTCGGATTCTTCTGGATGAACGCGGTAGATGCATACAGGCAGCCGGCCGGCATGTTGCCGCCGAATACCGCCTTGGTATCGGCCAGCGTGCGGGTATCCGAGACCACGCGCACTTCATTCTTCTGCGTGAGCATCGACATCACTGGGTCCAGGTTGGCCAGGGCGTCGATTTGGCCCGCACGCACGGCGGCAATCGCCCCACTGCTCGGACCCACGCCAATGATCGACACTTCGTTCGGCTTGATGCCGGCGCGCGCCAGCACGTAGTTGACCATGATGTTGGTCGACGAACCCGGAGCTGTCACGCCGATCTTCTTGCCTTTCAAGTCGGCAATCGACTTGTAGTTGGGCATCGTCTTGTTGTTGACCGCCAGCACGATCTGGGGCGCCCGCCCTTGCAGCACGAACTCCTGGTACATCTGGCCCTTGGCCTGCAATACCAGCGTGTGCTCATACGCGCCGCTCACCACGTCGGCGCTGCCACCAACCACGGCCTGCAGGGCTTTCGCGCCACCGGCAAAGTCGACGATTTCAACGTCCAGACCTTCGTCCTTGAAGTAGCCCAGGCGCTCGGCAATCGTCAGCGGCAGGTAGTAGAACAGCGCCTTGCCGCCCACCGCGATGGTGATCTTGCTCTTTTCAGGCTTGCCCTGTGCCAGAACGGCGGGGCTGGCAGCCACCAGGCTCGTCGCGCACAGTGCTGCGCCCATCCATTTTGCCCAGCGCCCAATGACTCGTGTCCCCATGCCTGTCTCCTGTTTTGTGGCGTTCACTGCCTCGGCGGCGATCTTACCGCAACGATTTGCAACACAACATGCGGGATCGTCCTAGCTGTTTAGCTTTTGGCTTCGGCAATGATGCCTTGCGAAACCAGCGCGTCGATCTGCGCGTCGGTCAGGCCGTGGCCGCGCAGTACGTCGCGCGTGTGCTGACCCAGGCGCGGCGCGCTTGCCTGCACGGCGCCCGGCGTGGCGGAAAGCTTGGGTACCACGCCCGGCATCTCTACATCGATGCCCGACTGCGCGCGCACCGTTTCGATCACGCCGCGCGCGCGGTAGTGCGGGTCGGCGGCAATGTCGGCGACGGTGTAGATGGGGCCGCTGGGCACCTCGGCCGCATGCAGCGCGGCCAGCACATCGGCGATGGGCAGCGTGCCCGTCCAGGCGTTGATGGCGGCATCGATTTCGTCCGCCCGGGCGGCGCGGCCGTCGTTGCGGGCCAAATCGGGATCGTCGGCCAGATCTTGCCGGCCCATGTGTTGCATCAGGCGGCGGAAGATGTTGTCACCGTTGGCGGCAATCAGAACGTATTCGCCACCGGCGCAGCGGTAGGCGTTCGACGGCGCGATGCCCGGCAGCGCCCCACCCGCGGGCTGGCGAATTGCGCCGAACACGGAGTACTCCGGCAGCAGGCTCTCCGTCAGGTTGAACACGGATTCATACAGCGCCACGTCGATCACCTGCCCCTTGCCTCCGCGCGCATCGCGTTCGTACAAGGCCAGCAACACGCCTAGCGCGCCGTGCAAGCCGGCGATCGTGTCGCCAAGTGACAGCCCGGCGCGGGCAGGCGGCCGCCCCGGCTCACCGGTCAAATAGCGCAGGCCGGCCATGGCTTCAGCAATGGCGGCAAAGCCGGGTTCATCGCGTTTGGGGCCCGTCTGGCCATAGCCCGACACGCGCAGCATGATCAGTTTCGGATTAATGGCGGACAGTGCCTCATACGACAGCCCCCACTTTTCCATCGTGCCGGGGCGGAAATTCTCGATCAGGACATCGGCTTCGGCGGCCAGCTTGCGCACGACTTCCTGCCCTTCCGGCACACGCAGGTCCACACAGACGGACTGCTTGTTGCGCGACTGCGCTTCCCACCAGACTGACGTGCCCTCATGCAGCATCCGCCATTTGCGCAGCGGATCGCCCTGCCCGGGCGGCTCGATCTTGACGACCTGCGCGCCAAAGTCGGCGAGCGTCTTGGCTGCAAACGGCCCGGCAATCAGTTGCCCGAGTTCGAGCACGCGGATGTCCTGCAAAACCTGTGTCGGCATGGTTGTGTAGAAAGCGTTGAATTCAGAGTGCAGCGGGGTTGCCAAGCAGATACGTCATCAACAGGCGCGCGGAGCTGGTCAGCGCGTCGGGATCGCGCACGCCGACCAACAGGCGGCGATGCGCCCATTCGTCTTGCAGCGACACCAGTGCTAGACCCGCACCCGGCAGGCTCGATACGTGCCCTTGTGCCGCGATGCGCGGCAACACGCCCACGCCCAGGCCGGAAGCCACCATGCGGCAGACGGCTTCGAAGCTGCGCACCTGGATGCGCAGCCGCAGCGGCTTGCCCAAGCGCAGGCTTTCGTCGACCAGTTGCGCAGCCAGCGAGGTGCCCGGCGGCAGGCTGACGAAATCGAAATCCACGGCGTCGGCGAAGTGGACCTGCTTGCGCCCGGCCAATGGATGCCCGCGCGGCGTAACCAAGGCGAGATCGTCCTCGCGATAGTCGAACGATTGCAGCCCATCGCACGGCGTACCGGCCGCGAAGATGCCAAGGTCTGCCCGATTTTCACGCAGCGCGGCAACGATATCGCCGCTGTCCTGCTCTTCCAGCGCGATGCGGATGGCCGGATTGGCCAGCATGAAGGCGGCCAGGTCGTCGGCCAGGAATTGCGTAATCGATGAGGTGTTGGCCCACACGCGCACCAGCCCGCGCGTGCCGGCGGCAAAGTCCGATAGCGCACCGGCCATACGCTCGACGTCCTGCAGGATGCCCACAGCATGGCGGAAGCACGCCTGGCCGGCCTCGGTCAGCTCCACGCCGGCGGCATGCCGATAGAGCAACGGCGCGCCCACGGCTGCTTCCAGATCGGAAATCCGCTTGCTTGCCGCAGCTACAGCCAGGTGTGATTGGCGTGCCCCGGCCGAGATGCTGCCAAGCCGGGCCACCGCCACGAACAAGCCGAGGGTGACAAGATCGAAGCGGGCGAGATTCATCGTGGAAAGCTGAAGGTGGGAAATACACAACATCGGATGTGACATCGTGGCACGTTCCGTGCGTGTTTCATCCGGCCGTCACCCGCCCACGTTTAACATGGCGGACTTTTGCCGTTCCCGGATCCGAGAAAGGGATTCTAACGGCGTTCTCTCTGCTTGCTGCCATGTTGCTTCCGTTCCGTCTTGCCCGCTTGACCGCCCTGTGCGCCCTCTCCTTGAGCGCCGGCCATGCCTTGGCAACCCAAAGCAGCACAGGCGACACCGCCAGTTGGGCGATCAACGATCCCGACCGCTTTGCCGTGCATGGCCAGGCGACCTACGTGTGGCAGCACGACCTGTCGTTCCACTCGCCGTACAGCGGGCCGAACAGCCTGTCAGCCAAATCGACCACAAGCTATTCGGTCACGACGACGCTCGATCTGGGCATGCGCCTGTGGCAAGGCGCTGAAGTGCACATCAATCCGGAAATGGCGCTCGGCCAGCCTTTCTCGGGTCTGCATGGCCTGGCCGGATTCACCAATGGCGAGCTGGCCAAGACCGCCGGCCCAAACCCGACGCTCTACCGCGCACGCGCCTTCTTCCGCCAGACGGTCGGGCTAGGCGGTGGCACCGAAGACCGGGAAGCCGAGATGAACCAGTTTGCCGGCCAGGTCGACAAGCGTCGCCTGGTGTTCACGGCAGGCAACTTCTCGGTGCTGGACGTATTCGACGGCGTGACCTACTCGCATGACCCGCGCACGCAGTTCCTGAACTGGTCGTTCCTCACGCACGGCGCGTTCGACTACGCCGCCGATGCGCGCGGCTACACCTGGGGCGCTGCCCTCGAGTATTACGACGGCGATTGGGCCTACCGCATTGGCCGCTTCATCCAGCCGGAAGAATCCAACGGCCTGCCGCTGGACACGCGTATCGGCCGCCACTACGGCGACGTGTTTGAAGTGGAGCGCAGTCACACACTCGCCGGCCAGCCCGGCAAGCTGCGCGTCATGCTCTTCCGCAACAGGACCGACATGGCGCGCTACGACGATGCCCTCGCCCTTGGCCAGTCGACGGGCAGCGCACCGGACATCAGCCTCGCGCGACGCGACAACACCAAGGTGGGGATCGGCATTGGCGGCGAACAGCAGATCAACGATGACATTGGCGTCTTCGCACGCGCATCGTGGGCGGATGGCAAGACAGAAACCTACGCCTTTACGGAAATCGACCGCTCAGTGTCGTTTGGCACGCTGATAAAGGGCAGCAAGTGGGGCCGCTCGGATGACACGGTCGGGCTCGCGGCCGCCATCAACATGCTGTCGCCGGATCACCGCCGCTACCTGCAGCAAGGCGGCCTGGGCGTATTCCTGGGAGACGGCAAGCTGAACTATGCGCCCGAGCAGATCGTCGAGGCGTTCTATAGCTTCCAGGCGACCAAGCACTTGTGGATCAGCGCCGACGCGCAATGGATCCGCAACCCCGGCTACAACGCCGATCGCGGCCCTGCGGTGTTCTTCGGTACGCGCCTGCATACCGAATTCTGAGGTTCGTTTGTGCCAGCTCAGAGCTGGCGCCGATCCAGCACCGCGCGAGCAATGGTGCCCGCGTCCACATATTCCAGCTCGCCGCCCACCGGCACACCACGCGCCAGACGCGTCGCCTTGATGCCGCGCGCCTTCAACATCTCGCCGATGTAGTGGGCAGTCGCCTCGCCTTCGCTGGTGAAGTTGGTAGCAAGGATGACCTCAGCGCAGGGCCCACCCAGCGCAGGGTCAGTGGCGCGGGCCAGTAAGCGTTCGAGGTGAATCTCTTTCGGGCCGATGTTGTCCAGCGGCGAGAGCCGCCCCATCAGCACAAAATACTGGCCGCGATAGGTCAGCGTCTGCTCGATCATCATCTGATCGGCTGGCGTTTCCACCACGCACAGCACCGACGCATCGCGACGCGCATCCAGGCAGGTTTCGCAGATTTCCTGCTCGGTGAAGGTATTGCACCGGCTGCAATGCTGGATCGATTCCGTCGCCTCGGACAGCGCCTGCGCCAGTTGCGCAGCGCCCTCGCGGTCATGCTGCATCAGGTGATACGCCATCCGTTGGGCCGACTTGGGGCCGACACCCGGCAGCACACGCAAGGCTTCAACCAGCATCTGCAGCGCCGACGGCGTGCCTGGAGCGTTACGCATCACGCATGCTCCAGAACCGTCGTGTGATGCAGCACTTCCGGCATCGGGTCATAGAAATGATGCAGCAGCGCTCTCCACCGCTGGTACTCGGGCGACTGCCGAAAGCCGATGGTGTGGTCTTCCAGCGTCTGCCACTGCACCAGCAGCAGATAATCGCTGGTCTTCTCCATGCAGCGCGACAGCGACAGCGAAACGAAGCCCCGCATCGCACCGATGATGTGGCGAGCCTCATCAAAGGCCGCCTCGAAGGCAGTTTCCTGGCCGAGCCTGACGTGCAGCAGCGCGGATTCCAGCACCATGGCGCGATCCTGATGAGCGTCGTTTAGAACGGCAGCTTGAAGCCAGGCGGCAGCATGCTGGCCATGCCGCCCAGGCCGGAAGTGAGGGAACCCATCTTTTCTTGCGCGGTGGCCTCGGCCTTGCGCACGGCGTCGTTGAACGCAGCGGCGATCAGGTCCTCCAGCAGATCCTTGTCTTCGCCTTCGGCCAGCAGGCTCGGGTCGATCGACACGCGCTTCACGTCGTTCTTGCAGGTCATCACCACCTTCACGAGGCCAGCGCCGGACACGCCTTCCACCTCGATCAGAGCGAGTTGCTCCTGCGCTTTCTTCATGTTTTCCTGCATCTGCTGGGCCTGCTTCATCAGCCCGGCGATCTGGCCTTTCATCATGGTCGTTGCTCCTTGAAATGGGTCATGCAAGACGCGCCGCTCAGCGGTGCGCGCCGGTGTTCAATGTTTAGTCTTGGAATGCGATTCAGTGCGCGTGCGGTTGGATCGAACCGGGGACGACCTGCGCGGCAAAGTCCCGGACCAGCGCCTGCACAAACGGGTTGGCGGCGATGGCATCTTCGGCATTGCGTTGGCGCTCGGCGCGCTGCTCGGCATCGACAGCCGCCGCGGTGGCGCGTGCGGGTCCGATATCGCACGCCACGCGAACGGGCGTGCCGAAGTGTTCCGTCAGTGCCGCCTCCAGACGCTCGACGACGTTGGCATCGGTGAGGGGGGGCAGCGGCACGCGAAGGCGCACCGTGACGCCTTCCACGGCTGCCAACTCGCTCTGGTAAGCCAGCTGTTGGGCCAGACCGCGGATCGGCAGGCTCGCTGCCAGCGCCGGCCAATTGCCGTCGAACGTGGTAAGACCGCTGGCGCTCAGATCCGGCGGCGTAACAGCGGCTAGCGGCTCCGGGGCGACCGTCTTGGCCGGCACGGGTGCAACTGCCGGCGCCTCGATCTGTGCAGGACGTGTTGCCGGTTCAGACGCGCCGGGGCGCCCGCTCGAAGCGGAATCCCAACCGGCAAAGGCCGCGTCCATCTCTTCAAGCGACGGCGAAGCAAATTCGCCCGGCATTTCATCCCAGGGCGGCGGGCCATCATCGGCGGGCGTGGCAACTGCAACCGGCTGCTCACGGCGCTGCGGCGGAGAGGCCGCTGCCGCGGCCGGATTCGGACGCGGGCCCACAACGGGAGCAGCAGGAGCAGCAGGACGAGCCACAGGCGCAGGCGCGGCTACCGGTGCAGCAGCAGGCGCGGAAGCACCACCACGGCCACGGCTTGACGCCTGACGCGCAGCGGCCAACGCTTCCATTGCCGGCGAGCGACGCGCTGGGGCCGCAGCCGGCGTATCTGCAACCGCCGCAACGGGCGCTGGCGCCGGCGGAGTCGCCTGGTAAGTCGCACGCGGCGCCTCGACCACCGGCTCCGGACGCATCGCCACCGGCGCAACCTCAGCAACCGGTGCCGCCACAGGCGTAGTCGCCGTGACCGCTGGACGCGTCGATCCGGCCGGCGTTACCGCCAGCGGCATCGCCCGCTTCCCGCCGCCACCGCCCGAAGGCGGCGGCGCGTCCCCAGCCGACTGTCCGGGCTGGAACGCCAGCATGCGCAGCAGCGTCATCGTGAAGCCGGCGTACTCATCCGGCGCCAGCGCCAGTTCGTTCCGGCCCAGGTTGGCAAACTGGTAGAACAGTTGCACCGCCTGCGCGTCGAACCGCTCCGCAAGGCGACGTACATCGTCGGCCTCGGGCCAGTCGTCCTGCACAGCGGCGGGCACGACCTGCGCCAGCGCAATCTTCTGCAGCAGGGATGCAAGATCCTGCAGCGCGCCCGAGAAGCTCAGACTGCGCCCGGCCATCTCGTCGGCAATCTCGACGAGCGCCGCGCCGTTCTCGTCGGCCAGCGCATCGAGCAGACGCACGAGGTAGCTTTGATCAATCGCGCCAAGCATGCCGCGCACGGCAGCCTCACTCACCTCGCCAGCGCTGTACGCGATGGCCTGATCGGTAAGCGACAGTGCATCGCGCATCGAACCCTGCGCGGCGGCCGCCAACAGACGCAGCGCATTCGGCTCGTGAGCGATGCCCTCTTCGCCAAGAATGCGGTCCAGGTGAGACACGATGTGCCCCGGCGGCATCTGCTTGAGGTTGAACTGCAGGCAACGCGACAGCACCGTCACCGGAATCTTCTGGGGATCGGTCGTCGCAAGAATGAACTTGACGTGCTCGGGTGGTTCTTCCAGCGTCTTCAGCATCGCGTTGAAGGCGTGGTTGGTCAGCATGTGCACTTCGTCGATCATGTAGACCTTGAAGCGGCCGCTGGTTGGTGCGTAGACCGCGCGGTCCAGCAACTGCGCCATCTCGTCGACGCCGCGGTTGGAGGCGGCATCCATCTCGATGTAATCGACAAAGCGCCCGGCATCGATCTCGGTACAGGCGCGGCACACGCCGCACGGCTGCGCGGTGATGCCGCCCTGCCCATCCGCGCCGACGCAATTGAGCGATTTGGCAAGGATGCGCGACAGCGTCGTCTTGCCGACACCGCGCGTACCCGTGAACAGGTATGCGTGGT
>Ga0256409_1000215_pt1 | contig 59941 bp, 55 predicted proteins | sample PhySR1_FD_185981 | JGI IMG/M metagenome (GOLD analysis project Ga0256409, IMG submission 185981) | Leaf surface microbial communities from sunflower plants in UC Gill Tract Community Farm, Albany, California, United States - DLSL S.R1 | ecosystem: Host-associated > Plants > Phyllosphere >... | reverse complement strand
AATAGGAACGGCGTTCTTGTGGCATGGGCGTCCGCTTAAAAAGGCTAAAAATGGTGTCCACTTAAATTTAGGTGGACACCATCGCCTTAACCGATGGCATCAGGAAGATGTGTTGCTCGGACGGTTACGACCGGTCTCACCCTGATCATCGCCGGCCTGCATCACGTTCGCTTGAGCGAAGTGTGGGACTTGCTGCAGAGCGACCGCACCCTGGAGCGCAATTCGCGGATACATAAGGAGCAAAACAACGAGCTGCGCTCCGCGCTGCGGGCGGAACGCGAGCATGTGAGCCAGTTGCAGCGTCAGGTCCAGCTGTTGCTGGGGTTGGTGCCTGAGCGCTGAGCGACTGGCCGGTGGCCGCATGCATGAACATGCTGCGAAACCAGCGTAACTACCAAGTGGTACAGCGGTGCATCACCGGGTAGTTACGCACCACTCTTCGGCAACAACGTATGCGGCGCCACCCCAAATGCCTTCCGAAACGCATGACTAAAATGCGAAAAATCCGAAAACCCAAACTCCAACGCCGCCTGCGAAACACTCCTGACCTGCCCACACTCAATAGCCGCCCGGCTAGCATTCAGCCGTTCCTTCCAAATCTCCGCCACCGGCGACTTCTGATGCCGGGCAAACGCCCTAGTCACCGTGCGCGTGGACACATGATGCGCCACGGCAATGGTCTCGATCGACAACTCCGGCTCAGTCAAATGCCGCTGTATGTAATTCATGATCCGCCCATACAAATCCAGCTCTTGATGGGTGGTCTTCAGGTCCTGCAGCTCCAGGCTGAGCACCAGCAAATCAATGATGGTGTTGGAGTAGCGCCGGGAGATGCCTTCATCCTGTAGCAGCGCGACTGAGCTGGCCGCCTGGCCGATCATCTGCCGCAGGGGGATCACGCCGGGGCGGGTTTCGTCGAGCACCAGTGCGGTGAAGTCGCCGATGCGCGGCAGGCGTTGGGCGAGCAGTGGGCGGGGGATGCGGATCAGGTGGTTTTCGGTACCACCGAGGCTGAAGCGGAAGGGTTGGGTTGCGTCGTAAAGAAACAAACTACCGGCGCTGAGGCTGGCTTTGCGGGTGTGTTGTTCGATTTCGCCGTGGCCGTCGAGGGTGAATCCGAGCCAGATGTCTTCGGCGGGGTCGCTGCGCAAATGCTGCTCGGAGCGTACCCAGTGGTGCAGCGGCGACGACAGCGTGGTGATGTCCAAGGGGCCAATTCCGTTGACCTGCAGCGCACCTTCGAAATCGCTCTGCGACGAGGGTTTGCTGTCTGCCGACAGGCAATGATGGCAGACCACTTCTCGCCAGTAATCAAAGCGGCGAGCGGGTGAAACGGCAAGGGTGGAATACTGGTTGGTCTCAGCCATGATGGCGCTCACCTTGATGCAACAACGGGAGAAAACGGGGCACTGTTACCGTGGGTGGTACAGGCAATAAACACGCCAGCGGGTTGTGGTGGCGCGCGAGTGTCTACTGCGGGATTGCGCAAACGTGTGGCTGTAAACAGCGTCAACTTCCCTCCCCGTTTTAGGGCAAAAGTCCGGTTTTGCCTGGTGCGCCGCCCCCTCTTGGTTCGTGCTCAAGTGGGTGTTTTGGTGCTGTCTTTTCCAACCAAACGGTTGTCCTTGCGAACAAAGCGGGGCTGGTCAGTCCTGCCTAACTTTGACCTTACGGCAAATCAGCAAGCCGTGCCGATGAGGTGAGCCCATGCGATTCGAACAACAACAGCAGGTGGCAGATGAGTTGAGGTGGCTGCATAGGCGTGACCTTGCGCCTGAGGAGTTTTTGTCTTGGGTGCTTGAGTGGGGGGGGGTGTGCGGTGCGGGCTTGGTTGGGGAGGGGCTTGCTTAATGCCATCGCTTTGAAAGCGAAAAATCGGGTCTGGCTTGAGTGCGTTGGGGGCTGCTTTGCAGCCCTTTCGCGACACAAGGCCGCTCCTACACGGACCGCGTCCAACAGGGCTACCGCGTCCAGCGGGGCTGCTGTTCGGAGGAGTACGGAGCGTTTGGAAGCAATGACCCTGAATACTGAGCGTGTGCCTGAAATTAAAATAATGAGGAGCCTGTGATGGAGTCTGCAATCGACAAACACCTCAAGTGCCCGCGCACGTTGACGCGCCGGGTGCCTGATGATTACCAGCCGCCCTTCCCGATGTGGGTTGGCCGCGCTGATGAGCAGCTGACTCAGGTGGTGATGGCTTACCTGGGCGTGCAATACAAAGGTGACGGCCAGCGTGAGCAGGCCTTGCAGGCGATGCGTGACATCGTTGCCAGCTTCAGCCTGGCCGACGGCCCGCTGACCCACGACTTGACCCACCACACCGACAGCAGCGGCTACGACAACCTGATGATCGTCGGCTACTGGAAGGACGCCGGCGCTTACTGCCGCTGGGTGCGTTCGGCCGAGGTGGAGGGCTGGTGGAGTTCGCCGCAGCGTTTGAATGATGGCCTGGGTTATTACCGCGAGATCTCTGCGCCGCGGGCGGAGCAGTTCGAGACGTTGTATGCGTTTCAGAGCGACTTGCCGGGCGTTGGCGCGGTGATGGACAACACCAGTGGCGAGATCGAAGAGCACGGTTACTGGGGATCGATGCGCGACCGTTTTCCGGTGTCGCAAACCGATTGGATGAACCCTAACGGCGAGCTGCGGGTGGTGTCTGGCGACCCGGCCAAGGGCGGTCGGGTGGTGGTGGTCGGCCATGACAACATCGCGTTGATTCGCTCGGGCCAGGACTGGGCCGCGGCGGAGGCGGCGGAGCGTTCGTTGTACCTGGATGAGATCTTGCCGACCTTGCAGGACGGCATGGACTTCTTGCGCGATAACGGCCAGCCGTTGGGCTGTTACAGCAATCGCTTCGTGCGCAATATCGATGCGAACGGCAACTTCCTCGACATGAGTTACAACATCGGCCACTGGCGCTCGGTGGAAAAACTCGAGCGCTGGGCGGAATCACACCCGACTCATTTGCGCATCTTCGTGACCTTCTTCCGGGTGGCGGCGGGGCTGCAGAAGTTGCGCCTGTACCACGAGGTGTCGGTGTCGGACGCGAGCAGCCAGGTGTTCGAATACATCAACTGCCACCCGCACACGGGCATGTTGCGTGACGCGCAAGTAAACACCAACTAACAACGAACTCCACGTTTAGCCTTGCACCTGTCGTTGTTACGGCAGCGGGGCTCTTTTTGCCCGAATTTGGGCGCACAACAAGGACTTAGTCCATGAAACAGCTCCGTTACCTGATGCTCGCGGCGGCCGTGCCGTGCCTGTCTGCACAAGCGCTAGAAGTTACTCCGGGGGATTATGAAGCGCTGCCGGTGGGTGCAACTGTAGGTCTGGTTTACTACCAGCACTCCACCACCAACAGCGCCTACGCCCAGGGCCACAAGGCCAGCTCGGACTTCAACCTGACCTCCGATATCGGCATCTTGCGCTTGGTGCATGCGTATCGACTGACCGACCAACTAAGCATCGAGCCGCAAATCCTGCTGCCGTTCGGGCATGTTTCCAGCGGTGGGGATGCGTCGGCCTTGGGCAGCACCCGCGGTGTCGGCGACGTTACCGTGACGGCGCCGCTCAAGTACCGTTTGAACGATGCCAACGACATCCTCGCGGCCACCGTATATCTCACCGCGCCCACCGGTAATTACGACCGCGACGACGCGCTCAACCTGGGCGAGAACCGTTGGAAGGCCGACCTTCAGGCAGCCTACATCAAGCACTTCGGCGAGAAGTGGGCGGTCGACCTGGTCGGTGATGCGATCTTGTACGGCGACAACGACGACTTCACCGCCAACTCGGTGCGTCGTGAGCAGGACGTGTCTTACGCCGCGCAACTGATGGGGCGTTACATCATCGACCCGGGCACGTCACTGGCAGTAGGTGTGGGCCACAGCTGGGGTGGGGAAAACCGGGTAGACGGCACTGCCCAGGATGACCGCGGCGAAACCACCAACTTCCGCGTCACCGCCGCCAAGTTCTTTACCGCTCAGGACCAGTTGCAGATGCAGCTGGGGCGTGACCTCGCGGTGGAAAACGGCCCCAAGGAAAACTTCCGCCTGAACCTCAGGTACGCGCGGGTGTTTTGAGCCGCCAGGCAGGCAGTCCTTCTCAACCAAGCGACTGTCCTGCTCAACCAAGTGCCGGCCGCGCGCTGGCGCTAGCTTAGTAGCAGGCCCAGCCGCGGCGGGCCTCTCGCACAGCCATTTGCCGGGCCCTGAGGCCTGGCATCGGAAACAGGACACACCATGGCCATCACCCGCCCGACGCTCGAACAACTGCAGGCCCTCGCCGCGCGCCTGCATCTGCAGCTGACACCAGAGCAGGCCAGCGAATACCTGGCGCTCATGCAGCCCAGCCTGGACGCCTACGACCTGGTCGACGAGCTGCCCGACTTCACCCCGCTGGTGCGCTACGAGCGCACCGCCGGTTATCGCCCGTCCAGCCGCGAAAACCCGCTGAACGCCTGGTACTACCGCACCGAGGTGATGGGCGCCAGCTCCGGCAAACTGCTCGGTAAAACCGTGGCCCTGAAGGACAACATCTCCCTGGCCGGCGTGCCGATGATGAACGGCGCCGCGCCGCTGGCCGGCCATGTACCGTCGTTCGATGCCACCGTGGTCACCCGCTTGCTCGACGCCGGGGTGACCATCCTCGGCAAGGCCACCTGCGAGCACTACTGCCTGTCCGGCGCCAGCCACACTTCGGACCCGGCGCCGGTGCACAACCCACTGCGCCCGGGCTTCAGTAGCGGTGGCTCGTCGTCGGGCAGTGCGGCGCTGGTGGCGGCCGGCGAAGTCGACCTGGCGGTGGGCGGCGATCAAGGCGGTTCGGCGCGTATTCCTGCGGCGTGGTGCGGCATTTATGGCCTGAAGCCGACTTTCGGTCTGGTGCCGTATACCGGGGTGATGGCGGTCGAGGCGACCTTCGACCATGTCGGCCCGATGACCAACAACGTGCGCGACAACGCGCTGATGCTGGAAGTGATGGCCGGCGCCGATGGGCTCGATCCCCGCCAGGGCGCGCCTGAAGTCGACGCTTACAGCCACTACCTAGATCGTGGCGTGCGCGGCCTGCGCATCGGCATCCTCAAACAAGGCTTCGAGCTGGCCAACCTCGACCCGCGGGTTGCCAAATCGGTGCGCAGCGCCATCACCCAGTTCGAAGCGTTGGGTGCGCTGGTCGAGGAAGTCTCGGTGCCCGAGCACACCCTGGCCGGCACATTGTGGGGCCCGATTGGCTGCGAAGGCCTGACCATGCAGATGATGCACGGCAACGGTGCGGGGTTTAACTGGAAGGGGCTGTACGACGTCGGCCTGCTCGACAAACAGGTCGGCTGGCGCACCCAGGCCAACGCCCTCTCGCCGTCGCTCAAGCTGTGCATGCTGGTCGGCCAGTTTGGCCTCGACCACTACCACGGCCGTTACTACGCCAAGGCGCAGAACATCGCCCGCTTCGCCCGTGCCGGTTACGACAAGGCGCTGGAGCAATACGACCTGCTGGTGATGCCGACCGTGCCGATCATCGCCCAGCCGCTGCCAGAGGCGGATTGCTCGATCACCGAGAACGTCTCGCGGGCGCTGGAAATGCTCGGCAACACCGCCGCCCAGGACATCACTGGCCACCCGGCCATGTCCATCCCCTGCGGTTTGGTCGACGGCTTGCCCGTTGGGCTGATGTTGGTTGGCAAGCATTACGCCGAGGGCACTATTTACCAGGCGGCGGCGGCGTTCGAAGGCGCGGTGGACTGGCGCACGCTGTAGCGCAAGCAACTCGACAACTACAACAGCAGCAACCTCAACAACCGTGTTCAACGAGAGGAGTAATCCCATGACGGCAACCTCAACCCCGGGTGAGCGGGCGCGGGCACTGTACGCAGTGCTGAAGAACAAAGATCTCATCCCCGAAGGCTACATCGAGCAGCTCACCCAGCTGATGGAACACGGCTGGAGCCCGGACAACGGCGCGCGCATCGTCGCCAAGGCCTGGGTCGATCCGGCGTTCCGTGAGCTGCTGCTCAAGGACGGCACTGCCGCCTGCGCGCAGTTCGGTTTCACCGGGCCGCAGGGCGAATACATCGTCGCCCTGGAAGACACCCCGCAGCTTAAAAACGTGATCGTCTGCAGCCTGTGCTCCTGCACCAACTGGCCGGTGCTGGGCCTGCCGCCCGAGTGGTACAAGGGCTTCGAGTTCCGCGCGCGGCTGGTACGGGAGGGGCGCACGGTGTTGCGTGAGCTGGGCACCGAGTTGCCGGAAGACGTGCTGATCAAGGTTTGGGACACCAGCGCTGAAAGCCGTTACCTGGTGCTGCCACAGCGGCCAGCGGGCTCCGAGCACATGAGCGAAGAGCAGCTGCGCCAACTGGTGACCAAGGACGTGCTGATTGGCGTCGCCCTGCCGCGTGTCGGCTGAGCAACGCGCCCAACCCCCTACCCTTGCGGAGTGTTCAAAATGGATGGCTTTCACGATCTCGGCGGTTTCCAGGGCTTTGGCAAAGTGCCCCACCGCATCAACAGCCTCAGCTACAAGCAGGTGTTCAAGCAGGACTGGGAGCACCTGGCCTACAGCCTGATGTTCATTGGCGCCGACCACATGGGCAAGTTCAGCGTCGACGAAATCCGTCATGCCGTGGAGCGCATCGATGTGCGCCAGCATGTCGGTACCGAGTACTACGAGCGCTATGTCATCGCCACCGCCACCCTGCTGGTCGAGACCGGCGTTATCACTCAGGCCGAACTGGATGAGGCCCTCGGCTCGCACTTCAAGCTGGCCAACCCAGCCCATGCCCAAGGCCGCGAAGCGATCACCGGGCGCCCGCCGTTCGAAGTCGGCGACCGGGTCATCGTGCGTGATGAATACGTCGCCGGGCATGTGCGCATGCCGGCCTATGTGCGTGGCAAGCAAGGCGTGGTGCTGCACCGCACCACTGCGCAGTGGCCGTTCCCTGATGCGATCGGCCACGGCGACCGCAGTGCGGCGCATCAACCGACCTACCACGTCGAGTTCCGGGTAGAGGACCTGTGGGGCGACGCCGCTGATGATGGCCTGGTGGTGGTCGACCTGTTCGAAAGCTACCTGGACAAGCTCGACAGCCCGCGAGCGGTGCACGCATGACTGCCGGCGCCCAGGCAGGCCGACTGCCGGTGACGGTCCTTTCCGGCTTCCTCGGCGCAGGCAAGACCACCCTGCTCAACCATATCCTGCGCAATCGCCAGGGTTTGAAAGTGGCGGTGATCGTCAACGACATGAGCGAGGTCAACATCGACGCCGTCGAGGTGCAGCGTGATGTAACGCTGCACCGTGGCCAGGACGAGTTGATCGAGATGAGCAACGGCTGTATCTGCTGCACCCTGCGCGCCGACCTGCTCGAGCAGATCAGCGCGCTGGCGCGCCAGCAGCGGTTTGATTATCTGCTGATCGAGTCCACCGGCATCTCCGAGCCGATGCCGGTGGCCGAGACCTTTGCCTTTCTCGACACCGAGGGTTTCAGCCTCAGCGAACTGGCGCGGCTGGATACCTTGGTCACCGTGGTCGATGCCAGCCAGTTTCAGGCCCTGCTCGACTCGCCGGCAACCGTCGAGCGGGCCGACGCCACTGCGCCGCGGCGCCCGTTGGCTGACCTGCTGATCGAGCAGGTCGAGTACGCCAACGTGATTCTGGTGAACAAGTGCGACCTGATCGACGACACGCAATACCAGACGCTGCGGGCGGTGCTGGCCGGGCTCAATCCCGGCGCGCAGATCCTGCCGATGGTCGCTGGCAATGTTGAACTCTCCACCATCCTCGGCACCCAGCTGTTCGACCTGCCCAGCCTGGCCGCCGCGCCCGGTTGGATGAAGCAGATGGACGCCGACGATACCCCCGCCGCCGAGTCGGACACCTACGGCGTGACGTCGTGGGTCTATCGCGAGCGTGCCCCGTTTCACCCGCAACGCTTGCTCGAATTTCTCTCCCGCCCGTGGGGCAATGGCCGCCTGCTGCGCAGCAAAGGCTACTTCTGGGTGGCCAGCCGCCACCGCGAAATCGGCCTGCTGGTGCACAGCGGCAAGCAGTTCCAGTGGGACTACGTCGGCCACTGGTGGAACTTCATCGACCCTTCGCAGTGGCCGCAGGACAAGTATCGCCTGCAGGGGATCATGGCCAAGTGGGACAGCATCGTCGGCGACTGCCGGCAAGAGCTGGTGTTCATCGGCCAGGACCTGGACACCGAAGCGTTGCAACGCGAGCTCGACCACTGCCTGTTGAGCGCAGACGAAATCGCTACCGGCCCGTCGGCCTGGCCAGCACTGCCCTGGGCGAGCGGCTTTGACAACCTCGCCTTGTCGGCCAGCCAGACGCCATTACCGGCTGCTGCCGCTATCTAGTTGGAGATGTAGCATGCTGTTTTTCAATCGCACCAGCCGCTGGGTACTGGCCCCACTCGCCGACCGCCTCGACAAGCCCGATCAGCCGAGTACGCCGCTGTCGTCGCGCAACCCGCTGCTGCGGCGCATCCTCACCGGCGTCGAGCAGTTGCTGCAGGAGCGGCGCACGCTCAAGGAGCAGGCTCGCGAACTTGCCGCGCAGGTGAGCCAACTGCAACAGCGCCTGGCTGAGCGCGACGAACAGGCGCAGCAGTTGCAAGCGCGCTGGACGCTGGTCACCGAAGGCGCCGATGAGTTGTTCTGGCAACTGCATTTGCCTGCCACAGGCACGCCTGCGCCAGACTGCGCGATGGAGTGGACGGGCTCGGCCGCGATCCATGCACCGCATCTGCCTGAGCTGGGCCAGTGGCACGAACAGCTGCATCCGGCTGATCGCCACGCCCATCAGCAAGCCCTCGCCCGGCACCTCGCCGACCGCAGCGGGCGCACACCGTTTGCGCTGGACCTGCGCATGAAATTCACCGCCGGCGGCGACTATCGCTGGTGCCGGGTCAGCGGCAGTTCGCTGAGTGACGCCAACGGCGTTGCCATCGCCACTGCGGGCACCCTGCGGGATATCCACGAGCAACAGTTGCACATCCAAGAGCTTGAGCTGGCCGCCGAACGTTTCGACATTTCCCGCGAAATGCTCCACGACGGCCTGTGGGATATCGAAGTGGTCGCCGGCGACCCGGCCAACCCGAGCAACACCATCTGGTGGTCGTCGCAGATGCGCCGGCTGCTCGGCTGCAGCACCGTCGAAGAATTCCCCAACACCCTGGAAAGCTGGACCTCACGCCTGCACCCCGACGACAGCGCCCGCGCCATCGCGGCGTTTGTCGCCCATGTCGACGATCGCAGCGGCAACACCCCGTTCGATGTCGAGTATCGCCTGCGCCACCAAAGCGGCGCCTACCGCTGGTTCCGCGGCCGCGGGCAAACCCGGCGTGCTGCGGATGGCGCGCCGTTGCGGGTAGTTGGGGCTATAACTGATATCCATGCCCGCCATGAGGAAAGCACCATCCGCGAGGCGCAGGCGCAACAACATCAGGTGATGCAGGAAACCCTCGGCAAACTGACGCACATCGTCGCCACCATCCAGGGCATCGCCAGCCAGACCAACCTGCTGGCCTTGAACGCCGCCATCGAAGCGGCCCGCGCAGGCGAAGCCGGGCGTGGGTTTGCAGTGGTGGCCGACGAGGTGCGCAAGCTGGCCACGCGCACCAGTCAGGCAACGCAACAAGCAGCGCAGATGATCGACAGCTAACCCAGCGCCAGCGCGGCGTTAAAGATTCCAAACAATAACAATCAGGTACTTTATGCGCGATTACGACTCAGCAGTGACCTCCTTCAATTACCACCAGCTGGCCGCGCAAGACCTGCACGGCGAGCTGGCCGCGATGAACGCCTGCATCGAATGCTGCGACCGCCACGCCTACAGTGACGCCGTGGCGTTGTACTGCGAAACCCGCGATGGCCGTGCCACCCAGCACACCTTCAGCGAGCTGCAGATTCAGGCCTCGCAATTCGGTAACTTCCTGCGCAGCCAGGGCGTCAAGCCCGGCGACCGCGTCGCCGGGCTGATGCCGCGCACGGTTGAGCTGTTGATTGCCATCCTCGGCACCTGGCGCATCGGCGCGGTCTATCAGCCGTTGTTCACCGCGTTCGGCCCCAAGGCCATCGAACAACGCCTGAGCTGCTCGAAGGCGCGCTGGCTGCTCACCGACCCGCACAACCGCTCCAAGCTCGACGAGATCGCCGACTGCCCGAACATCATCGTCGTTGGCGCCGACCGGCTGGACCTGGACGACTTCGATTTCTGGGACGTGCTGTCCCAGCATTCGGCTGACTGCCCGCCGGCGCTGCTCGACGGCAACGCGCCGTTTCTGCTGATGTGCACCTCCGGCACCACCGGCCCGGCCAAACCGCTGGAAGTGCCCCTGCGCGCCATCCTCGCGTTCAAGAGCTATATGCGCGACGCCATCGAGCTGCGCGACGACGACCGTTTCTGGAACCTCGCCGACCCGGGCTGGGCCTATGGCCTGTACTACGCCGTCACCGGCCCGCTTGCCTGCGGCCAGGCCACGCTGTTCTACGACGGCCCGTTCTCGGTCGAAAGCACCAGCCGCCTGATCAACAAATACGCGATCAGCAACCTCGCCGGCTCACCCACCGCTTACCGCTTGCTGATCGCCGCGGGTGCTGAATTCTCCGATGCCATACGCGGCAAACTGCGCGCCGTCAGCAGTGCCGGCGAGCCGCTCAATCCGCAGGTGATCCGCTGGTTTGCCGAAGAGCTTGGCGTGGTGATTCACGACCACTACGGCCAGACCGAAGTCGGCATGGTGCTGTGCAACCACCACGGCCTCAGCCACCCGATCCGCGAGGGCTCAGCGGGTTACGCCGTGCCGGGTTGCCGCATCGTGGTGCTGGATGAACAGCGCCGCGAGCTGCCACCCGGTCAGCCGGGCGTGCTCGCGGTCGATCGCAAGCGCTCGCCGCTGTGCTGGTTCGACGGCTATTACGGCATGCCGACCAAGGCCTTTGTCGACCACTATTACCTGAGCGGCGATATCGTCGAGTTGAATGACGACGGCAGCATCAGCTTTGTCGGCCGCAACGACGACGTGATCACCACCTCCGGTTATCGCGTCGGCCCGTTCGATGTCGAGAGCGCGCTGATCGAGCATCCAGCCGTGGTCGAAGCCGCCGTGATCGGCAAGCCAGACCCGCAGCGTACTGAGTTGATCAAAGCGTTTGTGGTGCTGCATAACGGGCATACGCCAAGCCCGGAGCTTGCCGAAGTGCTGCGCCTGCACGTACGCAACCGCCTGGCTGCGCATGCCTATCCGCGCGAGATCGACTTCGTCGAGCAACTGCCGAAGACCCCGAGCGGCAAGTTGCAGCGGTTTATTCTACGTAATCAGGAAATCGCCAAGCAGCAGACCGTCGAGAGCTGAACTCCAGGTATAAAGCGGTCGGCATAGGAGCGGCCTTGTGTCGCGAAAGGCCAGCGCAGCTGGCCCGGCGATGTTGGCGGCGAAGCTGAGGGTTTGGGGCCGCTACGCGACCCTTTCGCGACACAAGGCCGCTCCTACACACACGCGTGCGGCTTACTTCTGCGCCAGCAGGGCTTTCCTCGCCGCCTTCTCTTCCTTCATCGCAGCAATCTCGCGCTCACACGCTGCCACATCAAACGAGTTGTCCCACTTAGCAATCGCAATCGTGCCAATCCCATTGCCAATCAGGTTGGTCACCGCCCGCGCCTCGTTCAGGAAGCGGTCAATCCCAAGCAGCAACACCAGCCCCACCAACGGTATCGAATGAATCGTGGTCAACGTCGCCGCCAGCGTCACAAAGCCTGCCCCCGCCACCCCGGCCGAGCCTTTCGAGGTCAGCAGAAACACCCCAAGCAAGATCATCTGATCCATGAACGTCAGCGGCGTATTGGTCGCCTGGGCGATGAAGATCGCCGCCATGGTCAGATAGATGCAAGTGCCGTCCGCATTGAAGGTGTACCCGGTAGGCAACACCATACCCACCACCGATTTCTTGCAGCCAAGCTTCTCCAGCTTGACCATCATCCTTGGCAGCACGGCTTCGGTTGAGCAGGTGCCGAGGGTGATAAGGATCTCGTCCTTGAAGTAGCGCAAGAACATCATCAGCGGCATGCCCGACCACCGGGCCACAGCGCCGAGCACCACCACGATGAAGATCAGCGTGGTGATGTACAACGCCACCAGCAACTGCCCGAGCGACAGCAACGTGCCGATGCCGTACTTGCCGATAGTGAACGCCATACCGGCACCGGCGCCGAGCGGGGCCAGGCGCATGACCATGGCGACGATCTTGAACAGGCCCTGCAGGAACAGGTCGATGGTGTTGATCAGCGGCTTGCTGGTTTCGCCCATCTGCACCAGCGCCACACCCATCAATACCGAGAGCAGAATGACCTGCAGCATCACCCCATTGGAGAACGCGCCAACAAAAGTACTGGGGATGATATTGAGGAAGAAATCAACGGTACCGCCCTGTTCGCTGGCAGCCTGGCTGTACTTACTGATGGCACTGCCATCGAGGCCGGCGGCGTTGATGTTCATGCCTTCGCCGGGTTTGACCAGGTTGACCACGATCAGGCCAACGACCAGGGCGATGGTCGAGAGGATCTCGAAGTAGATCAGCGCCTTGACGCCGATGCGGCCGACTTCCTTGATGCTGCCCATCTTGGCGATGCCGACTACCACCGTGCCGAAGATGATCGGCGCCAGCAACATCTTGATCAGTTTGATGAAGCCGTCGGCAAACGGCTGCAGCTTGGCGCCGATGTCGGGCACGAAGTAACCGATGGCGGCGCCGATGACGATGCCGATCAGCACTTGCACGTAGAGCTGGCTGTACCAGCGGGACTTGGACGTTTCCACGAATGCACCTCATTTTATTGTTGTGATGGGCGTGTGGCGTGGCGTCGGCGGGCGACGCCGGCGGCTGCGGTCTCTGTCGCAAGACCGCAGCGCGGGCGGTAGCTCAGCCCTCGCCCAGTTCGCGCATGACGGCGTACAGCGCGGACTTGGCTTCAAAGCCGACGCCGGGGATATCCGGCAGGCCGACATAGCCGTTTTCAACCTGGATGCCATCGGCAAAGCCGCCGAATGGCTGGAACACGTCGGGGTAGGATTCGTTGCCGCCCAGGTGCAGGCCGGCTGCGATGTTCAGCGACATCTGGTGGCCGCCATGGGGGACCACGCGGCGCGATGACCAGCCCAGGTCTTCCATCACTTTGAGGGTGCGCATGTACTCGACCAGGCCGTACGACAGCGCGCAGTCGAACTGCAGGTAGTCGCGATCGGGGCGCATGCCGCCGTGACGCAGCAGGTTGCGCGCGTCCTGGTGCGAGAACAGGTTTTCGCCGGTGGCCATCGGCAATTCGTAGTGGTTGGCGAGCTCGGCTTGCAGGGCGTAATCGAGCGGGTCGCCGACTTCTTCGTACCAGAACAGATTGTACTTCTTGATCGCCTCGGCGTAGGCGATGCCGGTCTGCAGGTCGAAGCGGCCGTTAGCGTCGACCGCCAGGCGCTGGCCATCGCCGACCACTTCGAGCACGGCTTCGATACGGCGGATGTCTTCGTCCAGCGGCACGGCGCCGATCTTCATCTTGACCACGTCGTAGCCGCGGTCGAGGTAGCTTTGCATTTCGGCCTTGAGCTTGGTCTGGTCTTTGCCGGGGTAGTAGTAGCCGCCAGCGGCGTAGACCCACACCTTGTCGTCGGCGACGCCATTGCGGTAGCGGTCAGCCAGCAGGCGGTACAGCGGTTTGCCTTCGATCTTGGCCACCGCATCCCACACCGCCATGTCGATGGTGCCGACGGCAACCGAGCGCTCACCGTGGCCGCCGGGCTTTTCGTTGGTCATCAGGGTTTTCCAGATGGCGAACGGGTCGAGGTTGTTGTTCTCGTGGTCGATCAAGGTCTCCGGGTCGGCTTCGGTGATGCGCGCGAGGAAGCGATCGCGCATCAGCGCGCCCTGGCCGTAGCGGCCGTTTGAGTTGAAGCCGTAGCCGATCACCGGCTTGCCATCGCGGATCACGTCGGTGACCACGGCGACCACCGAGCAGGTCATTTTCGAGAAGTCGATGTAGGCGTTGGCGATGGGCGAGGCAATCGAAACGGTTTTTTCACGAATGTCGACGATGCGCATGGCGGGGTTCCTGTTGTTGTTTGTGGCCCCACGTTAGGCGTTGCGAGGGTACCCGCCCAATGCTATTAATGCCGGACCCAATGCACAGGAGGCATGGCCCTTGGAACTGGTTTGGCTGGAGGATCTTTCCGCGTTGGCGGAGTACGGCAGCTTCGTGCGCGCCGCCGAAGCACGCCACGTTACCCAGCCGGCGTTCAGCCGTCGGGTGCGGGCGCTGGAGAACTGGATGGGCGTGCAACTGTTCATCCGCACCCCGCAGGGGGCGACCTTGACCGAGGCCGGCCGGCAGATCCTGCCCAGCGCCCAGGACGCCGCCCGGCGCCTGTACCGCATGCGCACCGAGGCCCAGGAAGTGGCCGGCATGGCGGCCAAGTCGCTGCATTTTGCGGCCACCCATTCGCTGTCGTTCACGTTCTTTCCGAAGTGGCTGCGCAGCGCAGAAAACGGCGCGCCGATCGAAGCGGTGCAGCTGCATTCTGACAGCATGGCGGTATGTGAGCAGATGCTGATCCACGGCCAGGTGCAGTTCATGCTCTGCCACCGCCATCCCGATGTACCGCCGCTGCTGGCACCGGATCAGTTCGTCAGCAAGAAGGTCGGCGAAGATGTACTGGTGCCGTTGGCGAGTGCTTCGGCCAAATTCGGCACCTCGCCCGAGGCTTTGCCCTACCTGGCCTACACCCATGAGTCCGGGCTCGGCCGGATCGTTGCCCACCGGCTGCGCGGCAAGGAGGAATACCTGCACCTGAAGCCGCTGTTCAGCAGCCACCTGGCGGCGGTGCTGATGTCGATGGCGCTGGAGAGCAAAGGCGTGGCCTGGCTGCCGCGCAGTTTGACCGAACAGGAAGTCACCGATGGGCGCTTGGTGCGCGCACTGGACGAGAGTTGGGATATCCCACTGGAAATCCACCTGACCCGACCGACCGGACCGATCAGCCAGTCAGCGCAGGAGTTCTGGGGGAAGTTGGCAGGCTGAGGCACTTGCAAGCCACACCTGACAGCGCACAGCAATGCCATGCGCGGACAAGAGTAGGAGCGCATGCCTATGCTACGCGGTGTCTGCGAGCGGCTTGGCTGCGGTGGCGCGGCCGTGGCCGCGGGTAGTGATGATGCCGAGGAACGAAATGAAGATCGCCAAGCCCAACGTTGCCGACACTTCGACGCGGTGCTCGGGGGTGTACATCATCACGCTCAACGCCGCAGCGATGAAGATGATCACCAGCCAGGTAAGGTACGGGAACAGCCACATGCGGAACTTGAGCTCGGTGTTCTCCCGCTCCAGGCGGCGGCGCATGCGCAGCTGCGAGATGGCGATCACCATGTACACCAGCAGCGCGATGGCGCCGGAACTGGCCAGCAGAAACTCGAACACGCCGGCCGGGGCGAAGTAGTTGAGGATGGCGATCGCTGCGCCGATCAGCGTGCTACCGAACACCGCAGCACGCGGTACGCCGACCTTGGAGGTGTTTTTCAGCAGGGCCGGGGCGTCGCCGCGTTTGGCCAGCGAATACATCATCCGTGAGGCGATGTAGATCGACGAGTTCATGCAACTGGCCACGGCGACCAGCACCACGAAGTCGACCATGAACGCAGCGTTGGGGATGTTCATGATTTCCAGGGCGCGCTGGTACGAGCCTACCACCGCCAGTTGCGGGTCATTCCACGGCACGATCGAGATGATCACGAAGATCGACAGGATATAGAAGGTGCTGATCCGCCAGATCACCGAGCGGGTGGCCTTGGCGATGTTGCGCGATGGGTCGCTGGACTCGGAGGCGGCGATGGTCACGGCCTCGGTGCCGATAAAGCTGAACATCACGGTGATGAACGCGCCGATCACAGCCGACCAGCCTTTTGGTGCGAAGCCGCCGTACTCGTCTACCAACGTGCTGAGGCCGCTGACTTCGCGGTTGGGCAGCCAGCCCAGCAATGCCGCAAAACCCAGGCCGATGAAGCCGAGAATGGCCACGACCTTGAGGATGGCAAACCAGAACTCGAACTCGCCGTACTTGGCCACGCTGAACAGGTTGGTGCCGGCCAGCAGAATGATCGAGGCCAGGGCAAAGATCCAACTGTCCACCTGCGGGAACCAGGCGTTGAGCACATGCCCGGCGGCAAGGGCCTCGATGGGGATCACCAGGACCCAGAACCACCAGTACAGCCAGCCGATGGTGTAGCCGGCCCAGTGACCGATGGCCTGGTCGGCGTAGGTTGAAAACGAACCGGTGTCGGGGTGCGCGACGGCCATTTCGCCGAGCATGCGCATCACCAGCACCACCAGGGTACCGGCAACGAAATAAGAAATGATGGTGGCTGGGCCGGCTGCCGCAATGGCATGCCCGGAGCCGACGAAGAGCCCCGCTCCGATAATGCCCGCGATGGACAGCATCGTGACGTGGCGGGGTTTGAACCCTTGCGCGAGGTTACTTCCAGCAGATCCCACGGTGTTCATTGATCTTGTTCTCTTTTTGCTGACACAAGGAAGGACGGGCAGGCGTAGGCGAAAATAATCTCCTTCGAATACAAGGGGTAGGCACATTTCTTGTGCTCTTGGCGGGACGTTTTACACGCTTTGCAGAGCAGCGCGCCAGCTCGAATGCACATCCATTTAACCGGGCAAGAGCGGCTGGAAATTATGCGAGACCGCCTTGCAGGTGCGCGATCACGACAGCCGATGTCGAATCGCGGCAAATGTCGTGAATGGCATATCTGATTGCGCCATGGGCGGCTGGAGGGGTGGTAGAGGGCGGGGATTTGTGTCGGGGTTGTCTGGGTTGGGGCTGCTCCGCAGCCCTTCGCGGGCAAGCCCGCTCCCACAAGTTTATGAGCTGTACCCTTTCCCAGCGATTCCCCCCCCGGAACCCTGTGGGAGCGGGCTTGCCCGCGAAGGGCCGCCTAGCGGCCCCCGGCTGCCTCAACCTCACCGCACCAGGCACGGCCGTTTGTTATCAAACTTCCATCCCGGGATCAGATACTGCATCGCCACCCCATCATCCCGCGCACCCAAACCCATATTGCGATAGCACTCATGCGCCTTGGCCAACTGATCTTCATCCAGCTCCACCCCCAACCCCGGTCGCGCCGGCACGCGCACATGGCCATCGATAATCCGCAGCGGCTCGCGAGTCAGGCGCTGGCCGTCCTGCCAGATCCAGTGAGTATCAATTGCCGTGATCTCGCCCGGCGCCGCGGCCGCCACCTGGGTGAACATCGCCAGGGAAATATCAAAGTGGTTGTTCGAATGCGAACCCCAGGTCAGGCCCCAGTCATGGCACATCTGCGCGACGCGCACCGAGCCTTGCATGGTCCAGAAGTGCGGATCGGCCAGCGGGATATCCACCGACTGCAGCTGGATCGCATGGCCCATCTGCCGCCAGTCGGTGGCGATCATGTTGGTCGCGGTCGGCAGCCCGGTGGCGCGGCGGAACTCGGCCATCACCTCACGCCCGGAGTAACCGTTTTCGGCACCGCAAGGGTCTTCGGCGTAGGCCAGCACATGGTGCTGGTCACGGCACAGGGCAACCGCTTCCTTGAGTGACCAGGCGCCGTTGGGGTCGAGGGTGATGCGCGCTTGCGGGAAGCGTTCGGCCAGGGCGGTAACCGCTTCGATCTCGTCCTCACCCCGCAGCACGCCGCCCTTGAGCTTGAAGTCGCTGAAGCCGTAGCGGGCCTTGGCGGCTTCGGCCAGGCGCACGATCGCTTCTGGGGTCATGGCCTTTTCGTGGCGCAGGCGCAGCCAGTCGTCATCGGCATCGTGTTCGTTACGGTAGGCCAGATCGGTCTGCTGGCGGTCGCCGATGTAGAACAGGTAGCCGAGCATCTTCACCGCATCGCGCTGCTGGCCTTCACCGAGCAAGGCGGCGATGGGCACGCCGAGGTGCTGGCCGAGCAGGTCGAGCAGCGCTGACTCGATGGCCGTCACCGCGTGTACGGTAATGCGCAGGTCGAAGGTTTGCAGGCCGCGACCGCCGACGTCGCGCCCGGCAAAGTTCTGGCGCATGGCGTTGAGCACGCGCTGGTAATGGCCGATGGGCTGGCCGACTACCAGGCTGCGGGCGTCTTCGAGGGTCTGGCGGATGGTTTCGCCACCAGGTACTTCGCCCACGCCGGTGTTGCCGGCGCTGTCGCGCAGCACGACGATATTGCGCGTGAAATACGGGCCATGGGCGCCGCTGAGGTTGAGCAGCATGCTGTCGTGGCCGGCTACCGGCACCACGCGCAAATCGGTGACCACGGGGGTGCAATTGTGAGCCTGGGCGGCGCTCAAGGTGTCTGCTGGGTTATGCATAGTCATTATTGTTGTCCTGCCAGGTCAGTGGGTCTGGCTCAGGGCCGACTGCGGTTTGAAGTCATTGGGCGTGTTGGCCTTGGGGCCGGTGCGAACGAAGAACACCACGATCGCCGCCAGTACCGAGGTCACCGCCAGGCCATACAGGCCGCCCTGGATCGAGCCGGTGTGCTGCTCGAGCAAGCCGAAGGTGGTTGGCGCGACAAAGCCGCCGAGGTTGCCGACCGAGTTGATCAAGGCGATCACCGCCGCGGCGATGCGCGCATCCAGGTAGCCCTGCGGGATCGGCCAGAACAGCGCCGAAGCCGACTTGAAGCCGATGGCGGCAAAGCACACCGCGACAAAGGCGAACACCGGGCCACCGGTGGTGGACATGAACATGCCGATGGCGGCGATGATCAGCGCCGCGGCGACCCACGCTTGCTGGAACTTCCAGCGGGCAGAACCGGCGGCAAAGGCATACATGGCGATGATCGAGATCAGCCACGGGATCGAGTTGAAGAAGCCGACCTGGATGTCGGACAGATCACCCATGCGCTTGATGATGCTCGGCAGCCAGAAGGTCGCGGCGTAAATGGTCAGCTGGATACAGAAGTAGATGCCGCAGAACAGCAGAATCTGCCGGTCCTTGAGCAGGCGCCAGGCCGAGGTCTTGACCACCCCGCTCGCCTCGCGCTCACGCTGCTCGCGGTCGATGGTCTCGACCAGCGCGTCCTGCTCGGCAGGGCTCAGCCACTTGGCGTCGTGGGGTTTGGAGTCGAGCCAGAACCACACCACAAAGGTCAGGCACACCGAGGCCATGCCTTCGATGAACAGCATCCATTGCCAGCCATGCATGCCGAAGCCCTGAATCTGCATGAGCATGCCGGCCAACGGCCCGGAGATCAGCGAGGCGACCGCCGAACCACTGAGGAAGATCGCAATCGCCTTGCCACGCTCAGCCGCAGGCAACCAGCGGGTGAAGTAATAGATCACCCCCGGAAAGAACCCCGCCTCGGCCACGCCAAGCAAAAAGCGCAGCACATAGAACTGGGTTTCGGTCTGGACGAAGGCCATGGCGGTTGCCACCAGGCCCCAGGTGAACATGATGCGGGTCAGCCACACACGGGCGCCGACGCGCTGCAGAAGCATGTTCGACGGCACCTCGAACAGGGCGTAGCCGATAAAGAACAGCCCGGCGCCAAAGCCGTAGGCGGCGGCGCTGATGCCGAGGTCGCTCTCCAGGTGCGGGCGGACGAAGCCGATATTGACGCGGTCCAGGTAATTGACGATGAACATGATGACGAACAGCGGCAGGACGTGGCGCTTGACCTTGGCCACGGCGCTGGTCAACACGTCGTCACGCCGTGCGGACGGAGCGAGGGTGTCGTTCACTGCAGAATCTCCCACTAATTGTTTTTGTGCGGGTCGATGGCGGTCACGGCGGCGGGTAGCGCGCTTGGTTGTCTGACATGCCAGTGAAGGCCAGAATGGGCCTCGCGCAGTTGTACGACAAGATGCTGAACGGTCAGCAAAAAGCAAAATACAAGCTTATAAAGTGGATAAAATCGGCAAAAATAATGAATATGGTTTAAACAACGACAACGCCTGTCTGATTTATACCGACGAAAATAATTTGAAATTTCAACTTGTCAGACAAGCGCAGATGCTAATCTCGCCGCGAGCCCCTGGCACTTGTCTGAACCGTTGCGGAGCCGCCCATGACCGCCCCCCAAGCCATCGATCCCCCGCGTAAACGTGGCCACAGCCGCGCCCATGATCTGGTCTCGAGCCTGACCCAGCAGATTCTGCTCGGCACCTTCAAGCCCGGCGACAAGCTGCCCTCGGAAAACACCCTGGTACGCGAGCACGCCGTCAGCCGCACCGTGGTGCGCGAGGCGTTATCCAAGTTGCAGGCTTCCGGGCTGGTCGAGCCGCGCCATGGCATCGGCACCTTCGTTATCGAACGCCAGGCACAAAGCGGCCTGCGCGTCGGCGCCGAAAGCGCAGCCAGCGTGCGTGATCTGCTGGAATTACGGATTGGTCTGGAAGGCCAGGCTGCGGCGTTGGCCGCGCTGCGTCGGACTGACAGCCAGTTGCTGCGCATGCGCCAGGCGCTGGATGATCATCAGGACCTCGCCGCCGCCGGCGACAGTTGCATCGAACCAGACCGGCGCTTTCATTTGCTGATCGCCGAGGCCACCGGCAACCTGTATTTCAGCGAGACCATGGCGCAACTGGGCAGCGGCTTGATCCCGCGCAACCGCATGGCCGCCGATGAGCGTTCAGGCGCCAAGCTGGCCCGGCATGCCTACCTGGCCAACCTGGAACATGAGGCGATCCTCAATGCCATCCGCCGGCAGGACCCGGATGCGGCGCGGGCAGCGATCTGCCTGCACCTGTCCAACAGCCGCGACCGCTTGCTGCCCGAGTGAAGGGCCTTAGAAGGTCAGGCAAATCTTGCCGAAGTGGCGATTGCTTTCCTGATGCTGGAACGCCTCGACGATCTGTTCCAGCTCGAAGTGCTTATCAACCACCGGCCGCAAGCCATTGGCGTCGATAGCGCGAACCATCGCCTGCTGCTGCGCGCGGCTGCCGACCAGCACGCCTTGCAGACGAATCTGCCGCACCAGCGCCTGCACCAATGGCAACTCCCCAGCGACGCCGGTAAGAATCCCGATCAGCGAAATATGCCCACCAATCCGCGCCGCGATCATCGACTGCTCAAGGGTGGCCGGGCCGCCGACTTCGATCACATGATCGACGCCGCGATTGTCGGTCAGCTTGCGCACCTGCTCGCCCCAGGCCGGGGTGCTGCGGTAGTTGATGACATGATCGGCGCCCAGCGCCTTGAGCCGCTCCAGCTTGGCATCGCTGGACGAAGTAGCAATCACCGTAGCGCCGGCCAGCTTGGCGAACTGCAGGGCAAAAATGGATACGCCACCAGTGCCCTGCACCAGCACGCTGTCACCTGGTTTGAGCTGATCATCGGCCATCAGTGCACGCCAGGCAGTCAGCCCAGCCGTGGTCAGGGTAGCGGCCTCGGCATGGCTGTAGCCACTGGGCGCACGGGTAAACGAGGTCGCGCGAGCAGTAACCTGCTGGCGCGCATAGCCATCGATACCATCGCCAGGCACGCTGGCAAAACCCTCGACCAGCGGCTGGCCGTCGAGCCAGTCGGGGAAGAACGTGCTGACCACCGCATCGCCGACCTTGAACTCGGTGACGCCCGCGCCCACCGCCGTCACTTGCCCAGCGCCATCGGCCATCGGAATGCGCCGCTCGCTCGGCCCCCACATGCCGCTGACCACGGCAAAGTCATGGTAGTTGAGCGAGCTGGCGTGCAGGCGCACGCTGATCTCGCCAGCCTGCGGCGCGGCAGCCTCGCAGGTGCCGATCTGGACGTTGGCGTAACCGCCGCCGGGCTGAACGTAGATGGCCTTGCTGGTCATGGCAGCTGTTCCTCTGTGAGTGGTTGGGGGGCTGTGCAGCTTAGCCGAGCATCGCCTGCAACTGGCGGCAGTCGGCGGCGTGCCAGTCGGTCAGCTCTGGCCAGGGGTTGTCCGGCAGGTTGACCAGTACCGTGCGCGCGCCCGCGGTGCGGCCACATTCCAGGTCGATGCGGTAGTCGCCGACCATCACCAGCTTGCTGGGGTCGACGTCCCAGGCCTGGGCGATTTTCAGCAGGCCGTCGGGGCTTGGTTTGGGCGCGGCTTCGTCGCGGCCGAGCACCAGCTCCTTGTCGAAGCAATCGGCCAGGCCGATGGCCTCGAGGGTGACGTGTGCCAGCTCGCGGGCATTGCGGGTGAGGATCGCCAACTGGCAACCACGCCCGGCCAGCTCGCGCACCAGCTCGACCGCGCCCGTTGCGGCAGTCGACGCCACGGCCAGGTCACGTTCGTGTTCGAGCAACCAGGCGTGCTTGGCTTCGGCCTCGGCAGCAGGCAAGGCGGCCAGATGGGTAAGAATATCGTCCTCGGGCGGAATGCCCAGCGCTACCCGGATGGCGGCAAAATCATGCACCGCCACGGTCAGCGTGCCGTCCATGTCGAACACCCAGTTGCGTACTGTCGAGAGGCTCATGACCAGTCCTTGCGATGGCGAATCAGGCCTTCCTGAGCCGATGAGGCAACCAGCTGCCCGGCGCGGTTGTAGATGCTGCCGCGGCAGAAGCCACGGGCGTTGCCGGCCCACGGGCTGTCGGTGGCATACAGCAGCCAGTCATCGGCGCGCAGGTCGCGGTGGAACCACAGCGAGTGGTCGAGGCTGGCAATCTGCATGTCCTTCTGCCACACCGACTTGGCATGGGGCAGCAGCGCGGTGGTCAGCAGGCCAAAGTCGGAGGCGTAGGCAAGCAGGTATTTGTGCAGCGCGGGCACGTCCGGCAGGCTGCCGCTGGTGCGGAACCAGGCGTATTTGACCGGGTCGCCGGGCTTGGGGTTGAACGGGTCGCGCTCGGTTACCGGGCGCACTTCGATCGGCCGATCACACAACACCTTGTCGCGGATACGCTCGGGCAATTGCTCGGCCATGGCGCTGGCCAGTTCGACTTCGCTGGGGAGGTTTTCCGGGCCGACCACATCGGGCATCTGCGCCTGGTGCTCGAAGCTTTCTTCGTCGTACTGGAACGAGGCGCTGCAGGTAAAGATGGTGTGGCCTTTCTGGATCGCAGTCACCCGACGGGTGCTGAAGCTGCCACCGTCACGCACGCGATCAACCGAATACACCACCGGCAGGCTGGCATCGCCCGGGCGCAAAAAATAGCCATGCAGCGAATGCACATGGCGGGCGTCTTCGACTGTCTGGCTGGCAGCCGACAGCGCCTGGCCGAGCACCTGGCCGCCGTACAACTGGCGAAAGCCCAGGTCCTGGCTGCGGCCACGGAACAGGTTTTCCTCGATCGCTTCAAGGCTCAACAGGTCGACCAGGTCGTCCAACACGTGGCTCATGGGGGTGTTCTCCTAACTAGGCAGCACGGCGCTACAGCATTTTTGAAAGACAAGATGATACAGAATTTGTCATCAGCGCTACGCATGCAGCGCCATTCAGCCGTGCAGGGTGTCCTGCCAGTGGGCGCGGTCGATGCGGTACAGCACATGCCGGCGCAGCGGGTCATCAGCGGCAAGCTTGGGGTGGTCGAAGCTGCCGTCGAGGTCCTGCTGCATGCCGATGGCCTGCATGACCTTCTGCGACGCCAGGTTGCTCTCGCTGGTGAATGACACTACCTGCTCCAGACGCAGCTGGGCGAAGGCGCAGCGCAGGCAGGTCCAGGCCGCTTCGCTGGCAAAACCCAGGCCCCAGTGCCGGCGGGCCAGGCGCCAGCCGATTTCCACCGCTGGGGCGAACGGCGCGTCGAAGTTGACGTTGAGCAGGCCGGTCATGCCGATGAAGGCACCGGTGTCCTTGCGCTCCAGCGCCCACAGGCCGTAGCCGTATTCATTGAAGTGACCGCGCACCCGGCCGATCAGCGCAGCGGCCTCGACCCGGCTCAACGGCGCCGGGAAGTAACGCATTACCTGGGGGTCGGCAGACATCGCGGCAAACTCGGCGAGGTCTTCGTCGTGCCACTGGCGCAAGATCAGGCGGGCGCTCTCAAGTTTGGGGATCAGCGTCATCAGCCAGCTCCGAAAAGGTCGTATCGCATCTTACAGGGTAGGCCCAGCAACGCGGCGGCGCCCGGCAATAGCCCAACGGCCACCGGAGCTGGCACTATCCACACACATCTCTAGTGCGATCCCATCATGCCGTTGCCGCTGATCTACCACGACGACTACAGCCCGGAGTTTCCCGCCGAGCACCGTTTCCCGATGGACAAGTTTCGCCTGCTGCGCGACCACCTGATCGACAGCGGCCTGACCCGCGACGAGGATTTGCTGCGCCCGGAAATCTGCCCCAATGACATCCTCGCGCTGGCCCACGACCGCGGCTATATCGAGCGCTACATGAGCGGCGAGTTGTCCCGTGAAGACCAGCGCCGGCTTGGCCTACCCTGGAGCGAAGCGCTCGCCCGGCGCTCCGTGCGGGCGGTCGGTGGCTCGCTGTTGAGCGCCGAGATGGCCCTGCGCGACGGCGTCGCCTGCCACCTCGCCGGCGGTACTCATCATGCCCACTACGACCACCCGGCAGGCTTTTGCATCTTCAATGACCTGGCGGTGATCAGCCGTTATCTGCTGGAGGCCGGGCGCGCGCACCGGGTGCTGATATTCGACTGCGACGTGCATCAAGGCGACGGCACCGCACGCATGCTCCAAGACACCCCGGAGGCGATCACCGTGTCGCTGCACTGCGAGCAGAACTTCCCCGCGCGCAAGGCGCAGAGCGATTGGGACATCCCGCTGCCGCGGGGCATGGGCGACGCCGAGTACTTACAGGTGGTGGATGACGCGCTCAACTATTTGCTGCCGCTGTATCAGCCCGATCTGGTGCTGTACGACGCCGGAGTGGATGTGCACAAGGACGACGCGCTGGGTTACCTGCAACTGACCGACGAAGGCCTGGCGGCGCGCGATGAAAAGGTCCTGCGGCATTGCCTGGGGCGGGATATCCCGGTGGTCGGGGTGATTGGTGGCGGCTACAGCAAGGACCGCCTGGCCTTGGCCAAGCGCCATGGCATCCTTCATCACACTGCAGCGCGTGTCATCAGTTGTTCACAATGACTGTGGAACCGCCTGTGGATAACCTGCTGGCAACCCGCTGCAGGCCTCTAGCTGTATGGCCTGCAAAGCACTGATCATTTTTTGACCAGTGCTTGCGAAAGCGTGCTTGGGTAGAATGCCGGCTCTTTTCCACAGCCCGTTGCCGCCGACCATGTCTGATCTTCACCCTACTCGCCCTCCTCTGGTTGCCGTTATCGGTGCCGGCCCTGCCGGGCTGATGGCCGCCGAAGCCCTGGCGGCGTCGGGCGCAGCGGTGCAGGTGTTCGACGCCATGCCGTCGGTGGGGCGCAAGTTTCTCCTGGCGGGCGTTGGCGGCATGAACATCACCCATTCCGAGCCCTACCCCGCGTTTGTCGGCCGCTACGCCGAGCGCAGCCGCGAGATCGACGCGCTGTTACGCGACTTTGATGCCAACGCGCTGCGCCAGTGGATACATGATCTCGGCATCGAAACCTTTGTCGGCACCTCAGGGCGGGTGTTCCCCACCGATATGAAAGCCGCGCCGTTGCTGCGCGCCTGGCTCAAGCGCCTGCGCGACAGCGGCGTAGTTATCCACACCCGCCATCGTTGGTTGGGCTGGAATGCCGAGGGCGCGCTGCGGATAGCTTATCCACAGGGCGAACTGAGCGTACAGGCTGATGCCGTAGTGCTGGCGCTGGGTGGCGGCAGTTGGGCACGGCTTGGTTCGGACGGCGCCTGGCTGCCATTGCTGGCAGAGCGGGCTGTGGATATCTCGCCATTGCAGCCGAGCAACTGTGGTTTTGAAGTGGCAGGCTGGAGCGAACTGCTGGTGAACAAGTTTGCCGGGGCACCGCTGAAGAACATCGCTCTGGCCATGCCCGGCAGCCCGCCGCGCAAGGGCGAATTCATCCTCACCGCCCAAGGCGTCGAAGGCAGCCTGGTGTATGCCTGGTCGGCGCCGGTACGGGAGGCGATCAACCGCGAGGGCCGCGCTACCCTGCTGCTCGATCTGCTGCCTGACAAGCCTGTGGACAAAATCGCCCAGGCCCTGGCCAAGCCACGTGGCTCGCGCTCGATGGCCAAGCATCTGCACAGTCAGTTGGGCATCGATGGCGTGAAGGCGGGGTTGTTGCGCGAGCTGACCGATCAGGCCACGTTTGCTGACCCGCAGGCACTGGCGGCAGCGATCAAGGCGCTGCCGATCGAGCTGGTACGCACGCGGCCGCTGGACGAGGCCATCAGCAGTGCCGGTGGGGTGCGTTTTACCGGGCTGGATGAGGGCTTGATGCTGCGTCAGCTACCGGGGGTGTTCTGCGCTGGCGAGATGCTCGACTGGGAGGCGCCGACCGGCGGCTATCTGCTCACGGCGTGCTTTGCCAGTGGCTTGCGTGCGGGCAAGGCTGCGGCCGAGTGGCTCAACGCACGCTGATGGCGAGTCGAGCCGAACGCAGGGTCTGCCCTCGGCTCTGATCAGCTTACGGCTTGCGCTTGCGCGGGCCACCGTTGAAGCTCGGCACCTTGCGCACGGCTTTCACCGCTGGCTTGGCGTCGGCCGAATCAGTGCTGTCCATCCATTTGCCCAGACCACGCTTGGCGCTGTTTTCCTTGGGCTTCTTGGGCTTTTTCGGTTTCTTGATCACTTGCCCGCTGGCGTCGGTCAGCGGCACCCGGTGCTCGGGGATGAAGTCCGGTTCTTCGTGGCGCGGCAGGGTCTGGCGGATCAGCGTTTCAATCGCCGAGAGCATCTGCACTTCATCGGCGCATACCAGCGAAATCGCCTCGCCTTTGTTGCCGGCCCGGCCGGTACGGCCAATCCGGTGCACGTAGTCTTCGGCGACGATTGGCATGTCGAGGTTGACCACCAGCGGCAGGTCGTCGATATCCAGGCCACGGGCGGCCACGTCGGTAGCCACCAGCACCTGAATCTCGCGGGCCTTGAAGGTATCCAGCGCCCGCTGGCGAGTCGCTTGCGGGCGATCACCGTGGATGCCGTCGGCCACTACGCCTTCGGCGAGCAGACGCTCGACCAGTTGATCGACACCGTTACGGGTCTTGGCAAACACCAACACCTGCTTCCAGCGCTGCTTGCGCAGCAGGTAGCAGAACAGGTCGGCCTTGCGCTTCTTGTCGACCGGCACCAGCCACTGTTTGACGGTATTGGCAGCGGCGTTGCGCGGGCTCACTTCTATGCTCAGCGGGTCGTTCAGGGCGAGGCCTGCGAGCATGCGGATCTGCTCGGAGAAGGTCGCCGAAAACAGCAGGGTCTGGCGCTTGCGCGGCAGTGCGGCGTACACCGATTGCAGTTCTTCGGCAAAGCCCAGGTCGAGCATGCGGTCGGCTTCGTCGAGCACCAGCATCTGCACCTGGCCGAACTTGACCGCTTTTTGCCGGAACAGGTCGAGCAGCCGGCCTGGGGTCGCCACCAGCAGATCGACACCACGGCGCAGGCGCATCATCTGCGGGTTGATGCTGACCCCGCCGTACACGGCGTAGGTCGAGACCGGCAGGTTTTCGGCGTATTGCTGGACGTTGGCATGGACCTGCTCGGCCAGCTCGCGGGTCGGCACCAGGATCAGTGCGCGGATCGAATTGCTGGCGACCTTCTCACCTTCCAGCGCCAGCCGCTGCAACACCGGCAGGGCAAAGCCTGCGGTCTTGCCGGTGCCGGTCTGGGCGGCGGCCATCAGGTCGCGGCCAGCCAGCACGGCGGGGATGGCCTGGGCCTGCACGGGCGTCGGGGTGGAGTAGTCGCGCTGCTGCAGGGTGCGCAGCAGCGGTTCGATCAGGCCGAGTTGGGCGAAATTCATTTCAATACCGTCAGGGGGGTTCAGCGAAGGCGGCAGTTTAACCTGAGATACGTCCCTGTAGAGCGGCCTTGTGTCGCGAAAGGCGCGCGCAGCGGGCCCAGGATCTGTGCAGCACCACAGAATGGCGGGGCCGCTGCGCGACCCTTTCCGACCGGTCCGGCGCCCCGGCAAGGCCGCTACAGAGGGATCGCGCAGGGTCAATGGCGCAACAACAAATGCCCCTCGATCGGCACATAGCGGCTGGCCGCGCGTATCAACGACAACGCCGTCAGCCCCGGCGTGCCATACACCACTGCTTCTACCCCATGACGCTGAATCGCCCGCTGCAGCAGCAGATCAAAGTCACCATCGCCAGACGCCAGCGCCACCTGGTCGACCCGGCTGGCCGCTTCGATCACATCCAGGGTAATGCCGACATCCCAATCGCCCTTGGCCGAGCCATCGCTGCGCTGGATATACGGCTTGAGGCGCACCTCGAAACCGAGGTTGCGCAGAATCTGCTGAAACTGCTGTTGCTTGCTGTCGCCGCGATCAATCGCATAGGCCACCGCTTCGACAATGGTGCCCTCGCGGCTCACTTCAGCCCACAGCGCTGCATAGTTGAAGTGGCAGCCGTGGGCCTGGCGGACGGTGTAGTAGAGGTTCTGCACGTCGGCGAACAGCGCGATTTTTTTCATCCAGGCCTCGGCTGAGCGGGCAGGCGCCCGCAAAGCTGAGCAGTATGCCAGCTGTCAGACGAAGCTGTCGTCGTCGCTGAAGAAGCCGCCATCGTCGCTGCCATAGTCAGTGTCGGCGTAGCCGCCCTGGTCAGCGCCGTAGCCACCGTTGTCGGCCACCTGCTGCTGCGCGCCCTGGTCCTGCCAGCCGCCGCTGTCACTGGCCGGCGCCGGTTCTTCCTTGATCACCTCGACCACTTCGTCGGGCTGCGAGTTGTGGTGGAACATGCTGCTGATGCCCTGCGCCAGCAGCACGCCACCGGCAACCCCGGCTGCCGTCTGCATGGCCCCACCGAGAAAACTCGACGCACCCGAGCGGGCCGGCGCGGCATTGAACGGCGATTGCTGCTGCGGTTGCTGGGCTGGTGCTGGCGCGTTGTACGCAGCAGGCGCAGGGTCACGCCAGCCACCGCCAGACGTTGCTGGTGCTGGGCGTTGCGGTTGCGGATCAGGGCTGCGGCTACCGGCACCAAAGATGCTCGACAGGAAGCCACCGCTGTTGGTGTTGCTGCTGCGGGTCGCATCGACCTGGGCGCGGGCCTGCTTCAGCTCGGCCTCCAGCTGCTTGTTCTTGTCATCCAGCTGCTTGAGCGCAGCCTCCTGCACCAGGATCGCCTGAGCCATGTAGTACGGCGCCGCCGGTTGCGTGCGCAGGTGCGCTTCGATGCAGGCCTGGGCCTGGGCATCGCGCGGCTGGTTGGGGTCTTCGGCTTGCTTGATGCGGCCAAACAGGCCATCGATCAGCGATTGTTCTTCGGTATTCATGCTTACCTCACGCGCTGGGCGGGACATCGGATGCATCAAAGATGGGGGGTGGCGGCGCGGGATTCAATCGGCGCACGGGTGAAACTTTTTTCAGCAAGGGCCGGAGTGGGCTAAAGTTACGCCCCTGCTATTACTGCCATGCGATGTTGACTGATGAATCCGCTGAGCGTTCTGCGCGACTCCCTGTACTTTTTCCGCCGCCACCTGGCGAGCATCGTCCAGCTCTGCCTGCCGTTGATCGTGCTCGAGGCACTGGCCACCCAACTGCTCTATCGCCAGCTCGGCGACAGCGCCTCCCCGGTCTACGGCATGCTTGTCAGCCTGCTACTGTACCCGCTGTACAGTGCGGCGCTGATCCTCTACCTGGACACCCGCAGCCAAGACCAGCACATCGCCAAGCGCGATCTGTTTGCCCGCGCCGTGCAGTTGTGGCCGCCGCTGGCCTTGCTGATCATGATCAGCACCTTGTTGATCATGGCCGGCCTGGCACTGTTCGTGTTTCCCGGCATCTGGATCATGATCAACCTGGTGTTTGCCGAGTACCTGCTGGTGCTGCGCGGCATGCCGTTGATGCAGGCCATGCGCGAAAGCGCGCGGATGACCACCGGCCATTTCATGCGCATTCTGGTGTGCGTATTCGTTTCGCTGGCACCGGCATGGCTGCTCGACGGCCTGTTGCTGATGGCCTTCCCCGACCCCGCCGGCGGCGTGCAATTGGCCATGGACAGCCTCAGTGGGCTGCTGCAGTTGTTCAGCAGCGTGGTGCTGTTCCGCATCTTCATGCTGCTTGAGGCCAATGCTGGCGCCTGAGCCACGCTGACACGGCGCCACCACCTTGGGTATGCTGGCGCCATTCGCACCGACAAGCCGAGCCGATGATCCGACTACTGCGCAACGTCCTGCTGTTGATTTTCCTGGCGCTGGCCTTGCTTTGGTTGCTGGCCAACCATCTGGGCTGGCAACCTGCCCCGCGTGAAGCGCTGCCAGTCGCCTGTCCGAACCCGGCGCCAGTCCTGCAAGCTGGCCAGCCGCTGAAGGTGATGAGCTGGAACGTGCAGCACCTGGCCGGCAAGCGCTATGTGTTCTGGAACGACCAGGGCCAGGGCAGCGATACCCGCGCCACCGCTGAAGACCTGGCGTTTACCCTCGATGAGGTTGCGCGGGTGATCCGTGCCGAGCAGCCTGATGTGGTGCTGCTGCAGGAGCTGGACAAAGACGCCAAGGCCAGCGATTACCAGGACCAGCTCGGCCTGCTCCACGAGCGTCTGGCCGACCTCTACCCGTGCAGCGTGCAGAGCTATCAGTGGCAGGCTGGCTTTGTGCCCGACCGGCATATCTTCGGCAGCGTGGGCCGCACCCTGGCTACCTTCAGTCGCTACTCGATCGCCAAGGCCGAGCGCCTGCAACTGCCCAATGACGTGAACGGCCCGCTGAGCCGGCTGCTCGAGCAGCAACCGGCATTGCAGGTCAGCTATCTGCCGATGAGCGATGGCAGCCGGCTGGCGGTGCTCAACACCCAGCTGTCGCCCTACCGCGCCGGCAGCGACCTGCAACGGCGGCAGATGAACCACGTCAGCAAGGTCGTCGACCGCCTCGAAAGCCAGGGTACGCCGTGGCTGCTCGGCGGCGACTTCAAGCAATTACCGCTAGGCCAGTATCGCCGCCTGCCGCCTGCCCAGCGTGGCAGCTACGCCCCGGACAGCGACCTGCACCTGCTCTGGGACAAGTACCCGATGATCCCCAGCAATGCTGAAGCCAGCGGCGCCGAGCGTGCCCGCTGGCTGACCCACTTCCCCAACGACCCTGCCCTCAGCGGGCCTGACCGCAGTGTCGACTTCATCTTCCATAGCCCGCGCCTGCTGCGCTTGCAGGCCTATGTGCTGGGCAACGGCACCGAGCAGATTTCCGATCACCTGCCCGTACGCGCCGACCTCGCCCTGCCTGGGCTGCAGTTGCCTGTTCAGGGCAGATGAACAGCGCCAGGAAGGGCTTCAGGCTCCGTTGAGCAGAGCTCGCCACCTAAGGTGTGACACCGCCCGAAACCGTGCGGCCCACCCCTTAGACATTGCGAGGAACATGCCATGGACCAGAGCATCATTGCGACGTACGCCACTTCATTTCGCGCCACGCTGTATCTGCACGAAGCGGGCAGAAATACTCCGCTGCGCTTGAGCCGGACAATAGACAAGTTCTCCTGGGGCGTCACTCCGGAATACGATTGGCTGCAGACTGGCGGCGATGAACCATCGCTGGTCATCAGCTTCGATTACCACTCGATGGACGAAAACCGTCTGCATTACCACCTGCACATCCCTGGCCCGCCCAAAACCGCGACCGGGCCGCTGGTACCGCGCAGGCTGGATGCAAGCATGAATGGTTACCTGGGCTTTTACTGGCGCGAGGAGGTAACCGACTACTGGAAAGTAGAACCTTTGCAGGAGACCGAAGGGGGCCTGCTCTGCCACCTGCGCGACCATCGCGGCTACAAGGTAGCAACTCTCCAAGACGACCCCCACCACAAGCCCGGCCGGTTCAACTATCTGAATGTCAGCGAAGGTGAGACCGCCACGTTCCTTCTGCAAAAAACCAGCTAGCCCTCACTGCTCAGGTCCCTCGCGGTTTGACCCGCGAGGTGGCCTGCGCGATCAGCGGATCATCAGGCCAGTAGTGCTTGGGATAACGGCCTTTAAGGTCTTTCTTCACCTCGGCATAAGTCATGCGCCAAAAGTTGGCCAGATCCTGGGTCACCTGCACTGGCCGGCGTGCCGGTGACAGCAGGTGCAGCTTGACCTGCTGGCGGCCCTGGGCGATGCGTGGGGTGTCGGCCAGACCGAACAGCTCTTGCAGGCGCACCGCCAGAATCGGCGGCGTCTCGCTGTAGTCCAGACGGATGCTCGAGCCGGAGGGCACCTGCAGATGCTGCGGCGCCCACTCGTCCAGCCGCTGCGGCAGCGGCCAGGGCAGCAGGTTGCGCAGGATCGACGACAGGTCCAGTTGGGCAAAATGGCTGAGCCGCGAGACTTTGCCCAGATACGGCTGTAACCAATCTTCGAGGCTGTCGAGCAGGGCCTGGTCAGACAGATCGGGCCAGTCACTGGCGCCGTTCTGTGCCACATCAAGCTGTCGCAGCAAGGCCACCCGAGCTTGCCACTGGCGCAGCTCCGGGGTCCACGGCAACAAGGCCAGGCTCTTGCGTCGAACCAGCCCGAGCAGCGCCTGTGCGCGGGCTTCATCGTTGAGCCCCGGCAGGGCTTCACGGCTCAGCACCAGCTCACCGACCTTGCGCTGGCGCTCGGCGCGCAGGACCTGCTCACGCTCATCCCAGTCGAGCAGGTCGAGGGTTTGCACCTGCTCGGCGAGCACGCCGTCGAATAACTCAGGGTCAAACTCGGCAGCCAAATAGATCCGCTCTTCGCGCTGGCCCTGACGGCTGCCGAGGTCGGCAATCACCAGCCACGGGCACTTCATCAGCCCATCGACCTCGGCAAACAACGCTGCGCGACCATTGGCCAGGCGGTACTCGGCACCACCGTCACGGCGCTGCTGGGCGACCCGGTCTGGATACGCCAGCGCCAGCAGTGCACCGAGCCAGCGCGAGTGCTGCGGGTCGGCGACCGGCGTCTGCGCGCTGCCACGCAGCAGGCCACGATATTGGCGCGCCAACTGGCGGGCGCGCTGCACGCCGCCTTGTGCACCGCGCACTGCTTTGCTCTGGCCGCTGAGCAGTGCCAGCCGGCTGTGCAGATCAGCGCCGCCACCGCGCTGGATGTCACGCTCGCCCAGCAGCGCGGCGACGTCACAGGCCATTTCGCTCAGGCCCAGTTGCTGACCGCGCAGCAACAGATGGGCGATCCGTGGATGCGCGGGCAGTTCGGCCATGGCCTGGCCATGACTACTCAGGTTGCTGCGGCTGGCCGGTTTGAAGGCGCCAAGCCGGGCCAGCAGGTCTTGCGACTGGGCGTAGGCAGCGGCAGGCGGCTGGTCGAGCCAGCTCAACTGGTCCGGGCTCACGCCCCAGCGCGCCAGTTGCAGCGCCAGCCCGGCCAGGTCGGCCTGGAGAATTTCTGCGGTGCCGTGGGCGGCCAATTGTTCATGCTGCGCTTCGGACCACAGCCGGTAGCACACGCCCGGCTCCAGCCGCCCTGCCCGCCCGGCGCGCTGGGTGGCGCTGGCGCGGGAGATGCGCTGAGTGTCGAGGCGGGTCATGCCGCTGCCCGGGTCAAACCGCGGCACCCGCGCCAGGCCGGCGTCGATCACCACCCGCACGCCATCGATGGTCAGGCTGGTTTCGGCAATGTTGGTCGCCAGCACCACCTTGCGCTGGCCCTTGGCCGGCGGCTCGATGGCAGCACGCTGGGCGTTCAGGTCAAGCTCGCCGTGCAGCGGGCAGAGGATGATGTCGGAGCGCTCGCCGACGGCTTCCTGCAGGCTTTGATGGACTCGGCGGATCTCGGCCTGGCCGGGCAGAAACACCAGCAGACTGCCGTTTTGATCGGCCAGCGCCTGCAGCACGCAGTCGACCACCCGCGGCTCGACGAACTCGCCCGGCTGCATCGGCCGGCCCCACTGGACCGTTACCGGGTGCATGCGGCCCTGGCTGCTGACCACCGGAGCGTCGTCGAGCAGGCGCGACAAGCGCTCGCCTTCGAGGGTTGCCGACATCAGCAGGATCTTCAGCGCTGGCTCGTCGCGCAGCAGCGCCCGCCCGTTGAGGGTCAGCGCCAGCGCCAGATCGGCGTCCAGTGAGCGCTCGTGAAACTCGTCGAAAATCAACAAACCAACGCCATCCAGTGCCGGGTCGGACTGCAGCCGGCGGGTCAGGATGCCTTCGGTGACCACTTCGATGCGGGTGTTCGGCCCGACCTTGCTGTCCAGCCGAATCCGATAGCCGACCGTTTCCCCAACCTGCTCGCCCAGCTCGCTGGCGAGCCGCTCTGCTGCGGCCCGGGCGGCCAGCCGGCGTGGCTCGAGCATGATGATGCGCTGGCCGGCCAGCCACGGCTCGTCGAGCAGGGCCAGCGGCACGCGGGTGGTCTTGCCGGCGCCAGGCGGCGCTTCCAGCACGGCTTCGTGGCGCGCGCTGAGCGCTTGGCGCAGTGCGGGCAGTACGGCATCGATTGGTAATGAAATCATGGTGGTCCTCGAACGAGGCGCCGAGTATAACGGCGAACCGGGCGAGGCCCGATAGGTCATACTATCGGCAGCAGGCCGCTGGCCTGTTTCGTTGCGATTTTCCATCGGAGATTTACATGCGCATTCATTCCCGCGTCATCGGTGGCGCCCTGGTTGCCACCCTGCTGACTCAGCTGACGGCCTGCGGCACGTTGTTCTATCCAGATCGCCGTGGCCAGATCGAAGGCAAGGTCGACCCGGTGATCGTCGCCCTCGATGCCATCGGCATTCTGTTCTACGTAATCCCGGGCCTGATCGCCTTTGGTGTCGACTTTGCCACTGGCGCGATCTACTACCCCGGCGGCACCACCGCCCAGGTCGACCCGGCCAAGCTCAAGCCGGCAGTGAATGCCGATGGCAGCATCGACAACAGCAAGCTGCAGGCTATTCTCGAAAGCGAACTGGGCCAGCGCCTGCCGCTCAACGACCCGCGCCTGATCCAGCACCGCGGCAGCGTCGAGCAGTTGGCCAGCTACGGCCTGATCCCGGCCGCCTGACACTTCGCAGGATGCTCAACGCATGACGCCCACTGCCGAACAGCAACGCTTGCTCCGCCTGGCCACTCGCGCTTCGCTGGCGGTGGCCTGCATTCTGGTAGTGAGCAAGGCGATTGCCTGGTGGCTGAGCGACTCGGTCAGCCTGCTGGCCGGGCTGACCGACTCGGCGCTGGATGCGGTGGCCTCGCTGCTTAACTTGCTGGCAGTGCACTACGCCCTGCGCCCGGCCGACGACGATCACCGCTTTGGCCATGGCAAGGCCGAAGCGTTGGCCGGCATGGCCCAGGCCCTGTTCATCGGCGCCAGTGCGGTGCTGATCGGGGTGCAGGCGGTAAGTCGCCTGCAATCACCGCAGCCGCTGGGCGACACGGCGGCGGGTATTGGCGTGATGCTGCTGTCACTGGTGCTGACCGTGGCCCTGCTGGCGCTGCAGCGCAAAGTGATCAAGGCCACCGGCTCGACCGCAGTGCGTGCCGATTCCCTGCATTACCGCTCCGACCTGTTGCTCAACGGCAGCATCCTGCTGGCGTTGCTGCTGGCCGGTTATGGCTGGCCGCAGCTGGACGCGCTGTTCGGCCTGGGCATCGCCTTGTATATCCTCTGGAGTGCAGTGCAGATTGCTCGGGAAAGTACGGCGATCCTGATGGACAAGGAGCTGCCCGGCGATGTCGCCGAGCAGATGCTGGCGCTGGTCACGGCCATCCCCGGGGTGCTCGGCGCGCATGATCTGCGTACGCGCGTGTCCGGCAGCTACTGGTTTGTGCAACTGCACCTTGAGCTGCCCGGCACGCTTTCGCTGCATGATGCCCATGAGCTGTGCGTGCAAGCCTCGGCAGTGATCCGCGAGCGCTATCCGCAGGCGGATGTGATGGTGCATGCCGACCCGCTGTGATGGCAGTCAGGAAGCCGGGGGGCGCTCTGCGCCCCTATCGCGACACAAGGCCGCTCCTACAGTTGACCGCGTAACGCCTGGCTTGCGCGGTCAACTGTAGAAGCGGCCTTGCCGGAACGCCGGACCAGTCGGAAAGGGCTGCAAAGCAGCCCCCGACATACTCGAACCAGACAAAAAAATCAGAAACGAGCGCTATCAGTTGATGCTGTACCCACGCCCACTCAAACACGCCCCCAGCGAGCGCCGATACAGGTCGGCGACATTTGCCGCCGGCGCATAGCTGGCCTGGGCCGGATCGAAGCCGGACTGCTCGACAGCCCAGCGATGGCACTGATAGCGGTCCTGATCCTGCTGCTGTTGGTTTTGCCCGTAGCTTGGGTAAGCGACCACGTCATAACCACTGCTGGCCTGCAACGGCGGCACCGGCTGGCTGACCGGTGGATTCACCACCACGTACTCGCGACTGTCGGCCAGGTATTGGTAGTAGGTGTCAGCGACCAGAAAGAACAGCGCACCGCCGCGCCAGACTTCTCGCGCATACGGCGGCAGGTAGCCGACGCGCACGCCGTAAGGTGGGCGCACCACTACGTAGCGCGGTCCCTGCGGCTGATACCAGTAGCCACCGGAGTAGAAATAATCGCGGCCGCGATAGGGCACTTTCCAGTGCTGTTCAGGGAAGCGGTCGATCGCCTGCCCGGGGTGGTACTGCGGGCCTGGCCCCCAACCGTTGCCGTGACCATCGGGGCGACCTGACCAGTTGTCACCGGGGCGCTGACCGGGGCCGCCCGCCTGCCAATGGCGATTGTCGGGGCCACGGCGCGGGATGTCCTGGTAATAACCCTGACGGGGTTGCTCGGTCTGGCGTACTTCATCCCGAGAATTCAATGACGAGCCGGAACTACCGCCGCCATTCGGGTCTTGTGGCCCACGGCCATCGCCAGGCCCTTGCGCCTGCACTGCGGCGCTGATAGCCATTGCCAGCACACCTACCCCTGCCAACTGCCAGCCGCGCGACCTCATGGTATTCCTCTCGACAAGTAAAACCGCAACTGCCGCCAGTTTACCGCGCAGCATGCGTGGGCAGATGAAAATCCAGCCATAAAAAAGGGAGGCCAAGTGGCCTCCCTTTGCAATTGTCGTCCGTGCTCGGCACTTGTGGCGCCGGCTCACCTCACCCCGTCTGGTAGACAGTGCGTAGCCCGGGGGCCGGCTGATCGTGTTGATCGCGGGCCGCGAGCGGCCTCTTGGGCCGGTCGCCGTGGACTGATGTCCGGGCAGTGATTCTGTTGATAAAGATACCGGCCAGAGCCCGGCACAGGATTGCGAAGATTGCTCAGATAAATAGCACTTGCGCAATTTTTAACCCTGGATTGATAATTCGCCGCAATCCGAACAGAAAAGGCCCCTTTCATGAGCAAGCTCGACCGCTACGACCTGAGCATCCTTGCCGAATTGCAGCGCGATGCGCGCATCTCCAACCAGGAACTGGCCGAACGCATCGGCCTGTCGCCCTCGCCGTGCTCGCGTCGGGTCAAGCAACTGGAAGACGACGGCTACATCTCGCGCCAGGTTGCACTGCTGGACCGCAAGAAGCTCGGCCTGAGCCTGACCGCGTATGTTCTGATCGGCATGGACCGGCACACCCCGGAGCGCTTCGAGACGTTTGAAGCCGCCGTGCGCGGCCTGCCGCAGGTGCTCGAATGCAGCCTGGTGACCGGTATGGACGCTGACTATCAACTTAAAGTGGTGGTGCCGGACATGGACCATTACCAGAAACTGCTACTGGGCAGCCTGACCCGCATCGAAGGCGTTACCAGCGTGCGTTCCAGCTTCGTGCTCAATCAGGTACTGGCCAGCACCGAGCTGCCATTGACCCACCTGCGTTAACAGCTGAGGGGCCCGGGCGTATACTCAGCCGCTTGAGCCTGCCTGGAGCGCACAGATGGATCCTGAAAAATTCGAAGAATGGATGATGATCATCCTGGTGACCATTCTCATCGGTTTCATGGGATTCATCGTCTGGGACCTGGCAAAAAAATCCAAGGCAGGCCGCTTCGGCACGCTGATCCTGTTCTTCGTGCTCGGCCTGGGCGTGCTCGCGTTCATCATCAAGAGCGTGGTGGTGGGAATGATCGAGGGCGTCTGACGCACACGCCCTGCTCATCTACAGCTTGGGCGGTGCGTCGCGCCAGCAGCCCTGATCCAACCCGTCCAGGGTCCAGTCGCCGATCTTCACCCGTACCAGACGCAAAGTCGGCAAGCCGACCGCAGCGGTCATGCGGCGCACCTGACGGTTGCGCCCTTCACGAATCACCAGCTCCAGCCAGGCCGTCGGCACGCTCTTGCGAAAGCGCACCGGCGGCTCGCGTGGCCACAACTGCGGCTCGGCCAACAGCCGCGCCTCGGCCGGCAAGGTCATGCCGTCGTTAAGCTCGACGCCCTGGCACAAGCGCTGCAATTGCTCCTCGCTCGGCTCGCCTTCAACCTGGACCCAGTAGGTCTTGGCCAGCTTGTGCTTGGGGTCGGCAATCCGCGCTTGCAGGCGACCGTCGTTGGTCAGCAACAGCAAGCCCTCGCTGTCGCGATCCAGACGCCCGGCGGGATAGATCCCAGGGATATCGATGAAATCCTTGAGGGTCGCGCGGCCGTCGCCGTCACTGAACTGGGTCAGCACGTCGAACGGCTTGTTGAACAGCACCAGACGCGGCTCGGCCGGTGGCGCCTTGGCCGGCCGGCGGGGGCCGGCAGGCCGCGGCGCTGGGGTGCGGCGCGGCTTGGAACGGGGTGGCAGGGGCATGGATCCTCAGCGGAACGGCGGCTCATCGAAGCTGCGCAGTTTACGCGAGTGCAACGAATTGAGCTCGGTACGCAGCAGATCCAGCGCGGCGATGCCGATTTTCAGGTGCTGGCTGACCGCACGGTTGTAGAACGCATTGGCCGAACCTGGCAGCTTGATCTCGCTGTGCAGAGGTTTGTCCGAGACACACAGCAAGGTCCCGTAAGGCACCCGCAGGCGATAACCCTGGGCGGCGATGGTGCCGCTTTCCATGTCGACCGCCACCGCTCGCGAAAGGTTGATCAGCGGCCGTTCCTGGGCCCAGCGCAGCTCCCAGTTGCGGTCGTCGTAGGTCAACACGGTGCCGGTGCGCAGGCGTTTTTTCAGCTCGTCGCCGCGCTCGCCGGTGACTTGCGCCGCCGCTTCCTGCAACGCCATCTGCACCTCGGCCAGGGCCGGGATAGGAATGTTCGGCGGCACCACTCGATCAAGAATGCCGTCGCGGCGCATGTAGGCGTGGGCCAGCACGTAATCGCCGATGGTCTGCGACTGACGCAGGCCGCCACAGTGGCCAATCATCAGCCAGCAATGCGGGCGCAGCACGGCCAGGTGGTCGGTGATGTTCTTGGCGTTGGACGGGCCGACGCCGATGTTGACCAGGGTCACACCGTCGCCATCGGCGGCGATCAGGTGATAGGCCGGCATCTGGAAGCGGTGCCAGACCACGCTGGCCACCAGCGCCTGGGTCTCACCTTCGTTCAGGCCTTTTTCAATGACCACGTTGCCGGGCAAGACCATGCGCACAAAGCGCGGGTCGTCACGCAACTGCTCAAGGCCATGGGCGATGAACTGGTCAACGTAGCGGTGGTAGTTGGTCAGCAGGATCCATGGCTGCACATGGCGCCAGTCGCTGCCGGTGTAGTGCACCAGGCGGCGCAGCGAGAAGTCCACGCGGGCGGCGTCGAACAGCGCCAGCGGCAGATTGTCGGCATTGCTCCAGTCCCACAGGCCGTCGGCGATATCGTCGGTGGCAGCCGACAGGTCGGTGCTTGGGAACACCCGCGCCAGAGCGGCGGCGGTGATGCCGGTGCCGGCCAGTTCATCGCCCTGCTCGACCACGTACGGGTAGGGGATGTTCTGCTCGCTGACGCCGACTTCCACGGTCACCGTGTAGTCGTGCATCAGGGGCCGCAACTGGTCGAGCAGGTAACTGCGGAACGCTTCGGGCTGGGTCACGGTGACGCTGTAGGTGCCAGCGACCTGGACCTTGCCATAGGCACGGGTGGTGGCCGCGACTTCGCCGTTGCTGTAGTAGGTCAGGCGCAAGGCTGGGTAGCGGTACAGGGCGCGCTCTTCGGCGTCCGGTTCGGTGCGGTCCTTGAGGTAACGCTTGAGGGCCTGACTGAGGGCACCGGTGGCCTGTTCATGCAGGGCCGCCAGACGGTCGACGGCCTGTTCGGGGGTATCAACGACTACAAACGCTTGGCTCACGCTGGGCTTCCTGTTTTCTGTCATGCGTGCAGCCATCTTGCCTTGCTTCGGTAGCAAATACACCCCTGCGGATGCATTAGCCTCAGCACGGCCATGGCGGCGTCGCCCGCGCGACCAGCGCCTGCACGTCGACACCGCGCGGCAAGGCGCCGTAGACCCTGCCCGAGCCGTCCAGGCGGCTGGCGATGAAGCCATCGCTGACCTGCGCATTGCCCGCTTCGAGGAGTAGTTTGGCCTGCACAGCCAGGGCAATGTCTTCGCTCAGCTGGCGGGCGCGGTACTGGATGTCACTGGTGTCGGCCAAGGCGCTCTTGAGCCTGGCAATATGCGCCGCCAGCCGCGGTTCGCCGTGGCCATCGCCCAGCTCGGCGAACAACGCGTCCTGAATACCGGGCTCCTTGCTCAGTGCACGCAGCACATCCAGACACTGCACATTGCCCGAGCCCTCCCAGGTCGAGTTGACCGGCGCCTCGCGGTACAACCGCGGCAGGATGCTGTCTTCGACGTAGCCCGCGCCGCCCATGCATTCCGCCGCTTCGTTGATCATCGCCGGGGCGCGCTTGCAGATCCAGTATTTGCCTACCGCCGTCATCAGCCGGGCGAAATGCGCCTGCTGCGGATCTTCGAGCTGGTCCAATGCCTGGCCCATGCGCAGGCTCAGCGCCAGCGCGGCCTCGCTTTCCAGGGCGAGGTCGGCGAGGACGTTCTGCATCAAGGGTTGCTCAGCGAGCAGGCGCCCACTGACCTGACGATGGGCGCAGTGGTGTGCGGCCTGGGTCAGCGCCTGGCGCATCAGCGCGCTGGAGCCGACCATGCAATCGAAGCGGGTCATCGCCACCATTTCGATGATGGTCGGCACGCCGCGGCCCTCTTCGCCGATCATCCACGCCAGGGCGCCGCGCAATTCGATTTCGCTGGAGGCATTGGAGCAGTTGCCCAGTTTGTTTTTCAGGCGCTGGATATAGAACTGGTTGCGGCTGTCATCGGGGCGATGGCGCGGCAGCAAAAAGCAGCTCAAGCCTTTGTCGGTCTGCGCCAGGGTCAGAAACGCATCGCACATCGGCGCCGAGCAGAACCACTTGTGCCCGACCAGCTCGTACGCCTGGCCGGGGCCACCGGCGCCGACCGGATAGGCCCGCGTGGTGTTGGCGCGCACGTCGGTGCCGCCCTGCTTTTCGGTCATGGCCATGCCGAGGGTGACACCGGCCTTGTGCCGGTCACCAACATTGCGCGGGTCGTAGTCGCGGGCCAGCAGCTTGGGCAGCCAGTACTCGGCAAGCTCCGGCTGCACGCGCAGCGCAGGCACCGCGGCAAAGGTCATAGTCAGTGGGCAGCCGGTGCCAGCTTCAGCTTGCGAGTGCAGATAGGTCAGCCCGGCGCGGGCAACATGCGCACCAGGCTGCGGCGCAGCCCAGGGCAAGGATGGCAAGCCATGCTCGACAGCAGTGCGCATCAACTGGTGATAGGCCGGATGAAATTCGACCAGGTCGATGCGATGGCCATAGCGGTCGTGGCTGCGGAACTCGGGCTTGTGCGCGTTGGCCAGAAACCCCGCCGCCATCAACGGCCCACCGGCCAGCGCGCCATAGCTGTCCAGCTGCGCCTGCGCCCAGCCGGCGCCAAAGCGCTGTGACCATTGCTGCAACGGCAGATCGAGCCGGTACAGGTTGGCGCCATCCAATGAAGGCGGCTGGTTGCTGACCTGGTGAGTCTCGGCGTACTGGTGCAGGTTCATGGGCGCGCTCCTGGTGCCGTGCTGGCCTTGGACTGCCAGTGAAGCACCGTTGCGCGGTCAGTTAAAGTGACGAATCGGCCTATCGCGGCGGCGCTTTACGACAACGCCGTGCACTCAGAACCTGGCAACGCGGCCCGGCGGCGCCTGTACCTGGGCCGCGCTCAGGTTCAGGGTCAGTTCGAAACGGCTGCCCAGCCCGCAGGTCGACTCATGCGACAGGCTCGCTTCAAGCAAATCGCCCAACTGCCGGCAGATCGACAGGCCGATGCCCAGCCCGCCATAGCGCCGGGTCATCGAGCCATCGACCTGGAAGAAGCGCTGATAAAGCGTGGCCTGATCAAGGTCATCAAAACCAATGCCGCTGTCACTGACGATAAACGACAGCGCCAGGCTGTGCGGGCCAACCCGGCGGCCACGGACCTTGATCATCACCCCACCCTGCTCGGTGAACTTCAAGCCGTTGTCGACCAGGCAACGCAGGCATCGCATCAGCTTTGGCGCATCGCCGACCAGCTCGTCGGGCAGGTCGGCCGGGATATCCAAACTCAGGTACAGGCCTTTGCTCAAGGCCAGCCCGGCAAAGCTGGCGCGCAGTTCCTGCAACTCGCGGCGCAGGTTGAACGGCAAGGGATGCGCACGCAGCCGGCCCGCCTGCAGTTCGCTCAGGATGAGGATGTCGTCGACCATCACCATCATGTCTTGGGCGGAGCGTGTGGCGGTGTGTTGGTACTGGCTGAGTTCGCTGTCCATCGGCAGGGTCTGCATCAGCTGCAGCGAGCCGATCACGCCATTCATCGGGGTGCGCAGCTCGTGGGTCACGGTCGACAGGAACTCGTCCTTCAAACGGTTGCTGCGGGCCAGTTGCTGGTTGAGCTGCTCCAAGGCCTGGCCGGTGTCGCGCAGGGTCTGCGCCTGCTGCTCGCGCAAGCTGTTGATGCGATCGGCCAGAGCCAGCGACAGCAAGGCGACTTCCAGCGCGCAGCCGAGCTGGCTGGCGTACATGGTAATGAACACGTTGGGCAGATAGCCCAGCACCATCAAGGTATTGACCAGCCCGCCGAGCAAAAACGCCGACCAGGCGATGATGAACCAGCGCGCCACCCGCAGCCCGCGCCACCAGACATACAGCCCGGCGCTGAAGATACTCACGGTGAACAGCAGCGCCAGCACCGTGGCCATGCGCAGAGCCACGCCGTAGCGCAGGGTCACCGCCAGCACCATGACCAGCGCGCCGCCGAGCATCAGCACTTGCAGCAGCCGGTCGAAGCCGCGGCTGAGCAGGCCCATCTGCAGGAAGTGGCGGGCAAACTGGCAGCCGAACAAGCCGGCGGCACCGATGAACAGCGGTGTCGCCGCGTTTGCCCACCACGGGCTGTCCGGCCAGAAATACGCCACTCCGGCGCCGTTGACCGACACCTGGTACAAGCCGAACGAGGCTATATAGAGGATGTAATAGAGGTAGCTGACGTCGCGCACACTGATGTAGATGAACAGGTTGTACACCAGCATCACCAGCAACACGCCATAGATCATCCCCAGCACATACAGGCGGGTAGGCTGATCTTCCATGTAGGCATTCACCGACCATAGCGTCAGCGGCGCCTGAACCGAGCCTTCGCTCTGCAGGCGCAGATACACCGTGGTCGGCTGGCCGGGCTGCAGTGGTAGTTCGAACAGGTAGTTGTTCTGCTGGATTTGCCGGCTGGCATACGGCAGGGCATCACCAGTGCGCTGCGCCAGCTTGAAATGGCCATGGGCGTCGGCCAGGTACAGCTCGAGGTGATCGAGCGGCGGGTAGGCGAGTTCCAGCAGCCATTGCCGGGCGGCCTGGCTGGCCGGCGCGACGTAGCGCAGATCAAGGCGCAGCCAGAACACCGAGTTGGAATAACCGGCGTTGAGCACGTCTTCTTTATGGGTGACAAAACGCTCGGCAAATTCCGCCGAGCTGACCTCGGCAATGGTCGCATTGGCCGTGCGGTCCTCATACACCTGCATGATTTTGCCTAGCGGCAGACGCCGGGTCGCGTCGTCAAAATCCACAGCTGCGGCGAGCACGGGCAAGCAGCCCAGCAAGATGATCAGCAAATAGCGCATTACAGCCCCAGCATGGCCCTTTCGGTTGCGTCGCGTTGGCCCCCTTTCCCTTTGAGGCGACGTAATCCGGTAGAGCCCGTTATCGAATTATTTGTGCACTCTAGCATAGCCATCAGTGATGGCGATCAAGTCCGCATGATTTTGACTGAAGGGCTCTAGCACGCAAGTTACAGGCGAAATAACCGTCCCATCCCGAGCAACGCCCTGCACTATCGACACGCGGGGCGCTTCGCCGAAATAGGTTTGGTGGTAAGCTCGCCGACCATGAATATCTACAGCTCCCGCCCCGTTGTCCTCTGTCTCTCCGGCCACGACCCCAGTGGCGGCGCCGGCCTGCAGGCAGATATCGAAGCCCTGATCGCCCAAGGCTGTCACGCCGCGCCCGCCGTGACCGCTCTGACCGTGCAGGATACCGTCAACGTCTCCGACTTCCGCGTGCTCGATCGCGAGTGGGTGCTGGCCCAGGCCAACGCCGTGCTCAACGACTCGCAGGTGGCGGCGGTGAAGCTGGGCATGCTCGGCTCGATCGAAATGGTCGACACGGTAGCCGAGCTGCTGGCCGCGCACCCGCACCTGCCGCTGGTCTGTGACCCGGTACTGCGCGCTGGCGGCGGTGGTCGGCTGGGCAAGGATGAGGTCGGCTATGCCGTGCGCGAACGGCTGTTGCCGCTGGCGACCATCGCCACGCCCAACCTGCCCGAGGCACGCATTCTCGCCGAGCTGCCCGAAGGCAGTGCCGACGAGTGCGCAGCCAAGCTGCTGCCGTTCTGCAAAAACCTGTTGATTACCGGCGGCCACGGTGACGAAGACGCCATTCATAACCGCCTGTACAGCCGCGATGGCAGCAGCCAGACCTGGCTCTGCCAGCGCTTGCCGGGCAGCTATCACGGTTCCGGTTGCACCTTGGCCAGCGCCCTGGCCGGTCGCCTGGCCCTTGGCGAAGAACTGCAAAGCGCCGTACGCAGCGCCCTCGACTACACCTGGCGGACTCTGCGCGACGCCGAACAACTGGGCCATGGCCAATTCGTGCCGCGCCGCCTGCCGCTGGATTTCTGTTCCTGAGCTACGCACACGAGGCCTGACATGAAGCTACGCGGTCTGTACGCGATCACCGACAGCCAGCTGCTCGCTGGCCGCTTTGAATCCCATGTAGAAGCGGCGCTGGCCGGCGGTGTGCGCCTGCTGCAGTACCGCGACAAGAGCGACGATGCGGCCAAGCGCCTGCGCGAAGCCGAAGCCTTGAAGGTGCTCTGCGAGCGTTACGGCACCCAACTGATCATCAACGACGACGCCGAGCTGGCCGCGCGCCTGGGCGTCGGCGTGCACCTGGGCCAGACCGACGGCCCGCTGACACCTGCCAGAGCCTTGCTCGGGCGCAATGCAATCATCGGCTCGACCTGTCACGCTCAACTCGAGCTGGCCGAGCAGGCCGCCCGTGAAGGCGCCAACTATGTCGCTTTCGGGCGCTTTTTCAACTCCGTGACCAAACCCGGCGCGCCGGCTGCCAGCCTGGAGTTGCTGGCCCAGGCCCGCGCCACGGTGAAACTGCCGATCGCCGTGATCGGCGGCGTCACCCTCGACAACGCCCCGGCATTGATCGACCACGGCGCCGACCTGCTGGCCGTCATTCATGGCCTGTTTGCGGCTGACGACGCCCACGAAGTCACCCGCCGGGCCCGCGCGTTCAACGCGCTGTTCGCTTCCTGAATTCGAGAGAAAACCATGTCCCGTTCCGAACTCCTTTTTGCCCAGGCCCAGAAGCACATCCCCGGTGGCGTCAACTCGCCGGTGCGTGCCTTCAAGAGCGTCGGTGGCACGCCGCTGTTCTTCAAGCACGCCCAGGGCGCCTACGTCATCGATGAAGACGACAAGCGCTACGTCGACTATGTCGGCTCGTGGGGGCCGATGATTCTCGGCCACAGCCACCCGGACGTGCTCGACTCGGTGCGCAAGCAACTCGAACACGGCTTGTCGTACGGCGCGCCGACCGCGATGGAAACCGAGATGGCCGACCTGGTCTGCTCGCTGGTGCCGTCGATGGAGATGGTGCGTATGGTCAGCTCCGGCACCGAAGCGACCATGAGCGCCATTCGCCTGGCCCGTGGCTACACCGGCCGCGACGCTATCATCAAGTTCGAAGGCTGCTACCACGGCCACTCCGACAGCCTGCTGGTCAAGGCCGGCTCCGGCCTGCTGACCCAGGGCGTGCCGAGTTCGGCCGGGGTCCCGGCAGACTTTGCCAAGCACACCCTGACCCTGCCGTTCAACGACCTCGCCGAAGTCGAAAAGACCCTCGCCGAAGTCGGCCAGAGTGTCGCCTGTATCATCGTCGAGCCGGTTGCCGGCAACATGAACTGCGTACCGCCGGCGCCGGGCTTTCTTGAAGGCCTGCGCGAGCAGTGCGACAAGCATGGCGTGGTGTTGATCTTCGACGAAGTGATGACTGGCTTCCGGGTTTCGCTGGGCGGCGCCCAGGGTCATTACGGCATCACCCCGGACCTGTCTACCTTCGGCAAGATCGTCGGTGGCGGCATGCCGGTCGGCTGCTTCGGCGGCAAGCGCGCGATCATGGAATGCATCGCCCCGCTCGGCCCGGTCTACCAGGCCGGTACCCTGTCGGGTAACCCACTGGCCATGGCCGCCGGCCTGACTACCCTCAAGCTGATCAGCCGTCAGGGCTTCCACGATGAGCTGAGCCGCTTCACCAGCAACCTGCTCGACGGCCTGCAACAGCGCGCCGATGCTGCGGGCGTGCCATTTGTCACCACTCAAGCGGGTGGTATGTTTGGCCTGTACTTCACCGGCGCGGACGATATCGTCACCTTCGACGACGTCATGGCCAGCGACACCGAGCGCTTCAAGCGCTTCTTCCACCTGATGTTGGAAGGCGGTGTGTACCTGGCGCCAAGCGCGTATGAGGCTGGTTTCACCTCGATCGTGCATGGCGATACCGAGCTGAAAATCACTTTGGATGCGGCCGAGCGGGCGTTTGCCAAGCTGAAGTAAATCAGCGCGGATGAGGGGCTTTTCGCGGCGGTCCGCCGCGAAAAGCCCCCCCGCAGACCCACCTTCAACAGAAAATCGAGTAAAACTTTGTAAGGTTGGCGCTGCTTATCCCATAATGTGCCACCAGAGATATCGGACAGCTTGCAGAGGTAAGTCGATCCCCATGAACCGCACCGGCCGCGCCCTGACCCTGGGCTGCCTGTTGCTCCTTCAGCCCCTGCTGGCCTTGGCAGAGGGCGGTAACTCGTTGCTGATTCCAGCGACGGGCCGCTGCACTCTCAACGTTCAGCCAGAGGACCTGCAGAACGCCCTCAAGGCGTGCGAGCAAACTGCCGAGTCTGGGGATGCCCAGGCGCAGTACGAGCTGGGCGAGTTCTACTACAGCGGTAACGGCGAGCAAGCCGCACGCGACCTCAACAAAGCCCTCAACTGGTTCCAGCAAGCCTCGTTGCAAGGCCATGCTCAGGCCCAGTATCGGCTTGGCTCGATGTTCTTCCATGGTGAAGGGGTCAAGGCCAACAATGTCCAGGCGTACATTCTGCTGAAGATGGCCGCGGTCAACGGTGCCGAGGATGCCCTCGACCTGGCTGACGAAGTCACCGAGCAGATGCCCCGCGACGAACTCGAGCACGCCACCCAGGTGCTCGGCCAGATCTTCCGTAAATACCTGCTCGAACTGCAGAACGCCGAGGGCCGTAGCCCTTTCGCCCCACTGCCGTAAGGATTATTTGGTAGGTATTGGCATCGGGAACGGCATCACGTTACCGGTGATCTTGGCTTCGCTGATCTTCGCCGTACCCAACCGCTCGACTTCATCGATGCGCACGATCGAGTGCATCGGCACGAAGCTGCGGATCACTCCCTCAAACTGGGCCTTGAGCTTTTCTTCGCTCGGATCGACCACCATCTGGGTGCGCTCGCCGAAGACGAACTCTTCGATTTCGAGAAAACCCCAGAGGTCGCTCTGGAAGATCTGCTTGGCATACATTTCAAAGACCTGCCCCTGATTGAGGAAGATCACTTTGTAGATCCCGGGTTCGCTTTTGCTCATGATCGGCGTATAGGCACACTGGTCTGAAAATGGCCCGCATCATAGCAGAGCCCGGCTCACTACGAGGCCTCACAAGGCACCGAAGGCGGGTCAATTGGTCGGCAAAAGCGCCAGCACCGACCCTTGATCGTTTCAGTGCTTTCGCCACTGTCAGACAAGGGTTATTCTTGAGTTCACCTCTATAGCCGGCGAGCGGCCTAAAACGACCTTGAACGCACCCATAGAACCCCATCGTTTCATCCTCGAACCCTTCGAGGCCCATCGTTTCGCCAACCTGTGTGGCCAGTTCGACGAGCACCTGCGGCTCATCGAGCAGCGTCTGTCCATCCAGATCCGCAACCGCGGCAACCAGTTCGAACTGGTCGGCGAACCCAAGACCACCTCCGCTGCCGAACAGCTGCTGCGCCGTCTCTATCGTGAGACCAAGGCCACCGAGCTGTCGCCGGAAACGGTCCACCTGTATCTGCAGGAGTCGGCGGTCGAACACATCGCCAACCCGGCGGTCAACGAGGTCAGCGTTTCGCTGCGCACGCGCAAGGGCAAGATCACCCCGCGCGGTGCCAACCAGCAACGCTACGTCAAAGAGATCCTCGCCAACGACATCAACTTCGGTGTTGGCCCGGCCGGTACCGGCAAGACCTACCTGGCCGTAGCCTGCGCAGTCGATGCGCTGGAGCGCGAACAGGTGCGGCGCATCCTGCTGGTGCGTCCGGCGGTCGAAGCGGGCGAAAAGCTCGGCTTCCTGCCCGGCGACCTGTCGCAGAAGATCGACCCGTACCTGCGTCCGCTGTACGACGCTCTCTACGAAATGCTCGGTTTCGAGCATGTGGCCAAGCTGATCGAGCGTCAGGTCATCGAGATCGCGCCGCTGGCGTACATGCGCGGTCGCACCTTGAACAACAGCTTCATCATCCTCGACGAAAGCCAGAACACCACGCTCGAGCAGATGAAGATGTTCCTCACCCGGATCGGCTTCGGCTCGACCGCGGTGATCACCGGTGACATCACCCAGGTCGACCTGCCACGCGGCACCAAGTCGGGCCTGACCCATGTCATCGATGTGCTCAAGGACGTGCAGGGCATCAGCTTCACTCACTTCCAGTCCAAGGACGTCGTGCGTCACCCATTGGTGCAGCGCATCGTCGAGGCCTACGACCGTTTTGAGAGCCGCCAGGCCGAGGCACCCGCACGCGATGCTTGAACTCGACCTGCAACGGGCTACCGATGCGGCCAGCCCTGATGACGCCGACTTCCGCCGCTGGTGTGAGCTGGCCTTGCGCCAGCGCACTGCCGATTCGGAAATGACCATTCGCCTGGTCGATGAAGGCGAAGGCCGTGAGCTCAATCACACCTACCGTCATAAAGATTACGCAACCAATGTGTTGTCATTTCCTGCCGACGTCCCCGACGAACTGCTCGATATTCCCCTGCTGGGCGATCTGGTGATCTGCGTGGCCGTGGTCGAGCGCGAAGCGGCCGAACAGGGCAAGGCACTTGAAGCACATTGGGCACACCTGGTTATCCATGGTTGCCTGCATCTGCTTGGCTACGATCACATCGATGATGACGAAGCCGAAGAGATGGAAGCACTGGAACGAACATTGCTGGCAGAACTGGGTCACCCTGACCCGTATGCCGACGACCACCTCCCTACTACCGATATCAGCAAGGAACACGAGTAACCGCCATGAGCGAAGACCGATCGAGCAACGGGCAAAAGTCCTGGCTGGGCAAACTGACCCAGGCTTTTGCCCATGAGCCGAAAAACCGCCAGGAGCTCCTCGAGCTGCTGCGCGAAGCCCATCAGAACAAGCTGCTCGACAGCGAAGCGCTGACCATCGTCGAAGGTGCAATTCAGGTCGCCGACCTGCAGGTACGCGACATCATGGTGCCGCGCTCACAGATGATCAGCATCAAGGCCAGCCAGACCCCGCGCGAGTTTCTGCCGTCGGTGATCGATGCCGCGCACTCGCGTTATCCGGTGGTCGGCGAGAGCCATGACGATGTGCTCGGGATCCTCCTGGCCAAGGATCTGCTGCCGCTGATCCTTCAGGAGAACGGCGACAGCTTCAACATCAAGGACCTGCTGCGCCCGGCCACCTTCGTGCCGGAGTCCAAGCGCCTGAATGTGCTGCTGCGCGAGTTTCGCGCCAACCACAACCACATGGCCGTGGTGATTGACGAATACGGCGGCGTCGCCGGCCTGGTCACCATCGAAGACGTGCTTGAGCAGATCGTCGGCGACATCGAAGACGAACACGATGTCGAAGAAGACAGCTACATCAAGCCGCTGCCAAGTGGCGACTTCCTGGTCAAGGCGCTGACGCCGATCGAGAACTTCAACGAGTTCTTCGACAGCGAGTTCTCCGATGACGAGTTCGACACCGTCGGCGGCCTGGTGATGAGTGCTTTCGGTCACCTGCCCAAGCGCAACGAAACCACCGAGATCGGCGCGTATCGCTTCCGCGTGCTCAACGCCGACAGCCGCCGCGTGCACTTGCTGCGCCTGACCCCGATTAGCCGTTAAGGAACACCATGCGTTGGATCACCCGCCCCGGCTGGCCCGGTAACCTGCTGGCCATGGCGGCCGGCGCGTCTACCCTGCTGGCCCTGTCGCCGTTCGACCTGTGGCCGCTGGCCCTGCTTGCCGTCGGCCTGTTCTACGCTGGCCTGCGCGAGCTGAGCCCACGCCAGGCCATGGGTCGCGGCTGGTGCTTCGGCTTCGGTCTGTACGGCGCCGGCACCAGCTGGATCTACATCAGCATGACCACCTACGGCGGCGCCTCGCCGTTGTTGGCGGTACTGCTGCTGGTGGCATTCTTTGCCGCCATTGCCTGGTTCTTTGCCCTGCCCGCCTGGCTCTGGGCGCGCTGGCTGCGCCGGAACGAAGCGCCGCTAGCCGACGCCTTGTGCTTTGCCGCGCTGTGGCTGCTGCAAGAGGCCTTCCGCGGCTGGTTCCTGACCGGCTTCCCGTGGCTTTATTCCGGTTATAGCCAGCTGCATGGCCCGCTGGCCGGCCTCGCGCCGCTCGGCGGGGTGTGGCTGATCTCGTTTGCCCTGGCCCTCAGCGCTGCATTGCTGTGCAACCTGCACCGACTGCGCGCACGCCCGGCATTCATGGCAGTTGGCGCACTGTTGCTGGTGGCGCCATGGGGACTCGGCATGGCCCTCAAGGACCACGCCTGGACGCGCCCTGCCGGCGAGCCGCTGAGCGTCGCCGCCGTGCAAGGCAATGTCGAGCAGGACCTGAAGTGGGACCCGGCGCACATCGACGCGCAACTGGCGCTGTACCGCGACATGAGCTTTACCTCCAAGCGAGTGGATCTGCTGGTCTGGCCCGAGACGGCCGTGCCGGTCCTCAAGGATCAGGCCCAGGGCTACATCGACGTGATGGGACGCTTTGCCGCCGAGCGCAACTCGGCCTTGATTACCGGGGTACCGGTGCGCGAAGTGGTGCATCAGCAACGGCGCTACTTCAACGGCATCACCGTGACCGGTGAAGGCGATGGCACCTACCTCAAGCAGAAGCTGGTGCCGTTTGGCGAGTACGTGCCGCTGCAGGACATGCTGCGCGGGGTGATCGAGTTCTTCAACCTGCCGATGTCGGACTTCGCCCGCGGCCCGGACGACCAGGCGCTGCTGCAGGCCAAGGGTTATCAGATCGCCCCGTACATCTGCTACGAAGTGGTCTACCCCGAGTTTGCCGCCAGCCTGGCGGCGCGCAGCGATCTGCTCCTGACCATCAGCAACGACACCTGGTTCGGCACCTCGATCGGCCCGCTGCAGCACCTGCAGATGGCGCAGATGCGTGCGCTTGAAGCGGGGCGCTGGATGATCCGTGCGACCAACAATGGCGTTACCGCACTGATCGACCCGTTTGGCCGCATCACCACGCAGATCCCGCAGTTCCAGCAGGCGATTCTGTATGGCGAAGTGGTGCCGATGCAGCAACTGACGCCCTACCTGCAATGGCGCTCGTGGCCACTGGCGATTGTTTGCCTGCTGCTGATGGGCTGGGCGTTGGCCGCCAGGCGCATAGCCAAAACCGTGTGAGCAAACCGCGCAACACCTGCCTGCGCGGTCCCCTGTAGCGGCCTTGCCGGGGCGCCGGACCGGTCGGAAAGGCCCGCAAAGCGGGCCCGGGGATCTCGGCGGCGAAGCTGAAATCTGGGGCCGCTACGCAGCCCTTTCCGACCGGTCCGGCGCCCCGGCAAGGCCGCTCCTACAAAGGGCGGTGTAATGAGCGCAAGGCGCATTGCCTCAGTAGAACAGCCGATAACCGATCATACCCGCCACCTCATTGAGCAATTGCCCGCTCTGCCACATCGCCCTGCTTTCAGGCAACAGCCCGGCAAACGGCCGCGCATGATCCTGGCCAAGGAAGCCCACCGGCGCCGGCACTACCTCGAAGCCTGCCTGCTCGAAGCTCCAGCGCGAGCGCCGCATATGCCAGGCCTGGGTCACTACCACCACCCGACGAATGCCCAACGGCTGTAACAGTTGCGCGCACATCTGGGCGTTTTCCCAGGTGGTACGGCTGGCCTGCTCCTGCCACTTCACCGTAACGCCAAAGTCGTCGCGCAGCCGATCGGCCATCAATTGCGCCTCGCTGGGCGGGGTACCGTAGTGCAAGCCACCGCTGGTCAACACCGGCAAGCCAGAGGCCTTGGCCAATTGCGCGGCGTAGCGCATGCGTTCAAGTGCGTGCCCGGTAGGCTGATCCTGACCACCCCAGGCAGGGTCGCCGCGCTCGCGGCCGGCGCCGAGTACCACGATCGCATCTGCCCGCTGGGCCAGCCCCGACCACTGCGCCAGGCTCAGCGGCGTTTCGGTTTCCAGCTGGCGAGCGACCTGCTCCACCACCAGCGGCAGACTCATCAGCCATAGGCCGCCCAGCCCCAACGTAAAGCAGGCAAACGCCAGCCGCGGCCGGCGCTTGCGCAACCACCACGCGGCCAGCAGCAAGATGAACAGCAAGCCAGGCGGCATCAGCCACTGCTTGATAAAGAACCGAATAGGCATTGCCTGCACCTCCTGTGAAGGCGTGCAGACTAAGAGGAACGACGCCGAGCGACAAGTAGCGCCCGGCGCCGATCATGCTATGTAGATGATTGAACCGGCGCGCGGGGTCCTGCGCGCCAGCAGGCCAGCACCGCTACCGATGCGGCAGCGTCCTGGATCTGACCGGGGCGACGGAGCGCTTCCTGTCCTTGAGCCAGATGATCTTGGCTGAGCTCGGCTCCGCTGGTTTGACCGCAGCGGCGCTGGCAATGCGGCTCTCTGGAAAAATCTCCAGATAGGCCTTGATCACTTCGAACTCTGCGGGGCTCAGGCCACGCAACTCAAGTTCCGCTGGCATCTCGTCGCGCAATCGCACCGCCGTGCGGGCAGCTTCCAAGGCCAGCCCAAGGCGGTCGATCAAGCGTTCATACAGCTCCGGTTTGCTTGCGGGTAACTGCGACTCTCCCATCCGTTCACCTCATTGAAGATAACGATATCTCCCCCCACACCTGAGCTTAGCGGCGTTGTGCAAAGCAGCAGAGCGCTGCGACCAACGGCCCCCGGCGCCGCTGCGGGCCAATTGGGTTTCCCACGATACACAGCGCTCATGTATGCTACGGCGTTCACTCTCACCGACACCGGAGTGCCGGATGCAGCGAGGTTCCGCTGCCGGGAACAAGGTCTTCTCTCTCTCAGCCAAAAGTAGCCATGCACGAACAATACACGCCCCGTGACATAGAAGCCGCCGCCCAGAAATCCTGGGACGAGCAACAATCGTTCGCTGTTACCGAACAGCCAGGCAAAGACACTTTCTATTGCCTATCGATGTTCCCGTACCCGAGCGGCAAGCTACACATGGGCCACGTGCGCAACTACACCATTGGTGACGTGATCGCGCGCTACCAGCGCATGCTCGGCAAGAACGTGCTGCAGCCGATGGGCTGGGACGCCTTCGGCATGCCGGCGGAAAACGCCGCGATGAAGAACAACGTCGCCCCGGCCAAGTGGACCTTTGAGAACATCGACTACATGAAGACCCAGCTCAAGAGCCTGGGTCTGGCCATCGACTGGTCGCGTGAAGTCACCACTTGCAAGCCGGACTACTACCGCTGGGAACAGTGGCTGTTCACCCGTCTGTTCGAAAAAGGCGTCATCTACCGCAAGAACGGTACGGTCAACTGGGACCCTGTCGATCAGACGGTACTGGCCAACGAACAGGTTATCGACGGCCGTGGCTGGCGTTCGGGCGCGCTGATCGAAAAGCGCGAAATCCCGATGTACTACTTCCGCATCACCGCATACGCAGACGAGCTGCTGGAAAGCCTCGACGAGTTGCCGGGCTGGCCTGAACAGGTCAAGACCATGCAGCGCAACTGGATCGGCAAGTCGCGCGGGATGGAAGTGCAGTTCCCCTATGACCAGGCAAGCATTGGTCATGCCGGCGCACTTAAAGTCTTCACCACCCGCCCCGACACGCTGATGGGCGCGACCTACGTCGCCGTCGCCGCCGAGCACCCGCTGGCTACCCAGGCTGCCCAGGGCAACCCGGCGCTGCAGGCGTTCATCGACGAATGCAAAGGCGGCAGCGTTGCCGAGGCCGACATGGCCACCCAGGAAAAGAAAGGCCTCGCCACTTCGCTGTTCGTCGAGCACCCACTGACCGGTGAGAAACTGCCGGTCTGGGTCGCCAACTATGTGCTGATGCACTACGGCGACGGCGCTGTCATGGCGGTGCCGGCCCACGACGAGCGTGACTTCGAGTTCGCCCAGAAGTACTCGCTGCCGATCAAGGCCGTGGTGCGCACCAGCGCTGGCGACGAAGTCGGCAGCACCTGGGAAGCCGCCTACGGCGAGCACGGCACCCTGATCAACTCCGGCGCTTTTGACGGCCTCGACTTCGCTGGCGCGTTCGACGCCATCGAAGCCGCGCTGATCAGCAAGGAGCTGGGCAAATCGCGCACGCAGTTCCGTCTGCGCGACTGGGGCATCAGCCGCCAGCGCTACTGGGGCTGCCCGATCCCGATCATCCACTGCCCATCGTGCGGCGACGTGCCGGTGCCGGAAGACCAACTGCCAGTCACCCTGCCAGAGAACGTCGTACCCGATGGCGCCGGCTCGCCACTGGCACGCCTGCCTGAGTTCTATGAATGCAGCTGCCCCAAGTGCGGCACTGCGGCCAAGCGCGAAACCGACACCATGGACACCTTTGTCGAGTCGTCCTGGTACTTCGCCCGTTACGCCTCGCCGAACTACGAAGGTGGCATGGTCGACCCGAAAGCGGCCAACCACTGGCTGCCGGTCGATCAGTACATCGGTGGTATCGAGCACGCCATCCTGCACCTGTTGTATGCGCGCTTCTTCCACAAGCTGATGCGCGATGAAGGCCTGGTCACATCGAACGAGCCGTTCAAGAACCTGCTGACCCAGGGCATGGTCGTTGCCGAAACCTACTACCGTGTAGCCAGCAATGGCGGCAAGGACTGGTTCAACCCGGCTGATGTCGAGCTGGAGCGCGACAGCAAGGCCAAGGTCATCAGTGCTCGCCTCAAGACCGACGGCCTGCCGGTGGAAATCGGCGGCACCGAGAAGATGTCCAAGTCGAAGAACAACGGCGTCGACCCACAGTCGATGATCGACGTCTACGGCGCCGACACCTGCCGCCTGTTCATGATGTTCGCCTCGCCGCCGGACATGAGCCTGGAATGGTCCGATTCCGGCGTTGAAGGCGCAAGCCGCTTCCTGCGTCGCGTCTGGCGCCTGGCCCAGGCCCACGTGAGCCTCGGCTTGCCGGGCAAGCTGGACACTGCGGCACTGGATGACGGGCAAAAGGCGATCCGCCGCGCGATTCACGTGGCGATCAAGCAAGCCAGCACCGACGTTGGCCTGCACCATAAATTCAACACTGCCATCGCCCAGGTGATGACCGTGATGAACGTGCTGGAAAAAGCCCCGACCGCTACCGCCCAGGACCGTGCCCTGCTGCAGGAAGGCCTGGAAGCAGTCACCCTGCTGCTGGCACCGATCACCCCGCACATCAGCCATTCGCTGTGGCAGCACCTGGGCCACAGCGAGGCGGTGATCGACGCTACCTGGCCGAGCGTGGATGAAAGCGCCCTGGTGCAAGACAGCGTGACGCTGGTGGTACAGGTCAACGGCAAGCTGCGTGGTCAGGTCGAAATGCCCGCCACTGCCAGCCGCGAAGAAGTCGAAGCTGCGGCGCGCACCAACGAAAACGTGGTGCGCTTCACCGACGGCCTGACTATTCGCAAGGTCATCGTGGTTCCAGGCAAACTGGTCAACATCGTCGCCAACTGATGGCAACGCTCGCCCGCATGCACTGCGGGCGAGCGGAATCGGCCCACAAGGGAGCTTCAACATGATCAAACGCAATCTGCTGGTAATGGGCCTGGCCGTCATGCTCAGCGCCTGCGGTTTCCAGCTGCGCGGCACCGGCACTACCGAGCTGACCATCAAGGAACTTGATGTCAGCGCGCGTGACGCCTACGGCCAGACCGTTACCCAACTGCGCCAGGTACTTGAGCGCAGCGGCGTCAGCCTGCGCAGCGGTGCGCCGTATCGCCTGTCGCTCGACAACGAGCAGCAGACCCAGCGCGCAGTCACCTACAGTAGCGGCAGTCGCTCGGCCGAGTACGAACTCACCACCGTGCTCAACTACAGCATCAACGGCCTGAACAACGTGCCGCTGCTCAGCGACAAGCTCGAAGTGCGCAAGATCTACGTGCGTGACGGCGACAACATCACCGGTTCCGACCAGGAAGGCACCCAGACCCGCGACGAGATGCGCCGTGATCTGGTCCAGGCCATGGTCGTACGCTTGCAGATGCTGACCCCAGCTCAACTCGACGAACTGCAGCAGCAAGCGGATCAACGTGCCAAGGCTGAAGCCGAAGCCGCCGCAGCCGCGCAGCGCTATCGTGACGAAACCCCGCAGCAGTCGCCACTGGAAATCCCGGGCACCTAAGCCCGTGCGGGGCACCGCCAGGTGCCCCGACCTCTGCTCATGAAGCTCGCCCCCGCCCAACTCAACAAGCATCTGCAAGGTACTCTTGCGCCTGTCTATATCGTCAGCGGCGATGACCCGCTGCTGTGCCAGGAGGCCGCCGACGCGATTCGCGCCGCCGCCCGCCAGCAGGGTTTTGACGAGCGCCAGGTGTTCAGTGCCGATGCCAGCTTCGACTGGGGTACGCTGCTGCAAGCCGGTGCCAGCCTGTCGCTGTTCGCCCAGCGGCGCCTGCTCGAGCTGCGCCTGCCCTCGGGCAAGCCTGGTGACAAGGGCGCGGCGGCGCTGATCGAGTACTGCTCGCGGCCCGCTGAAGACACTTTGCTGTTGATCAGCCTGCCCAAGCTCGACGGCAGTGCGCAGAAAACCAAATGGGGCAAGGCGCTGGTCGAGGGCAGTCAGTGCCAGTTCATCCAGATCTGGCCGATCGATGCGCAGCAGTTGCCGCAGTGGATCAATCAGCGCTTGGCCCAGGCCGGGCTGTCGGCCCAGCGGGATGCGGTCGACCTGATTGCGGCGCGGGTCGAGGGCAACCTGCTCGCAGCCGCCCAAGAGATCGAAAAGCTCAAGCTGCTCGCCGAAGGCAACCAGATCACCGTCGAAACCGTACAGAGCGCGGTGGCAGACAGTGCTCGCTTCGATGTGTTTGGCCTGGTCGATGCCATTCTCAAAGGCGATGCGACCCATGCCCTGCGCATGCTTGAAGGCCTGCGCGGCGAGGGCGTCGAGCCCCCGGTGATTCTCTGGGCCCTGGCCCGCGAGCTGCGCCTGCTGGCGGGTATCGCCTTGCAGTTCAGCCAAGGCATCCCGCTCGACAAAGCCTTCAGCCAAGCGCGTCCGCCGGTATGGGACAAGCGCCGCCCACTGGTCAGCAAGGCCCTGCAACGGCTGTCGGCGCAGCGCTGGGCGCAGTTGCTGCAGGATGCTCAGCGTATCGATGCGCAGATCAAGGGCCAGGCGCCTGGTTCGCCTTGGACGGGGTTGACGCGGTTGGCGTTGTTGATGGCTGGCCAGCGATTGGTATTGCCTTCGGAATAGCCGGGGCCGCAAAGCGGCCCCAACAATCTCAGCCATACAAACAATCAATTGGCCCCACCCCGCCCAAGACCCTAAAGTCCGCCCCGCACACCCACCCAAGCCGGGGAACCCCGCCATGAGCAAAAAGCCGCAAAAGCACCGCCCCAACAAAGCCAAGTCGATCATTGCCCAGCCGCTGTTTCGCAGCCGCCAGGAGCAACCAGACAAGGGCAAAGGCAGCTACCGCCGCGAAGCCTTCCAATCGAGAGATTGGGAGGTTTCTTACTTTTTGGCCGCATGAAAGCATCCAGCGCGCAGGCATGATATGGTCGCTACCTGACCTGTAATTCCTGGATCTGTGCATGTCCCTCAGTCTGTTCCCACGCTGGCAACCACGCCAGCTGATCGCGGCCTCCAGCCTTATCCTGCTGGTCGCCTGTGCGGAAAAACCTACCGCCGCCGACGCCGTGCCACTGGCCCCTGCCCAGCCCGCACCGGTGGTTACCCTGCCCACCAGCAACGCCGACATCAACGCTGAAATCCAGCCAGTGCAGAGCTTTGCCCAGTGGCAGGCCGGTTTCCGTCAACAAGCGTTGCAGGCCGGCATTGATGCCGGGCTGTTCGACCGCGTGTTTGCCGGTGTCACGCCGGACATGGACGTGATCAAGGCCGATCGCAGCCAGCCCGAGTTCAGCCGCCCGGTGTGGGAATACCTCGACGGCGCGCTGTCGCCGCTGCGGGTGCGCAACGGCAAGAAGCTGCTGGAACAGAACGCCGAGCTGCTCACGCGCCTGGAACAACGCTATGGCGTGGACCGCCAGGTGCTGGTGTCGGTGTGGGGCATGGAGAGCAACTTCGGCCAGTTCCAGGGCAGCAAATCGGTAATCCGCTCGCTGGCGACCTTGGCCTATGAGGGCCGCCGCCCACAGTTTGCCCAGGACCAGCTGATCGCGGCGTTGCAGATCCTGCAGAACGGCGACATTCAGCCTGAGGCCATGCGTGGCTCGTGGGCCGGGGCGATGGGCCAGACCCAGTTCATCCCGACCACCTACAACACCCATGCCGTCGACTTCGACGGCGACGGCCGCCGCGACATCTGGAACAGCACAGCCGATGCCCTCGCATCGACCGCGCATTACCTGCAAAGCTCGGGCTGGAAGCGTGGCCAACCGTGGGGCTTCGAAGTCCAGGTGCCGGCCGATTTCGACTTCTGGATCGCCGATGGCGCCCAGCGCAAGACCGTCAGTGAATGGCTGCAACTGGGCGTCAAGCTGCCCAATGGCACCCAGCTGCCAGCGGGCAGCAATCAACTCTCGGCGGCGCTGCTGCTGCCGGCCGGCGCACGTGGCCCGGCGTTCCTGGTGCTGGACAACTTCCGCGCCATTCTCAAGTACAACAACTCGTCGTCCTACGCGCTGGCGGTAAGCCTGCTGGGCGATCGTTTCTCCGGTTGGGGCTTCATTGCCGGCAGCTGGCCCAAGGATGACTTGCCACTGAGCCGCAGCGAGCGCATCGAGCTGCAGAACCTGCTCAATGCCCGCGGCTATGACGCGGGCAATGCCGACGGCATCATCGGCGCCAATACCCGCAAGGCTATCCGTACCGCTCAGCAGGCGCAGAACATGCCCGCTGACGGCTACCCGACGCACAAGCTGCTCGAGAGTTTGCGTCAGTAGTGAGATTGCCGGGGGCTGCTTCGCAGCCCTTTCGCGACGCAAGGCCGCTCTACAGGGACCGCGTAAAATTGACGTGCGCGGCCAACTGTAGGAGCGGCCTTGTGTCGCGATAGGGGCGCAAAGCGCCCCCGGCAATCTCAAGCCCTGAACAAATCCTGCTGCAGCACCAGCGTCTGCCTCTCGCTGTCGAGCCGTACCTGAGCGCCCAGCGGCAGGCACAGGTTCGGATCGCAATGGCCACTACGCC
>Ga0256409_1000200_pt1 | contig 62864 bp, 66 predicted proteins | sample PhySR1_FD_185981 | JGI IMG/M metagenome (GOLD analysis project Ga0256409, IMG submission 185981) | Leaf surface microbial communities from sunflower plants in UC Gill Tract Community Farm, Albany, California, United States - DLSL S.R1 | ecosystem: Host-associated > Plants > Phyllosphere >... | reverse complement strand
TCAGAAAATGATATGGCTGTAGATTGCTCCCTGCATATGAGTACATCTTGATGTCAGTAATGTCAGCTTATGGCACCAAGCGGCCAGTCTCATCAGGTGCTGGGTCCGCTAAGAGCGAACAGCAGACTCTCACTCATGGCAGCAGGGATAGGCTTCAGGAATGTGCATCCTGCATAGCAAACGCAGTTAAACGCTGATGATCCAATCGGAAATACTGCTTTTCTTTGATGAGGGAAGCCCCAAGGGACAAGTAAAATTCGGCAGCTTTCGGGTTGGTAGTTTCAGCAGTCCAGTCAAATCGCGTGCATCCATGTTCAACGGCGAAAGCCGCAATAAATCGCATAAGTGATTTACCAACTCCCTGACCTCTCACCGCCGATGAGGTAAAGAGATCTTTCATATATGCCTGACCGGAGCACTTTGGCGCAGGGTACATCAGTGTGAACGTGGCAAATCCGACGAGGACTCCGTTTTTCCATGCCCCCAGGACGCTTACCCCGGAATAGATGGAAAAAACCCTGTGGGTCAGATAAGAAAGCATATCTTCATAGCTGGCAGCCTCATTACCGAAATAATAAGATTCCATTTCGACAAAAACCTTCGCTAAATCGGGAATATCCGAAACCTCGCAGATCTCGATTCTCATACTTATCCTTTTACTGTAAGCATGCCACCCAAATTTAACATAAGAACAAGGTCATGATGACCAACTCCTTCGCGCATCAACATGGTAAGAAATTAGCACTGTCCGCTGTTGGCACAAAGTGGTCCTTTTTACCCTTCGGGTTTTAGGGGCAATCTTTCAAGAGCCTGTTCGATTTTCTCTGCGTCCTGTTCCACTATGGCTCTCTCATCGGGTGTGAGCGGAACTTCTTCAAGGTAACGTCTGACTGAGGCTTTGCTTTCCAGTGCCAGCCCGCGCGCGCTCTCCTTCAGCAGGTTAAAATCGCAACCGATGCAGGCCATGCGGTGCTGACAACTGCTCCAGAAGGGATTCGTGCAGTATGAGTCACCCAGATCATAGTACGTCGCGGGGCCGGTCAGACTCGCAGCTTCCGGATCGTGGTCAATCAGCACGCTTATCATGTGGGTGACCCTGTCTGCTTTTACGAACGATGCTGCCAGCTGAGTCGGGCGGATGCGGATATAATGCATTGTCGACTGTGCGGATGAGTGACCTGACCACTGCATCAGCTCATGTAAAGACATACCCCCGGCAACACTGGCCAGCGCTGTCACGGCAGAAGCACGGCCCCGATGGCTTGTAATGGGACCACGTGAATCTTCTGCAGGCATTCCTGCTCTGGCGCAGAGAAGCGGAATGACAGTGAGGTTTACTATATTTCTTCCCACCGGTTTACCCCGGTTCTGAAACAGATAACGAACTTTTTCACCGGTGCGTTCATCCGTAAGTGCTGCCTGCTCCTGAGGACGCTCACTGAGCCAGATATCGACATATTTTTTCACAACAGACGAGACCGGCTTAACAAAAGCTTTAGACGTTTTGCCGGCCGGCACGCTGAGATAGCACAGGGTGCCGGCCGGGATAGCGCTGCCGTATTCCTGCGGAATGTCATCCGCCTGCGAAGTAACGCAGCTGATTGTCAGGCGCATCAGTTCGTTCTGTCGCAGCCCGGCATGTGTCCAGATAACCGCCATAGCCTGAAGCATAGACAGGGGGTAATGAATTTCGCTCAGCAGATCTTCCTGACGCAGATTCAGGCTTGCCCAGACCAGTTTCAGCCAGACCGGATCATCAATGACACGGGGACTCACGCCCTGACGAAACAGCGGCGTGTCCGGCGTGGACAGATGACGGGCCGGACTGAACTTTAACCGGCCCCACCCCCAGCTTTCATAATCAAGCATAAAACGGCGAACGGCATAAACAAAACGGCTGCGGGAATGCGGCATCAGGGGCTCTCCTGAGCGGTTTGAACGCCGGCCCCCTTTAACGGTTTCCAGTGACAGCCCGTCCACTTTCAGGCTGCCGACCATTGCAATAAAGCTGGCGCAGGTTTCCATTGTCCAGTCAGACGGCTCGCATATTTCCGGTTTTTCACGGGCAAGCCACAGGCCACAGCGGAGAATGAAACTGTACTGCGTTTCTCTGGAGCGGGGGCGGAGTACCGACGTTTCCCGCCACTTCCGGCACCACCGGGCCCAGTCAGGCGCGATACCTTCTGTTGGCTTTTCATGCCATTCCTGATAGTTACGCATTCTCAGGGGACTTTTTATAATTCCCATAGCAGCCAGTGCATAGGATATTTTTCCTGTCACTCTTGCGATCCCCCGGTCGTGGCAGTTCTGCCCCCGCCACAGCAGGTCTGCCGTGAACGTTTCAAGACGCGGATCGTTGTTCATCAGCATCAGAACACCCAGCATACCTGACAGGTTGTGTTTCTGATTCTGCCCGGCATATCCCAGTGAGATCAGAACGTCTGTCAGCCGGTCAAGTTCATGACTGACAATACTCCGGCCGTAGATGGCACTGGCATACAGCGACGTTGCGCCATGCACTGGCAGGCTCAGCGCAGAGGGAAACGGGCCGAGATGAAAGGCAAAGGCGACAAGCAAAGGCCTGCCGGAACTGTGCTGCTGACAGAGCGCTAACCACCTTTCCTGCGTCCACAGCCAGCAGGGTTGCCCCGCCCGGTGCGTTTCTGCCAGAACGGCAAGGATGATAATTCTGACCAGCCTGGCACTGATACTGCTGCGCGAGGCTATGTCCTGCAGAGGCAACAGTAAAAAAGGCAGAGAACCGGGCCGATCGAGCGCAGCTGACCGCCGGCAGCATGTACGTATCGCGTCTCTTTCCTCAGGGCTTAACGCCTCACCCAGCTGATAGTCTGTGCTTTTAAAAGGCAAATAAGTGACTCTGGACGTTTTTTTTTCATTCATCAGTAAGGTTCTCCTGAAAAATAAGTCTGGCGACCTTCCTGTCGGTTTCAGCCACGGCTGCAGTTATCCGGCCAGCCAGATCGGAACCTGACAGATGAATATAAATCTGAGTGGTGCGCGGATCCCTGTGTCCTGCATAAGTCGCCAGCTCATGCAGCTTCCAGCCGGCCCGTGCCAGATGGGTCAGACGAAGATGGCGGAAGGTATGGGTTGTAATGTGTGGAAGCCCGGCATCCAGAGCCCATCTGCGTACGGTTTTACTCCAGTTCCACACAGAAAGGGGGGTGCCATAATTTCGATCAGAAAATGAACGGAACAACGCACCCTTTGTCCGGCCAGCCTGCTTCAGCTGCCGAAAATGGTTTGCCAGTACCGGCGTAACGTCCGGGCCATAACATACAACCCTTTCCCGCCGGCTTTGCGTTGTCTCCGGGCGTATACGGATCAGGCGATGAGCGGGGTCAATATCCTCAAGCGTAAGGGCTGTCACCTCTGCACGGCGGAGTGCACCAAAATAAGCAAGCGCGAGCATCAGGCGGTCACGCAGGGAGGCAGCTGAAACATGTTTAAGAAATCTCAGCCATTGCTCATTGTCAGGTATTACGGGTAAGCGGGTGATACGCGGGACCAGCCCCCGCCCGGTATAAGTGACGCCGGGTAAACCCGCACGGGGTAGCGGATTGAGACTGCATATATCCTGATAAACCAGAAAATCCTACCAGAGACGGATCGCAGACAGGCGCAGCTGGAGCGTGGCGCTGGCCGCGGGAAAAGGCATGCCGGGCAGCTGAGGGCTGATGTAGGCGGCCAGGTCTTCAAACCGGGCCTTTTCAGGTTCAATCCTGTGCTGGCTGCAGAACGCAAAATAATGGTGGAGGGCCCTGCGATAGGCGGCGAGTGTGGCCTGTGTCCGCCCCAGGCTGGATAACAGGTTCAGCCAGCGCTCTGCCAGCAACAGGGTATGTTCATCCGGTGGAATCAGCATTGTGTTCACCTCTGACAGCGGCATTGCTGCTCAAAGTTTACTCAGTCAATGTTGCATTCCACTTAAACCACAGCATGTCTCAGCGCGTCATGACCGCGCTGGAAGAGATAACACCCCGCGTTGAGCAGTATTCCATTGATGAGATGTTCCTAGACCTGACCGGCATTGATTTCTGCGAAGACTTTGAACATTTTGGCCGTCGCCTGCGCGTACACGTGCTGGCTACGACCGGCCTGACTGTCGGCGTCGGTATGGGGCCGACCAAAACCCTGGCTAAATCAGCTCAGTGGGCCAGCAAAGAGTGGCCGCAGTTCCGCGGTGTACTGGCGCTGACGCCGGGTAATCCTAAGCGTACCGCAACCCTGCTGGCAAATCAGCCCGTGGAAGAAATCTGGGGTGTCGGCCGGCGCATCGGTAAGCGACTCAATCTGATGGGTATTGAAAATGCCCTGCAGCTGTCGCGCGCCCACCCTGCCCTTATCCGTAAAAACTTCAGCGTGGTGCTGGAGCGAACTGTTCGGGAACTTAACGGAGAATCCTGTATTCCCCTTGAAGAGTTTGTGCCTGCGAAACAGCAGATTGTCTGCAGCCGGTCCTTTGGCGAGAGAATTACGTCGAAGGTGCTGATGCAGGAGGCGCTGTGTCATTACGCAACCCGGGCTGCGGAGAAGCTCAGAAAGGAGCGGCAGTTCTGCCGGCGCATCAGCGCCTTTATCCGCACCTCGCCGCATGCGCAGGGTGAGATATTTTATGGCAATAGCGCCGGCGAGAATCTCACGATTCCTACTCAGGACACACATGACGTGATTGCAGTGGCCATGCGTTCTCTCGACCGCATCTGGCTTGAAGGGAGACGTTACATGAAGGCCGGGATAATGCTCGATGACTTCACGCCGAATGGTGTCAGTCAGCTGAGCCTGTTTGATGAAGATAAGCCACGTACAAACAGTGCGCAGCTGATGAAGGTTCTTGACGGGATCAATCAGTCCGGGCTGGGCAGCGTGTGGTTTGCCGGTCAGGGCGTGAATACGGAATGGAAAATGAAGCGGGACATGCTCTCTCCTGCGTGGACCACGCGCTGGAGTGACATCCCAGTGGTGCGCGTGATGTAACCCGTACCGCAGGGCACAGCAGAAAATAGCCTATCTGTTGCCCTGCCTTCTCATGAAAACTGCTGCCAGAACTCATCCACAATGATCAGAGGTTTGCCCGGACGCTTTCCGCGGAAGTATCGTCCACGCGGAGCCCTGTCCTTACGCGAAAGCTGATGAAGCCAGTCATCAAAGGCCGGATGGGTGCCTGCGGACGGGGCCCTTAAGCATATCGCCTGACTGGGTAAACGTTGTAATCTTCATCCCCGGGCTGCGCATCTGCATCAGCATTTCCTGAATTGCCATCAATACCTCTGAGTTAATCATTCATAGATCGGGGTTTTTCTTCTTCCAGCCACCGTTGGCCAGGAATGCAGCGCGCGAAACACAGGCACCCCACAACAGTTGCATACCGATTTTGATCAGCTCACTGGCGTCATGCAGAAAGAATAGTGGCACAATAAACAGTGTGCTCAGCAGGAATCCCCATTCAGCAGCGTTTTTTCTTTCAGGCGCGCTGAGTTTACTGAGTCCAAAAAAGCCAGAAATCAGTTTAATGATTCTCTTCATTGCGCTCCTGACGGGCATATCAAAAAACAACCGAAAAGGTATTAGATTAGTTACTAATTAATATTAAAATAGGATTAAAATAACATTATTATGATTTACCCTCCTACCTGCGCACCTTTGTCGAGTAGCTGACGCACGGCCATCCTTATAAGTGCAGCGCGAGACAATCCTTCATGCAGAGCCAGATCGTCCAGCTGGGCAATGATGGCGGTATCAAATGTCACTGTAATCTGTTCACGCTGCCCTTTCTTGACCCCTCGCTTTTCAGCCTTTTTTCCATCCGGGGCATCATTGATGAACTTTTCTATATCAGCCTGTTCCGGCGGAGTTGCCACAATAGACTTAGGCCTAGCAGTAATAGCCATTACACATCACCTCGATATTGATTTAATATTAAAATAAAATTTTATCAATCTTTAAAAACTATTGATATAAGCTTATCAAGCTCATCCTTAGCTGGCCGCTCGTGAGGTTTCAGTTTTAGCTCAACAACAGATCGACCGCTGCCGGCTGCATTAGCGAATGCTTTACGCAGATGGAGGAGATGGTCCAGCACGGGGATCTCATCCGCATACTCTGACATAGCAGTCACCATTTCCTGGTTGTCTTTGCTGCGGGGATTAACGTCAGCCCTGTTAAGAATAGAAAATGCAGGGAAAGGTTCTCGTATGCTCCGGGCTTCCTGCAGCATTTTTACAACGTCTTCCATTGCCCAGGCTTCAAAGCTGCCAGGAACAAACGGTATAAGTGCATAATCTGTTAGCGTGAGCGCTGCCCTCATGGCCGTAGAATCGCGTCCGCCACATTCAATAATTACGTCATCGTAGCTGTCTTTCTGCTGCAAAACCTGCGTTCTCAGTACCGGTCCGTCAGGGAAATGAGAGCAGGCTATACCGGGCTGCACATCTGCCTCAGAACGTATAAGAATTGCTGTCTGAGACGACCCTTGTTTATCACCATCAACGAGCCAAACCTTCCTTCCCTGATGCGCTCGGGCGATCGCAATATTAACTGCAAGAGTGGATTTACCCACGCCACCTTTGGTATTAACAATAGTTAAAATCATATCAAAAACACTCCATTTTAATATTAAAACGATATCATTTTGAGCTAATCATCTTGTGCCGATTGTAGTCTAAAAAAAACCATATAACAATCTAAATAACATCATTATGATTGTTTTTTAATATTAATATAATATGAATTTGGATGTTTTTTAAGCAACTATGAGCAGAATGCTGTAACAGGTGAAAGCAGTTGCGCCTATGCGTAAGGGCAGGGGTATAGAAAAAATGGAGACTGCCGATAACCTTCCGGACAACGAACGTTACAATCCTGAAAGGGACTTAGCAGGCCAGCGGACTCAACGAACGACAGGGACAGCATGATGAACGGACGCATAACGTTGAGCACACTGTATGCAAAGATATGGAGGTTGCTTTAACGTATGTACCCATAAAGGATGAATGATCTGCGGATAGTTGTCATTTAACTCAGAATGATAAGGAAATACTCATGAAGAATACCCAGTACAACTATGACAGCGTATACGGCTTTATTCGCTACTTTTATATCTCTGCATTACCCCAGTTTGCTGCGTGCGAGCCGCATGAAATAATGAATGCACATCTCAAAGCGTCAGGTTCGACGCTGATGATGGCCAAACCGGGTATTTCACAGGTTGCAGTCAATGGCCACCGAACCGACATTGAGCGGTTCTTGCTCGATAAAGATCAGCGTGACCTGCTCTATGTGGACATTACTGAAATGGCTGACTGGCTGCTTAAACAAGGTTATCTTGATTTCAACTCAAGCGGTAAAGGAAGTTATCGCGCTAAGGATTTGCTTCTGAGAACGCCGAGCCTTAACTTTGAGCTGAAACGATAAGCGAATTTCTGTACCGCTCTTGCAGCACACTCCATTTTCAAAATGAAGTGTGCTGCAGGTCAGAAGCGGATCAGCCATCACCCACCTCCGTACGGTGTCACCAACGCCCGGGCATCTTCTGGTGACATAGAGAATCGAACACCGAGCTGGCGCGTTACGTCCAACGCCATGACCTGCGTGTACCATTCAGTCGACTTCTCATCCCTGTGGCCCATCATCGCCTGAATGACTTTCTTCGGCACGCCGTGCTGCACCAGATGCATCGCAAATGAATCACGGAAAGTTTTGGTTGTGATCGGGCGGATGCTAAAGGTGACACCTTCACGACCGGCCGCGCTGACGGCCTGCCTAATCCAGGTTCGTACGGTGTCCGGACTGCCTATATCCCAGATGCGCTCACCTTTTTTCAGCCTGACGGTAGCGAAATACTCACGCAGTCGGCGAACGTAACCGGGATCGGTGAGCGGCACGGCCCGGGGCGGAGTAGCCTCTGCCTCGCGCAGCGCTGCCTGTTCCTCTTTCGTCGGCCTGCCACGCCCGCGCTGCTTCTGCCGGTCTCCGTCGCGTCGCTGCTTCAGGGTGTGCAGCACAACGAAAGGCGCATCGAGTGCGCGCCCGTCAGGTCCATCCAGAGCAAAGTCCTCAGTGGTAAGAGGCAGCACTTCGTTGAGGCGCCCGCCTGTATTCCAGAACGTCTCGATCAGCAGCCGCTTGCGTTGGTCACGTTCGGCATCGAGCAGCAGTGCCACCTCCGGAGCCAGCAGGTAGCGGGGCATTGCGGTTCCGTAATGCGTAGCAAGGTTTCGCAGGGCTAATGCGGATGCGTAATCAAAATAACGTGCTGCACTACCGCCGTTCACACTGTGTTCAGAGACAACGCTGGTTGGATTCTGCGAAAGTTCGCGGGGTAACCCTCTCAATTTTTCATTCTCCGCTGTCCGTGGTCATGGAACGTATTTTCGCGCATCTGTCCAGAAAAACCGACTGCAATAAATCGGTGATCCGGTAAGGCGAGATCGGTCTTTTTTCCGATATACGGAATATAACCTGGTAGGCCTGCGCACGCACGCAACCCATTCGCTGTGATCTGCACTTTCTCAGAATAGCTATCTCTCTGACGAGGTTACCTTTTTCCGCCCTCAGTGCCATGAATGGCCTAGGCAGGGCGGTACCAGGCACTCTTGGCTACATGCCTGGTAGTAACATGCAATAAGAGACACGACTATAAACAACAGTTGACTGCCTACGGATATGAGTGGAAGGATCAGGGCTTACAACTCATATAGACGTTCGTCTTAAGACAAGGAAGAAACATGTTCAATTTTATTGTTGCGGGTGAAACTTATGCATTTTTTCAAAAATGGGAAGGAACTGAAGAGTTCAGCATATCGCGCCTTTTTGAGTCAACTGATGAAGACATAAGAAATGCGCTTCTCCCCATAAATGATAACTCGTTAGCAGCGTTGCAGAGAATGGAAGTTCTCTTTATTACAGAACCTGAACCGGATGAGACAGATACTTTCGAAAGCTCATTAATTCGTATCGGTACAATTAATAATCTCAGATTATCACACAACGGTAGAGAGTCCTGTATCAGGTTTGATTTTATTATTAATAATGATTTAGGCAGGCGAAGGTTAGAGAGCGAAAACAATTATAATCTCAAGTTAGGTTTAGGTAGTTTTGGCCTTAAACGAACTCACTGGTCAGTTAAAAAAAACTCAATAGATGATGTTTTAAGTTTGCTGGGCGTCGAAGACTATTTGAAACCGATTGAGCTAATTTCAGCCAAATGGGTAGGGCCTAAGCCAATTACCTTTACTGTTGAAATCGTTCCAGACGACGAAATTATAGAGGATGTGAACATTTATCTTGAAAAGATATTATCACATTCTTTTTCACATGATGAAGAGATATTTTATCGAGGACATTCTGATTATCGTTATAAGCTGACACCTTCTCTTTTCAGAATGGATAAGCAAAGCAATTATCTGTATAAAAAATATGAAAGCGAAATGATTAATGAACTTCTCACCGTTCAGCCTGCGGAGTTCATGAATGACAGATACATGCTTGATAAACTCGTTCGCATGCAGCATTATGGCTTACCGACCCGACTGCTGGATGTCACATCCAATCCATTGATTGCACTTTATTTTGCCTGTTCAACAATAAAAAAAGAAAAAGATGAAAAAACCGGCAAAGAAACTGAAATCGATGGAAACGTCATCATTATGACAACGAAGAAAAGTCAGATCAAATTTTTCGATTCTGATACAGTCAGCTGTATTGCTAATCTTTCCCGCCTACCTGAAATTGTTAAAAAAGAGCTGAATTACAGGCAGTCTAAAGAAACCTTTAATGAAACTGCAGCATGTTCTCATCTCCTTCACCTTATTAAAGATGAAAAATCATATTTTAAAGATGTTATAAAGCCAGATGATTTACAACGATTGATAGTTGTTAAAGGCAGAATGTCTAATCCAAGAATTAATTCTCAGTCAGGCGCATTTCTGATATTTGGTGAAGATGCTGTGCTTCCTGAAACGGGACTCAGTGAAATAAAAATAAAAAAATTCAGAGTAACAAGTGGCAAAAAGAATAAAATCATGGAGCAACTATCACGCTTTGGTATTAATGAGAGCACAGTTTATCCTGGCATAGAAAAAGCAGCAGGAGAAATAGCCAAAAAATACAATAAATTGAGCAAGATAAATAATCACTTATAATTCATCAAGTGAAGTATCCATGATCATAACTATATATTTATGTTTTTTTATTCAGAATAGATATAAGGTTAAAAAAAACCTCAAAAGAGGTTTTTTTATATTAGAGCTCACAGGGTTGAGCGAAGTGGACACCAGTCCCACCCAGTAGCAGGAAGATCGACCCGACACGACATACTTTTTTGAGTTTGGCTTTCACTTTAGCGACATATTTTTGCATTGTTACGGCCTCCTTTATGAGCAGTAGTGGATTTGGATTTTGTTTTCTTCTTACTAAGGGGAATTGAACCCCCAGAACGGCTAACCTTTATATTGCTGCTAACGTTAACTTTTACGCTTACGTTAACTGAAACACTCATGTCAATTGACCCGTCCCGCTCACTCCTCTGAACTCTGGTAGGATTTCTATCAGGATTATGATAACGGGTCAAGTTTTTTTGACGAGCTGGATATGATTACGAGAGAGATACTAGGCACTTTTCGCTCAACGCCTGGTAATAAGCAGGATTAGTAAAATAAGGCAGAGCAAACGTTATGAAGTACAACTGTCAGGTTGCTTAATGATAGAATAACTGCACCAGTCAATAATGAGAGCATGAATGAACGCACTGACCGTTTCGCTTGTTGCCATCATGATCCCCGGTGTCATCATGGCCCTTATTTATGACACTTATACGCAGCATAAACCGTGGGATTCATTTCGCTATATCCTGATGTCGGTCGTTTTCGGTATTACGACGTATCTTGTTATGCAGGCGGGGTTATCTGCTTTTCAGCTTGCAACCGGAATTCTGGATACTAAATCCATACAGTGGCATTTACTTTCTGTCTGGACAGTCGCAAACGGTGAGGACAAAATCACACTGAATCCGCTGGAAATATTGTGCGGCGGCCTTCTGGCTGTTCCTTTAGGACTTACTGCTGTCTATATTTCAACGAAAAGATCACTGCATGAATACCTTTTACGAAAAGGGATCTCGAATAAATACGGTGATGACAATGCATTTATTCGTTCGGCGGAACTGATGCATCAGCGATGCGGAGAGTGTTATGTACTGCTGCACGAAGACAATCTGCTGGTTCATGGCAGGATATATCTTTACAATGAAAGTGAGAAAACGCAGGAGTTGGGTCTGCTGAATGTGACTGTGTTAAATGCAGAAAGCGGGAAAGTTCTCTTGATGACAAATTTTTTATATCTGTCTAAAGAGTACGGCAAAATGATCATATTTGAAAACTTCATAGAGGCAGCTTCAGATGACGAAGAATCACAATCCGAAAACAACGCAGCAGCTGGTGAATAATGGTCGCCAGACAGCAGGGATGGAGGGCTTTCAGGTAGCTGAACGCGGACAACAGATGATGACGGAAGGTGTTCAAAAAGGCCAGAGCATGCCAACTGGCGGTTTGCACCCTAAAGAATACGGACATCAGGTTGCGCCTTCAGTCGCTCCTCGGCAGACCTTCGCGCCGGCAAACGGACCGAAAATCCCGCCTATGAAAAAATGATTGCCTTCAAAGCCGCGTATTGCGGCTTTTTTAAATCATCATTACTTTAATGTGAGTACTTCTGTCATTTCCATTTGAGCTAATCAATATTCAAGCATCTGTTTTTTTTATTAGAAAGAAAATGAAAATGGCATATAAATGAGTGCAGGAAGAAATTACATAAGAAAGGAAGTGCAGGAGTATCTGCTTGACATGTGGTGGCTGGCTATCTGTAATTCACATGAACAAGCAAAGAAAGATATATCACTCGACTATGATGAAGCTATTGCAGTTTATGCATATACCAACGTTTATCCACCTTTTTATGAAAAAATTAATGACGCGCTTCGGTCCGGTGAAAACCATTATCTTGTAGAATTAATTGACTCGGCCCTCAGCAAGCTGCCAATAGATGAGAGCTCGGTGGTTCACAGATGGTGTACTATAAGAGCCTCGGATATAAACCTATTACTATCCGGAGATCCGATTATCAATGCCGGTTATACAAGCACAAATCTGCATACCAAACGATATGACGGAAGCAGTTTTGACTGTGATTCTATACGTATTTTTTCCCATACAGGGAGAAACATTTCTCTCTATTCTGATGACAACAGTTTAGGGCTTGAAGAAATACTTATCCCCCGCAATAGCAGATTCAGCTTGCTTTTACAGGATGCTGTTGCAGGCTTCAGCTATGATGTAATGCAACTACCTGCCGACTGAAACAGCGCTATGTAAATGAGGCCCAACCCAGCTTACACTTTACAAAAAAATTTCCTGACTCTTTTCTCTCAATGCCTGGTACCGCCGGGAAAGGCAAAATCAGGCGGGTACAGGAGGAAGAGCGTCGTCGAGGTGCTTGAGGATCTTATCGATAGCCGTTGAGGTATCTGTCACAAATTCCTGAGTTACGACGAAGGGTTGTCCCAGCGTTCCAAGTCCCTTCGTGTTTTTCTTAAAATATTCATCCACAATGCTCATGTTATGGATACCAATATGCCTGACCTGAAAGGCAATACTTACCAGATCAATATCTTGCTGAATGGAGGTAAAATCTATCCCCGTTTTTTTCAGTTCCTCTATAACAAGGCCAAACTTCTGGTAGAAGTTATTATTTTTTTTTGGAAGGTGTGGGTATTTATCAAAAAGCGTTTTAAAAAAATACTCGAGTTCTGAACAGTGAGATATTATGCATATCTGATATAAACGATTGTAGTCAACGTCCCACATCATACGATATTCATACATGTTAGTTATATGAGCAGGCCAGCCTAAGACTTGCCTGGCGCTTTCATTGAAAGAAAAACCCTTATCGATATCCTCAGCTCTTAAGGCCAGCATAAACATTAAATTATTTAACTCCCTGATCTTCCTAGCAACATCCCTGACAAAAAGATTATTAAAATCACGCGATTGCATTTTCTTTCCTTAAAAAATTAAATATTTATTTGTTGAAATAACATTTTTATGACTTTTTTCAGATAATTCAGTCATAGATATCAGTATTTTTTTTGAGAAGCAGGAGTGCCTCATCCATAGGTTTTTTAAGAAATGTCGCTTTCTGCATAAACTGAATGAACGAATCTGCCTCAAAACGGTTAAAGCCATTGTCCAGTCCATCAATAAGTCCTGCCAGTTGGGACTGGGTCAGCTGAGCCAGGAAGGCACGCATCCTGATTTCAGAAACAGGGCGCGTCCGGTGGCAGTCAGAACATAGCGCGCGAAATGCACTGAGCGGATACTCCCACGGCTCATAGCCCTGACTTATCGTGGTGTAATAACAGTGATGTGCGTCCAGATAGCCTTTTGCACCACAGTCTTGGCACTCGTGCCCTGCCACATCCTTGACAAGAGAGGCTTTGCGTTTCCATCTCGGATCACAGAGTTTTGATGCATAGGTACCATTGAGCCTGCGATAGTCATAATTATCGGTTGGATAAAACCCTATATTCCAGGAATAACCCAGTTCATACCAGAAACCAAACGACTCAATCAGATCCTCAAATTCAGTGGTGTTACAGCCCGTGTTCAGCAGGCTCCATAACCCGCTACCGTCAATCACCATGACCATCAGCGCATCATCATGCACATCTTCTTTTCGTTCGTGCCATTCCATTTGGGTATAAAAACGGGCGTCACCAAACATTCCCTCTTTTATAGCCCACTCAGTGAGGGCATGTTTCATCCTTTCAAGATTTCTTATCACTATGCGACCTTTTCATATATTCAACTTGAAGAAGGAAATATATATCCTTCCGTTGAGAGAAATGGAACACTCCCAGCGTGACAGTATAAATTGAACTTCCCAATATTATTATCACTGGTATAAGTACTATCGAGAGAAAGCACACATTTTTTCTGTGATAATTCTGTCGTTTCACGGCAAATGTCAGCTATTATATTTGTTATATTATAAACACACTTAAAAAGGTCAAACCCAGGGAAATACTTTTTTCCATCGTGAATTAGATATCGCCCCTGAGCCAGAAAAGAGTCCTGCTCTGATATATATTTAAACCCATCAATGAACTCACATATCGACTCAACATCTTTTAAGCCATCACGTCTTTTTTTTGTGTTCATTACGGCTTTAGCTATCACAGAGACCGGAATAATAATCATTTCCGTATGACTGAGTGAGAATTCATTCCTGGCATTAAATACTCTGAATTCATCAACATCCCCGACATGATGGAAATAATTTCTGATAATTCTCAGAAGCTTAAATTCCGGGTATTGAGCAATGCTTAAATCAAATTCAATACGAATGCGATCTTGAAATGAATGCAGGTTATTAAGGAAGCTGAAGAGCGTGTTTATGTCACGTTCCCCTATGTTCCTGAAGTCAGTTAGTTCTTTACTGCTCTGAAAAAAACGGTCTATGAAGGTGTGTTGTTCCATCACCAATCACCCCTAACGAAAAAGTGTAAGTTGAGAGCTATAAAGTATGCCTGCATCTGGTTTCAATGTCAGGCCTATTTACCAGTCACCTTTTGCCTCATGACTGGTCACTGTGTAAACAAAGAAATGCGTGCCAGAGCAGAGCTATCAGGTAAAATGAAAAGACATCATCCGGTCAGATAAAAGCCTAAAAACTATGGACGAAGAAAAGTACATCTGTGACGTTTGCATCGAAGACTCTTACGTCAGCCAGCACATCCGTTCGCATGGACAAAGCGGGGAACCGTGTAGTTATTGCGGACGGGATGAAAGTACGGTTGAGCTAAGTGACATTGCGGACCGTATGCATGCAGTATTTAATGGTTATTACACATCATATTTTGAAAACGAAAACTATGCGTTTGGGGCAACCACTGAGGAAGTCATCTCAGAGGAACTGGGCGTGGATGAAGCGGCGTGCCAAGATATATTTGATCTTCTCTGTGAGAAACATAATGAATGGGACAATGAAACGTACAGTGAATTCTACGTTTACGTTAAAGATGCGTTTGAAGTGACGGAGTTTGATTACACATGGAAAAAACTCAAGACATCGCTAGAGACCGAAAGTCGCTATTTCAACAGCAGTCTGCGCACCTTTCTTGACCGGTTATTTTCAGGTGTGGAACAGGCATACATTTCATCCGGAGCGACGGTCAGAATCATTGATGAGAATGATGTTATGTACAGGGCGAGAGCCTTTGATGATTACGATAAAATCAAAGCAGAGCTAGAACATCCTGAGCGCAATTTCGGTCCGCCACCTTCTGCCAAGGCTCGAGCCGGAAGGATGAACGCTCCGGGTGTGCCGGTATTCTACGGCGCAGCCAGTCGTGAAACGGCAATTGCTGAGGTCCGGCCCGCTGTAGGAAGCGTGGTTGTAGTTGCACCCTTCAGACCAACACGCCCGATGCGTATTCTTGACCTGTCGGCGCTTGAGAACATTGTAATAAAGGAGGGCAGCCTGTTCGATCCGGAAACTCGTGGCCAGATAGAAGTCACCTCGTTCCTCAGAACATTATCTCGAAAGCTGACGGTTCCCGTAACAGCGGCCCGGACGGACAGCGAATATCTGATAACGCAGGCCATATCCGAATACCTCAGCATTTCTGATTCACTAAAGCTGGACGGCATAATGTTTCATTCAACGCAGAGTGCACACCCCGAAAATAAGGATGATGCTAAATATAATATCGTTCTGTTCAGAAATTCGTCTCGCGTGAAAAATGGAGGTGCGAATGGTGTAAAATACAGGGTTGAAATGTACGAAAATGCCGAAGATGATATTTGGTACCCCAGCCCGTCGATTACCTCTTTGGACCAAGCGAAACTTAATTCTTCTCCATCTAATAACCTTCATAAAAAATTTAAGAAAGCTGATCTTGTGATGGATACTGCAGGCCTTATGGTACATTTTGTAACCGGTGTACAGTATGACACTTTTCCTGCTGGCATTGCGTTGAAGTTCAGTGCTGACCTGACCGGGGGCACTCAGACTGACGGGACGTCAGTAGGGACTGAAGGAACTTGAATTAAGACGGAAAAGGGCACCCCGCTTTTTTACGTTTCTGAAAGTCATCTGGCATGAGGACTGCATTGGCGTACCGGTAGCCTTCCCGCCAGATGGTGCAAAGGCCGCGGAATAATATTGCGCGAGGCATACAGCACCACGGCCTGTTGCATCTCCTCCAGGATTAACTTTCGGATAGGATCATAGGGAGATCATTTTTATAAACGTTGATATTCTGGTCCGGACTCACGGAACGGAGAAGCTTTACATGTCTGAATATACCCTGCAGGACTGCAACATTACGGTGCCTGACGTATTTCGCGATCGCACCATGAACCTCTTTACCCTTAGCCATACGAATGCCAATGAATTCACCTTCGTGATTTCACGTGCAACAGCTGCGGCAGAAGACACGCTTCAGTCAGTATCCCAGAAGCTGTCATCTGAACTGCAGGCTACTCTGCAGGATCTCTCACTCAATCATGCCCGGCTTACCGAAATAAATGGCAGGCAGGCGCTGGAACTGTTTTACAGTTTCAAATCCGGCGAAAGAATCATCTTTCAGAAGCAAAGGGTTGTAATGACATATGAAAATAGTACAGGTAAAAAGCTGCTCTGCTTCATTGGCACCTGCCCGGATGCGTTTGACGATTACCATAGCCGTATTTATGACAGCATCACGGACAGCATTACGTTTCCGGACGATGCACAAGGTTCGCCCGCACGGCGCAGCCAGATCCCTGCCGACAGTCAGGAAATCTTTTTCAGCTTTGACCGTGACAGCCGCGAACTGACCGTGTTCCCTTCAATTTCTGACCTGTACTCATCCATTGATCTTATCCGGGCAAGGAACGGCAGCTATCTGTTTTTTGACGCTGCCGGCGAACCGCTGATGCTATCTGCGATACCTGACGGTGAGCATGCAGGCCGCTTTGCGCTGTGGGAGATGACCGGTGCCAGAATACCGGGACTGATATCAAGCCTGCTTCTGGCCAGAAGTGTCCGGGGTATTGACGGTCTGGATACAACTGAAGCCGTTGAGGCCTACCTCAGTCAGCGGATAAATGAAAAATGAGTGGTGCAGCAGAAGCCTTTTCCGCTGCACGGGTGGGGGATGGCATAGAACACTCTGCCTCTAAAGGCTGGCTAGTGCTCGGTCTGATAGGCGGGGCAATTGCCGGCGCGGCGTTCACGCTGGCCACAGGGGGTGTCGGAGCGGTAGCCTTGGCGGCGACGGTCGCCGGTGCTGCAGGTGGTGGCGGGCTGGGAGAAGTTCTTGGCAGCATGTCATGGGCACCCCACCACGAAACCGGCCATCTGGTCACCGGTTCATCAAATGTGTTTATTAATGGAAGGCCGGCGGTGATGTCGCATATGTCCGTGGGTGACTGTGACGAACACGGTCCGGCCCTGCAACGCGTGGCAGAAGGGTCTTCACGTGTCTACATCAACGGACTGCCTGCTGCCCGAACGGGAGATCGCCTGACATGCAGCGGTGTGATCAGCGACGGCTCACCCAACGTCTTTATTGGTGGCAGTAAAGAGCAGATTGACGCAATCAGTCCGGAAATTCCGGACTGGGTTGACAGAGTACTACTGGGCGTAGGCCTTGCTGCCACAGCTGTCCTGGCTGGGCCGGCGATAGCCCTGCTTGGTTTTGCGGGAGGCCTGGGTGGAGGCTATGGTGGTGCTTATATAGGCAGGAAATTATGGGGAGAGGGCTCTGACGGTCAGAAGTGGCTTGCACTGGGCGGTGCGTTTGCAGGCGGCCTTGCCGGCGCAAAAGGAGGCGCAGCCTTCAATACGTGGCGAAACACGCCTAAGAGCCTCATCAACCTGAAAGAAATAGAACCTCAGCTGGCGACCGATCCGGACAGTGCCTTTTTCTGGTCAGGACGGACTGAAGGTGTCGGCGGCCCAGATGTCGCAGAGGGCATAGCCAAGTCCCGGGGCGGAGTCACGCTCGAATCCACAATCAAGGATAAAAACATTAAAATGCCTGAATGGGATTTCGATAACCCCCAGAGCATCAAGGCCTGGGAGGATGTCTCCGCGTCTTATGCTAAACAGGTATCAGGAGAAGTCAGGGCCGTCGTGGGACAGTCGCTGCGTGAAGGTAATATATGGGAAAACGTTGAGTTACCGCGCCTGATGGGCAATGATAACGTCACGAAAATCACTACAATCGATCCGGTATTGCAGACGGAAAAAGTCATTTTTGTAAGGGATAACTGATATGAAAATTACAGGCACCAGTTCATATGTGATGCTCGATATAGACGGAAAAAAAATCAGGGCAGAAGGTGAAATGGTCGTGGGTGGTTTCGTGGCTGAAACAAGTACTATGAAACAATTTGAATCCCCCTACGAAAGTGAACCCGTAACTGATGCTGTTCGTCAGCACTATATTGACGAAGCAGTCAAAAAAACTCAGGGATCTCATATGGTCCTGAAGTTTGTTTAAATCTTCACAGTGAAGGTGACCTGCTAATCACCTTCGCGTCTCACTCCCGCCAGGACTTTCAGACAGCCGGGAATGGTGGCATTTCCATTCTACCTGCAGCCTCCCAGTACCACCAACGGCTCTGACCGTATTCCACATCATAATGGGCAGTTTTTTCCTGTTTACGTTGCAGATATTCGGGGGTATTCATTCCGAAAACCTCCATCGGCAGCGCATCCACGCCTTTCACGTCCTTCAGAACGAAGTCCGGGAATACGTCTTCCTCTCCGTCGTAGCGCAGAGGCTTGATGAAAGCACGTTTTTCCTTCCACAGTTTGTCTTCGACAGCCGCCTCATAGCCTGAATCGAGCGGAATGAAGCGTGGACTGACCGTCATCAGCGCCACATCGAGCACGGTACTGCAGCTTGACGGCCGGTTACGCCCGTCTACTTTTCTGAACGACGTTTCAGGCGGCTCCGTTTCAGCGATAACCACGACTTTCATTCCCCGGCGCCAGTCGCCCAGCTCGCGGCTGAAGCTCCGCTCTAGGCGGAGACGAACGTCTTCAGGCAGAACCAGATCAGGAAAGCCAGAAAGCAGCCCCAGCGGCAGCATAGTCTTCAGCCGTGCTTCACCGGCTTCACTCCAGCCAGCCAGCACAGAAATGACGATTAGTCGCCTTATGTTCTTTTCAGCCGCCCTCAGGTGTTGCCGGTTAACGCTAACCTGAGGCGTATCTTTCATGGCCATGAGCAGCAGGGATTCATCCAGTGGCACGCGACCAATACGAATCCGGGCCGCCGTCTGCTGCAGCCGCCAGCTCACCCAGCTAGGCGTGCGTTTCTTTTTATCGAAAGCAGGGTGCCAGACATTGATACCAGACTGTTCCCACAACAGGTGCAGAAGCCCCAGCAGGCTCATCGATGGCCGCCGTGTACGTTTTACAGGCTCATCACCTGAAACGTTCTCAGCAGGTTTTACTTCAGAAGGGGCCTTTTTCTGGAGGCCCGTAGGCAGTCTGACCACAATGGTGCCATCCGCTGCAGCACGGACAGCGTCCCCCAGATAAATTTCTGCCTGTCGTTCATCAGACCACACCGAATAAAAACGGCAGTCAGGTTTATGCTCATTGCCCGTGAAGGCGTATGAAGATAGCCAGCAGCGTTCGGTATCCCGGGAGTAGTGAACCTTCAGCCGCCTCCTGACCTGATCGCTTTCTGCCGGCAGACAGCTGCAGGTCACCACTGTCGTTTTCTTATTATCTCTGGAGTGCTTGAGCCAGCGCTGCCAGGTGGATGTTTCATTCTGCTGGAAAGCCTCAGATGCTTCCTGCTGACCCCGCTGGCCAGTGAAGTGAACCGGATAAATTTTTTTCTTAATCATATACAGTCCGCTCAGCAGATGATATTTCGCATGTAGATCATGAATAGTTACATTGTACGGGAGATGACTCAGCCCAAAGGCGATTAAATTCATTCTGATATTGCTGACTCAGGAATGAATTGCCTCGGATAATCAGCGCATTCTCCACGTAATGTTCTTAGCTGATGAAGTGACACTATACGATTCTGTATGAAGGACTTTGTTTGCTGCCATAATACATTTTTTAGGCATAATATTTTTCTGAGTATCCTTTCTTTCCGGAACACGCAGGTTTGTCAATTTGGTGACTAATAATTTTTTCTATTTAATAATCAGAATCATACGCGTATTCGTTGCTTTGATAGCTGTTTAAGGCAGATAAGTAAACTTTTATAAAGGCACGGATGTTGAATTGCCACTTTAGCAGTGCAGTTAGGTGAAGACCTGCTTTCTGATTAGAACTGACACATGTAAAAGGAAAATATGACAAAAACAGATTGGTTAATGCGGTTCAGGCGCTGTCGCTCGATGGATACGCTGGAAACTGTATACGAACATCTAAGATATAAAGCTGATACGAGTGAAGAATTTGTAATTACGTCAGCATACGATCACCGTAAGGCTGAGCTAACGGTTGGAAAGCTCTTTGATCGCGTGCCAGCACATGTATGGAAACTAGTTGAATAAGATACTGTGTGAAGCAGCAGCTGAGTCTGATGGTAACAGGCGGTGCCCATACAAATTCTTTGTATGGGCACCGCCTGTTGAACAAGCCGAAGGCGCGTTAGCAAACAAAATCACTTATCCACATCTGCACAGGCTCGATCCAATATTGATCCAACTATGATCCTTATAGTTCCTAACAGATCCCGCAGTCTCTGAACCCGCTCCACATCTAGCCTGAGGCACTTTTATAATGTGTGCTGGTGGGATAAACATGTGTCCTGACGGGAGATTCGTGTGTACTGGTGGGGTAGCAATGTGTGCTGTTGGGATGTAGTGTGTGTGCTGTTGGGATAGAGGTCGTTTTTACTCACAGACAGATCTTGCAACTCAGAGACGAGATAACGTTATGACAGATAAGTCATTTATTGGCGATGCGCTTTATAGTGACATGATCAGTAAAGATAAACAGCTCACAGTTAATTCTAACAATACTGTTCAGCCAGTGGCACTGATGCGTCTTGGTGTTTTCGTACCTAAACCCACTAAATCACAGGGCGAAAACAATATTGTTGATGCTTCCGAACTGTTTTCACAGCTTGAGATTGCCCGGGCAGAAGGTTACGACCATATCAATATTTCAGGTCCCCGACTCAATATGGATAGCGACTTCAAAGTGTGGATAGGAGTTATCTATGCCTTCAGCCGGTACGGTCTGACTTCGAACAAAATTGAACTGAAATTCACTGATTTTGCAAAGGGTTGCGGTTTTTCTGCCAAACGCATAGACGGCAGGCTACGACTCTCGATTCATGAGTCTTTAGGTAAATTACGTAATAAATCAATCTCCTTCAAACGCGGGCGCGATGCTAAGGGCAGTTATCAGACAGGTCTTTTGAAAACGGGCTATTTTGATGCTGAGAAAGACATTGTTCAGCTGGAGGCTGATGAAAAACTCTGGGAACTGTTTCAGCTCGACTACAGAGTTCTCCTTCAGCAACATGCCATCAAAGCACTTCCCAAAAAGGAAGCGGCTCAGGCTATTTATACCTTTATTGAAAGTCTTCCCGCCAATCCTATTCCGGTAAGCTTCTCGCGTTTACGTGAGCGTCTTTCTCTCAGCAGTTCTGTAAGCGAACAAAATCGTACGATTAAAAAAGCGCTTGATCAGTTACAGAAGATTGGTTATCTGGAATTCTCTTTGGTTCGTAAAACGAGGGAAAATTTTGTTATTATTCATAAACGTAATCCCAAACTGAAACCAACTGATATCTGAATGTGTGCTGTGAGTATGATGGTATTGTCCATGCAGTAGGTTTCCGCTCAACGATGGGTATTTTAGCTCTCCCGTCAGCACACATGTTCAGAAAAGGCAACGCCCGGCTGCGGAAACACGGCAGCACCTTACTCCAAAATCTGATTCTCATCACTAGCCCGACAGCACACATAATCGGACGAACTGAACGTATCTGCAGCCCTACTGAACACGTATACTGCCCGTCAGCACACATAATTGTCAGGCTTCTGTGTGACAACCGTCCCTTCAGCACACATTGTCGGGTTAACGAGCAAGTTACCGGCCAGCACACATCTTTATGGCTTTATGACGAAGTAAAGTTATCCCGTCAAAACACATTTTCAGCATTTCCACTGACTTCCTCCCTCCAGCACACATTTTTGCATTTATGCAGCAAAGAAACCCGCCAGCACACACCGATAAACGCCGGCGCGGCAAAAACCAAGGCCATGCATTCACTTCAGCATGGTATATTCTCTTACATGAATTCTCATCTGAATATACTTGTCTCAGAATGCGTCACCGCCAGTTCACCTGTCTCAGTTTTTCCATTTCTGGTTTCCTTCAGCACACATCGTTGTTCACTGTATTCATATCCCGCCAACACACATTATTGCCCACTAAGTTCATATCCCGCCAGCGCACACGTTTGATTAAATAACTATCGATAGCTTCAGCTGTTTTTTTCTGAACCACACGGATTCAATTCAGTCGGGTGGGGAATAACCTAAACGTCTATGCAGAAAGGACTGCTCGCGCCAGAATACAAGAGCTGCTTCCCTCTGATTCTTAAGATGAGAAAAATTATCGTAAAAAGAATGATTCCCGAACTGCGCTTATATTGCATGTCAGATCTTAGGATAAGAACCCCGAAAACTCCTTATCAAAAGGGAATTTCAGCCTGAAAAATAGTAAAAATAATAATATATAACAATAATTTATCCATTTTTAAGTGTGGGTTTTTTTGTAATGCATGTGGTTTATTCAATATGCATCTGCAATTACTTTATTCTTTCAGACCTGACTTTGGAGGGCAGCAGAGAAATGACTTGAGGTGTCCTTTTCGTCTGTACAAAAAAAACTGACTTTTCGAAAATAGTTGCCCTGACTCTTTTACTGTGTACAATCGATAAAAATTTGACGATGGAACGCTTACATGAAAAGTCATTACGGTGGAGTGGACGAGACCGCACGCAGGGCCAGCGCTATGTTGCGCAGTATGAGTGATGATATATCCCACAGACGAAACGAGTTCGGGCTTGATCAGTATTACCAGACATTCACACGTAACTCTGTGGCTAATCTTCCCAAACTCAGCCGGCGTGCTGTTGAGCAGGCAATTGATGAAATGGAAGCAGAGGGACATGTCTTTGGCAGGAAAGATGCCGGTAACACCCGGCATTATGCGCTGACCATTGAGGACGTTGTTGAAATATATGCCCACCGAAAAGTACAAAAATACCGTGATTTGCACGCCGGAGAAGGCCCTTTTGTTATCTTTGTTGTGAATCTGAAGGGCGGTGTCTCAAAAACTGTGAGTACCGTTACCCTAGCACATGGTTTGCGCGTTCATCAGGACCTGCTCCAGCATGATCTTCGTATCCTCGTGGTTGATCTCGATCCTCAGGCATCCAGTACCATGTTTCTCAGTCAGGAAAACAGCATTGGCTCCATAATGGAGACAGCCGCACAGGCAATGCTTAACGATCTAGATGCTAACCAGCTCCGTGAGGACATCATCAAACCTACAATCATTCCCGGTGTGGATGTGATGCCTGCTTCTATCGATGATGGTTTCATTGCCAGTCAGTGGAATAACCTTGTCAGTGAGCATTTACCAGACAAGTTGCCCTCAGAAGTTCTGCGCCGAACCATCATTGACCGCATCGGGGGGGATTATGATTTTATCTTTATCGATACCGGTCCTCACCTTGATGCTTTTATGCTGAATGCCCTTGCGGCGAGCGATTTACTGCTTACTCCTACACCACCTGCTCAGGTGGATTTTCATTCCACGCTGAAATATCTCACCCGATTGCCCGAAATGATTGAACAGCTCGAGGAAGAGGGAATTAAGCCCCGTATAAAAGGCAATATCGGTTTTATGTCGAAAATGACGTCAAAGCGTGACCATGAGATGACGCATGGCCTGGCGCGTGATGTCTTCACGTCATACATTCTCGATGCCGTACTCCCAAGGCTGGATGGTTTTGAACGCTGCGGAGAGAGCTTTGATACCATTATCAGCGCTGATCCGGGTTCTTATCCGGGCAGCGCTGAAGCGCTCAAAAAAGCAAAACGGGAAGCAGAACGTTTTACTCAGGCTGTATTCAAAAGGATTGAGTTCATCAGAGGTGTCAAATGAAGAAAGAAATGGTAAAGCTGGGCAGGCAGCTGGGCAATTCCAGTTTTTCTAAAATGATGACTGAGTCCGACAGCGAGCGGATATTTACCCTAAAGTCTGGCGCCCAGGCACGTTTTGTAATGACCAGGATTCTGCATGTCGATATTGAAGCAAAGACTTTCGTCGACGCCAGCGTCAACGGTCGTGACCAGGCTTTTCTTACACCCGAATCAGTCAGTGATATCTCGCGGACTATCAGACTGCAGCAGTTCTTTCCTGCTATCGGCCGGGAAGTAGATGGGCGTACCGAGATCCTGGATGGTTCACGCCGCCGGGCGGCTTGCCTTTATAATGGAACAGCCTTTGAAGTGCTTGTTACGCGTGACGCATTAACTCTTTCTGATGCAAGACAACTTGCCACTGATATTCAGACAGCCAGAGAGCATACGCTGCGTGAACTCGGTAAACGATTAAAGCTGATGTATCCTGAGGATATGAACCAGTCTGATATTGCCGCCGCAGAAGGGCTTTCGGCGGCCAAAGTCACTCGCGCATTTCAGGCGGCTTCAGTACCTGAGGAAGTCATTTCAGTATTTCCATCCGTCAGTGAACTTTCCATCAGTGATTACCAGCTCCTGCTTGATGTGACTGAGAGAGCCCGGGCAAGAGGTATCAGCGCAGAGCAATTAGCAGGCAAGGTGCGTGAGCGCATGCAAAGTTATGCAGAAAACCACAGATCTGACCCTAATTATAAAGCAAAGATCATCAGTTATTTCCGTGCTGTAAGTGCTGAACCTAAGCAGGGAACTGCCAGCAAAAAAATCGTTACTGAAAAACTGGCTGAATTTGCTGATAAGAAGCAATTTGCAAGAAAGAAAACAGATTCAGATAAACGTCTTGTTACTTACGAATTCTCGCGCCTATCTGCCGCCTGTCAGGCTGAACTTGATGCCGCAGTCAGAAACGTCATCGAACGCATGGCCGTAAAAGTATAAACGCACAGATGGCGTTGCATTGCGGGGGATACAAATTTTCCCCGCATTAATATAAAATTAACTATCTGTTTATAAAGGTTAATTCTTCCTTATTTCAGCATGAAATTCCCGTAGAAAGATTTCCTCTTAAAGCCTGTCACTTCAGAGCCGGCTCTGGTCGATGCAAAAATTTTTGCAAAAGGAGCAACGTGATATGTTATGAACGAACGGGAGCTATATTAGACCGAATCAATTTAGTCAGAATCAGCAATTCTCTTTATAACTGCGCAGATAAGTTGATGTGTTTTTTTGTCGGTTACGTAGATCAGTAGAGCGCTCACATATCAGCATCATTGACCAGGCGCGCAGGGTATTTTAGCCGGACCGCCCTGTGGCCAGGAAAAAGGATCCGCTAAGCGCACACATATTGAATCTTCAGACCGGCGCACATGCCGCCAGCCCAGAGGTGGAAATGGACAATAAAAAGCAGGCAAGGGCATACTGTCCTGAGAGAGCTACCTGGGGCTGGGCGTGTATTACCGTGCTCTGACCTGCATAAAATAAGAGAGAGCCGGGCATTTACTCCGAGATCCTTAAAATCGTTGGTCACTGCACAAATCACGCTCAGTAGACTTTTTCGTAATTTCTGTACGATGCTCAGTTAACGTGGTTGTAACCTTTTTTTATAACACTCTGTCGCCTCCAGCGTAGCCTGATAGCCGGGAGGTCCTTCCCAGTCTCCGTTTTCCTCTCCGGTTAATAATTTATCCATTAAGAATCTCTTAAGATGGCTGGACATACTGGCGCCTCAACTCTGACTCGTTGACGAGACTATGATTAATAGAACATTACTGAACCTTAGCCCTAGCCCCTGACTTTTACCGCCGCCCATGCGGCGCCAGTTCTGACTGGCTGTGGTGCGAAAATGCAGGGAATTGAGGCTCAGCACTTTTTTGCTTCTACATAATAATATCCGTTTGATTGCCGGCCTCGAAACTGCACAGACGGAGGTGGTGCAGAACAGTGCTGAAGGCAGTCTGCATTGGCAGCATCATGAGAAAGACGCTGAGAAAAAACTTAATGTACAGTAGCGTGAACGGAAACTGACAAAAGCATAAACACAAGGACGCAGCGCCAGCGAGATCCAGAGGTGTGCCGATAAACCGGCTGTGATTGGCCGGGAACTGGAAGAAGCCAAAGCAACTTAAGTAAGCAGTTTATCCGGTACAGCGCGCTATGCTGGTCCGCTCTCGTTAAGCCTTACTCATTGCACTGCTCTGATCAACTTATCGCCTGCATCATTGCTGCTCAGGCCACTACTGACTTCAGATCTCTGACAGTCTGTTCTTATGCGCCTGAAAGGTTCAGTAATGCCCGTCAGGTTACAATTAACTCATTAATTTCAGTCATTCTGCCAAACCGGACCGATGGAAAGTGTTGAGGTGCCCGGCGTGGATCATATCTAATATATTAATTTTAATTCAGTCAGTTAAGGAGTCGCGTCACATGCCCAGTCATCCCGGATGGATCCCCGAAAAAATCACAAATCATCCAGTAGCGTCCTGGTTTATCAGCAGCGTTACACTGATATTTCTGTCGGTCAGCTTCACGTGGATGGTACTGAATGCGACTACGCTAGAGGAGCAGAAAGGGCGTAATGAGGGCCTGACCTTGCAGAACCAGCGACTGACGGAAGATCTCAGACTTGCGCAGACCAGATATGATGTAGCGCTTAGCGGCCGTGACGAATTTATTAGTAAAAAGGCCAGTGAACTGTCCGCCGGATACCGGGAGAGCATGGCGGAACTTAATACGCGGTACGATAAAATACTACAGGAAAATACGGATCTGAAAAGTACGCTAGCCACCCTCAGTAGCTCTGAGCGCCAGCAGGCAGCCATACGTAAAGCATCCCGCCTTCAGGAGCTCAGCGCTGCGCAGAACGAAAACAGTAAACAGATTGCAGAGGCGCACCGGCTGCTTTCTGAAATGAGTGGCAGGGCCGGTTATGACAGAGCGGAGTGCGAAAAAGAAGATAAGAATACGTTTTCAAATGTCTGCGAGCAGGCCTCACTGGCTGAATCCCGGGCACGCTCACAGCGCGAAAAAATCAGCTCGCTGGAAAAATATGGCGAGAGACTGAGCAGTCAGTTAATGGCCATTGAAGGTAAAGAGTGACAGGACCCGCCTGAAGCTTTCCTTTCAGCGGGACCGATCTACGGCAGGAAGGAGAAGCCTGGAAGCCTCCGCAGGATCCATCGTGAACCGTACGCCGAGCTGGCGGGTGACATCCAGCGCGAACACCCGTGTGTACCACTCGGTAGACTTCACGTCCTTATGACCCATCAGCGTCTGAATGACCTTCTGCGGGACCTGATGCTGTACGAGATGCATCGCAAACGAGTCCCGGAACGTCTTGGGCGTCACCGGCCGGATGGAAAAAATCACACCGTCACGCGCAGCGGCCGCTACGCCCTGGCTTATCCAGCTGCGCGCTGTGTCCTTACTTCTGATGTCCCACAGGCGCGCGCCGGCTGCCGGCTGTACCGTCGCAAACCATTCCCGCAGCCGCTGTACAACGCCGGATCGCTGAGCAGCACGGCTCGCGGCGGCGGCGGGCCTCCGCTTCCAGCTTCCGCTGCTTGAGGGCGCGCAGCACAATGAATGGCGAACTCAGCGGGGCACCGGTTAGCGGATCGTCCAGCACAATATTCTCTTTCGTCAGCACAATATTCTCTTTCGTCAGCGGTAGAATTTCGTTCAGCCGGCCGCCGGTGTTCCTCAGTGCATCAATGAACAGGCGTTTGAGGAGATCGGTCACCTTTGACAGCAGCACGAACACCTCGGGCGCCAGCAGGTAGCGGGGCATGTCGGTGCCGTAGGCGGCGGCTAGGTTGTGCAGCGCCACCGCGCTTTCGTAGTCAAAATAGCGCGCAGCATCAGAAGTGATCAGATTATGACCACTGGCGTCGCTGCGTGAAATCTGCGTTATTTCGTGGGGTAGAGAGCCCAAACTTTCAATCTGCGTTGTCTGGCGTGATAGAACGTATTTGACCTGCTCCCCGTTGATTAACACACCCCGATGTTAGTAATGTCTTCATAGGCAACATGAGGACATCCCCATGAAGAAGCGTTTTTCCGACGAACAGATCATCAGTATTCTTCGCCAAGCGGAAGCCGGAGTTTCTGCCCGTGAGCTCTGCCGTAAGCACTCCATTTCCGATGCCACTTTCTACACCTGGCGCAGGAAGTTTGGTGGCATGGAAGTTCCTGAGGTGAAGCGACTTAAATCTCCTGAAGAGGAGAACGCACGCCTCAGGAAGCTGCCTGCCGAAGCCATGCTGGATAAGGAGACACTTAAGGTGGCTCCGGGGCGAAAGTACTGACGACAGGCCAGAAGCGGGAAGCCGTTGAGTTTATGTGTGATGCGACCGGTCTGTCGCGACGTCGTGCCTGCAGGCTTACAGGTTTGTCCTTGTCGACCTGCCGCTATGAGGCTCAGCGTCTGGCAGCTGATGCGCATTTATCAGGGCGCATCACTGAGCTGGCACTGGAGCGCAGGCGTTTTGGCTACCGCCGTATCTGGCAACTGCTGCGTCGGGAGGCCCTTCACGTCAATCACAAGCGGGTATACCGTATTTACCACCTCAATGGACTGAGCGTTAAACGCAGACGACGCCGTAAAGGGCTGGCAACCGAACGGTTTCCGCTTCTGCGCCCGGATGCGCCGAACCTGACATGGTCGATGGATTTCGTTATGGACGCACTGGCCAACGGTCAGAGGATCAAGTGCCTGACCTGTGTGGATGATTTCACGAAAGTGTGTCTGACGATCACCGCTGCTTTCGGCATTTCAGGCGTTCAGGTCACGCGTATTCTGGACAGCATCGCGCTGTTCAGGGGCTATCCCGCGACAATAAGAACCGATCAGGGCCCGGAATTTACCTGTCGCGCGCGCGATCAATGGGCCTTTGAGCATGATGTGGAACGACGGCTTATCCAGCCGGGCAAGCCGACTCAGAAAGGATTTATTGAGAGTTTCAACGGACGATTCAGAGATGAATGCCTGAATGAACACGGGTGCAGCGATATTGCTTATGCCAGGAAAACGATTAATGACTGGCGGCAGGACTATAACGAGTCCAGACCTCATTCATCGCTGAATTACCAGACGCCAGCTGAATGTGCAGCGAACTGGCGAAATGGAAAATTAGAAGGGAAACAAATCGACATTACTAACTGAGCGTTGTATCTAATTCTGGGGGCAGGTCACCGGAGGACTGTCGCAAGATGGGTATCTCCGATGCCACATTCTATACGTGGCGCAAGAAATACGGCGGGATTTACCCATCTGAACTGAAGCACATGCGCCAACGCATGAGGGTGCCCTGAAAGAGCTTACAAATAAGAAATCACGGGAGAAGTGCGCTCGACGTGTTACCTACCTGCGTCAGGTGAGAGCGTCTTATCGGCTCAGTATTACTCCTAAAAAACAGATATATTCTACGCCGCTGCACTCCAAGAGCTGGTTCACTGGACTATAGCAACGCATCGCTAAAAACTTATTTACTAGGCCCTCGTGGCATTAGAGGAATATGCTTTTTAGGAACTTATTGCAATACTGGACTATGTATTTTTAATAACCGACTCATGCGTAAAGGGGGAGATGCAGCATAAGCACTATCTTACGTAATGGCTGTTTTCGTATATCCTTTTTGTAATAAATTTATAGTTCAACCTGAACAATGGACCTATGGGGTAGTGTATTGAGCGCCTGCACGCTTAGGAAAAACCGATTCTAAAGAACCAAACGTTCAGTTTCATTCGCTTTGGATAGACAAAGCTTAACGTAAATGTAACATGTTTGATGTATTTGATTAATGAATTTGACAATGTCTATATGGAGCTCTGGAAACTGGGACAGATAATTTATAAATAAGCAATTCACAATATGTCTTATGGCAACTCTTTTGCGCCAGCAAATACAAGTTCACGTGATGCTTCTGCAATGCGGATACCCTCATTGAATTTTGCACTCCGCTCAGCGCGTGCTAGCGAACCGATTTTGAACTGACCAATACCTAAGCCTACCGCAAGGTGCATTACAGCAGTATCCTCACTGTCAATAGATCGTCCTGCCATGATTGCCCCCCAGCCCTTATTTCGTGCATGACGAAGTGCAGAAATCGTCTTTGTTAACGTACCTGATTTTGCAGGTTTGATCATGATGGCATTACATAGAAGAGCTGCATCCTCGGACTGCACCAACTGCGGATCGGAATCTAAAAGATCATCGCTAATAATTTGTACTTCATTGCCTAATAGTTGCATTAACTCACGATATCCCGCTCTATCCTCTACCGCCAACGGGTCTTCGAGTGACATAATCGGAAATTTTTTTACCAACGAAGTCAATGTTGCAATGTATTCATCTGAATGTTGTCCACATACCTTTTTTCCATTTAGCCAGTAATGGCCAGAATCGTAAAAACCATCTGCTGCGAAATCGATTGCTATACCAATATCTTTTCCAGCCGTAAGACCTGAGAGAGCAATTGCTTCACTTACCATCTCTAAAGCATGGCTAAAATGATCATAACTAGGCCAAAGTCCCCCTTTTTCACAAAGACCTGTTGGTTTTCCTGCTTTCACTAGCTGATTTTTAATACGCTGAAAAATTTCTGCCCCAATGCAAAGGGCATGCTGATAGTTTTCTGCACCGGGAGCAATCACCATTACATCCTGTACAGTTGAAGCATAGGATGCATGAGCACCACCGCCAAATATTTCAATCTCTGGCAAAGGCATTATTGGTTCAAAATCTTCTTTTTGAATATATTTCCATAACGGAATGGCATAGTACTTAGCAGCAAGGTCCGCAACCGAAATAGATATTGCTGCCGTGTCAGCATTTGACAGACTATTATTTTGTGTGCATGAACTTAAAAGGGAGTCAATAAAAATTTGGTCGTCAATACGCTGCCCTAGCAATTTTGGGGTAAGAATATTCCTAATGTACTCGATCTTATAGTCCAGCATCTTATGTAAGTTGGCACAGATTTTTTCGCTATTTAATATCGGGTCAACATAACCACCTGAAAGACCCGACTGAGTTATAGCCCTTGCTGAGATCCGTTTATTTATAAAAACCTCAACCTCAAGCGCTGGTAAGCCTGAAGAACTCCAGACCTTACGTGCTACTAATGCAGTAATAGCTGTATTCACCATGACTATGGTCTCGTTTTTAATCGTAGTTGAATGTGGGATTTCAATGAAGAAAGCATTCGCTGAAAGAATCATAAAAAGAAAAAGACTCTTAGTCAAAACATTAAAACCTAATAAAATCAGTGGAGTGATATAAATTCTACAGTAATATTTACACACATTTACAACCATAACTAAAAATTATAAATAAAAAGATTTTTTTAAAAAGCCATTAAAAACAATAAGTTATGTTTTTATTAATGATTAACCATAAGGTGAGTTCAGTGATTTTTTGGTGGCTTAAAAAAAATCATATAAAGTACTTTACATAATAAAAAACCCCTTGTAGATTCAGATTCGCTTACTAGTATTGCTTTGAAATAACATACCTCAAAATCAAACCGGACAACTCTATGGCTCTAATGGATACCGATATGCCATTTCCCCAGACAGGGGAAATTGTAGAAATTGATTCTGATGAAATTGATTACGTGCTTGAGTTAATGAATGGTACTGGTATTGAATTGTTTTCAAGTAGGAATGTGAAAAGAATTCAGGGAGGTGTTTCCTCAGATGTATGGCTTATAGATTGCCTGAATAGGAATAATCTTGAGCGTTACGTAATTAAACAGCCTTTAGCACGTTTGCGAGTTGAAAAGAACTGGACGGCACCGCTAAAAAGAGCATTTTATGAGAATTTGTGGCTGAAAATGGCCAGCCTTGTGTCTGCAGAAAGTGTTCCTCATGTTTATTATTTTGATGAAAAAAAACCGTTATTAGTAACGCAATATTTAGGCGTTACGGAAGCTGAAGTCTGGCAAAGGCAGTTGTTCTCTGGGCGATTTGATCTTCTATTTATTAAAGAATTAGGAGCAAAAATTGCGACTTTCCATGAGATAACTGCAGGCAATCAGAATTATGCCAAAGATTTTGATAGTGCTGAAATTTTACGTGCAACACGCATTGAGCCATATATATTTGCACTTATCGATACATTTCCGGAAATGAGTGAACGTCTCGTTGAGATTGGTGAGTCAGTTCTGGCGAATCGTATTGCGGTGATACATGGAGATTTGAGTCCAAAAAATATTCTCAATCGTAATTCGAAACCCGTTTTTCTAGATGCAGAATGTGCCTGTTATGCTGATCCGGCTTTTGATATTGCATTTTGCATTAACCATTTGCTATTGAAATTTTATCGGATAGGGGATAAACGCTTTATCTTGATGTCTAGGCTTATTGCAACTTCATATCTACAAAAAGTGAACTGGGAAAATCGTACTGGACTTGAGAAGCGGATAGCGGCTCTCATTCCAATACTAATGCTTGCAAGAATTGACGGAAAATCAACGCTGCAATATCTGAATGATTCTCATAAAAATACAATTAGAAAGAAAGCTATTAAACTTTTAACTAAAAATCTGTATTCTCTTGATTTGGTCTTTAACGAAGTTGCATTCATAAATTAGTTTTCAAACAGGAAGAATTAAATATGAGCTTAAAACGTAGTGCTAATAAGGCGCGGGATATTCTCCGCGAGAATGGTTTTCCTTTTTCTGATGATGTGACCTTAGAGCCTTCTGGTCGCTCATTTTCTAAGGGAGGTCAATATGGTGTAGAAATACCTGCGGTTAATAATCTGATGATGCTGGAAACAATAGTTTCAACACTACGTGAAAGCGAAATATATTGTACGAGATTTAATGAAACTCATGGGTCCTTTCTGCGATCTGACCATGAAATTAAAGAAATGCTGCAACTGTGTCATGAAAACAATTATGGCATGCTCTTCGGTCTGGGACCGCGTCCGGAATATGATGTTAAGTCATCTTTTTACCGGACAGAGTTTGGAATGGAACAGGGCCGCCAACTCAATAATAATGATGCCATTTCTCACTCCATTGAAGAAGCACTACGTTTGAGTGAGCTTGGCTGCCGTGGACTCATTGTTTACGATCCGGGAGTGCTATTTATTCTTAATGATCTTCGTAAAAAAGAGATTCTACCTGTAAATATGAAGTTTAAAACATCCTCACATTGCATGGTAACAAACGCTATTATTGCTCGCCTGATGGCTGATGCAGGGGCTGATAGTATTACTACTGCCCATGATCTGTCTCTTGCTACAATGTACGAAATCCGACGCTTCAACCCAGACTTGGTGATTGATATCCCAATTGATGTCTATGCATCAAAAGGTGGATATTTACGTTTTTATGAAGTGGGAGAACTGGCTCAGATTGCTGCCCCTATGTACCTGAAAGTAGGCGCGAGTGCTCAATCCCACCCTTATGATAGTGTTGGTGCGCCGGTTGCAAAAGAACGTGTGCGTCGCTTAGGCTTGGTACTAGATCATCTTCAGCAGGTTGCGCCTGAATTGCAAAAAATTGACCAAGCAGATCCTACGGTTTGCTTACCACAACAGATGTAATGGTAGCATTGTAATGAAACTATCTCATGTCTGCGAGAGCTCAAGCAATGCTGAGCTCTACGAAAAGATGCAAAGAGGAGCGGTATACGTCGACATATTTGGGTCTGAAAAACCAGGAGCTGACTATATTGATAAGGCAGTAAAAGAGCTGGCATTGGCGATGCCACAGCATAAGGTTAACAGTTACTTTTCGGCCAAGCCTGAAACCATTGCCAAGACTGATCTATGTTTATTTTGCTATACAAAAGATACAGATGAATGTTGCGGTTTCTTAAGCTGTAACGTCGCTGAGATTGCCGGCAAAACATGCATCATGCTTTACACATTGCTGATATCGGAAAAACGACACGGAACCCGAGTCACTTATTCCATATTGCAAAGTCTCTTTTCTGTGTTATCTAAAAAAATAGGCCTGAATTATGAGTATATTATTTTAAAAACCGTTAACCCTCGTTCTTTCAAAATACTTGCTTCGTTTTCAGATATTGAAAATTCTGCTTTTTTTCCGCAGATAATATTGAGTGATGATAACGAACTCACTGACTTCTCGATACAACTGGCAAACTATCTACATCCCGGATATTTATATAATAAAAAAAATGGTGTTATATATAACGCAAGCGGTGAAGTACCAGATGATTTCTATCAACAAATGCCACAATGTCGTGACACTGATATTAATGAATTTTTCTCAGCTAATATGACATTGTCAGACCGGATGATCTGCATATTGCATCTTTCTGATGCTAACGCGAGATCGCAGTTATATTGTCGATTCAAAGTTATGTCTTGATTTTACGGAGGCAGAGTGAACATCTTTTTCTTTGGAAATATGGCTTGCTACTTGAGCAGCCAAATGCATTTGTGTGCGGAACAGCACGTTATGAAATTTTTGGATGAATCTGCAACAGATGCGGAGATTGAAGCTCATTGCCATAATACAGACATCTTAGTATCCATGGTATTTGATCAGCGGTTTGTAAACAGTAGTCTGAAAAAAGTTCTGGTCCCAGGGATTGGTCTTGATAAAATTGATTTTTCACAGCTTCCTGAAAATGTCCAAGTTTTAACCTGTGCTGAACACGAAATGGCCGTATCGGAATATATACTCAGTTACGTCATCTCTTATTTTCGGGAACTGGATAGTATAGGGACACGGTTTAAATCAAGTTTTGACTGGGAGGATTGTTCCCGGCTGGGTGGCGTAGCTCGAAAACAACTCAATGAACTCACAATTGGTGTTATTGGTGGTGGGAGAATTGGTCGCAAGGTGATTGAGGTTTTTTCGTACTTTGGCTCATCTTGTCGTTGCCTTACGCGCTATCCATTTGAAACCTCGAATTCAGTTTTGTTTTTCTCACGAACTAATCGTGATGACTTTCTCCGAGAATGTGATGTAGTAATTGTTGCTTGTGGTCTTGATCAACATACCCAAAATATTATTGACCAGCATGCCCTAAATATTATGAATTCGGATTCATTACTCATTAATATCGCCCGGGCTGAATGTGTAAATTATGATGACCTGGCCTCAGCCTGCCGCGATAGAACAATTGGACGAGCAGTCATTGATGTATGGCAGTTTTATCCAAAAAAAGTAAATGAGGCAACAAGGCCATCAGCAGCAAATTTTAGTCAAATCAATAATGTCGACATGACTCCGCATATTTCAGCTTGGACTAAAAAAGTCATCGCCGATCGTGCTTCAATTCTTGCGCGATATATCAGCGAGGAGTCGTGCAATATTGTTGCACACGTATTACAGGAGAACCAGGCGTGAAATCTTTATCCCAACGTTCAGATATCTCACCTTTTGTTGTTATGGATGTTATGCAGGCAGCTGCCAAACGTGAGGCTAACGGCGAGACCGTATGGCACCTCGAAGTGGGGCAACCTGGTACATCTGCCCCGGAACCCGTCATCGAGGCATTAAAAACCGCATTACCGCAACAGACACTGGGTTATACCGTTGCTGCTGGGTTGAGTGAACTTCGTGAAAATATTTCTCAGCACTATGCTGATTTTTACGGGATATCGGTACCTGCTGAAAACATTATTGTCACGCCAGGCTCATCGGCTGCGTTTATCTTGGCATTTCTTTCAGGCTTTGATAAAGGGGCGCGTGTAGCTGTACCGGTGCCAGGCTATCCATGCTATCGCAACATCTTATTAGCACTTGATTTAATTCCGGTTGATGTTCACGTCACAGCAGACACTGAATATTTGATTAATGCGCGTCATCTCAGCAACCTCACGGAGCCGGTCGAAGGAATTATTGTGTCATCGCCAAATAATCCTACCGGTACTATGTATAACGCCACCGTTCTGGATGAACTGGTAATGTATTGTGATCGTAATGATATTACGCTGATTTCAGATGAAATTTATCATGGTATTACTTTCGATGCTAAAGCTACTAGTGCACGTCAGTATTCCGAGAAAGCGATTGTGGTAAATAGTTTTTCAAAATACTTTTCGATGACAGGTTGGCGTATTGGTTGGATGATTGTACCGGATCAATGGTTGCGACCCGTTGAGCGACTGATTCAGAATCTGTTTATCTCTACCTCAACTCTGAGCCAGGTAGGTGCCATTCACGCGTTCAAAGCGTATCAGCAAATGGACGAGTATGTTTATGGGTATCAACAAAAAAGAGATATCTTGTATGCAGCATTGAAACAGTGTGGATTGCAAAAAATCACCTACCCAAAAGGGGCTTTTTATATCTATGCTGATGTATCACATCTAACCCATGACAGTGTGACGTTTTGTAAAAAATTACTAGATGAAACCGGGATTGCCATTACACCGGGTGTAGATTTTGATCCTTACAATGGACACAAATTCATCCGTTTTTCTTTTGCGGCAGATTTAGCGACTATAACCTCAGCATCTGAGATTCTTATTTCTTGGTTCAGTCGGAGGTAAGTAATGTCTTTAACATATAACACCACTGAAGATATTATTGATGAGGTTGGTCATGATAGTTGGAAAGGTCTAACTGTCATGCCCGAAAAAAAAACATTTTATTCTCGAGACGTATACTTCAGAGAATCATGGGGTGATGCGCAGAAGGTTTTTGGTGAGAACACAGTATCATTTTTGCAAAATATTGCCGTTCTGGTATTCAAACCTGATGCATTCATGGCGAGAAAATGTCAGGCTGCTCTTGAATTTTTGCTGCACCAAAACTTCATACCCATTGCGTGGCGAGAGTTTCGTTATAATCACTGGACAATGCGAGAAGATTGGCGATATCAATTGAATCAGTTTTCACTTGACCGAATTTTTCTAAATGAAAAGCTGCTTACCAGTGACGACTGTACTATGGTTATATTTCGCGATGATAGTAAAGAGTGTAAATTGCCGGGCACGGTACGCCTTCAATCTTTGAAGGGAAGTTCTTTACCAGAATTACACAAGCCAGAGCAGTTACGGGCAATTTTAAAGAGTCATAATCGCTTATTCAAATTTGTCCATACTACAGATGAGCCTGCCGATATTATCAGAGAGTCTGGAATATTGTTTAGTTCAGATGAACGCCGTGATTTTTTTCAGGAGATTGTTGATAATTTTAAACAAAATAAGTCAGCACTGCTTGCTGATTATTTGTCTAGGAAAGCATCTCGATTTTCTGAAAATGATTTTAGCTGGCCCACGGCACTTGAAGAACTAAGATCTTCAATAGACGCTTGCCCGTTTCCATCTGAGGCTAAATTATTGCTTGCTAACATTGAACTTTGGCTTTTGCACGGCATGCCCGATGGCAAAGCGTTATCTGTGAGGGAACTTGAGAAAACACTTCACAAGTTTAATATCCATCTCAGCAATGTTGCTTTCATGATTATTTGTACCAACTTGATTCATCATAGCTATGCGCTGGAGTTTGCATTAATGCGGGGTGATGGGCTTGATGATTGGCTTGCAGGTAAAGGTAAACACGTTCCATTTAACAGCTTAAAACGTCACACGACTGAGGGGTTGTATGAGTAATAATCACATTGAATTCAGAAAAAGAGTCGATAAATTTATTGCTGATCGAGTAAATAAATTTCTTACTACTGTGCCAGGCGCATCACATCAGAAAGATGCAAAAGATATTAACCTTGAATACTACAAGCGTAATTTAATTGAAATAATTTTACGTTTACGAATGAAGCGAACGATTGATGGTTTAACTATTCATTATTTTACAAAAAGCGATCCGCGCCTTGCTAAGCGTTGGTGCGAGTATACGGGTGATGAAATGCTTCATGACTCCATGTTTGCTTCTGATTTAAAGAAGGTTGGTGTGTCATCAGATGAGATTTATTCAACCGAGCCACTTTTATCCACAAAGTTGCTTCAGGGATATTTTTATTACGGACTTGAACATGAGGGTCGTCCGTTAGCATCTCTATGCAGTTCCTACTTCATTGAATCTGCATCTGAAAAAACGCAACCAGATATTATTGAGAATGTTGAGAAGGTTATGGGGAAGGATTATGTCAGAGGCCAGCGTGCACATGTTGATCATGATGATGATGATGATCATGTCGACTTTGTATGGGATGTGTTGGTTAAAACAGCGAACCTTCCAGAAGATGAAGATAAGATCCTTTCGCATATTGATAATGTCTACAAGCTTTTCGTTATGTATTACGAAGAGCTCTATTATCTGACCTTTGATAAAACTAATATCGATAATGTAGCCTGATGGAGTGATGTAACATGAGCACGTATACCAAAAGCAGAGCGCAATTTTGTCGTCTTGCGCAGCAACGTGGAGTAGATGTAATTCATATCCCCGTTACACTGGGGCAAGACGGTAGTCCTCTTCATTTAACGTATACGGTGCTCGGTGATCTTCAGGCGAACACCTGCATTGTTATTTTTTCTGGTGTGCATGGCATTGAGGGAATACCTGGTGCACTTTTACAAGAAACCATACTCAGGGATTTCCCAACGCCAAAAAATATTTCGATTTGTCTGGTGCACGCTGTAAATCCTTGGGGTATGCATGAGCTTCGGCGAGTGAATGAGACAAATATCGATCTTAATAGAAATTTTTTTAGTGGGCTAGCCCCCCAGCGCAACAGAGATTATGATCTTGCCCGCGAAATAATTTGTCCTTCTGACTCTGAACTACCCGACCAGTCGCAGCTTCGATCACAGTTGCTTGAATGGATTACACGCGAAGGGCTTCATCGTGTGCAGTCTGTGATCACTAGCGGGCAGTATCATCACCCTGAGGGTCTTTTTTATGGTGGAGATAAGGCTACGCCGAGTCAAATGGCTGTACGTGAAGTATGCCTGACCTTATCCCGCCAGTTCCGTCATTTTCTGGTGCTCGATATTCATACGGGGTTGGGTGAGAAAGGAAACCTAAGTATCATTCGAGAAGGTGGGCGTGGTATAGGCGAAGAGCCTGTACTCGCTCATGCCATCAATTATGCTAGCCAAAATGCGGTCTCCTCCCTACTCCAGGGCACGCTTGCCGGCTATGTCGATAGTCTTTTTCCGGGCGGGAGGGCGGAAGGTTATGTTCTTGAGTTAGGTACTAGTCCAGCGCTTGAAGTAATGATTGCGATGCAACGTGAGAACTGGTTATGGCAACACCACATCAGTTCCGGACCACAATACGAAAAAGTATGTGAGGAATTTCGCGAGGTATTTTACCCGTCGGATACCCGATGGCTGGAACAGGCCAGAGAGTCTATTTACCAGACGGTTGAGGGTGCTATCAATATCCTGAATGCTTCTTACCCCGTACAGGAGGTATCTTCATGACACGGCTACTCTTGCAATTTACCTATTCTAAAATTATCGCAGTTGGCCTGTCAGTACTGATTCCGATTTTTCTAGCGCAGAACATTGCCGATGCTAATGTCTTTGCCACCTACCGTACGATGGAATACGTTCCTTATATTGTGGTTGGTATTATAGTTGGCGCATCTATTGATTCTTGGGGAGCGGGAATCATTATGCGCTGGAGTCTCTATCTCCATATACTCCCGTTGGGATTAATGGTGCTAGTCTCTAACAAATTGTTGCCTATACAAGCACTTTATGTCGCGTTATTTATTATGTCGGCAGTAGCCTACAGCGTCTCTGCAGGAACTAGCCGTACTGCTTATGATGTGCTACCGAAAGAAAAATTGGGCGATTTCAATACGAGAACATCACTATTTGAACAGATTGTTACCGTAGTTATTCCCCTTGCAATGGGATGGGCGTTAACTTGGTCTTTGCAATGGACGTTATTTCTGTTGATTTTTTTCTATTTTGGGGTGTCGCTGATTACTCCACATTATGAAAAAAGGGAAGGTATGCACCAGCCCTGTTATTCGTTGTTTTTCTTACGTGTTAAGGAGGGAGTTAAGGCTTTCAGAGCGAACCGTGCGTTGGTGCATCTCTCATTTATTATTTTGCTTGTGAATGCTGTCGAAACTGTGCCGGCAACTCTGATGGTTTTTTACGCCACACATGAGTTAAAACTGAGTGCTCTCAATACCGGGAGCATCATCACAGCAGCAGGGGTAGGGGGCATTTTAGGGGCATGGTTGTTGGGTTTTATCAGTAAAAGACCTTCAATGCTTTTGGGGCTTCTGGTCACATCAATGCTTATAAATGCACTACTCTATTTTTTGGTTTATGAACTAAACAGCTACCCTGTTCTAATGACTTCAATGTTTATTGAATCACTATCAATAGTGATTTCAGCGGTTTCATTTCGAACATTACGTCAGCTCTGTTCTGATTCTGCCAGCTACGGGACAACGTTAGGTATCTCAGGGGCTCTTGTCAAATGTGGGATTCCTGTCGCGACCTTGATTGGTGGTTATATAGCATGGCGTATGGGTGTACGGCAGGTCTATCTACTCACAGCTGTCGTTGAGTTAGTGTTAACTTTTCCCGTTACTTTATGGGCACTGAATTCACACAGGAAGTCTGTCTATGAAATTTAATGAAGATTTGCTGAGCTTTTACGATTATTTCTGCCAGTATCTTATTTCTGATAGCGATGCTGTATTACCGTCCATCGGTGAAGAACACTGGGAAGAGCTATATCGAAACAAACTACTTTACCCTTGGCTTGAATTTTGTGTTAATAAATATACACTTTCTCCATGGGCGAAAAAAAGACTCGATATTTATCGAAAAAAAAACTTGCTTCATGCAAAGTTACTTTCAAAACTAGAGCAGAAATGTGAGTCTGATGCTTTGATATCACTCAAAGGGGAAAGCTTTAAGCATTATTACCCTCAAGGATTTCAGCGTGAATCGCGCGATGTGGATATATTATATAAAAATGAAAAAAACTTTATCGATGCACATGATTATTTGTTATCTTTGGGGTTCAAAGAAATGTTTGTTTGGATGCGGAAAACGAATAACCGCATTTCAAGTTCTGCCAAGTTTCGACTGCGGAATAATGAGGGTGACCGTGCTCTTGATGATATTTATGTTGAGATTCACTTTAATTCATTTCCAGTTTCAAACTTTTCAAATTTGCACTTTGATGAATTATTTTCCTTGACTGAAGTAACCAGACTAGTTGTATTATTGATTGCTGAATTTACTTTCCGTGATGGCGTGACTAAAAAATTCACTTTGCGTGACATGATAGATGTAAAGCTTACGTTTAATCTGATAAGGCAAGATGAGTGGAGTTCATTAAGTAAATTACTAAAACAGGCTAGACTTGAAGCACCCCTACTATTGCTGGCTGATTTTTGGCAGCAGGAAATTCATGAGTCAATGCCTCCTCTCTTGGCATGGTTGAATGAGCAATATCGTGCTGTACGTTGGTATGGAAATTATTCCATCATTGAGCATCAATCTTGGCCTTATCAGCAACAATCCGGGATGACTCGTCCGGAATTTGATGAAATTGTACAGCTTCATGGGTTACTTTATGATTCACCGAGGCAAACGAAAAAAAATTATTCGAACGAAGAAATGGCTTTGTGGATGGAAAAGGGGATGCCTGTTGTTGCTAAATATCAACCAACAAATGCAGGCTTCACATTGCTCGAACGTTATCGAATTTGCGACCGTTTTATTTATTAGTTTTGGGTGTTTAACCCGAAAGTAGTTGTACAAAACAGGCCCTCTTCGAGGATTATCAACCTTCAAAAAGGAGACTAACATGAAAGTTACCCGTCGTGTTATTCCAGTAATGAACGCTCGTCTGTAATAGACTACACCAGGCGCTCTATTTCGATAGAGTGCCTTTACTTTTTGAGGGTTTTCTATGATTTATCAAAGTAATCCATGCCTCGCGCAAGATATCAAATATCGACTCGATCGCCAGCAACTCATTTTCATTACACCCAGCGAAAGTTTTACCATTGATTTTGAGAATGAAAAAATGGTGCAAGCCGCTGGAGAGATCCTCAAATATTTGAAGGATGCAAATGTTAATATTTCAGCGCTGAATGAAAGGCTGGGTTCGGCAATGCATCCTTATACGGTTAATGATTTTCTATGTATTCTCGATGAGCAACATCTACTTTCTGACGCCCAATCCGTAAGTGACGTTATTTCTGGTAAGGCGTTTATCTGTGAGATCGAGAATTATTACTACAATACTGTTTTACCTGCTTTTGAGCAGGATGAATTCAGTCGTAAAATATTTACTAAAACTATCGACACAGAATCGATAAAACGCTGGTCTGTGGAATATTACCATGTCACTCGTGCTGCAGAACGGGTACTTACCGCATCTCTGCGCGACTATGGTAATGACGATCTGACTATGGCTATCCGCGACTTCTTTTTTGATGAAGTCGGTCATGAAAAATTACTGCGTCGGTCGTTACTGGGTTTTGGGATGAGCGACGAAGAAATTGAATCTACAAGTCCTCACCTCTGCACTGAGGCTACAATGGCCATGTTACTCAAAGCGGCTCATTTTCATTTGCCGACATTCGTCACGCTTGTCGCACTGATGGAAGGGACCAGCGAGGAAAGTCAGGCTTATATTGATGTACTGGAAAACTCTGGTCTTGCTCCGGAAGCAATACGCAGTCAGATCGTCCATGAGAAGATAAATATTGAAGGTGAGCATGGTAATGAAGGGCGCGAAATTTTCTCGTGTATTAAAGCACTTAGCGTGAATGATTTAGTTATTGCCAAAAAAGCAGTTCGTGAATTTTATGCTGTACGCCGCGCCATCACACCCTGGCTATTGGGCGACATTAGCTTTGCCGGAGTTGATAAGGTACTTTTCCTGCAAACACTGAATGAAATGCTTCCTCAGTTGAAGATGAGCACATTACCGATTGCTATCCCGCGTGCCACACTGACACAGAGCGATAAGATGGTAAAGACACTGTGTACGCTTAAGCAGCTTCCAGTGGCTAAATTTGATATCAATAAAGACAATGAGCTTCTGATGTTGATGCTGGAGAACGTTCTCTGGAAAGCGGCCTGCACAGATCTTGCCCGTTATATGAATACGCTAGAATGGCTTGAACAGCTCGTACAGGGTACTATTTCGGCATACCGCGAAGAGGATATTATTGGGTCGGTATGGAATGCTTGGCATGCCCTGCCAGCATTGCCTCTTGTAGATGCAGGCCAGCTACTGGAGCAGTTGTAATCTCTAATGAAAGTGATTTTCGTGCGGCATGCAGAAACAGAATGGAATGAGTGTGGTGTTATCCAGGGGCATAAGGATAGCCCTGTGACTATCCGTGGCACGCTGGAGACTTTGGCATTACTCACGGTGTTAAATAATGCCGCTTTTCCCGTGGAATGTGTCTTTACTTCACCTCTAGGGCGTGCATGGCAAATGGGTCAGGCGCTGGCGGGCCATTTTCAGTGCCCGCTGGTGATCGAGGAGGCATTAAAAGAACAGTCATTTGGTCAATATGAGGGAATGACGAAGGCGTATTTAGCGCGTGAATATCCTAGTCAATTCCTCGCTTTATTTTCACGTAATGCCGAATTTTGCCCTCCTGGCGGCGAGTCCCTTGCAAGTGCTTCCCAGCGTGTTATCGGCTTTTTGCATGAGAAAATGGCAACCACAACACATCAGACGTTTTGCGTGGTCACTCACGGGCATGTAATGCAAGGCATGCTTGCGCTGCTCAAAGAGGGAAATATTGATCAATTCAACCGTTACGCACAACCGAACGCGAGTTATACCGTGCTTGAGACGTGCGGAGGGGAAGAATTTACTCTCCGTTGGGGGATCGCTTCCCACTTGCTTAAGCTGCCAAATGTTGAATGAGCAAAAAGAAGAAGCACAAGCTCTATACGGCAGTACTTGAGAGGCCGTCAGTCTTCCCCTAATCCCTGCCTGCTGCCTAGTGCTGGCCATCATAAGTGACCAGCACTAGGCAGCAGGCAGGGCTTTTTTTGATGCGCGGCAAGCCGCGCATGTACGCTTAATTATCATGTCCGAAGTGCCGTCACAGGTAATCAGGAAAATAAAAGGGCATCCGGGTGTCCGGGGATAGAATGGTCAAAATCGTAAGCTAAGGCTGGCGACCGTTGCGCATTGCATCTAATTTGTGAAAGCTGTCGCGCTCCATCGTTGGAGACAGAATTGCCAAATCGTCAGGCGATATTGAAACTTCTCTGTCTACGCGTGAACTAATAGCGTCCCGATCCTATTTCTGCGTTCTCCGGCCGAGTCTACCATACCCTTGATGATCACCAAGACGGTAAATAACCCAGCTTTAGTTCCACGCGCTTTTTTAGAGTTCTGTTTTATCAGCCACATCCGGTGCTCTTCCGGCATCAGGTTTTTCAGGCGCTCATGAGGTCGCATTATACTGGGGTACGGCTCGCGTTCAGCCAGCTACTCATTGGCTGACGTCAGACTGAAGTCAGCATGGTACTTTCGGATGATATAAACAGCGGGCCTTTTTTGCGATCGTACTTGAGCTGACTGTGATACTGCCTATACGAAATACCGATATGCATCGCAGCGAGATGTATTGGCAGCTGACGGTCAACAACGTCCTTTATCACTTTGCGAATCGTGAGCGCTTTTGAGACCTTACGCGTCTCGCGCTTGGTAAATATCTGGTTTCAGATTGTCGTCAGCATCAAGCGGACGGTGCTCGTCATGATCATGTTTCAGTGCCTTAGCGAAATGCTTTTTTTAAGCCGTCATAAACTCAGCGGTAAAGGTGTTAGCGGCGTCAGGCGTACTCATGTCACGTAGTCTGAGTATCTTTACCACCCCGTCCTGCAAGGTAATATGCGCGTGCTCCAGCGCCTCTTGGCAGAGTTATTGTTGGTGCAGATGTCTGTCATGTTCAGCTAATTCATCGCAAGACCGAACGTATTAGTACGCATAATCACTTTGTATTTTGATATTAATTATTTCTCTGACATATTTCAATTTTATAGTTGTGCATTTTATTGTTAACATTATCAGTCAGGATCAGATTATATCTATCATCTAGATAAATTACTCCCGCATTACCCTTTACATTTAAACAGATTGATTTTGAATTAAAGTCAACAACTGAAGCTACATTTTCAATAATATTTTTGCCATTATTTATTAAAGGGAAGCTGAATAAAAAAGTTGTTAAAGCCGCAAGTATTGAGCAGATTAACGTAAAATTATTATTTTCAATTCGGTTTTTTTTAAGTGATAACATTATTGCAATTGTAACTAGAGTGAAAATGCTTATTAAGAAAAGAAGTGGGGATGCCACTATGAATGCTGAAATTATTCGCGTAAAAGCGAAATGTTTAGGGTCTACAAAAAAAACCTCATTAATTAGTATATTGCTCTTGTAGTTTAAGTAGAATAATACTAGGAAAGCAAGTATGGCTGTTATTGAACCTTTTTCCCAATTGTTCATTCTTTTGTTGATTTCATTAATGAACGGGGTAAGTGCAGAATATAAGCATAACATGCCAGATATAAGCAATAACCATGAAAAGAAAGGAAGTAAAATCATTAAACTTAATGATACAAATCCTAATGTCACACCAATGATTCCAGATATTTCTGATGTTCTGTATTTAAAAACACCGTCATTATAAAATGCAGCAGAAAGGTATAAAGAAAATAGGCCAAACACCACCAATGCCATTAGCCCTACAGTCTTTTCTTGACTTATTTTTATATATTGCCATGTGACAGTGAAACCCAAAAAGCTAGATGACTCGTAAAGAATCCAAGCTAGTAAGAAGATAATTAAAATTAAAAAGACAAGGTGGAGTATAGCTTTATACATGAGAATCCCTTTTATATTAAAACTTTAATAAAATTCTTTTTTATAATAATGTTGCTGGTTATTCATCACGGCTTTTATGTATTTCAAAGCACTTTTTAGTTCGGTAATTTTAGTAGATGGTAATGCTTTGATTTTTCATTTACTGACCAGTAACGATAACTAGCTATGATTATATTAAATATCAGCTGTTAATTTTTTAAAATTAATATTGTTAGATATAATTGATATTAATTAGTTTTTCTTGGTAATAATTAATAATCCAAGAACTTAAGGGAATCATAGAGCTGTAAGATAAAAGCTAACACTAATAGCACCCATAGTTCAAATGTAGAATGTAGTAGTTTACCTAATCGGGTTTTAGGTTTCTTATATTTATCATCATTGATGAGTAACCAGTGTAGTTGATATGACCTAAAGGTAATGCGTTTTAAGTTGCCAGGCTTCTTAATCGTGCTGCTTTAGTTTCTTGGTGTTTAGAATGTTTCTAGCGCATATTTTCAATTTCTATCATCAAATATTAAATGATGGAGTCTTATCTCAGTTGCTAAAAAATTAAAGCTAAAAGTGTGAGGTTATTATATTTAATGTATGAATTATAATCTAATCTATTTACGGTGGTGGTTTCATTAGGGCTTTGATTATATTTATTAGATTTTAATTATGTTAGCAGCTTATAAAGTATGGTGAGGAGTAGGTTTTTATATTAGTACACGACTACCGCCCTCAGCATTAAGCTGATTTGGCATTTAAAGTTGAACAGCCTTGTAAATACATTAAACAATATTTTGCTATAACGCAATAAAATTTAATATTTTTTATTAAATTCCTTAGGAGATGTTCCTAACTTAGAAAATTTTAATTTTTCAGATAAAAATCAACCTTCATTCTTATACATTCCCCATTTCTTATAGCACATCTCTGAAGCACAGAAGAGTGTCAAAAATAATCTTCCTGATTAGGAATTTCACTCACTATGTCTACCATCCCATGATTAGGAAATATGAGTTCTCACTCGCATGAGACATTGTGAAAGCCAAAAAATTGTAAGTAATTACCTAACCTTATATAATTATCATTATATAAGGCCAGACAGGGTCTCAGAAAGCCTGTATCATGCAGATCCGGGCCGGATCCTGAGCTTTACGAGCAGTTATACCAAACGAGGAGGTTCCGGACGGCGTGCTGCAGGACATCACCCTGGCGGGGGTGGTTATAAATCCGGCAGCGCTACGTAAAATCTGACGGGCATTGCCCCTGCTTCTTTCTCAGAATTCGCGTAGCGCTGCCTTCCAGTCAACAGGTGTAAACGGAGCAAACATGAACGATATCTCCGGTTTTACCGGTGTAGCTCTCAGCAGTAACGCTGGTGATGATCTCACCGCGAAGCTGGCCGCATTCATCCGCCATCGGGAGGCTTTTTCGGCCAACACTTGGCGTCAGCTGCTGAGCGTGATGCGGATCTGCTGGCGCTGGTCACAGGAGAATCGTCGGTCCTTTCTGCCAATGACCCCGGATGACTTGCAGGACTACCTGTTTCACCTGCAGGCCATCGGCCGTTCCACCTCCACCATATCGGTGCACGCGGCGCTGATATCGATGTTACACCGTAACGCGGGACTGGTGCCGCCAACGGTTTCAACGGACGTCATGCGTGCCAGGAAAATGATAAACCGCACAGCAGTCATGTCTGGTGAGCGCACAGGGCAGGCGGCGCCATTCTGCCGGCCGGACCTGAACCGTCTGGATGCTGAATGGGCTCATTCATCCCGTCTGCAGCAGCTGCGCGACCTCTCGTTTATGCACGTTGCTTATGGCACGCTTCTCCGTATGAGCGAGCTTTCCCGTCTGCGTATCAAAGATATCTCCCGTGCAGCAGACGGGCGTATCATTCTGGACGTTGGCTGGACCAAAACCATCCTGCAGTCAGGAGGCATCGTTAAGGCCCTCAGTGCGAAGTCATCCCGCAGGCTGAGCGAATGGATCACCGCGGCGGGTCTCGCCGGCGAACCTGATGCTGTTATCTTCTGTCCTGTTCATCGATCTAACCGCATCGCCAGGGTGTCAAAAGTTCCCATGAGCACACCCTGCCTGGAAGCGATTTATCGTCGTGCCCGTCAGGCTGCGGGTGAGACGAAGGCTCTTGAAACCAACAAAGGGCGCTATGCAAGCTGGAGTGGACACAGCGCCCGCGTCGGCGCCGCACAGGATATGGCCAGAAAAGGAATATCCATTGCGCAGATCATGCAGGAAGGTACCTGGACGCAGACCCAGACTGTCATGCGCTACATTCGTATGGTTGAAGCTCACCGCGGAGCAATGGTCACTCTGATGGAAAACGAAGATGATTAGCTGATAAAGCAATCTGCTTCTGAGGTTCAGTACTTTGTTTACCCTGACTGAAATCTGCCTGTGCTGCTGACAGAATTACTGTTCTGCGCTGCGGGCTTCAGCTGACGATATGACGTATCACATGACGGTGAGCCAATGGCAGTTGATAAATACGGGTTCATTACGCTGCCTGATTTCAGAGGGTTTCAGCCAGCCTTTTCTCAGCTGATTGCTGATGTTGTTCAGACACTGACAACGACTTTTCCGGAGCTGATTCATAGCGTTTATGTATATGGCAGTCTTATCAACGCTACCGCCATTGAAAGGCTGTCTGATCTCGACCTTACCGTGATTTATTATCGCGAACCCGATGCAGATGCCACTTTAAAAATCGACGTTGTTAAGACTGCGCTTGAGCAGGATCATCCGGTTATCAGTAAGATTGACATCGATCCGGGCATACTTGAGGAAGTCATGCTACCGGCTAACGGTATCCGATGGGGTTACTGGCTGAAGCATCACTGCATATGTGTTTACGGTGAAGACCTGCGCGATCGCTTTGAACCCTTCAGGCCGTCGAGGGACATAGCCGTTGCCGTTAACGGTGATTTTCTCGAGGTAGTGAACGGCTACGTTGCTCTGATGAAACCCACTCTGAAACCTGCGCAGCGCCATGCCCTGCAGAGGTCTGCTGCACGTAAGGCCGTTCGTTCGACAAACATACTGAGAGAAGATCATGATCAGGATTGGCCAGTTACGCTGAAAGAACTGGGTGGAAAATTTAATCACCGCTATCCGGCACTGGCCGATGAGATGGATTATTTGTTGAGCATAAGTTACCGTCCACGCGGCGACATAATGGTGTTCGCCAGTAGAGTCACAACTTTCAGCTACTGGCTCAGTGCAGAATTTCATACGCGTGAGCAGTAAAGTAAGAGCTTCAGAGAGTGTTGCAGAATCTATTATCAGGCTCTGCGTCTCACGCTTCCTGAGGAACGGTTATCAAAAAATATTGCAGGAGAGAAGTATTATCTGGCTGACGTTGGCATCCAGCCCGTGACAACAATTGGTCAACCGGGGGCAAATCGGCAGTAATCCGAACGGTGAGCGGTCGAATCTGCCCCCCGTTTTCATCAAAACCGGTTTCAAGATCGCTTTTTCTTATAAACAGCCCAGGCACTTTCGGGCTCAGTTTCACTGCGTACCGTCCTTCCCATTCAGATTCGCTCAGTACACCATAATTAATACCGGTCAGCATAATGGCGTGCATGATGTGTTGCAGCCTGAACATATCATTCTGAGCGAATAACTCCCCGCTGCTGGCCCGCCAGAGATACTCCAATTTTCCCGGAAGGTCAGCCTGGAGCCCTTTCTCCCGGCCCTCTTTCAGTAACCAGCGAATATCGCCGGCCAGTTCTCTGCGAAACAGGCGCTTCTTTTCAGCATTCGCCAGCCACCGGCATAAGAACAGGTTTTCCTGTGCAGGAGAATTTACCACGCCTGAATGACGAGCCATGTTGAGAGCAATAAGTCCGCACCATGCAAGGTGATCAGCGTAGAGATTGGACATATCCATTTTAAGTTATTACCTAAAAATTAGTTATCGAGCGTTGAGTAAATGCAGACTGTTTCAGCAATGTCCTGAAGCCTTTGAACGCTCATTGAAGGCAGCACTGGCTGGCATTGATTTGCCATCAGTAGCTGAGCAAAGATCATCACTGGTGTTTTTGCCAGCGCTCTGACAGTAACAATGGAAACCATCCGCGAACGTTATCATTGGATTTGACAGTAATATCATTCGTTGCCCGAACATCAGTAACCTGCACTTAAGCGCTTTCTCCCTGGTATCCTCTCCGGAACCCATGAGGCCTCCGTAAAGCGAATATCTTCACAGTATAGCACTCTGAGCGAAGCGGCCCTTAATGGCCCGGCGGACCGCTTATGACGTAAGCGTAGATACAGACAGGAAAACTGTTCTGCTTAAACCATTGTCCCGGTTTCCACCTACAGTCCGTCAGCCTGCTGACCGGTTACGCAGACCAGAAAATTATTCATCATTGCAATCGCCCGGCCGGTGGCAATCAGGTCGGCGGCAAGCAGGACGTCTTTCCGAAGGAGCATGGCCATGACGCCGGGCACGGCCATCAGCGCCTGCACAGGTTCAAAGGCCCTGTTCAGATGAACCAGATTGTTGGCAAAGGTGGAGGTCGTCAGGTAACTACCCCGAATCAGCTGGTTTACCATGAAATCCACGCCCTCCTTCAGGGCGTGAAGTGTCTTGTACATTTCCACTGAATCCTGTTCGCTGTCTGCGTCGTGACTCATACTTTAAATGTTCCCACCATGGTTCGCAGGGCATGGGCCTGCTCTGAAAGCAACTGCGAAGCGGAGGACGACTCTTCAACCAGCGCTGCGTTGTTCTGCGTCACACCGTCCATCTGGCTCACGGCAATGCTCACCTGCGAAATGCCCTGCATCTGCTCAGAGGAGGCCAGGGAAATCTCGTCCATCGATTCGGCCAGTTCACCGACCATACCCACGATTTTCAGGATGCTCTGACCGGTTGATGACGCCACCGTGACGCCGCTTTCCACCTGTGTAACGGCCTGCTCAATCAATGTCTTGATGTCCTTCGCGGCCGTGGCGCTGCGCTGCGCCAGCGTTCTGACCTCACCGGCGACCACGGCAAAGCCGCGCCCCTCCTCACCCGCACGAGCAGCTTCAACCGCTGCATTCAGCGCCAGGATGTTTGTCTGGAACGCGATACTCTCGATAACTGAAGTGATGTCACGCACCTTCGTGGCACTCACGGAGATATCATGCATAGTGTCTGACATATTTTTTACGTCAGACTCACCGCTGCGGGCCAGTTGCGCCGTTTCGCGTGCCGACTCGGCCGTCTGCCGGGCGCTGGCGGCGTTACTTTTTACGGTGGCTGAGAGCTGCTCCATACTGGCAGCAGTTTCCTGCAGGGCGGCGGCCTGCTGCTCGGTGCGTGAAGACAGCTCGGTGTTACCCTGTGAGATTTCGTCGGCGGCCAGCGCAACGGAGGCAGAGGTATCTTTGATTTGTGACACCAGGCCGCGCAGGTTTGCCTGCATGCCGTCAAGGGAGGCCAGCAGGCTGGTTGAGTCGTTTTGGCGAAGTATCACTGGAGTTGTCAGGTCACCTGCCGCAATGGCCGATGCCAGCGCCTGAGCCTGCGCGGGTTCACCACCCAGCTGACGCATCAGGCTGCGGCTTACAATCAGGCAGCCTGCTACTGCGGTGAGCACTGACAGCAGAGTAAGTACGATAAGCACCGTTCTGGTCCGGGAAACGGTCTCACTGGTTTCGGTGACCGTCGCTACCGTCTGTGCCTTCTGAATGTCGGTGAGCCGGTTAAGGGCATCGAGCAGTTTTCGCTGCGCCGGACGCGCCGTTTTCATCAGGTAAGGCGTGGCCTCCTGTGGGCGGTTTTCCAGACCCAGCCTGCCCGCCGTCATCAGGGATTTCATAGCATCGCCTTCAGCGGCCAGTATTTCGTCGAGTACGTTTTTGCCCTGAGCAGTAACGCTGTGACTCATGCTGTCAACCAGCTGCTCACGCTCGTGGATGTATTTCTGCTGCTGAGTTGTCAGACGCTCCCACTCCGGCTGCATTTCCTTCGGATCGCTTAAGAGCGCGAGGTTACGTACGGCGATGGCCATATCACGAATGTCGCCCCGCATATCGAGTACAACTGACAACCGCTTCATCTTGTTATTCACGGCATCATTCATTCCACGCTCGGCCTCAGTAAGAGCGTGCAGGGCTGTGCCCGTACAGATAACCAGAAGCAGAACAAGTAAACCAAAACCGGTAGCAAGACGTGTTGAGACCTTCATTATTTTTTCCCAGTATGTTGTATCACTGTCAGGGTCTATCGGCGGAAAAAGAGGGAAGTCCATAGCGTTTACAAAATAAATTGAACGCAACTTAATTGATGTCGATATTATTCACATCTCGGACGGTTTAGCAGAGGTTAAAGCATGCAAACCTGTTTATGATAATCTGTTTACCCGGCTCCCTGACGTCTGTCGCCCTTTACGTTCACCGAACGCCTGCCGGCCATTACCATCATCAGGAACCCCGGTATGAAAAACACACCTGAAGTGAGCAGGTCTGAAGACGGCCCATCCCAGAAGCTGGAGCAGCAACTTTGCTTCGCGCTGTATTCCGCCTCTCTGGCCATGACAAAGCTTTATCAGTCACACCTGAAATTACTCGGGCTCACCTATCCGCAGTATCTTGTAATGCTGGCACTGTGGGAAAAGGATGGAGTGACGGTGTCAGAGGTGGGACGCCGCGTACATCTGGAGTCTGGTACGCTCACTAACCTGCTGAAGCGGCTTGAACAGGCCTGCTTTATCAGCCGGGTACGCGACACCGGTCATGATGAACGCAGGGTCATTATCCGCCTGACCGAAGCAGGCCGGGAGCTTGAAAGCCGGGCTGCCGGCGTTCCGGCTGCGATGACTGCTGAAATAGACGTTCAGTTTGAGACGCTGGCCAGCCTGCGTGACGGGGCAAAACACGTTCAGGAAAAGATTGTCCAGGCGCTATCGCGCAGAGGAAATGATAGGTCGTGATGTTCTGACCTTATTTCAGGTCAGCAGTCTGCGTAACCGGTGTGATTTTAAAACCTGAACCGAACTGGCCATGCAACCCGCCTGAAAGGTTCTTCCTGAAACGCTACTCACTCGCCTGAATGACTTTGTGGATGGCATCAGCATGAATTTTTTTCGTACCGTCCACGGAGTGCTCTTCCAGCTCTCTGAGCTGCGCCAGAATATTCTCTTTATTCATTGACTTTCCTGAAGAAATCACACGTGAAACGGCCAGCCCTATGGCCTTCTGGATATCATCACTGTCTTCTGAATGACTGAATTCTGTCGCCATCATAATGTTCCTTCATAAAAAGACTGCACAACGTTTTTTATGAGTTTTGGCATGAATGATAAGACGCTGCTATGGATGCCGGATGTCGATTTTACACCTGTCAGATATTCGGCGCCTGCCAGCAGGGCAAAAAAATGGCCCCCTGCAAAGGTGAGCCACACACCAACTTCCAAATAAAACAGTTCAGATTCGTGTGCATTCGTCAGGCACATTCCTGTTATCGGCCTGCTTTGCTGAGGCATGAGCGAAACGGACCATAAATAAAAAAATTAAGCACTGCATAAACGGGACAGTGTGAAGTCCGGAGGCCGCGGCCTGCGCCGTTGAAAAAGCAATGTTCACCGCTCACCAGTGTTCAGTCCTTTTTAATCCCCCACGCACCTCTGAAAGCGGGCTGTATCACCGCTTCATTGTCTGCGCCTTAAACGACCAAAATTCCCATCCGCGCAGCTGCCGTGAACATTTGCTGAAATTTGCCGATAACACTGATGCCGCGCCCCGATGCTGCGGTATTACATAACAATACCCTCCCGTTGAACGGAGGAGTTTTTTGCATCAGCGCCATGTATTAATGCTGATGCTCTACACCCAGGAATCAGCATGAACAATATCAGAATAGGCATCCGGCTCGGCGCAGCCTTCGGCTTTATGGCGCTCCTTGTCATGTTTATGGTGCTTATCGGCATCGTAAAAATAAACTCGCTCGGACATGCCAACGACGAAATATCAGGCAGTCTTTATACCAAAGCCTCCACCTCCCTTTCACTCCGCTATTACACCTCAGACATGAGTCGCCTTGCCCGAAACGCAATCCTTCTCAGCGACGTCACCAAAAGGGAAAAAGCCATCAGCGATTATCGTGATGAAAGACAGAAGGTGGATACGCTCATCAGTCTTATCGGCAGTCAGGTAAATACACCTCAGGGAAAGGAAATTTTTGACCTCCTTAAGGCACGCTCTGCGCTCTTCCTGCCCTTTATTGATGAGGTCGTCACGCTCTCGCAAGAGGGCAAAAGTGAGGAGGCCACGCAGCTGCTTTTCGGCCCCCGCTACCAGACCCAGGGCGACTATATGGCCTCACTGAAAGAAATGCAGACCTTTCAGGAAGCGCGTATGAGTGCCGCCGCTGCACAGGCGCGCGATGACAGGGCCGGTGCACTGATGATTTTAATCACTGCCGGCGCGGTGGCTCTGCTCCTGGCGGCAGTATCTGCCTGGATTATCACGCGCAGTATCACGCGCCCCCTTAAGGATGCGGTGGAGGCGGCACAGCGCGTATCCCGCGGGGACCTCAGTAATGTGGTCCATACTGAAAATCGGGACGAAACCGGCAAACTGCTGTCGGCCATCGGTGAGATGCAGGACTCACTGATTAATACCGTCAGTCTGGTGAGAAGCAATGCCGAAAATGTGGCGTCAGCCAGCACCGAGATTGCGCAGGGTAACGCTGACCTCTCGCAGCGTACTGAGGAACAGGCCAGCGCGCTCGAGCAGACGGCCGCAACCATGACGCAGCTGGGTATGACGGTTAAAAACAATGCCGATAACGCCCGCCAGGCAGGCCAGCTGGCAGTCAGCGTCCGCGATGTCGCGAATAAAGGCAGTGAGGCGACGGCAGCCATCACCGGTACAATGAAGTCAATCAGCGAAAGCTCCGGCCGTATCGGTGAAATCACAGCGGTTATTGACGGTATCGCCTTCCAGACCAATATTCTGGCGCTCAATGCCGCGGTGGAAGCGGCGCGTGCCGGTGAACATGGCCGCGGCTTTGCGGTGGTGGCAAGCGAAGTCAGGTCACTGGCGCAGCGCAGCGCTGCGGCTGCCGGGGAGATACGCCAGCTGATTGCGGTCAATGCAACGACCGTCGGACAGGGTAATGAACTGGTGGTCCATGCGTCTGAGACCATGTCGGGCATTCTCTCAGCGGTCGGGAAACTGACGGACACGGTTGAAGAAATCAACTCCGCCAGTGCAGAACAGGCCCGCGGAATTGAACAGGTCGGCATTGCCGTTACAGAAATGGACACGACCACTCAGCAGAATGCCTCGCTGGTAGAAGAGTCGGCCGCTGCTGCTTCAAGCCTTCGGGAGCAGGCTGCGCTCCTCCTTCAGGCGGTATCTGTATTCACCCTCAATAATCAGGCCATGCCTGCTGCTGTTCGTGTCCCTGCTGCTACAGGCAGGCCGGATGTTCACACTGCGTCTGTAAAAGCCCGCGTTGAAGCCGGGGATGACGGCTGGACGAATTTCTGATGACTGCACCGCGCCTGTAACAGGCGCGGTATGTTCAGGAGGACTGGCTGCAGCAACATCAGCATAAAGATAAAATCTCGTCAGCCTTCATGACCTGATCAAATAACTGGTACAGAGAATTCCGGCATCGATGTGAAACAATCCTGCAAATGCACAGTCCGCTAAGAGCGAAAAGCGGACGCTGCCTTTAGACGACGATCGATGATGTCGAAGCGATAAGCAATTATTTATCATCATGGCTTTGTTATGAGTCGTTTTCCGAGTCTCGTCTCATAAGATATTCGTCATGAAAAATACCATTAGCGTAAAGCGCAGCAGTATCAGTGGCCCAGTTAGCGAAACCGTACGACCGATAAAGTGCATATGCGGCATGATTCGTTGTGACGACGGAAAGCTTTACAGTCCTTACTGAGCTTGCAGCTTCCAGCGCAGCCTCCATTAGCCCTGATGATAGTCCCGATCCCCTCATCCCGGCACGGACATACATCCCCCAGATAGTAGCGACATGACTCAGCTTTGGTGAGGTATTGAAGCTCAAACCAATCAGGCCCTGTAAGGTGTTGTGAAGGTCGAATCCGCCGAAAACATAATTGGTTCGCAATTTTTCAGCAAAAAATGGTGCTGGCTTCTGGCTCCAGTCTTCGTAGGACGCGCCAAAAGCGTCCGGATGAAGGAGCAACGCTTCCAGTCTTACTCTTCTGAAATCTTCTAGATCGCTCTCATTAATGCGACGCACCGTAAATGCTTTCAATTAAGGCTCTCTCTGATCATAAATTTTTCACTTCCACAAACAGATCAACTTAACATGAGTTTTGCACCATGTTTTTATAACTGCCTACAAAGCGGTCTGACATGGAGCAAAGGTGCGCTGTGAGCGAAAAGCGGACATTGACTAGTATACCTTGCAAATCTTACAGAATACGCCAGCAGATATAGTGCCGATATGGACCTGAAAGTCTTAAAAGAAACACTTCTCAGGCTTTGTCTGACAGATTACTGTGTTTAGCAAAGCATTTGAATGGAATGGAGGAGCTAATGTACTGGGAGTCAGAAAGACTACTTTACAGACCAGTAATTATGTCCGACGTGGAAGCACTGTTTCGCATATACGGTGACGAAAGAACGCACGCGTTTAACCCAAGAGGTCCACATCGGGACATCGAGCAAAGTCGTAGTGTTATCCTTCAGCGAACCGCAAACCGCGAGCTGTACGGGTTTGACGACTGGGCTGTCTCTGAAAAGACGGCTCCAGAAAGGATCATTGGATTTGGAGGCGTATTTGTCAGTCAGTTTAATGGCCGACGAACCAACAATCTGGGCTACCGGCTTGAACCAGAATCATGGGGGAAGGGTTATGCAACTGAACTTTCCTGTCGCGCTTTGATATATGGATTTGACGAGCTAAAACTGCCTGAAATTGTCGAAGTGACACGCGAAAATCATATCGCCTCTCGCCGCGTTCTCGAAAAAGCAGGTTTGCTGTTTACCCAAAGGGTGGATAATCCTGAAGACCCACCGGCTAACCTGATGTTCACTCTGAGTATCGAGCAATGGAGGAGGTTAAAATGACAGGCTTGAGGCATGGTTATAGCTTTTGACTACATAATGTTATGAGCGAGAAGCGGACTTGGTATTAGGGCCGATTACGCAGCAGGAACCTGCTCCTCGGAGATTTAATCTTGCTTATTCTGGTAAAGATCCCAGCGGTTGTCGTAAATGTCCTCAAACACCACGACCATTCCGTAATCCTCCTCGCGCGGCTCCTGGCAGAAGTGGACACCCTTCGCCTTCATGGCGTTGTAGTCGCGCCAGAAGTCGTTAGTCTGCAGGAACAGGAATACCCGCCCGCCGCACTGATTGCCGATAAAGTCTTCCTGCCGCTCGTTTGAAGCACGGGCCAGAAGAAGATTACAGTCGCTCTCCGGGTTCGGCGTCACCACAACCCAGCGCTTGCCAGGCTGAGGCGTGTATTCAACCAGCGTAAAGTCCAGCTTGTCGGTGTTGTACTCAATTGCACGGTCATAGTCGTCGACCACGATGGCCACATAACCCATGCATCGTTTTTGCGTTCTTATTTTTGCTCCATCAGGGTTCAGATACGGCTGTCTTGAAACAACTTTTTAACACAATCTAACTCTACTAGCTGCATAGATGAGGCCAGAATAATAACGTCCGCTTCTGGCACACAGCGGACTTACTGCAGGCTTAGGTCCGTTATGAGCGAGGAGCAGAAGTTGGCGAAGAGAAGAATTTTTAAGTCTAATAATTACTAGAATCGCTGCAAATATTACTTACGCGACTTTATTCCTTAGTTTGATAGCTGATTCATATCTTAGAGAGTTAACATTCATAATGATGTAATGGGGTGGTTCATACGGCTGATTCTTTTGTCAAAGGTCCCATTTTTTCCCTTCCACAGATAGTCTGAATTCCATGGGTTCTCCGCAAATGTGTACAGTTGGAGCACCAGGTTCATTCCATCGAAACAGATTAAGATGCCAGCCGCCCGGTATTAATCTTGAGCAATCAATAAGTCAATCAGCACCGTAACTACGAGCAAGATCAGAGTTTTTCCATGAAGGTGGTTCACCATTTACCTGTAATACAGGTATCCATGGCTTTTTTGAAAGCTCTGGATCAATCCCCAACACACTACAAGCCAGTTCATCATTCTGATCCAAGACAAATGCTTCGTCGATATAGAGTGGAACAACTACGCGTCGAATTCCGTCAGTCCGCATATACCCGGACACAGCCCTTATTGACCACTCTTTTACGGGACTCATATAGAGTATAGGCTGTCCAGGGCGATGATACCGCCCGCTACTTTCTGGTTTTGGGAGATCAAGAACATAAGCTAACTTTTCTATGGGAACAGTGCGAAAAAAATAGCCACTCATTCTTCTCAAAAATTTCTTGTCGGCCTGACTCATATTACCTCACAGAATTAAAAAATCTGCCTTATACGATGAAGGTAAGATGTCCGATGATGCATATCCAAAGTTACAAAATGTCTGTTAATGGCACAATGCGGACATTCAGTTAGGCCAATTACCAGTTCCTCGAAGTGCACTAAAATTCTGATTAATGTATAGAAAGTCTTTGAATGCCGCTTTAGCGGCATGAAGGCGCCAGATCATGTCAGAGCAGGGTACAGTGGTCAGATGGCGCCGTACGCCCGGCGCAGCCGGTTACGGTCTGATATATGGCGCTACCCAACCCCTTCCTGCTAAGCCAGACGGCCTCAAAGCGACGATAACGTTTATCTAATCCCGAAGCCCCGGTGAGCGGGCTGGACGGCGCAGAGCGACGTACAGGGCGTGATTTCCGGGGTCTTAGGTTTACTGTTCACTATGAACAGTAAAACTTAGAGGATTAGTTACACCATCCATTACAGCCACTCCTGTTCCGGCCCGGAGGGCCGGGGCGGGGGCGGCCTGTCAATGGGCACTCGGAGTTTCAGGACGGCTCGGGTTCTGGCTGATAGGGGCTGGAGGTTTCAGGCCTGCTCTGAAGTGCCTTTATATCGTGATTATGAGTGTTGTAACTAATTAGTTCTCACCATGCCCGCCGCAGGCGGGAGCTACTTCAGATTCTGAGCGGCGCGGTCGCTCGCGGCCGCTGCAAGCGAAGGCCTTCTTTATTCTCAGAATGGCCCGACTGAAAACCTTATTTTCTTTTTGATTATTTCTTTACTGACCGAAGGTCGGGAATGTCTTACGGGTAACTTCAGACACACTTGCAGGCAAGGCAACCGTTCGTTCGCATACTGTTTGAGAAAGTGAGAAGCCGCCGCGGGCGTCCCCCCAAAGATGCGGTAAGCCTGGTGCCGCTTACTGACGTCGGCTATGTGCATGAGGTCCGCATATGGATTGCCACGGAACGGCAAAAGCTGCGAGAATCCCTCTGGGCCGCCACCGATGAAACGATGCGCAACTGGCTGAAGGCCGCCATAAAGCGGGCGAATAATGATGGCGTACACTTCTCCATCCCGGTAACGCCACACACATTTCGGCATTCGTACATAGTGCACATGCTCTATCACCAGCAGCCCTAGAAGGTGATTCAAGCGCTGGCCGTCCATAAGCATGCGCGGTCGATAAAAGTTTATACGCATGTGTTTGCGCTGGACGTGGCGGCGATGCTGGCGGTGCCGTTCAGCGGGGAGGGTGGAGCCGAGGCGGCCGTCGGGCTGAACAGGACATTAGCCAAAAAAGAGGAACAAATATGGAGACTGTTTTAACGCGGGTAATGGAAATGTATTTAGAGGGTAGATTATCCGCCTGGCTTATCGTGCCGACTGTGCTTTGTGTGATGGGCGTGCTGGTCGTGCACGCCTGGCTCGTCAGGGCCGATCCGGCGGGCATCGCCCGCAGTATAATGAATATTCGCCGGCGCCGGCTGGAAGACATGCTCAACCAAGACTATCTGACGCCGGAGATCCATACGCTCGTTGAACGCGAACTGCGTCAGCTCAGCCTCTGGAAGCTTACCCGGTTGTTTAACCCTGAGCTGCAGGATCTGTCCGTGCTGTTTGCCGCACGCTTCAGCGTGCGTGCCGGTTACCTGTCGCTCTGGCGCACCTGGCTTACCGCACGTGACGGAAAAATCCGCTTCAGCCGGGTCTGGCACCGGATCTGCTTCTGGCTGTTTTGCCTGAACGCGCTTTTCTGTACGGCCGTGCTGGGGACGGTAATGGTAGTCTTGTTACATAGCCTGATCGCCTGGAAGGCATTTTTAATCATACTCTTGCTCGTGGCCTTCGCTTGGTTTCCATGGCTGATGCACACGGCAGTTCCACCGCCGGGCATGACGCGAGAAATGGAAAGGCAGCTGGCGGTCTTTAACAGTCGGCCTTTTTCAGCAAATGATAAAGAGCAGCTGTCCTCCTGACGCCGCGTTCTGCGCAGAGCGCAGCACGTGCCCTGCGAAATATCAATTTCATGCTAGGAGATGATGCCGTCACGCTTAATTACTGCCTTTACACTTATCCGCTACGCTGCTGCATCGGGCGTTCAGAAAGCTGACTTTGCGATAATCAGTAAGGCGCAGCCCGCCTCAGCACAAGCCATCTTACAGTAAATATTCCCGCCAGCGGCGCAGCCTTTCCGCAATGCTTACCGGTGCGGCCAGTGTCAGCGAAACGAATTCCGCGGAAAGTCTTACTGTCAGCTCCTTCTGGAGCTCTTTTATATTGAGCTGCTGTTTGTTGATAGTTATCCGGAAGGCAAGCTCATCCTATGCACTGCGCGCAATACCTTGCATGTCACGAACGGGTTCACCGTGCATGGTAATCATCAAAAATTCATTTAGGGTGTCTAACAGTGGAGTGACTATGTCATCCCAGCGGCAGCCTCCATCCGGACAATGAAAAGCCAACAGGTGACGACTGGACCGGATTTTTGTGATGTCGAGCGCCCGGCCACTGCCCTGTGTTATCAGCGCTTAGTTACTCAGTTCCTCGACGGAAATGCGTAGTTCAGAAATTGTAGTCCGTTCAACGGTCTGCTCGCCCTTCATCCTGAACGCCATCTTAATGAGATGCGTGACCGTGCCCGTGCCCGCATAATTGCGAATCCCGGTCAGCGCATCGCTGCAGTCTGCGGCAATGCTTTCAAACCTCTCGGTGCGGATCTCCAGTGCTTTTTTTGCACTTCATTACGCAGGGTAAATCGCGCGGCCAACCATACACCAGCGAGCGTGACCAGGGGCGTTATTACATCTTTAAAATGCACATCGGCTCCTTACATCAAAGATAGCTTCTGTCGTATAAGACCGAATTCTGCTATATACAGCATTTTTTAGATGCGCATGCAGGCGCAATGACGGATCTCATGGACCCTCAGCAGAAGGAGTGAAAACCTGTATGGTCGCTGGTATAGGATGCCTGAATAAGCACTTTCAGTTTTCTGCATCCATGAGTGAACGAATTTAATGCACATTCACTCATGGTTTTATCGGGCGAGGTCTCCCATGAAGCGAGAAGTCTACTGGTTATCTCAATTAATTTGGCAGCTTAAACACAAGTTTCCCATCGTCCTTGATTTCGACTAACTGGACATTCACTTGCCCGCCTATGGAATATTGTCGCCAGATATCTGTGTTTGGTGGCATTTGAGTTCGGTGCAGCAACCCATCATGTGCACCCAGCCGCAGAAACAGGCCATATTCTTTCATACCTTGGATACTGCCTTTATAGACCTCACCTACTGTCAACGCTTCGGTAGATTCTGATGCCAACTCCGGCCCTGCATATTGTAGCTTCGGTCCTTCTGAAGCAATTTCCAAGACTTTGACACAAATCTGACTTCCTTTAGGGAATCTTTCAACCAGATTAACCCAATTGGAACACTCCTTTTTATGAAGCAATCCTGACTGACCGTCTATGGTTACAAAAGCCCCGAATTCCCTATATTTAACAACCAATCCATTGTATTTCCCTCCGATTTTAAGCTGAACTTTTTTGTTTAGTCCTACATAAATAATCTCTCTGTCTAGATTTAAATGCAGTACATAAAAATCGTAAGTTCGGCTTTTAGTCAGCCCTGAATCCAAATAGTAGGCCCTCAACCCATTTTCTAACCCAATGATCAGAGTACTTGAATCTTTTTGAACGATGGTACGTCCTTTAAGCGAAAACCCTTCGTTAAAGCTTCGATGCGCTTCTGTCCAAGCAGGGTGTTCTTTACGGGTGTGCAGTGCCAGCAACCAACCTTTGACCTCTGGCGGCAGAGCCTCTTTTGCCGCTAAGTTGGCTGTCGAACTCTCTGTTTTGAACCAGAGATGGTTGTTCGGCTCAGCCTGAATCCGCTCTGCTAACATTACCGCTATTTTTTTTGAAGCAGCATGTTGAGGTGCTGCCACTATGAATTTAGCTGACAGAATGGGCCATTCTGGTTTTTTACTGGTTTGAGGCAGCCAGTTTGCAGCAATATCAAAAAAAAGCTCGTCTTGGTACTGCTGCTCCAGCAACCTCTCTAAAACAAAGCTCCATCCTTCGACATTGTCTTTACGCACACTCATCCAGGTTGCGCCACGCTCGAGCAGTTCGGTCAGAGGAAGGCTCGCGGGCAGCGCGTCCTGCTGTTCCAGCAAGGCTTGCCAGACATGCGCCCATTCGACGCGTTCTTCACGCCCCGTCAGCCATGCCGCGCCACGCTCGAGCAGTTCAGTCAGAGGAAGGCTCGCGGGCAGCGCGTCCTGCTGTTCCAGCAAGGCTTGCCAGACATGCGCCCATTCGACGCGTTCTTCACGCCCCGTCAGCCATGCCGCGCCACGCTCGAGCAGTTCAGTCAGAGGAAGGCTCGCGGGCAGCGCGTCCTGCTGTTCCAGCAAGGCTTGCCAGACATGCG